>Ga0070694_100001909_pt1 | contig 12340 bp, 9 predicted proteins | sample KBSK1251metaG_FD_65470 | JGI IMG/M metagenome (GOLD analysis project Ga0070694, IMG submission 65470) | Corn, switchgrass and miscanthus rhizosphere microbial communities from Kellogg Biological Station, Michigan, USA - KBS K1-25-1 metaG | ecosystem: Host-associated > Plants > Roots >... | reverse complement strand
ATCGACGGCGCGTTCCGGGAAGTGGAGGCCGCGGGCGGCGTGCGCTGCCGCATCCTGCTGGACGCCGTCCGGCAGTGGGGTCCCGAGTCCGCCCACCGGGTGCTCGACCTGCACGAGCGGACGGCGTATCCGTCGGTCGTCGGCTTCGGGCTCGGCGGCGATGAGACCGCGGTCCCCGCGGCGGCGTTTGCCGGCGTCTACGCGCGGGCGCGGGCGCTGGGCCTGCGGACGTCGGTCCACGCCGGGGAGTGGGGCGGCGCGGACTCTCTGACCGAAGCGCTCGACCACCTGCGTCCCGACCGGGTCGATCACGGAATCGCGTCGGCCCTCGACGACGACCTGATGGAACGCCTCGCCGACGAGGCGACGCCTCTGTGGGTGAGCCCCACGAGCAACGTCGCGACCGGCGCGGTCACGGGCTTCGACGCCCACCCGCTGCCGCGCCTGCTCGACGCGGGCGTGCACGTCGCGATCGGGGCGGACGATCCGCTGTTCTTCGCGACGACGACGAGGCGCGAGCACGATGTCGCGCGAAAGAAGTTCGGGTTCGGCGAACGGACGATGCGCCTGCTGGCCGAGAACTCCTGGCGCGCCGCGTTCTGCAGCCCGGCCGAGCGGGACCGTGCACTCGCCGACCTCGGCGGCCCGAAACGTGCGCGCGCCCGGCCTCAGCCGAGCGTCTCTTCGTAGACCTTTCGGTACCGCTGGACGATCTGGTCGGTCGGGAAGTCCTCGACCGCCCGCCGCCGCGCATCGGCGGAGAAGTGACGCCAGCGCTCCTCGTCGGAAAGGAGCGCGAGCGCGGCCTCCGCCATGCCGTCGACGTCGCCGACCGGCCGGAGGAATCCCGTGACGCCGTCCTGCACGACCTCGGGAAGACCGCCCACCCCGGTCCCGATGACGGGAACGCCGCACGCCATCGCTTCGAGCGCCGCGAGGCCGAAGGATTCCGCATCCGACGGGAGCAGCAGGAGCTTCGCCACCGGTAGCACGGTCTCGACCGCGACGACGTTGCCGAGAAAGGTGGCGCGATCCTCGAAGCCGAGCTCCCGAGAGAGACGCTCGGCGAGCGACCGCTCCGGGCCGTCTCCGATCAGGAGGAGCCGCGCCGGAAACTTCCGGCGGATGCGGTCGAAGACTTTCAGGACGTCGGCGATGCGCTTGACCGGACGGAAGTTCGAGATGTGGAGGATCGCGTGCTCGCCGTTCTTGACGAGGGACCGCGCGTAGTTCGACGCGCCGTCGGGCGAGTAGCGCTTCGGGTCCACGAAGTTGGGGATGGTCTCGATCCGCCGCCGAACTCCGAGCTCCCGCACCGTCATCTCGGTGAGATACCGGGAGACCGCGGTCACCGCGTCGCTCTGCTCGATCCCCCAGCGCGTGATGGGAAGGTAGGAGCGATCCTGTCCCACGATCGTGATGTCGGTGCCGTGGAGCGTCGTGACGATCTTCAGCCGGACTCCGTTGCCGTCGCTCATCTCGCGGGCGAGGATTCCAGAAATCGCGTGCGGCAGCGCGTAGTGGACGTGAAGCAGGTCGAGGCGCGCGCGCTCCGCGACCTCCGCCATCTTCGTCGCGAGGGCGAGCGTGTACGGCGGCGACACGAAGAGCGGATAGGTCGGCGCGACGACCTCGTGAAAGTAGACCCGAGGCCGGGGAAGGGCAAGCCGCGACGGTAGGTCGTACGAGATGAAGTGCACCTCGTCTCCGAGGGCCGCGAGCGCGAGCCCGAGCTCCGTCGCGACGACGCCGCTGCCGCCGTACGTCGGGTAGCAGGTGATTCCGATTTTCATGGGGGAGGCGGCGCCGGGAAGGTCAGAACCCCGCCTCGAAACCCTCGAACGCGGCGACCGGGTCGTCGATGCGGGGAGGGCGCCGGGAGGTGAAGCCCTCGCCGAACTCGACCCCGATCAGGAATCCGTAGTGGCGCGCGCGGCCGTCCATCGCGTCCAGAAAGCTCATCTGCGAGAGCATCGTCTGCGGCTCTACCGATTCCGGCCGGTGGAACTGGCTCTCGAAACATCGGATCGCGGCGCGCCGGATTTCGATCACGGACGTGACGTCCACGACGAAGTCCGGCTCCTGCACGAGATTGGTCGAGAAGTGGATCGTCATCTGCGGCCGGTGCGCGGGATGTTTCGTCTCGACCTTCCGGAGTCCCGCGTAGAACGCGCAGTCGGTGACGAGGCGCCCGGCGCGCGCGTGGTCGGGGTGACGATCCTCGGGGTACGACGTGATCAGGAGTCGCGGCTTCTCCCGACGGATCACGTCGATCAGCTCGAGCTCCTGCTCCCGCGTTCCGGCGACCCGGCCGTCGCCGAAGTCGAGCGTTTCGCGAAACTCCGCCCCGAGGATCTCCGCGGCCCGCTCGCCCTCCCGCATCCGGATCTGGTCGGTGCCGCGCGTCCCCATCTCCCCGCGGGTCAGGTCCACGATCCCGAACCGCCGCCCGAGCGACTTCAGCTTGACGAGCGTTCCGCCGCAGGTCAGCTCGACGTCGTCGGGATGCGCCGCGATCGCGAGGACGTCAACCGGCATGGCTCGACCTCGTCTGGGACTCCGCCGGTCCGTCCAGGTCCACGATCGTGACCTCGCTCCCGCCGCGGCCCGCCGACTCGCGGATCGAGTCGAGCAGCCGGTCGCCCCAGGTCTGGAGGAACACGAGCGGCGGATAGAGCCGTTCCGCGGGCTGACCGTTCGGGAGAAGCATCGTCTCCAGCCGCTTTCGTCGGTTGGCCGCAACCTCGTCTTTCCGATCCACTGCCTTGCGCATCCGTTCTGCGAGCTGCTCGAGCTGATACGTGGCCTTCCGGCGCGCGGTTTCGAGGGCCCCGGAAAGCGTGGGGTCGATGCCTTCCACTTCGGGCGCGAAGGCGGCCAGCTCGGCGTCGAGGCGCCGCGCGATCTCGTCCACCCGGTCCGCCTGGGGCAGCGACACCGGGGCGCGGGAGGAAGAGACCGGCGCGAGCAGGTTCGCGTCGTCGATTCCGAGGGCCTGCGCGGCGCGGCGCTCCGCCGGACCACGGGGCACGAGGAACGTCCGCGGGAAGAGGACCGGGGGAGTCGCGCCGAAGATCGGGAACAGCCGCAGCGACTGCGCGTGGTAGGCGATCTCGCTCGGCCCGAGGACGCTCACGGCGGCCGGGAGGACGAGAGATTTCAGGACCGGGCGCGTCAGCACGTCCGCGGACACCGCGAGCTCCCCGCGCGCAACGCGCTCTCCGGCGCGCGAGAGATCGGGCGGCTCGACGCGATGGCGGATTCCCTCTTCGATCACGAAGAAGCAGAAGACGTCGGGCCGAAGGGGAACGGAAGGTTCGCGACCGAGAGACGCGATCTCGTCGTCGACCCGCTTCAGCGCCTCTCCGCACTCGTCCTGTCGTTCGAGACCCGCGCCGAACAGGCGGCGGGCCGCATCGGCGATCTCGTCTCCGAGAGGATCCACGACGACGAGCGGCTCCCCCTCGGTCAGGTCGAGCAGGCTCTCGATGAACGCTTCGCCGTAGGTCGTCCCGGGGACGTAGCGCCGCGCGAACATCTCCCGGTACGGGTCCTCGCCCTGCGCGTCGGCGCGGAATGCTTCCAGGATCTCCCGCACTCCATCCGGGATCGGGAGACGGCCGACCGGGTGCCGGTTCGAACGGTCGGCGCCTTCGAGCACGAAGGTCCGGGGTCCGTCGGCTTCCGGCCGCGCCGTGCGCGCGATCTCTTCCAGGTCGTGGTCGTCGGTCAGAGCCCAGAACACCGGGACCGCGGGAACTCCCCGGCTCGAGAGCTCGCCGGCGAGAGCGATCGCGTCGAAGGCTTTGACGAGCGTGTAGAGCGGCCCGGTCAGCAGGCCGACCTGATGGCCGGCGAGGACCGCCACCGCCCGGCCCGCGGCCAGGTCCTCCGCCGCGCGACGGCCCGCACTCCCGCGGAACCGGTACGCCGCGGGCGAAAGCCGGAGGCGGCCCGTCTGGGCCAGGATCTCCCGGCCCCGCCGGAGAGCGGCGTCCACCGTCGGGGGGTCCGGGTAGAGCGGGCTCGTTCCCCGCGCGAAATCGAGAAAGAGCGGCGGAAGGCCGGGATATCGATCGAGGGGCAGAGAAGGCATAAGGAAGCTCTCAGCTGAGAACGGACCGCGGAGAACTGATCACTCTCTTCAACTACGTCCCCATTCTCTCAGCGATTCCGGTCTGACCCCTAGAATGGCGGTATGCGGAAAGGGGCGCTCTTCGCGGCGATCCTGCTCGCCTTCGCCTGCGGCGGCCCGAAGACGGTCGCGCGGGACGGGTATCGCGGCGTCCTCGTCTATTCGAAGGAGGACCGCTTCGCAATTGCCGTGCGCGGCGAGAGCGTCCGCGTTTCCGGCACCGTCGACGGGTCCGAGATCCACCGGATCGTGCGACCCGACCGGCACAAGTCCTGGCAGTTCCGCCCCTCGACCCGGCGCATCTTCGAAAGCACCTGGGGGCCCACCGACGAGGCCGTGCCGGGCTACCCCCTGCAGCCCGGGTTCGACTCCGCGGCGTACGCCGACCGGTTCGGCGGACGAATCCAGCGGATCGACGACGGAACCCACGGCCTGCACCCGTGCGAGCGCTGGGAGCTCACGCTGCCGTCCGGAGACCTTGCGACGATCTGGGTGGCGCGCGACCTCGACCGGCTCGTCGTGCGGATCCAGCACTCCAAGAAGGACGCGCGGGACGAGTACCAGGCGTTCACGGACACGCAGCTGCTCGATGTGCAGGTGGGAGCGCCCGAGAAGCTGTTCGAGCCGCCGAAGGATTACGAGAAGGTGGCCTCTTACGAGGATCTGGCGAAAAGGTAGGTGTCAGGGGCCCCGAACCTTCAAACCTGATACCTGACTTCCTGTTCCATCGGCCCGAACTCCCGGAACAGGAAGTGGTCGTAGAAGTAGTGGATCAGGAGGAACGTGAGGACGACCACGTAGTAGCTCTTGTCCTGGGGAAAACCGAGTCCCTTCCAGAGCAGCAGGTAGATCGCGCCCGAGAACAGGGTCGCGCCGATCATCGAGCCGTAGAAGAGGGCGGTGTGCTCGGTCCCCGCGAGCTTCCGGGTGACCGGTCCCTCGACCTCCCCGCGGGCGGCCTTGCGGGAGAGGATGAACCAGGTGAGCGCCAGGTACTGGAGTGAGTGCCACGTGTTGAAGCCCTGGAAGGCGACGTCCAGGTTGTCGAAGATCGGGATGATGAACGCGAGGCCGACCGTGAACGCCATGAACAGGAGCCGCGGCACGCTCGCTTCGCCGCGCCGGATCTCCCCGATCGTCCGGAAAACGTAGAAGAGGAAGAGCGCCGCGAAGCCGACGGTGAACGCAATTGCGACCGAGCGGTGCTTCAGGAAGTCCGGGAAGAGGAGCGTGTTCGTGCCGAGCGCGAAGCGTCCCTCCACGAACTTGTAGATCGCCACGGTATAGAGCGCGCCCAGGATGACGGCGCCGTCGAGCAGCCGGTCGAGCGCCGAGACGCGGCCTCCGGCCTTGCGGCGGTACGTCTCCGAGATCCACTGGGCCTGGTGGGTGACGTGCACCGAAGCCCAGAAGAAGAAGAACGTCAGGAGCAGCACGAACGCGTGCAGGGCTCCGACGATCACGACGACCGGGATCACGAGGAGCGGCAGGTAGGCGAGGACGCCGAAGCGCTGCCGGAATCGAGGCTCCAGCGCCGTCCGGAGGTACGTCGAGTACATGTGGGGACCGCCGACCAGGAGCGTGACGCCGAGGCCGATGACGAGGCTCGCGGTGGAGTCCGAGACGCCGATCCGCTGCATCAGCCCGTACGAGAGGTAGGGCAGGAAGACGAGCGCCCCCGAAAGCGTCAGGAAGACGAGGTCGAACCTCCGGTTGTAGATCCAGATGCCCTCGTCCGACCCGAGGACCCTCCCACCAGGGACCGCCATTCGTGAACCTCCGCGACTGCCGCCGGATAGTAGCGCGAACCGGCGGCCGCGGGAGATCTTCCGGCGGCCGCTAAAATGACTGGTTCATGCACCTGGGCACTCTTTCCGTCGATCCGCCTCTGGTTCTCGCCCCGATGGCGGGGATCACGGACCACCTTTACCGTCTGATGCTCCGGCGGGTCGGGGGGGTCGGGCTCGTGACGATGGAGTTCATTTCGTCGGAAGCGATCACCCGCGGCAACGCGCGCCAGCTCGCCAAGCTCTTCTTCTCGGAGGAGGAGCGGCCCCTGTCGATCCAGATCTACGGCTCGGATCCGGACCGGATGGCGGCGGCCGCCGACATCGTCGAGGCGCTCGCCCCCGACGCGTGCGACATCAACATGGGTTGTCCGGCGAACAAAGTGCTGAAAGGCTGCGCGGGCGCCGCGCTGATGGGGGACCTCGACCTCGCCCGGCGGATCGTCCGCGAGGTCCGGGCGCGCCTCTCGATTCCCCTGACCGTGAAGTTCCGCCTGGGCCTGGACGACTCCCGCCGGAATTTCCTGGACCTGGGGAAGATCTGCGAGGACGAGGGCGCGTCGGCCGTGGCGATGCACGCGCGCACCGCGCGGCAGATGTACACGGGCCGTGCGGACCGATCCGAGATCGCGCAGCTCAAGCGTCACCTCTCGATACCGGTGGTCGGAAACGGCGACGTCGAGACGGCCGCCGACGCGGTCGCGATGATGCGCGACACCGGCTGCGACGCGGTCATGATCGGCCGCGCTTCGATGAAGAACCCCTGGATCTTCCGGCAGACCGCCGATCTCCTGGCCGGGAAGGTCCCGCGCGACGCGACGTCGCTCGAGCGGCGCAACCTGATGCTCTGGCACTTCGGCGAGATCGAACGGCTCGTCTCGGAGCCGCGGGAGGCGCTCCACAAGCTGCGCACGATGACCGGCTGGTACACGCACGGGCTCGTAAACGGGAAGGCGCTGCGGGTCCGGATCTCGGAGCTGTCGACGCCCGCGGCTTTCCGGGAAGCGGTCGAGGAGTTTTTCGACCGGCCGGCGGCGGGCGTTCCCGCGGGCGCCGTCGAGCCCGCGCGCGTCTCCGCTTCCTCTTAAGACGGCCCCCGTCGGGAATGACCGCGCCCCGTCCGCGGGTTCGGATTCCCGAAATGCTCCGAAAAATCGCTTTCCCGGCTGTCCTCCTAACCGTCGTGCTCCCGGCGGCACTCGCTTCCGCGCAGACCCGCAAAACCGAGATCAAGACCCCCGCCGGCCGTTTTCCCCTCGAGGTCACCGCCGAGTACCTCGGCATGGCCGGCAAGAAGACCGTCGTCCGGATCCGGCTGTCCTCTCCGGAGCTCTCGAAGGCGGCGGCATCCCACGGCGTCCGCTCGTTCGCGGGCGAACTGCGGGGAACGTTCAGCCGGGGCGCCGACATGGTTGAAGCGTTTCGGTACCCGGTGGCCGGGGACGTCGCCGACGGCCGGACGTTCACCTACTCGTTTCTGCGGCCGGTCCTTCCCGGCAGCTACCGCCTGAAGCTCGTCGTGACGGAGCCCGGCGGCCGCGAGATCGGCGAGGGGACGGTCGACCTCTCGGTTCCGGAGGTCGGCCTGACGTTCCGGCCCGACATGGCGCCGGCGGAGTCGGGAACTCTGCCCGACGCGGAGGCCATCGTCATCGCCGACGAGGGGGAGCCCCGCGAGAACGCGGACGAGACCGCATCCAAGATCAAAATCCGGCCCCCCTCGCGTGAGGCACCGGTCGGCCTGCTCCGCCTGGACGCGGAGGTCGAGCCGCCCATCACCCGTGTCGAGTTCTACCTGGCCGACAAGCTCCTCCTGGCGCGGACCCGCCCGCCCTACTCCGTCGAGATCGACCTCGGAAACCTGCCGTTGAAGCAGACCGTCCGCGCCGTGGGATACGACGAGACCGGGCGCCTGATCGACGAGGACGCGTGGGCGATCAACGAGGGAAGCGCCCGGGTCGCGGTGCGGGTTCTGCCGCAGCCCGACCCGAAGGCCGGCAAGGTGCGCGTCCGCGTGGCCGTCCAGTCGATCTCGGGAGGCGTCGCGAAGCTGGTCGAGCTCTTCCTCGACGAAAAGAAGATCGGTTCCTGGACCCGGGAGCCCTACTTCGCGACGGTCCCATTCGAACAGTACACGCGCGCGACGTACCTGCGCGCGACGGCCACGGCGGAAGACGGCAGGGAAGCGAACGACATCAAGATGCTGCGCGGTTCGACGACGTCGGTCGAGAGCGTGCGCGTCGACGTGGTGCAGCTGCACGTCTCCGCTCTCGACAAGAGTTCCCACTTCGTGAAGGGCCTCGCGAAAGAGGATTTCTCGATCCAGGAGGACGGTCGCCCGCAGTCGATGACCGGGTTCGAGATCGCCGAGAACCTGCCCCTGACCATCGGGCTCGTCGTGGACGGCTCCGGCTCGATGGAGAAGGGTCTCTCGTTCGTGCACGACGCCTCCGCGGACCTGTTCCGCGACCTCATCCACGAGAAGGACAAGGGCTTCGTGATCGAGTTCCGCGAGAAGCCGCAGTTCCTCCAGGAGCTGACCGGCGACTCCAACTCGCTCCAGCGCGCGGCTCGCGAGACCCGGGCGGAGGGCGCGACCGCGCTCTACGACTCGGTGATCCTGGGCCTCTACCAGTTCCGGGCGCTTCAGGGCCGGAAGGCCCTCGTCGTCGTCACGGACGGCGCCGACAACCGGTCGCACGTCGAGTTCGACACGCTCCTCCGCTACGCGCGCTCCGCCGGCTCGCCGATCTACTTCATCGCCGTCAACATCCCATTGACCGACTTCAAGTCACGAAAGGTCATCAACGAGATCGCGACCGAGTCGGGCGGCGAGGTCTTCTCGATCGGAAGCGCCGCGAAGATCGGCGAGGTCACGAAGCGGATCGAGGAGGAGTTGCGGTCGCAGTACGTTCTCGCGTTCCGAACCGACTCGCAGAAGCCGCCGGGGCAATACCGGGCGGTCACCGTCGCGGTGAATCGGCCCGGGATTTCGGTGCGGACGATCCGGGGATATATCCCCTAGGTCCGGGACAGGGGACACGGGACACGGGACACGACGAGACGTCTAGCCCCGTATCCGCACACGGACCCTGTACGTCAGCTTCGTCTCCCCACCGGCCGGGACGCTGACGGGGAACTCGGCTGAGAACGCTCCCAGCTTCCGCGCGGGGACCGACGACTCCAGCACGGTCCAGTCGCCCGGGAACTGCTCGCGCACGAGGACCGTCACGGCCTCCCTCTTCCGGTTCGTGAGCGCCACCTCGTAGGACGACTCCGAATCGGTGCGGTTCGTCTGCGTGAAGGAGACCTGGCGCCGCTTCGCGGTCACGTCGAAGGCCTCCGACGTCTCGATCTCGATGTCCGTGCGCTCCGGCGTGTGCTCGATCCGGTCCTCCCCCGTGAAGACCGCGCCCGAGTCTGCGTAGACGCGAACGATCCCGGCGGGCAGCGCCCGCGCGAGCGGCTTCGTCTCCAGCCTGTACTGGACGCCGACCGGCACGCGTTGCGCCTCCTCCATCGCACCCAGCCAGTACGTCGACCGCGCGACGTACCGCTTCTCGACGGCAACGTCGGCGTCGGCGGCGAGCGGAAACGTCGTTCGGCCCCGCGCGAGAACGGGCGGGGTGGGGATGTCGTAAACGCGCGACTCCGAGAGCTCCGCGGACTGCGCGACGTCGGCCATCTCCGCGACACCGGCGCGCTGCGCCATCATCTTGGGCATCGGCGGGCTCGCCGCGCGCAGCGTTCCGGCGAGGAGCCGCAGCCGCGCGGGCGTGAAATCGGTGCCGGTCCGGTTGTCCACCACGAACGACCCCTCGAGGCGGCCGCGTTTCTCGTCCGGCGTGAGCGTGAGCGCGTAGCTCGCCTCCCATCCCACGTCACTCACGAGATATCGCGACGTCAGCTTGCGGCTTCCGGCCCGGCTGCTGTCGAGCTGGAGCACGACGCCGGTCGGCCGCACCGCGGTCCCGGCGCCTGCTGCGAGCGACAGCCGCGCATCCGGTTCGCCGTACACGAGCGAGTCCCCTTCGCGGAACAGGACCTGCGCCGGGGTCGGTCCGTGGACCGCGAGGATCTCGCCCTCCGCCGTCGAGCCGCCCGGACGCTCGATCCGGACGCGCCTGCCGACCAAGCCCAGCAGCCACTCGGTATCGCCGGATCCCTCTCCCGGAAGCGGCGCGGTCAGGCCGAGCCACCGGACCCCGGCGTCGCGGGAGTCCGTCACGGTCCACGTCTCGGTGCGGGCCGACGCCGGTGCCCCTTCCCAGAGGAGCTCGGCTCTTCCGGCCGGGAGCGTGACCGTGCGGCTCTCGAGGACGACCCCGAGATTCTGGTTGGTCACGACGAGCTCCTGCCGTCCTCCGGACGGGGCGCGGGAGGGGGTCTGCCCCGGGAGAACCGCACCGGCGGCGGCGAGCGCGAGGAAGGCGGCGAGCCGGCGAGAGTTCATCTCAACTCCTTTTGAGGCGCGAGTTTACAGCGCGGTGGTGAGTAAGAACGGAGCCGCGTGGATCGCGGAGCGCGTGCTAACATCCGCGCCGTTTTGACCGGCGAAACGCGTTCGCGATGGGCCCTCGTTCTCGGCGCTTCGTCCGGTTTCGGCGAGGCCTGCTCGATCGCCCTCGCGAAGGCGGGCTGGAACGTCTTCGGCGTCCACCTCGACCGCAAGTCCACCCAGCCGAACGCCGACCGGATCGTCGCGGAAATCGCGGCCGCCGGCCGGAAGGCCGAGTTCTTCAACGTCAACGCGGCCGACGACGCGAAGCGCTCCGAGGTGGTCGCGGCGATCTCGCGCTCGTGCGGCGGCGACTCCCCGGAGTGCCGGGTCTCGGTGATGCTGCACTCGCTCGCTTTCGGGACTCTGAAGCCGTTCTTCGGCGAGCCGCGCGAGAACGCGATCTCGAAGCAGCAGCTGGAGATGACGATCGACGTGATGGGCAACTCGCTCGTCTACTGGACGCAGGACCTCTTCTTCGCGGGACTCCTGGCGCCCGGGGCCCGGATCTTCGCGATGACGTCCGCCGGCGACCACATCGTGTGGCCCGCGTACGGCGCGGTGTCCGCCGCGAAGGCGGCGCTCGAAGCTCACGTCCGGCAGCTCGCGGTGGAGCTCGCCCCGCACCGGGTTTCGGTCAACGCTCTGCGGGCCGGCGTCACGGACACGCCGGCGCTCCGGAAGATCCCGGGCAACGAGCAGATGATCGAGCGCGTCCAGGCCATGCATCCTGCCGGACGACTCACGACCCCCTCCGAAGTCGCGGGTGCCCTGGTCGCCCTCTGCGCCGACGGCGCCGCGTGGATCAGCGGCAACGTCATCGGAGTCGACGGCGGCGAAGACATCGCGGGCGGGCGGTGAGTGGAGTCCGAAGTCCTCAATCCTAGGTCCACACTCGAGGGAACCCACAACGCCCCGGCGGTTCCCGAGGCGTTCGAGTTCGTGCGCGAGAAAGCGGGCATTCGCGAGTGGCGCCTGCGCTCGAACGGGCTGCAGGTTCTGCTTCTGCGGAACACGGTGGCGCCGGTGGCGACGTTCGCGGTCGTCTATCACGTGGGCAGCCGCAACGAGGCCGTCGGGCACACAGGGGCGACCCATCTCCTCGAGCACCTCATGTTCAAGGGGACCGCGGAGTACGACCGGGAGAAGGGCACCGCGGTCGCCGCGGTCCTCGAGGCGCTGGGCGCCCGGTTCAACGCCACGACGTGGTTCGACCGGACGAACTATTACGAGACGGTCCCCTCGGACCGGATCGAGGTGGCGCTCGAGATCGAGGCCTCGCGCATGCGCGGCGCGCTCCTGCGCGACTCCGACCGGGTCCCGGAGATGACGGTCGTGCGCAACGAGTACGAGCGGGGGGAGAACTCGCCGTTCCAGGTCCTCTACAAGGAAACCTTCGCGACCGCGTTTCGCGAGCATCCCTACCACCACCCGACGATCGGCTGGAGGACGGACATCGAGGGCGTGTCGACCGACCGGCTGAAGGAGTTCTACGACGTCTTCTACCACCCGAACAACGCAACCGCGATGCTGATCGGGGACTTCGAGGAAGCCGACGCCCTGGCCCTTCTCGACCGACACTTCGGATCGATCCCCCGGTCGGTCCGCCCGATCCCGGAGGTCTACACGGTCGAGCCGCCGCAGGAAGGGGAGCGACGCTTCACGGTGCGCCGGACCGGCCAGGTCGCGTGGGTCGCGCTCTCGTGGCGGACGGCTGCGGCCACGGATCCGGACACGCCGGCGCTCGCCGTCCTCGGTAACGTACTCGGGGTCGGCCTGACCGCGCGGCTGCACCTCGCCCTCGTGGAGGAGAGCCTCGCGCTCTCGGTCACGGTGGTGCCGTGGCAGCTGCGCGACCCGGCGCTCTTCTCGGTCTTTGCGCCGGTGCGGCCGGGGGTCGAGACCGACGCCGTCGAATCC
>Ga0070694_100001904_pt1 | contig 12351 bp, 11 predicted proteins | sample KBSK1251metaG_FD_65470 | JGI IMG/M metagenome (GOLD analysis project Ga0070694, IMG submission 65470) | Corn, switchgrass and miscanthus rhizosphere microbial communities from Kellogg Biological Station, Michigan, USA - KBS K1-25-1 metaG | ecosystem: Host-associated > Plants > Roots >... | reverse complement strand
GCGCTCCCGGTCGGCATCTACTCGGCCATGCGGCCGTACTCCCTCTTCGACCAGATCACGACCACCCTGGCCTTCGTCGGATTCTCGCTTCCGACCTTCTTCACCGGGATCCTCTTCATCCTCTTCTTCAGCATCTACATGGACTGGCTCCCGTTCATCTACCGGGCCGACATCGCCGACACCGGGTGGCGCTGGTACTGGGAGAACCTGCGGCAGGCGATCATGCCGGTGGCGGTGCTCGGGCTGGCCCAGGGCGCCTCCACGACCCGCTTCGTGCGCTCGGCGGTGCTCGACGTGATCCGCCTCGACTACATCAACACCGCGCGGGCCAAGGGCCTCTCCGAACGGGTCACGATCCTGAAGCACGTGGTCCGGAACGCCCTCATCCCGGTGGTCACCCTGGTGGCGCTGCAGATCCCCGGCATCTTCACCGGCGCCGTGATCACCGAGCAGATCTTCCGCGTCCCCGGCATCGGATCCCTGCTGATCTCCTCCATTCTCGCCAACGACACGCCGGTGATCATGGCCATCACGTTCGTGTTCGCGTGCCTGGTGGTCATCTTCAACCTGGTGGCCGATCTGCTCTACGGCTGGCTCGACCCGCGGATCTCCTTCCGCTAGCGATGAGCCCGTCCCCTCCGAACGGCGTGGCGACCGAGACGGCGCGGGCGAGCGCGGTCGCCCCGTCCCGCCGGCGCCCGGTGGACACCCTGTGGAGCGAGGCCTGGCGGCGCTTCCGCAAGCACCATCTGGCCACCTTCGGCGCCGCGGTGCTGATCGTGATGGTGATCGCGGTGGTGGCGGGCCCCTTCGTCTACCGGGTCCCCATCGACGAGATCGACTTCAAGGCCAAGCTCAAGGGCCCGTCGTGGGCCCACCCGCTCGGCACCGACGACCTGGGGCAGGACCTGCTCGCCCGCATGCTCTACGGCGGGCGCATCTCCCTCGCGGTGGGCGTCACCGCCATGCTCATCGCGATCACGGTCGGGACCATGGTCGGGGCCGCCGCCGGTCACATGGGCGGCGCGGTCGACCACACGTTGATGCGCATCACCGATCTCTTCCTGGCCCTGCCCGGGCTCCCGCTGCTGCTGCTCCTCGTGTACCTGTTCCGCGATGCGCTCAAGAAGGTGGTGGGGCCGGAGATGGGCGTGTTCCTCCTGGTCGTGATCGTGATCGGCGGCCTGCGCTGGATGCCGGTGGCGCGGCTGGTGCGGGCCCAGTTCCTGTCGCTCCGCGAGAAGGAGTTCGTGGAGGCGGCGCGCGGGCTCGGCGCCGCGCCGCTCCGCCAGGTCGTCCGCCACATCCTGCCCAACGCGGTCGGGCCGGTCATCGTGGCCGGCACGATCGACGTGGCCGCCGCGATCATCCTCGAGTCGTCGCTGTCGTTCCTGGGCCTGGGCTTCCCGCCCGACATCCCGACCTGGGGCCGCATCCTGTTCGACGCGAAGGACAACCTCGACTTCGCCCCGCACTGGGCCATCTTCCCGGGCACCGCGATCTTCCTCGCGGTGCTCAGCATCAACTACATCGGCGACGGCCTGCGGGACGCCCTCGACCCGCGCAAGGTCCTCTCGTAGCCGACCGCGTCAGGCCACGCCGCCCGGGCCGCGTCGCAGCACCCGGCCCGGGCGGGCCCCGGTGTGCCGGCCGCCCTCCACGACCACCACCCCGTTGACGATCGTGGCCGCGATGCCCAGCGGGTACTGGTGCGGGTCCTCGAAGGTGGCCCGGTCGACGATGGTGGCCGGATCGAATACGGCGACGTCGGCCCGGTAGCCCTCGCGCAGGAGCCCGCGATCGGCGAGCCCGAGGGCCCGGGCCGGCCCCCCGGTCATCTTGAAGACGGCCGCCGGGAGCGACAGCAGTCCCAGGTCGCGCGCGTAGTGGCCGAGGACGCGGGGGAACGTGCCGTAGAAGCGCGGGTGCGGCTTGCCCTGCCCGGCCACGCTGTCCCGCGCGACCGCGCGGCCGTCCGAGCCGACGAACACCGCCGGCGAGCGGAGCAGCTCCCTCAGATCCGACTCGTCGATGGACGATACCGCGACGAACGTCGCGCCCTCGTCCGCGGTCAGAAGATCGCTCACCAGGTCGATCGGCGCCACCCCGGCGGCCCGCGCCAGCTCGCCGAGGCTGCGCCCCGCGTCCCGCGAACGCGTGCGCGAAGTGCTGATGCTGACCGCGTCCCATGAGGGCACCCGGCCGAAGCTCGTGAGACCGCGCTCCTCGATCTCCCCGGCGATGCGCCGGCGGACCTCCGGATCGCGCAGCCGTCCGAGCATGGGCTGGAGCCCGCCTTCCTGGACCCACAGGGGGAGCAGGTTGCGGAGCGGGTTGGCCGCGAAGGTGTACGGGTAGGCGTCGCAATCGACCCGCACGCCGCGGGCCCGCGCCGCCTCGATCACCTCGAGCAACCGGCCGGCGCGCCCCCAGTTGTCCACCCCCGAGAGCTTCATGTGGACGATCTGGACGTGGACCCCGGTGGCCTCCCCGGCCGCGATCGCCTCGCCGACGGCCTCGAAGACCGCCGCCGCCTCGTCGCGGACGTGGGTGGCGTACGTGCCGCCGTGACGCCGGACCACCACGAGCAGCCCGATCAGCTCCTCCGGGCGGGCGAAGGAGCCGGGGGCGGTGAAGAGTCCGGACGATAGCCCGATCGCGCCCGCCGCGAGCCCCTCGTCGAGGAGCCGGCTCATCGCGGCCCGCTCCTCCTCGGTCGGGGCGCGGTCGTCCATCCCGACCGTCATCAGGCGCAGCGTGTTGTGGCCGACCTGCATGATCGTGTTCACCGCGGTCACGGGAAACCGGTCCAGGTAGTCGGCGAAGCTCGTCTCCCGGATCTCGATCCAGGGGGCGAAGCCGGCCAGATACTCCTGGAGCAGCCGGGCGCGGCCGGGCAGCGCGGGCGCGACCGAGAACCCGCAATGGCCGATCACCTCCGTGGTCACGCCCTGGAACACCTTGCTCTCGGCCCCGGGCGCGTACGGCAGCGTGAAGTCCGAGTGAGTCTTCATGTCGATGAACCCGGGAGCCACGACGAGCCCACGCGCGTCGATCGTGCGGCGCGCCGTCCCCGAGTAGCGCGGCCCGATCGAGGCGATCGCCCCGTCGCGGATCGCGACGTCGCCGTGCACCGGGTCCGCGCCGGTTCCGTCCAGGACTTCGCCGCCGCGGATGACCAGATCGTCCAAGGCAACCTCCCGGCTCGATGATGAGGTGGTTCGTGCTAAGGTCCCGTGGATACTAACCCGAGATGGCTCGAGAGCATCCGAGCGCCGAGGAGATCCGCCGTGGCCGACCGTGACCTGTGCTTCATGCCCGCCACCACCCTGGTCCGCCTCTACCGAACCCGCAAGGCGTCCCCCCTCGAGGTCATGCAGGCGGTCCTCGCCCGCATCGACGCGGTCAACCCGCGGGTGAACGCCTACGTCACGGTGGCCCGCGACCAAGCCCTCGCCGCCGCGAAGAAGGCGACCGCCGCGCTCGGCCGCAAGGGGGCCCGCCCGGGGCCGCTCCACGGCGTCCCGGTGTCGATCAAGGATCTGACCCCGACCAAGGGCATCCGGACCACCTGGGGCTCCAAGATCTTCGAGCACCACGTGCCGGACGAGGACGCGCTCTACGTGACGCGCCTCAAGGAGGCCGGCGCGATCGTGGTCGGCAAGACCAACACCCCGGAGTTCGGCGCCGGCGGCAACACCTTCAACGCGGTCTTCGGCGCCACCCGCAACCCCTGGAACACCGCGCTCACCTGCGGCGGCTCGAGCGGCGGCGCCGCGGTGGCCCTCGCCACCGGCATGGGCCCCCTCGCCCAGGGCTCGGACCTGGGCGGCTCGCTCCGCACGCCGGCCGCCTTCTGCGGGGTGGTCGGCTTCCGCACCTCGCCGGGCCTGATCCCGGTCTACCCCGCGGACCTCGGCTGGGACTCGCTCAGCGTGACCGGCCCCATGGCCCGCACGGTCGGCGACGTGGCCCTGATGCTCTCGGTGATGGCGGGGCCCGACGACCGCGCGCCGCTGTCCTACGACGTCGACACCCGGCGCTTCCCGGCTGCGGTCAAGCGGCCCTCGGTGAAGGGCTGGCGCGCGGCCTGGACGCCCGATCTGAACGGCCTGATCCCGGTGGACCGCGAGGTGGCCGCGGTCGCCGAGCGCGCCACCGCCGTGTTCCGCTCGCTGGGGGTCAAGATCGAGCACGCGTGCCCCGACTTCGGCGAGGTCAACGACATCGTGCTGGCCACCCGCGGGCTCGGCATGGTCGCGCGCCACGCCGAGAAGCTGGCGCGGTGGGAGCCGGTCATGCAGCGGGGCCTGGTGTGGAACATCAAGCAGGGGCTCTCGCTGACTCCCGAGCAGATCGGCCGGGGCGAGACGCTGCGCACCCGCCTCTGGCAGCGGGTGCGCGCCTTCATGGAGACGCGCGATCTCCTGCTCCTGCCCACCGTGGCGGTCCCCCCGTTCCCGGTCGAGCAGCCCTATCCGACCGAGATCAACGGCAAGGCCCTCGACAACTACACCCAGTGGTTCTTCCTGACCTACGGCATCACGGTGACCGGCCTGCCCGTCATCTCGGTCCCCTGCGGCTTCACCAAGAGCGGGCTGCCGGTGGGTCTGCAGATCGTGGGCCGGCGGCGCCAGGAGGCGGCGGTGCTGCGGGCCGCCGCCGCGTTCGAGGCCGCTCGGCCCTGGGCGGGCGTCGTCCCGCCGCTGGTGCCGGGTGCCTGAGCGCTCACTGCATGCCGATGCCCACCGCGAAGAGATTCATGATGAAGGGCAGGTCGCGGTTGGCGGACAGGGCCTTGGCGAGCTTCTTCTCCTCGTAGCGCTCCTCGCGACCCTCCGCGTCCCAGGCCTGGGTGACCACCTGCCGATCCCGCACGTCGATCTGGGCGCGCTTGCGCCCGTGCTCGTCGCGCAGGGTCAGGGTGCCGTTGTCCGGTCGCGTCTCCCCGATCGCGCTGGCCTCCCCGTTGTCGTACCAGGCCCGGATCGAGCCGCGCGGCGTGCCGTCCACGAAGGCGACCTCGAAGCTCTTCCGCCCGCTCGGGTAGAAGGCCACCATCGGGCCGTGCCGGATCGGCCCGCCGGGGTCGGAGCGCTCGCACCACTGGAGCTTCCCCCCCGAGCTCTCCGTGCTGCCGAGCCGGGTGCCGGGCGGGCACGTGATCTGGGCCGCCACGGGTCGGACGTGAGAGAGCAGCAGCGAGAGCAGCAGGACGGCGACCCACAGGCACGGGACGACGAGGCGACGCGGAGCCATCCGATCAGCGGGCGAGGCGGCGCAGCGGGGCCCCGGTGAGGCGCGTGAGGATCCACTGCCGCTTGAGCTGGGCGCCGAGGCGGCGGTAGAAGCCGATGGCGGGCCGGTTCCAGTCCAGCACCGCCCATTCCATGCGCCCGCACCCGCGCCGCACCGCGATGCGGGCGAGGGACCGGAGCAGCGCCTTGCCGGCCCCGGCGCCGCGCTCCTCGGGCAGCACGAAGAGGTCCTCCAGGTAGAGGCTCGGACGGGCCAGGAACGTGGAGTAGGTGAAGAAGTACAGCGCGAAGCCCACCGGGCGTCCGCCGCGCCGGCAGATGAGGGTCTGGAAGTAGCGCCGCGGGCCGAAGCCGTGCGCACGCACGCGCGCCGCGGTCGCCTCCATCTGGTGGGCGAGACGCTCGTACTCGGCCAGGCCGCGGATGAGCGCGAGGATGGTCGGCACGTCCCGGGCGGTGCCGGCGCGGATGGCCAGCGGCGCGCGCGCCATCAGGCCGCCGCCATCTCGAGCAGCAGCTCGGTGTGGCACCGCGCCCCTTCGTGGAGGTTCTCCAGCGAAATCCGCTCGTCGTTGCCGTGGACGCGACGCCACTCGCTCTCCTCCAGGATGAAGGGGCTGAAGCCGTAGCCGTGCAGCCCGCAGTTGCGGAACACCCAGTTGTCCGTGAAGCCGACGAGAATGTCCGGCGCGACGACCGCTCCGGGGGCCCGGCGTCGGAGGGCCTCGCCGAGCGCCTTGTAGAGGGTGGTGTCGGGCGGCGAGGCGTTGGGGATCTTGGGCGGCGGGTTGATCAGGCTCACCTCCACCCGCGCGTCGGCGACGACCCCGCGCACCCAGGCCACGATCTCCTCCGGATCGTCGCCCCGCAGCATGCGGCAGTCGATGTCGGCGCTCGCCTCGGGCGGGATCACGTTGCGCTTCTCGCTGCCCCGGAGCATGGTGACCGCGAAGGTGGTCCGCAGCATCGCGGCCTGGTGCCGGTCGGCGAGGAAGGCGCGGCGGAACGCGGGGTCGCCGAGCGACCGGGCGAGGTCCTCGTACCCCTTCCCGGCCTCGCCCGGCATCACCGAGCCGAGCCGCGCGAAGTACTCCTGGATCTCCGGCACCACGCGCAGCGGCCGCTCCGCCTCGAGCAGGCGACCGAGCGCGCGGACCAGGCGGTTCGGCGCGGTGTCGGGCCACGGCATCGAGCCGTGCCCGGGCTCGCTCCGCGCGGTGAGCCGCAGCGGCAGGCCCGTCTTCTCGGAGGTCACGATGCTGGCGAACGGCGCGCGGCCCCCGGCCGGCCCGCCCTCCGGATAGATGCCGCCCATCTCGGACAGCGCGTACTCGGCGCCGGCGAGCCACTGCCGTCGCTGGTCGGCCACCCACTGGGCGCCGAACCGGCTGCCCGCCTCCTCGTCCGCGGTCGCGAGCAGGATCAGGTCGCGCTTGAGCCGTACTCCCGCCCGCTTGATCGCCAGCATCCCGGCGAGGTGGAGGATGCCGGTGGACTTCATGTCGAGCGCACCGCGGCCGTAGAGGAAGCCGTCCCGGACCACGCCGCCGAACGGCTCCACCGTCCAGTAGCGAGCGTCCGCGTACACCACGTCGATGTGGTGGTGGAGCACGATGCCGCCCTCGGAGCCGTCGCCCCGCAGGCGCGCCACCAGGTTGCCGCGGCCGGGAGCGGACTCCGCGGTCTCGCTCGCGATGCCGTCGCGCCGCAGCACTTCCTCGAGGAACCGCGCCCCGACGGTCTCGTTGCCGGGCGGATTGGTCGTGTCGAGCATCAGGTACTGCCGGAGCAGGTCGACGGTCTCGCGCCCGAGGGCGTCCCAGTTCATGACGCGCGCGCCTTCTCCCAGAAGTGGCCGGGATTGGGGCGCTTGGCCAGGCGCCGCGCCAGCCAGGCCACCGCGCGCGGCTCGGCCCCGCGCAGGGCCGCCGCGAGCAGGGTGTCGTGGAAGACCTCGCGCTGGGCGTGGCTACCGCCGACCTCCACGATGCGGCCCTCGACCGGCGCGATGCGCGCCACCGCGGCCGCGTAGTCGCCGCGGGCGAAGGCGTGGAGCCCTTCCATCAGCGGCACCACCACACTGGCGAGCGTGGGGTTCCTCGACTTGGCCCCGCGCTGGCGGAGCCGGTCGAGCTGGAGCTCCGCGCCGCCCCAGTCGCCCGCCGCCGCGAGCGCCATCCCCACGTGCAGGTCGTGGAAGAGGAGCAGCGGCATCTCGAGCCAGCGCCGTGCCGCCGCCCCGAGCTGGGCCCACCGGCGCGGGTCGGGGCGGCCGAAGAGGTCGAGCCGCCAGGCGAGCGCCACCGAATCTTGCAGGTCCGAGGCGATCGCGATCGGGATGCGCCCGAACACGCTCTCGAAGAGCCGGCCGCCCCGCTCGTAGTCGCCCTCGGCCAGGTGGAGCAGGGCCAGGTGCCAGAGCAGGTGGTTCCGGAAGTAGCCGAGGTGGTCGCAGGGGTGGATCCGGGGCGGCAGGCTCTCGATCCCACGGCGGTTGTCGCCCCGCTCGTAGTGGACGTGGGCGATCGCGTGCACCGCCCAGGCGTCGCGCGGGTTCAGCGCGACCGCCCGTTCGGCGAGCGCGAGCGCCTCGTCGAAGCGCCGGTTCTCCTCGAGCGCGAAGGCGTGGTAGCCCAGGGCGTAGCCGTCGTCGGCGAGGGCCGGCAGCACCGCGCGGGTCACCTCGAGCATCTCCGCCGAGCGCCCCTGCCAGAAGTAGATGTAGTAGAGACGCTGCATGAGCAGCATATCGCGCGGGAAGTCGACCAGGATCTCCTGCATGACCCCGATGGCGTCGTTGCCGCGCCCGCCCACGAAGAGGCGCAGGGCCTCCAGGTGCCGGCGCTCGCGCGGGGTGAGCGACGCGGCCTGGACCGCCCCGTCCGCGACGGCCCGCTCCATCTCGGTCCGGGCCGCCGGGATCTGCTCGTCGAGGTAGAGCGCGACCGCGAGGGCGGCGCGGGCCGCCACGAAGTCCGGGTCCTCGGCCAGCGCCTGGCGGAAGCACTCCACGGTGTCGGCGCCGAAGCCCAGGAGGGCGCGCACGCCCCGGTCGTGCGCGTCGACCGCGGCACGGGACGAGGTGGAGACGGTCAGACCGTACGCGTCGCGGAGCACGGCGGTCATGGTAGCAGAAGGCGTCGGAGGAAGGCGAGGGCGCGCCGCTCCGCCCACGACGAGCCGCCGAGCGGACCGTCGAGGAATCCCACGTGCCCGCCCTGCTCCACGAAGGCCGCCTCGAGCCATCGCGATCGCGCCACCGCCGCGACGGGCAGGTGCACCCCGGGCAGGAACGGGTCGTTGGCCGCGTTGATCAGCAGGGTGGGGCGCCGGATGCGCTCGAGGTAGGGCCCGCTGCTCGCCCGGCTCCAGTAGTCGCGCTCGTCGGCGAAACCGTTCAGCGGCGCGGTGAACCTCCGGTCGTACTCGGCGAAGGTGCGCGAGCGCAGCACCGCGGGCACGTCGATCCGGCCGTCGTAGAGGTGGGTCTTGGCCCGGACCTTGGCCTTCATGGTGCGCAGGAAGCTCCCGGTGTAGACCGCGCGGTTGAAGCCGCGGTCGAGCACCGCGGCACAGGCGGCCAGGTCGAACGGGGTCGAGATGGCGACCGCCCCCGCCACCGCGCCGGGCGCGGCGTCGCCCTGCTCCCCGAGCCACTTCAGCACCACGTTGCCGCCCAGCGAGATCCCGATCAGGCCGATCCGGGGATCGCCCTCGCGCTTCCGCAGCTGCTCGAGCACCCACTCGAGATCCCCGGTCTCGCCCGAGTGATAGAGCCGCGGCAGGCGGTTCACCTCCCCGCTGCACGAGCGGAAGTGCATCACCGCGGGGCGGCAGCCGAAGCGGCCCGCCCCGCGCAGCAGGCCGCGCGCGTAGTGAGACCGCGACGAGCCCTCGAGGCCGTGGAGGATCAGGATCAGCGGGCCGGACTCGGGAGCGCCGGCCAGCCAGTCGAGATCGACGAAGTCGCCGTCGGGGGTCTCGAGGCGCTCCCGTCGCAGCGGGGGCCGCCGCCAGTGTCGCAGCAGCGGCCCCCACAGCGTCTGCAGATGCCGGCCCCGGTACCAGAACGGAGGGCGGTAGGCGGTGTCGTCTGGCATTCTGGCGGCGGACAACCGTCTAGTGCTTCTGGCTTGGTTCTAGCCTTCCTGGCCCTTGAGGAGCAGTCCGACGATCTCGGGGGCGATGGCGCGGGCCCGCGCGTCGAGCTCCGCGTCGGTGAGGTTCGCGATCGGATGCGGCACCGAGAGGAACTTGTACTCCGGGACGCCCCACGACTGGGCCATGGCGTGGCCGGTGGCCTCGAAGACGTCGGTCACGATGGACGCGGCGGGGACGCCGACCTTCTCGAACAGGATTCCGTCGAGCACACTGCCCGACGAGCAGGACCCTCAGTCGCCGATGCCGGCGACGACGACGTCCACCGTCTGCTTGGCGTCGTCGATGATCTCCTGGTGAGCCGGCACGCTCGAGTTGTGCTTCCGCCACATCCGGGCCTCGGCGGCGCCGTACTCGGTCTTGAGGATGATCCCGATCCTCTGCAGGAGCTTGTCCGAGTTGAACTTGGTATTCTCCACGAGCCCGATGCGCTTGCCCTTCAGCGAATCCGGGCGTGGCACGTACGTGAGCGGCTGCCGCCGCGGCTCGACCGTGGGGTCGAGGATCTCGAATCCCGCCATCATGCGCTCCTCTCTTTGATGACCACCGTCACTGCCTCCGACGAGGTGCGGCTCGCCCAGCCCGGGATGAAGCAGGAGAAGGAGCCGGCTCGCCCGCCCGCCGCCACCACCAGGATGTCGTCCGGCGACTGCACCAGCGGCCGGGTCGCGGTCTCGTCCTCCGGCTTCACCGCGCCGGGCATCCGCGCCGTCCGCTTGAAGTGCGCGACCGTGTTCGTGGTGTTCTCGAAGATGAACTTGCGGATGTCCGCCTTGGACCAGCCGTCGGCCGCGATCGTGCGCATGTGCTCGCCGGCGAGCACCACGCAGTAGTTGGGCTGCCCGATCTGGCCCGGATAGCGCATGGTGTCGCAGAGCGTGCCGAGCACGCCGGCCGCGGTGCTCGAGAGCTGGTTGTAGAACTGGATCGGGGCCAGCGCGGCCATCACCGTCACCGCGCTGTCGGTCGGCCGGCAGCCGATCCGCTCGACGTGGAGCGGCGTCCACGGGCTCTCCGCCTCGTTCTCGGCCATCACGTAGGTATACCGGCCGGGATGGCCGAAGGTCCCGCGGTCGAGGCGGCCGGGAATCGTGCCGACCACGTTGCGCATCACCAGACGCACCGCGCGCCCCACGGTGGCGTTGGCCCGCCAGCCCGGCGCGAAGAGGTTGTCGCCCGAGTTGAAGTCGAGCCGCCGGGCGATGGGCCCGTTGACGATCGTGAGGACCGCCGCGCTCCCGGTGGACGTGGCCGGGCCGTGATAGCCCCAGCGCGGATCCGCGATGCCCTCGATCGCGGCCACCACCACCGGCATGTACTCGGGCCGGCAGCCCGCCATCACCGCGTTGATCGCAACCTTCTCGGCGGAGATCGCCACCTGCCGGTTGGTGATGAAGGCGACCTGCGCGTCGGGCTCGAGCCCGACCGCGTCGAGCATCGCCCGCACCGCCGGCTCGGTCGGCGGCACCACCGGGAGGCCGTCGGTCCATCCCCGGCTGTAGCAGAGGTCGAGCGCCTCCTGGAACCCCTCGACGGCGTAGCGCTGTGACGAGATCCGCGCGGTCATGAGCGACTCCTCCTGTGTGCGCTCACCCTAGGGCCAAGCCCGCGTCCTGTCAAGCCGTCCGGCCCCGCCGGATGGTCCGGTTGACACCCCGCGGCGCCCCCCGGAAGATGAGCCGGTGAGCGACCGCGACGGGCAGCCGCACGTGGTCATCGTGGGCGGCGGATTCGGCGGCCTCTACGCGGCCCGCGCGCTCGCGAACCGGCCAGTCCGCGTCACCCTCCTGGACCGGCGCAACCATCATCTCTTCCAGCCCCTGCTCTACCAGGTGGCGACCGCGGCCCTCAACCCGTCCGACATCGCGACGCCCCTGCGCTCGATCCTGCGCCGCGCCCCGAACGTCACGGTGCTCCTGGCCGAGGTCGTGTCGGTGGACCTGGCGGGCCGACGCCTGGTCCTCGCCGAGGGCGCGATGCCCTACGACGCGCTCGTGCTCGCCGCGGGCGCGGGCCACTCCTACTTCGGCCACGACGACTGGGAGCCGCTCGCCCCGAGCCTCAAGACCCTGGAGGACGCGCTCGAGATCCGGCGCCGGGTGCTGCTGGCCTACGAGGAGGCCGAGCGGGAGCCGGACGGCGCCGAGCAGCGCGCGCTGCTCACCTCCGTCGTGATCGGCGGCGGCCCGACCGGGGTGGAGCTGGCCGGGGCCCTGGCCGAGATCTCGCGCGAGACCATCGCGCGAGACTTCCGCCTGATCGATCCCACCAAGGCCCGCATCGTGCTGCTCGAGGGCGGCCCGCGGGTGCTGGCGGCCTTCCCGGACCCCCTGCCCGCCCGCGCCGCCGCCGCGCTCGCGCGCATCGGGGTCGAGGTGCGCACCGGCGCCACCGTCACGCGGGTGACCCCCGACGCGGTGTGGCTGGGCGGCGAGCAGATCCGCGCGCGCACCGTGCTGTGGGCGGCGGGCGTCGCGGCCGCGCCGCTCACCCGCACGCTGGGCGTGCCGCTCGACCACGCCGGGCGCGTGCTGGTCGAGCGCGACCTCTCGATCCCGGGGCACCCGGAGGCCTTCGCCATCGGCGACCTGTGCGCCTTCACCGGGGGCGACGGCCGCCCGCTGCCCGGCCTGGCCCCGGTCGCGCTGCAGCAGGGGCGCGCGGCGGCCCGCAACGTGCTGCACCATCTGGCCGGCGAGCCGACGGAGGCGTTCCACTATCGAGACCGAGGCAGCATGGCCACCATCGGCCGCGCGGCCGCCGTCGCGGTGGTCGGCCGGCTGCGCCTCTCCGGCCTGCCGGCCTGGCTCGCGTGGCTCTTCGTGCACATCATGTTCCTCATCGGCTTCCGCAACCGCTTCCTCGTCCTCTTCGAGTGGGCGTGGGCGTACGTGAGCTGGCAGCGCGGGGCGCGGCTCATCACCGGGCCCTGGCG
>Ga0070694_100001903_pt1 | contig 12357 bp, 9 predicted proteins | sample KBSK1251metaG_FD_65470 | JGI IMG/M metagenome (GOLD analysis project Ga0070694, IMG submission 65470) | Corn, switchgrass and miscanthus rhizosphere microbial communities from Kellogg Biological Station, Michigan, USA - KBS K1-25-1 metaG | ecosystem: Host-associated > Plants > Roots >... | reverse complement strand
GAGCGCGTGAGCGGCCGGGTGACCTATAGCCAGCAGATCCTCCGGGAGTTCGGCTGGATCGAGGCCGCGCGCGGTCGCGGCGTCGACAGCCGCGGGAGCGGCTACTCGGAGATCTAGCGGCGCGCCGGTGGGGCCGGACCCCCGACCGCGGGGCGTGGTGGTCGTCGGCGCGACCGGAGCCGGCAAGTCCAGTAGAATGGGCGCTCGACGTCATTCGACGGCTCCCTGGGAGATGCACATGAAGCGGCGCGCGTTCCTAAGCCTGCTCGGTGGATCGGCCGCTTCCTGGCCGATGGTGACCCGGGCTGAGGCCCGCGCCCGTCTCGGCTATCTGTCCGGAGGCCGGAAGGGAGACAACGCGGCCAACACGATCGACGTCCTGCGGGACAGTCTGCGCGAGCTCGGCTGGCGCCCCGGCGAGACGATCCACATCGACGACCGGTGGGCGGCCGGCGACTTCGCCACCTTGCCGCGCCTCGCGGGCGAGCTCGTGGCCCTGCGACCCGACGTGCTCGTGTCGACCGGCACCACCGAGACCCGCGCGCTGCAGACGCTCACCGGAACGATCCCGATCGTCTTCATGCAGCTCGCGGTCGATCCGGTGTCGCTCGGCTTCGTCAAGACCATCGCGCGTCCGGGCGGGAACATCACCGGGTTCATGCAGGGACCTCACTTCCTCTGGGGCAAGCGGATCGAGCTGCTGACCGAGCTCCTGGGGCGCGCGCCGCGGCGTCTGGCCTGGCTCGGCAACCCGGGCAACGCGGGCAGCGAGGCCAATTGGGCCGATGCCCGGGACGCGGCGGCCAGCATCGGCGCCGAGCTGATCCGCGTCGACGTGAGCACCGCGCGCGAGATCGACCGCGCGTTCGGGACCCTGAAGGGCCGGGACGCCCTCCTCGTGCAGTTCGACTTCCTGTTCGCGGTCGAGCGGAAGCGGGTGGCCGCTCTCGCGGCGCAACAGCGCCTGCCCGCGGTCTACGAGAACCGCATGCAGGCTCAGGGCGGGGGTTTGATGTCCTACGGAGGAGACCTGAGGGAGAACTACCGTCAGGGGGCACAGTACGTCCACCGGATCCTCAACGGGACGGCCCCCGGCGACCTCCCGGTGGTGCAGGCGAGCCGCTTCGAGCTCGTGGTCAACGTGCGGACCGCCCGGACCCTCGGCCTCCCCGTCCCCGCGTCGCTGCTCGCCCGCGCCGACGAGGTGATCGAGTGACTTGACGCCACCCGGCCGGCGGCGCAAGATGCGCGGGCGGAGGGACCGGCCCCATGCACTTCGGGATCTTCCTCGAGGAGAGGCGCCGTGGCGTCAGCGAGAGCGCCACGCTGCGGGAAACGATCGAGCTGGCGGACGCGGCCGAGGCCGGTGGCCTCGACGGCATCTGGCTCGGCGAGATCCACTTCAACGGCGCTCGCTCGATCCAGTCGGCTCCCCTCGCCTTCGCCAGCTTCCTGGCCGCGCGGACGCGCCGCCTGCGGATCGGGATCGCGGTGCAGGTCCTCCCGCTCGGCAACCCGCTGCGCATCGCCGAGGAGGCGGCCACGGTGGACCAGCTCAGCGAGGGCCGCCTGGATTTCGGCATCGGCCGCAGCGGCTCCGCCCGCACCTACGACCTCCTGGGCATCCCCTACGGGGAGAGCCAGGCCCGCTTCCTCGAATGCCTCGAGATCATCCGCCAGGCCTGGAAGGGCCAGCCGTTCAGCTACCAGGGTCAGTTCTACCGCTTCCCCAGCGTGACCGTCGCGCCCACGCCCTACCAGGTGCCGCACCCGCCGCTGCGCATGGCCGCGAACTCGCCCGAGACCTTCCCCCAGGTCGCGCGGCTCGGCCTGCCGCTCTTCATCGGCCTGCGCGATCTCGACATCCCGCTGCTGCGCGGGCACCTCAAGGCGTATCGCGACGCCTGGCGCGAGTCGGGACAGGCGGGTGAGGCGGACGTCTACCTGCGCATCCCGGTCTACGCGGCGCCGACCGAGCAGGCCGCGCGCGAGGAGCCGCGAGAGGCGATGACCTACTTCTTCGAGCGGCACGTGGAGCTGGTCCGCTCCGGACTCGGGCGCGCCGGCGCCGGTCCCGGCGACCGCCGGCAGGCCATGGCCGACCGCATCGTCAACATGTCGTACGACGAAATATTGAAGACGCGGGTCGCGTTCGGCACCGCCCCCGCGCTCCGGGACCGCCTGGGCGAGATCGCGGAGGACCTGGGGCTCGCCGGCATCGTCGCCGAGCTGAACCCCAGCGGCCTCCTCTCCCTCGATCAGATGCGACGGACGCTCGCCATCCTCACCCGCGAGGTGATCCCTACGTTGCGGTGACGAAGGCCTGCACGCGCTTCCACGCGTCGGCCGACGCCTCCGCGAACTCGGTGTACTTGCGGTCGAAGAAGCTGTGCGGCGCCCCCGGGTACACCTTCAGGTCGTGCTTGATCCCCGCCTTGCGGCACGCCTGGTCGAACGCGTCCACGTCCGCCTGCGGGATGCCCTCGTCCGCGCCGCCGAAGATCGACTGCACCGGGCACTTGTAGCGCGGCACCGCGTCGACCGGCTTGGGCCGGTCCGGCCAGCGCTTGAGCCCGGACGGCCAGCCGTAGAAGCCGATCACCCCCGCGTAGCCGAGCCCGCTCGCCGCCTGCAGGTAGGAGAGCGCGCCGCCGAAGCAGAAGCCCACCGAGTAGAGCGACTTCACCTGCCCCCCGTCGGGGGTGCGCAGGTACGCGGCGCCGGCCGCGATGTCGGCCTGGAGCGTCTCCGGCTTGGTGAGCGGCACCTGGGCCATGAAGTCGAACTTCTCGCTGCGGTCCTCGCTGGGCGCGGTGCGCGCGAAGAAGTCGATCGCGACCGCGTCGACGCCGATCTCGGCGAAGCGGTCGGCCAGCTCCTTGTAGTACCGGTGCAGGCCGCGCACGTCCGGGATCACCACCATGCCCGCGCCGGTGGGCTTGGCCGCGCGGGCCACGTGGGCCATGACGCGGGTGCCGTCGGCCGAGACGAGGTGGAAGTCGCGCGAGCCGGCCGCGCCCCCCGCGATCGGGCGAATGGGAGGAAAGGAATCGTCGTCCACGCACATGTTCGGGATCTCCTGTTGGAAGGTGTTCGCTACATGTCCAGGCCGCCGTTGACCCCCCAGACCTGGCCGGTGATGTAGCTCGACGCGTCGGCGGCCAGGAAGTGCACGACGCGCGCGACCTCCTCCGGCTTGCCGAGCCGGCCCAGGGGGATCTGGCCGACGATCCGCTCCAGCACCTTGGCCGGGATGTGCTCGAGCATCTCGGTGGCGATGAAGCCGGGGGTCACGGTGTTGACGGTGAGCCCGATCCCGTCCGGATCCGAGAGCCGGCCCGCCTTGGCGAGCAGGAAGGCGGCCTCGCGGGCCAGGGTCTTGGTGAGGCCGAACAGGCCCGACTTCGACGCCGCGTAGTTGGCCTGCCCGATGTTGCCCATCTCGCCGATGACCGACGAGACGTTCACGATGCGCCCGCTCCCGCGCTCCGCCATGTGGCGCAGCGCGGCCTGCGAGAGGAAGAACGCGCCGGAGAGGTTGACGTTCAGCACCTTGTACCAGTCCTCGTCGGAGAGCTTGAGCACGGTCTTGTCGATGGTGATGCCCGCGTTGTTGACGAGGATGTCGAGCCGGCCGTGGCTCGCGATCACCTCGTCGATGGTGCGCCGGCAGTCCGCCGCCTCGCCCACGTTGCCCTTGTGGATGCTCACCGCGGTGGAGTAGGCGGAGGCGAAGCCGTCCCGGAACTTCTTGGCCGCGTCGTCGTTGCCCGCGTAGCCGGCGGCGAGGATCGCGCCCTGGCTGGCGAGGCTGCGGCAGATGGCGGCCCCGATGCCGCGGGTGCCGCCGGTGACGAAGGCCACGCGGCCCTTGAGCTTGTCGCCCGCGCGGCCGGCGCTGTGCTCGTGCTGGGTGACGTCGAGGACGGTGTTCGGAGGGGTCATGGGCAGTCCTCACACGCGCGGCGGGCCCCGTACCTGGTGCCCAGGCCGCGCCGACGCGCTGCGTAGTGAACCTGCGAAGGGTCGAGATCGGCCGGCACATCCTGGCAAATCCCCACCGCGGAGTCAAACAGCGTACAATCGCGCTCCATGCGCCTGCCCATCTTCTACGGCTGGGTCGTCGTGGCGGTGGTCTTCGTCACCATGGGGGTGGGAATCAACGCGCGCACCGCGTTCTCCCTCCTCTTCCCCCCGATCCTCGACGAGTTCGGCTGGGAGCGCGGCCTCATCGCGGGCGCCTTCTCGTTCGGCTTCCTCGTCTCCGCGGTGCTGAGCCCGTCCCTCGGCCGGCTCATGGACCGTCGCGGCCCGCGCGTGGTCATCGAGCTGGGGGTGCTCCTGATCGGGTTCGGCCTCCTCCTGGCCACCCTCGTGAGCCGGCCCTGGCACCTCTACGCCACCCTCGGGGTCATGGTGGGCGGTGGCAGCGTCTGCATCGGCTACACCGGCCAGTCGCTCTTCCTGCCCAACTGGTTCGTGCGCCGGCGCGGGCTGGCGATGAGCCTCGCGTTCTCGGGCGTCGGGGTGGGCTCGGTCATCCTGCTGCCGTGGATGCAGACCCTGATCGGGCGCTTCGGGTGGCGCACCGCGTGCGGGGCCATGGGCCTGCTCGTCCTCCTCCTGCTGGTGCCGCTCAACCTCCTGCTCCGCCGGCGGCCGGAGGACATGGGGCTCGAGCCGGACGGCGACCGCACGGTCGCGGGCGCCGCCGCGACCCGCCCCTCGAACGTGATCGACACGGCGTGGGCGGCAGTGGACTGGACGCTCGGACGCGCGGCCCGCACCGCCCGCTTCTGGTGGATCGCGGTCGGCTACTTCCTGGGCCTCTTCGCGTGGTACGCGGTGCAGGTGCACCAGACCAAGTACCTGATCGAGATCGGCTTCCGTCCGGCCGACGCCGCGTGGGCGCTCGGCATCGTGAGCCTGGCCGGCATCCCGGGCCAGATCGCGCTCGGCTGGCTCTCCGACCGCATCGGGCGCGAGTGGGTGTGGACGGTGGGCGCGCTCGGCTTCGCGATCTGCTACATGGCCCTGCTGCGGCTCGCCGACTCCCCGACCATGTCCCTGCTCTACGTGATGGTGGTCGCGCAGGGCATGCTGGGCTACGGCCTCACCTCGGTGGTGGGGGCGATCCCGGCCGAGATCTTCCAGGGCCGGCACTACGGCTCGATCTTCGGCACGCTGATGCTCTCCTCGATCGCGGGCGGCGCGGTGGGCCCGTGGCTCACCGGGGTGCTGCACGACCACACCGGCAACTACGTCCTGGCGTTCCAGATCGCGATCGGCTGCAGCGTCGTCTCCGCGGTCGCGATCTGGCTCGCGGCGCCCCGCAAGGTGCGCGCGGTGGCCGGCCGGCTGCGCGCGCGGGCCTGACGTGTACCTCGACGGCTGGCTCTGGGCGTTCACCCGGGGCGTGCGCGGGCGCATCGCGGGCGCGACCCTGGCCGGGCTCCTCTCGGTGCTCGTGGGCACCGCGCGGCTGGCGCTGCTCGGCTGGGTGCTGGGTCGCCTCCTCGCGGGCGATCCGCTCGGACGCCTGGCGTGGCCGGTGGCCGGGGTCGCGGCGCTCATCGCCCTCCGCGGCGTCCTCGAGTACGGCCGCGCCATGGTGGCCCACCACACCGCGGCCCGGGTCCAGGCGGGGCTGCGCGGGACCCTCTACGCGCAGATCACCGCGCTCGGCCCGGCCCACTTCACCCAGGCGCGCACCGGCGACGTGATCCTGTCGGTCGTCGAGGGCGTGCAGCAGCTCGAGGTCTACTTCGGGCAGTACCTGCCGCAGCTCTTCGTCTCCGCCCTCACCCCGCTCCTGATCTTCGCGATCGTGGCCGCGATCGACCTGCCGCTGGCCGGGGTGATCCTCGCCGCCGCGGTCGCCACCTTCCTGCTCCCCACCCTGTGGCATCGCTGGGACAGCCGCCACAGCCTCGCGCGGTCGCAGGCCTACAAGGCCTACGGGGCCGAGTTCCTCGACGCGATCCAGGGGCTGCGGACGCTGGCCGCCTTCGGCCAGAGCGGCTCGCGGGCGCGGCTGCTCGAGGAGCGCGGCCTCTCGCTCTTCCAGGCCACCATGTGGCTGCTCGGGGCCAACACCATGGCCCGCGGCATCAGCGACGTGTGCATCGCCGTCGGGGCCGCGGTGGCCCTGGCACTCGGCGCGCATCGCGTGCAGGCCGGGAGCATGGAGCTCACCGCCCTGGTGGTGGTGCTGATGCTCGGGGTCGAGATCTTCCGCCCGCTGCGCGAGCTGCGCACCGTGCTCCACCAGGGCATGCTCGGCCTCTCGGCCGCCCAGGGCATCCGCGAGCTGCTCGCGCTCCAGCCCCAGGTCACCGACCAGGCCACCGCCCGCACCGCGAGCTCCATCCAGCCCTCGATCGCGTTCGAGCACGTGACCTTCGCCTATCCCGGCGGCCGTGGGCCGGCGCTGCGCGGGCTCGCGTTCCAGGTGGCCGCGGGCGAGCGGGTCGGGGTGGTGGGCGCGAGCGGGGCCGGCAAGTCGACGATCTCGCGGCTGCTGCTGCGCTTCGCGGACCCGACCGCGGGCCGCGTCACGGTGGGCGGCCACGACCTGCGCGACCTCTCGCTGCACGACCTGCGACGCCTGATCGCGGTGGTGAGCCAGGACACCTACCTCTTCCACGGCACCGTCGAGGACAACCTGCGGATGGGCCGTCCCGACGCGAGCCAGGCCGAGCTCGAGGCGGCCGCGCGCGACGCCAACGTCCACGAGACGATCGCGGAGCTCCCGCAGGGCTACCGGACGGTGGTGGGCGAGCGCGGGGTACGCCTCTCCGGCGGGCAGCGCCAGCGCATCGCGATCGCCCGCGCGCTGCTGCGCGACGCGCCGATCCTGATCCTGGACGAGGCCCTGTCCTCGGTCGACGCGGAGAGCGAGGCCGCGATCCAGGAGGCGCTCGACCGCCTGATGCGCGGGCGCACGACCCTGATCTTCGCCCACCGCCTCTCGAGCATCATCGGGGCCGATCGCATCCTGGTGCTGGACGACGGCCACGTCGCCGAGAGCGGCACGCACGCGGCCCTCATGGGGCACGACGGCGTCTACCGGCGGCTCATGGCCGGCCAGGCCGGCGGCGGGCGCGGCGGCGGGCGCGACGGCGGGCTGGGCGACGACGGGCCCGGGGGCCCGGAGAGCCGCGAGGCGATCGCCGCGTCCGGGGGCGCGGCCATGGGAAGCGAGGAGGCGCCCGCGATCCTGCGCGCGGCGGGCCCGGGCTGGCGTGAGGTGGGCCGCATCCTGTTCGGGCTGGCGTCGGGCTACCACGCCCGCCTCGTCGTCACCTTCCTCCTGGGCGTGGCCCGCGTGGCCGCGCTCATCGGCGTGGGGCTCCTGAGCGCCCTGGTCGTCCGCGCGGTGAGCCGCGGGGCCCCGACGCGCGCGCTGCTGGTGGCGCTGCTGATCGTGGCCCCCGCCGCGGGCGTGCTCCACTGGCTCGAGTCCTGGCTCGCCCACGACATGGCCTATCGCCTGCTCGCCGACATGCGCATGCGGTTCTTCCGCAAGCTGGTGGCCCTCGGCCCGGCCTACCTCTCGGCGCGGCGCACCGGCGATCTCCTGGGCGTGGCCACCCACGACATCGAGCTGATCGAGTACTTCTTCGCCCACACCATCACCCCGGGCCTGGTCGCGGTGCTGGTGCCCGCAGTGGTGCTGGCCACGCTGGCGGCCTTCGGCTGGCCGATGGCGGTGGCGGTGGTGCCGTTTCTGGCCTACGCCGCGCTGAGCCCGGTGCTGGGCCGCGCGCGCATCGACCGGCTGAGCGCGCGGGCCCGCGAGGCCTCCGGCGAGCTGAACGCGCACGCGGTCGACTCGGTGCAGGGCCTCGCCGAGATCGTGGCGTTCCAGCAGGAAACGCGCCGGGGTCTGGCGCTGCGCGCGCGCGCGACCGCGTACGCGGAGGCCCGCATGCCCTTCCTCGCCGACCTCGCGCGCCAGTCCGCGCTGCAGGACGTGGCCACCGGGCTCGGCGGGCTCGCGGTGACGATCGCGGGGGCGTGGCTGGTGGCCTCGGGCCGGCTCGAGGGCGCGATGCTGCCGCTCCTCACCCTGCTCGCGATGTCCGCGTTCGTGCCGGTGTGGGAGATCGCGCAGGTGGGCCGCCAGCTCGCCGACACCCTGGCCGCCACCCGCCGCGTGCACGCGGTGCACGTCGAGCCGGTGCAGATCGCCGACGGGCCCGGGGTGACGCTTCCGGGGCCGCGACGCGACGACGCGACGACCATCGCGCTGCACGACGTCACCTTCACCTATCCGGGTCGCCGGCGGCCCGCGCTGGCCTCGGTGTCGTTCACGGTCCCGGCGGGCGCGACCGTGGCGCTGGTCGGTCCGTCCGGCGCGGGCAAGACCACGATCGCGAGCCTGCTCCTGCGGTTCTGGGATCCCGAGCGGGGCGCGATCACGCTCGCCGGCCACGGCCTGCGCGCGTGGGCGCTCGAGGACCTGCGCCGCCACATCGCGCTGGTCGCGCAGGATACGCACCTCTTCAACGACACGCTCGGCGGCAACATCCGCGTCGCGCGGCCCGACGCCTCGCCGGCAGACCTGGCCGCCGCGATCGAGCGCGCCGCCCTCGGCCCCCTGGTGGCGGGGCTCCCCGAGGGCCTCGACACGAAGGTGGGCGAGCGCGGGATGCAGCTCTCGGGCGGCCAGCGGCAGCGCGTGGCCATCGCGCGCGCGTTCCTCCGCGACGCGCCGGTGCTGATCCTGGACGAGGCCACCTCCCACCTGGACGCGGTGAACGAGCAGGTCGTCCAGGAGGCGCTCGTCAGCCTGGCCCGCGCCCGTACCACGATCGTGATCGCCCACCGCCTGTCCACGGTGCGGGCCGCCGACCAGATCGTGGTGCTCGACGAGGGGCGGGTCGTCGAGCAGGGGCGCCACGAGGACCTCCTGCGCCGGCGGGGACTCTACGCCCGCCTCGTCTCCCGCCAGGTCGCCGCCGCCGTCGTCTCCTGAGGCCCGCCCGCCGATCGTCCCCCCGATGTCAACGCGCCGGCCGGGTGGCTCGTCAGTATGGGCAGAGGGGTGGAACCTACCGGGGACCCCCGGGGCCCCGTTGTCGAGACGCCCGCACGTCGGGCAAGGAGGATCGCCATGAACGCACGCCGCACATTCACCAGCACATTCGCAGGACTGGCCCTCGCGCTGGGCATGACCCTGCCCGCCGCCGCGCAGGCGCCGGATGCCACGCAGCTCGCGCAGGCGCAGCCCGGCACCCCCCGCCCCGGCCCGGGGATGGGGGAGCGCCGCCACGGGCCCATGCCGGGCCATGGGGCCTGGCACCGCCACAAGATGCACCGGCTCTCGCTGGCCGGGCTGGCGCTCCGCCATCACCAGGAGCTGGCGCTGACCCCGGCCCAGGTCGACAGCCTGCGCAAGCTCGGCACGGACGCGCAGCGTGAAGCCATCAAGCGGCAGGCCGACCAGCGCCTGGCCGAGCTCGACCTGCGCACGCTGATGATGCCGGACGCGGCCGACCCCAACAAGCCGCGGGACATGGCCAAGATCGAGACCAAGGTGCGCGAGATCGAGAAGCTGCGCGCGGACGGGCGCGTGGCGCGGATCCGCACCATGGAGCAGAGCCGCCAGGCGCTGACGCCGGAGCAGCGCGAGAAGCTGCGCGCGCTGCTCACCGAGCGGTGGCAGCATCGCGGGCCGCACGCCCCGGGGATGCACGGGATGGCGCCGGAGGACGGCGGCCACGGGCCCGCGGCTGCCGAGGAGACCGGTCCGAGCGCCGGCTAGGTGGACCGCCCGGCGGCGGCCCGGTCCGGCCGGATCAGGATCGGGCCGCCGTCGGCTCGTGAAGGAAGGCGGGATCCGCGGTGGGACCGTCGCCGGCCACCGTGGTGCGATGCATGACCCGCCGGTGACGCGCGCTGTCCCACCGGCGGCCGCGGTGCAGCACGCAGCGGTTGTCCCACATCACCAGGTCTCCCGCCTGCCAGCGATGCCGGTACACGCGGTCGGGCCGCACCGTCTGCTCGAGCAGCCGCGCGATCAGGATGCGGCTCTCGTCGAGCCCGAGCCCCTCGATGTACCAGGCGTGCGAGCCGATGTACAGCGCCTTGCGCCCGTTGCGCGGGTTGGCTCGCACGAGGGCGTGGCGCACCGGCGGGTAGTCGCGGCCGATCTCGGTGCCGATGCCGGGATCGATCATGCTGCGCGAGAAGCCGAAGCTGTGGACGACTATCAGCCGATCCAAGTCGCGGCGTACGTTCTCGTCGAGGCGCAGGTCTTCATCGAGATGCTCGTAGGCGACGCGCATGCTCGCGAACTCGGTGTCGCCGCCCTCCGGCGGCACCACCCGCGCGGAGAGCGCGGAGGAGTGGGCGGGCACCGGCTTGAACGAGCTGTCGCTGTGCCAGAGCTGGTTGCCGGACTGGTAGAGCATCCGGCGGTCCTCCCACCCCATCAGCTTGCCGTCCGCGTCGGTGTTGGAGAGGTCCACGATGTGGGCGCCCAGCCGGTCCTCCCCGCCGAGCGTGCGCACGGTGGTCTCGAGCGGCCCCCAGCGCTCGCTGAATGCCATCTGCTGCTCGTCGGTGAGGGCCTGGCCGCGGAAGACGAGCACCGAGTAGTCGTCGAACGCGGTCGCGACGCGCTCGAAGGTGCCGTCGTCGAGCGGCCGGGTGAGGTCGATACCCGAGACCTCGGCCGCGAACGCGGGATGTGCCGGGGTGACGGTGAGCGCGGCTCGGATGGTCGCCATGGGGGCCTCCTCGCGGGAAATTCTAGCCCTTCACCGAGCCCGCGACCAGCCCCTCCACCATCCACCGGTGGATGAACACGTAGAGGGCGACCACCGGGAGCGTGGTGATCACCGAGGCGGCCATGAGCTGGCCCCAGTGGAAGACGTCGCCGTAGATGAGCAGGTTGAGCCCCACCGGCACCGTGATGGCCTGCTCGTCCTGGATGAAGACCAGCGCGTAGAGGAACTCGTTCCACGAGAGCGTGAACGCGAAGATCGCGGAGGCCACCAGCCCCGGCGCGGCCAGCGGCAGCAGGACCCGCCAGAACGCGGTGATCCGGCCGGCCCCGTCGATGAGCGCGGCCTCCTCGAGCTCGTCGGGCAGGGCCTTGAAGAACCCGATGAGGAGCCAGGTGCAGAACGGCACCGTGAAGGTCGGGTACGAGAGAAAGAGCGAAGACAGCTTGTTGGTCGCGCCCAGCTCGGCCAGGACCCGGTAGAGCGGGATGAAGAGCAGCGCGGGCGGGATCAGGTAGAGGATCAGGATCAGGCTCGCGACCGACTCGCGCCCGGGGAAGCGCAGGCGCGCCACCGCGTAGCCCCCGAGGCTCGCCACCACCGTGGTGGTGGCGGTCACCACCAGCGCGGTGACCAGGCTGTTGCGCAGCCAGAGCGGGAAGCGGGTGTCGGTCCAGAGCCCGGTGTAGTTCTCCCAGGTGAACGGGTTCGGCACGTAGATGCTGGTGGCGAACTGGATCTGCTCGTAGGTCTTGAACGACATGCTGGCGATCCACCAGAACGGCACCAGGATGACGAGGAGGAACAGGGCCAGGCCGGCGAGCGTGAGGGCTCTCGTGGTCACGGGCGGTTACTTGCGGTCGCGGAGGAGGTAGCGGCTGATCAGGACGATGCCGAGCACGAGGATCGGCACCACGAAGAGGCAGATCGTCACCCCGCGGCCCCAGCGGAGCTGGCCGAACGCGACCTGGTAGGAGTAGGTCGCGAAGATCTGGGTCGCGGTGCCGGGGCCGCCGCGGGTCATCACGTAGACGATGTTGAAGTCGTTGATGGTGAGGATGAAGCTCAGCAGCGTGGTGACGATCATCACGTGCTTGAGCCCGGGCAGCGTGACGTGCCAGAACCGCCGCCCGGCCGAGGCCCCGTCCACCGAGGCCGCCTCGTAGAGCTCGCGGGGAATGGACGAGAGCCCGGCCAGGAACGACACCCCGAAGAACGGAAACCCGCGCCACCAGTTCGCCACCACCACCGCCATCATGGCGCCCTCCGGCGTCGCCATGAACGCGATCGGCCGGTGCAGGAGCCCCACGTCGAGCAGCACGCTGTTGAAGAAGCCGCGGCCGGGAAAAGCGTCGAACATCCACCGCCAGGTAAGCGCGATGATCACGGTGGAGGTGATCCACGGCAGCAGGAGGAGCCCGCGGAAGAAGTTGCGGCCGCGGATCACGTTGTTGAGCACCAGCGCCATCAGCACGCCGGTGACCACCTTGAGCCCCACCGAGCCCACCGTGAAGACGAGGCTGTTGCGGATGACCGCGTGGAAGGTGTCGTCCTGGGCCAGGTAGGCGTAGTTGCGCAGGCCCACGAAGCGCTCGGGATAGCCCACCAGCTTGTCGGTGAGCGA
>Ga0070694_100001902_pt1 | contig 12360 bp, 10 predicted proteins | sample KBSK1251metaG_FD_65470 | JGI IMG/M metagenome (GOLD analysis project Ga0070694, IMG submission 65470) | Corn, switchgrass and miscanthus rhizosphere microbial communities from Kellogg Biological Station, Michigan, USA - KBS K1-25-1 metaG | ecosystem: Host-associated > Plants > Roots >... | reverse complement strand
CCGACGGCCGCGCGACGTACTTCAACACGCGGTGGCTCGAGATGACCGGCCGGCGCATGGACGAGGAAGTGGATCTGGGGTGGCTCGAGGGCGTCCATCCCGACGATCGCGCGGCCGCGATCGACATCCGCCGGCAGGCGTTCATCGAACGCAAGACGTATTCGCTAGTCTACCGAATCCGCTGCGCGGACGGGGCGTACCGCTGGCTCGTGGAACGCGGCATTCCGCGGCCCGACGGCACATTTCGCGGATATGCGTCGCTGCTCGACAAGGGGCTCATCGACACCGCGGAGCACCACCACGCCGAGCGCATGCTTCGCGATCTCACCGGACGCGTCATCAACGCGCAGGAAGACGAGCGGCGCCGCATCGCGCGCGAGCTGCACGACAACGTGAACCAGCAGATCGCGCTGCTGTCGATCGAAATCGAGCAGCTCGGTCTGAGGCCGCCGGAGTCGAGCTCGGCGGTCACCGCTCGCATGCGCGAGCTCGCGGCGCGAACGGCGCACATCTCGAGCGAGATTCACAACCTGTCCCACCGGCTGCACTCGTCGCAGCTCGACGCGCTGGGGCTCGTCGCCGCCGTGCGCGCGCAATGTCTCGAGTTCGCGTCGCAGGGCCTGGACGTCGATTTCGTGGACAAGGACGTTCCGCCGAACGTCCCGGAGAACGTGGCGCTCTGCCTGTTCCGCATCCTGCAGGAAGCATTGACGAACGTCGCGAAGCACAGCGGCGCGTCCCAGGCGCGCGTCACGCTGACGGGGACGGGCGGCGCGATCGTGCTTCGCGTGATCGACGCCGGCCGCGGATTCGATCCGGTCGACCTGCGGACGCCCGGGCTCGGCCTGGTGAGCATGCGCGAACGGCTTCGGATGCTCGACGGCGTCCTGACGATCACGTCGCCGCCGGGCCTCGGTACGACGATCGAGGCGCTCGTGCCCTACACGCCGCCGGCCGGGCGGCCCGGCGACTTCCGGCGCTCAGACGTCCAGCCGTCCTGAGCGCCGCAGCCACCGCACGCCGTCGGCCGGCGGCGGCGTCTCTCCGCCGCCGGCGCTGCGGAGCGTTTCCGACGGCGTCTCTCCGAACACCGCCTTGTAGATCGTCGCAAATCGACCGAGCTCGAAGAACCCGTACTCAGTGGCGATCGTCGTGACGGTCCCCCGCAGGTTGGGCGCCGACTGCAGCGCGCGCCGCACGTCGTTCAGCCGCTCCCATCGCACGTATCGCGTGGGACTCATCCCGCAGACGTCGTAGAACGCGTTCCGCAGGCTGCGCTCGCTGACGCCGGCCGCTTCGCACACTTGCGCGATCCGGACCGGCTCCGAGACGTGAGCACGCAGGAACTCCGCGGCTCGTTCGACAACGCGGCGCCGCGACTGACGTGCGGGGGCCGCGGTTCGCGTGCTGGGCTGTGAGGGAATCATGCGGGTGCTCCTTGACGATCACCACGCCAACGTAGCGCGGCGCCGGCGTGCGCGAGAACTGCCGGAACTGCCAGAGCCTGTTGGAAAAAACTGACACCGCGCGCCCGCGCCTGCCGGATCCGCATAGCCGCGGCCCCGAGCCACGCTCTACATTCGCGTGCAGGGAGCAGCAAGCGAGGCGCGATGAATCGCGGTACCTGGTGTTTGGCGGTGTGGCTGCTCGCCGGCGCGTCGTCGGCGGCTGTCGACAAACTTGTTGTGCGAGTGACGCCGTCGGTCGCGATTGGCCCCGCCACTGTCCGTATTCGTACTGTCGCGGAACGCGACGCGGACAACCGGGCCATGGAAGTCGTCGCGGAGTCGGCCGACTTCTACCGCAGCAGCGTGGTCCAGCTGGACGGCGAGCGGGCGCCGCGCACGCGCGACTTCTTCTTCAACGATATGCCGGCGGGCGAGTACGTGATCCGGGCGGCGCTGTTCGGCAGCGACGGCAAGGAACGCGCGTCGGTGACGCGCTTCATTTTGATCAATTGAGCCGGAAACGGGTGATCCCATGCGCACCATCAAAACGTCGATCGCTCTGATTCTGATGACGATGCTCACGCTCCTCGCCGCGCCCGCCTGGCCGGCGCCCGCGGTGAAGACGGCGGCGCCGGTCGACGGCGGCTGGCCTCGTGTGTACACCACGGTTCCGTCGGGCGCGCGCCTGGTGCTCTATCAGCCGCAGGTGGCGGCCTGGCCCGATCAGAAGCACATCACGATGTACCTCGCGGTGTCGTATACCGCGAGCGGCGCGCAGAAACCGGTACTCGGCACGATCAAGGTTGAAGCCGATACGAGCGTCGCGGTTGCCGAGCGGCTCGTCAACTTCTCGAAGCTCACGATTTCGGAGTCGAATTTTCCCGGCGTCGAGAAAGATCAGCTCCGCACCATCGTCGAGGAAATCAACGCGTCGGTGCCGCACGAACAGCGCGTCATCGCGCTCGATCGCGTGCTGGCCGCCGTCGACAAGAGCCAGATCGTCGTCAAGAACGTGGACGGCGTGATCGCCAATCCGCCTGCGGTGTTCTACAGCACGACGCCGGCGGTGCTCGTGAACCTCGACGGCTATCCGATCTGGAGCCCGATTCGGGACAACGATCTCCGGTTCGCCGTCAACACGAACTGGGATCTCTTCCAGAACGGCACCGCGAACGACTTTTTCCTGCGCGTCGACAAGACGTGGATGAGGGCCGCGGACATCAACGGTCCGTGGAAGGCGGTGAACGAGCTGCCCGGCAGCTTCCAGAAACTGCCCGACGACGACAACTGGATGGCGGTGAAGGCGGCGCTGCCGACGATCACGACGAAGGTGACCGCGGCGCCGAAGGTCTTCGTGAGCAACGGGCCGGCGGAGTTGCTGCTGCTGCGCGGATCGCCCGTCGAAGTTCCGGTGCCGGCCACGCATCTCAGTTGGATCAGCAACACCGACGACGACGTCTTCCGCGAACAGAGCAACCATCAGATCTACTTCCTCGTGTCGGGCCGCTGGTTCTCGGCGCCCTCGTTCACTGGACCGTGGACGTTCGCGACGCCCGATCTTCCAGCGGACTTCAAGAAAATCCCGCTCGATCATCCCCGTTCGCGCGTGCTGGCGTCGGTGCCGGGCACGCCGCAGGCGATCGAGGCCGTGCTCATCGCGCAGATCCCGCAAACGGCGACGGTCAACCGGCAGACGATTCAGGCCCCGGACGTCGCGTATCAAGGCGAGCCGAAATTCGATCCGATCCCGAGGACGACCCTGGCCCGCGCCGTCAACACGGACAAGCAGATCATCCAGGTCGGCGCCGTGTATTACCTGTGCTTCCAGGGCGTCTGGTTCATGGGAACGACGCCGACCGGTCCGTGGTCCGTGACCAGTGCGGTTCCGCAGGAGATCTATCAGATCCCGATCTCCTCACCTGCCTACAACGTGACGTACGTCACCGTCGAGGACTCGAACGATGACGACGTGACGTTCGCGGCGGCGGCGGCGTACACCGGCATGATGGTCGCGTGGGGCACCGCGGTCTGGGGAACCGGCTATTACTATCCGCCGTACCTGGGATGGGCCGGGGCGTACCCGGCGTACTTCCCGCACTACAGCACGTACGGCTACGCCGCGCGCTACAACCCGTGGACCGGAGCCTACTCGCGCGGGGCCGGCGTCTACGGTCCGTATGGCGGCGCCGGCTACGGCGCGCGGTACAACCCGAGCACCGGGACGTATGCGCGCGGCGCGGCGGCGTACGGTCCCTACGGCGCGCGCGGCGCCGCGCAGGCCTACAACCCTCGCACGGGCACGTACGCCGCGACGCGGCAAGGCTCGAACGTCTACGGAAGCTGGGGATCGACCGCCGTGCAGCGCGGCGATAACTGGGCGAGCACCTCGCGTTACTCGAGCAACATCACCGGCGCGACCACCCGCGCCACGCAGACGAGTCAGGGTGGTGCCGCCGTCAGCCGGAACGGCGTCGTCAATAACTCATTCGCCGGCAAGACCGCGAGCGGGAACATGTACGCGGGCCGCGACGGCAACGTCTACAAGAACACGAACGGCTCCTGGCAGAAGTACGGCGACGGCGGTTGGAGCAGCGCGTCAAGGCCGGCGCAGGGCGCCGTGGGCACCAGCGGGCAGGTCGGACAACTGCAGAATCGCGCGTCATCGAGCCAGTTCAATGCGACGACGATGAGTCAGCTCAATCGCGATTCGATGTCGCGCAGCGAGGGCGCGCGCCGGACGCAGGACTTCAGCCGAGCGCGAAGCGGCAGCTTCAATTCCGGCAGCTTCCGTCCGAGCGGCGGCGGGTTCGGTGGAGGCGGGTTCAGAGGTGGCGGCGGATCCAGAGGCGGCGGTGGATCCAGAGGCGGGCGCCGGTGACGCCGTAGCATCGAATCGGGCCCACCTTGCGCCGAATGCAGCGGGGAGCGCCGATCAGGTTCACGCCCTCGCTGCGCAGCCGCCGCAGGGCGTGAACGCCGGCGAAATCGATCGACCGCAGGTGCGCGAGATCGAGTCGAAGCGGATCGGCTGTGTCGGAGCAAAGGCGCAGGAGCTCGCACACATGAGGCGCGCCGAGGCGTCCCGCCAGGCGCACCGTCAATCCAGCCTGCGTGTGCGTCACTTGTATACGGCAGTCCATGGCTGAGCCACTGGCAAGATCGACACCACCGTGCCGTGCCGGATCGACGCACGTCAACCCGCCGGAAACCCACGGCTTGCGCCGTGCGGCGGCCCGCGATGCGTGAACGGCGCCAGCTGAGTCACGGCCCGTCGTGACCGGCATCGCGATGTCCCGTCACCGAAAGGACGCGCTGTTCGCGCCACAGGCGCCGCGGCGCGGGCATCCGGGATGCACCGAAATCGCGCGAGACACCGATATTCCACGCACGCGACGCGTCAGTCGCGCGCCGATTGCGCGTAAGATGAGGCCCGCCGATGTCAAAACCCCGCATGGTCATCGCCGACGACCACACGCTTCTGGCCGAAGCCTTCGAGAAGCTGCTCGCACCGGAGTGCGACATCGTGGGACGAGTCCCCGATGGACGCGCGCTGGTCGCCGCGGTCCGCGAACTCCGGCCGGACATCGTCGTCGTCGACATCTCGATGCCGCTGTTGAACGGCCTCGACGCGGCGCGCCAGATCAAAGAGATCGATCCGTCGATCAAGATCGTGTTCGTGACGATGAACGAGGATCCGGCGCTCGCGGCCGAAGCGTTTCGCGCCGGCGCGTCGGCGTACCTGCTGAAGCGGTCAGCCGGGTCGGAGCTGGTGACCGCGATCCACGAAGTGATGAAGCGGCGGTCGTACGTCACGCCGCTCGTCACCGAAGGCATGGTCGGATCGCTGATGCACCCGGTCGATCGCGAGAAGCGGCCGCGCGAGCTGTCGACGCGGCAGCGCGAAGTGCTCCAACTGCTCGCCGAGGGGAAGTCGATGAAGGAAGTCGCGAGCATCCTCAACGTCGCGCCTCGCACGGTCGCCTTCCACAAGTACCGCATGATGGACCAACTGAATATCCGCACGAGCGCGGAGTTGATTCAGTTCGCGATTCGCAGTCATCTCGTGTGATCGACCCCGCTGCCGCCAGGCCTGGCGGCACACGCCACCTCAGGCGGGTAATAGATTGTCACTATCATGTAACCTGACGCGGGCATATATGTGCGCTCAGTGTCATATCGATTCGCCAGCGGCGTTCATCAGACGACCAGCAAACGACAATACACTCTAATCCTTGTACCTACAGGCTGCACACGAGCTGCTGAGATCTGTCAGATCTGACAGATTTCGCTACGCTCCCCACTTGACATAATCGCTTCGGCTCTTCGCCCGATTGGTCATGTCCTCCTCATACACGTTCGTCGTTATCCGAAGTGTCGCCGCAGTGTCGCTTGCTGCGGGTGTTTGCCTGCTGACAGCCAGCGGCGCCGCCGCATCGCAGCCGGCGCCGAAGACCGTTCTGATTCTGCGCTCGGCCACGCAGTTTTCCGCGCCTGCGCTGCTCGTGCAACAGATCGAGTCCGGTCTGCTGCAAGGCGTTCCGCACGATCCGATCGACTTCTTCGTCGAGGCCATCGACACGCACCTGTTCCCGTCCGACGAGCACGATCGGCGTCTGGCGGATTTGTACCGCGAGCGGTACGCGTCGCGCCGCCCCGATCTCGTGATCGCGATCGGCGACCGGACGCTGGATTTCGCGCTGCGCCACCGCTCGGAGCTCTTCCCGCAAATCCCGTTGATGTTCGGGCTGGTCAACGAACGGTTCGTCGGAGGTCGCGCGCTCGGCGAGAACGTGACCGGCATTTTCGTGAAAGCAGAAACGCAGGGGACTCTCGACCTGGCGCTCAGGCTGCATCCTTCCGCGCGCCGCGTCATCGTCGTCGGCGGCACGTCGCCAATCGACCGGCAATGGGAATCGATCGTTCGCGAGGACATGCGCGCGGTGGAATCCAGGATTCAGGTGACGTACTGGACAGACCGTCCGATCAAGGAACTGCTCGGGGATCTGACGACGCTGCGCCGGGACGTCATCGTGTGGTACGTGATGATGTCGCGCGACGGCGCCGGCGTCATCACGACTTCGTCCGACGTGCTCGGCATGATGCGACGCGCGACCAGAGCGCCGATCTACAGCTTCAGCGAGGTGTACCTCGGGCGCGGCATCGTTGGCGGCATGCTGATCGATTTCCGGCAACACGGCGTCGATCTCGCGCGTCAGGCGCGGCAGCTCCTCGATGGACGGAACCCTGCCGATCTGCCGCCGACGACCACCGCCAACCTCACCGCGTTCGACTGGCGCGAGCTGCAACGGTACCGGATTTCCGAAGCGGCGCTGCCGCAAGGATCCACCGTTCAATATCGCGAGCCGGATTTCTGGCGCCGGCGCGGTGGACAGATCGGCATCGTCGCGCTGCTGCTTGCCGACGTCGCGCTCGTCGCCGCGCTCGCCCGTCAGCGCCGCCACCGGCGCCGGCTCGAAGCGTCGGCCACCCGGCGCCTTCGCTTCGAGACGCTGCTGTCGGACTTGCTCCTCGCGTTCGCGAAGATTCCGGTGAGCCAGACCGGCCCGGCGCTCGACGCCAGCCTGCGGCGGGTCGCGGGCGACGTGGACGTGGACGCCGTCTGGCTGTGGGAGTTCGGCGATGCGGGCGATCCGGAGTGGACGTCGCTGCGGCTCCAGTCCGGCGACGCGATCGTGCTCGGCGGCGCGGACGATCTGCCGCGGCCGCTGCGGGAGAAGCTGACACAGGCGCCGCGGGCCGTCGGATCGATCGCGGCGACGCCGCTCGACGTGAGCGGCGTGGTGCTCGGCGCGCTGTTCTGGCCCTCCTCGCGGCACCGCGCGTCCTGGTCGCCCGAGATGTTCGAGCACCTGCGCATGATTTCGGACGTGTTCGCCACCGTCGTGCAGCGCAAGCACGCCGACATCGCCCTGCAGCAGAGCGATCGCCTGAAGGGCGCGATCCTCTCCTCGCTGCCCGCGCAGGTCGCCGTGCTCGATCGATCGGGAACGATCATCGCCGTCAACGACGTCTGGGCCGACGCGGAGCGGGCCACCGGCGGGTGCGCCGGCCACGCGATGTTGGCCGGCGGCAGCTATCTCGAAGCGTGCGGCGCCGCGGTCACGCGCGCGGGCGCGATCGAAGCGGCCGAGATCCTCGCGGGCGTGACCGCCGTGTGCGAAGGGCGCAGCCGCGACTTCGAGTGCGAATACCGCTGCGACGCGCCCGGTTCCGATCGCTGGTTCGTGATGCGGGTGACGCCGCTGCGATCGGAAGTCGGCGGCGCCGTCGTGACGCACTGGGACGTCACCGAGCGCAAGCGCGCCGAGATCGTCGTGCGCGAAAGCGAAGACCAGTACCGCAGGCTCGCCGACGCGCTGCCAATCGGCATCTGGATGTCGGGCATCGACGGCGAGTACAACTATTTCAACAAGACGTGGCTCGAGCTGACGGGGCGGCGGCTCGACCACGAGCTCGGCTCGGGATGGCTCGACGGCGTGCATCCGGACGAACGCGAGAGCTGCCGCGAGGCGTACATGCGGGCGTTCGCCGCGCGCGAGCCGTTCTCGATGGAGTACCGCCTGCGGCGCTACGACGGTCAGTACCGCTGGGTGCTGAACAAAGGCGTGCCGCGCTCCGGCGCGGACGGCACCTTCCTCGGGTTCGTCGGCGGCGTGGTCGACCTCACCGCGCGGCGACACGCCGAGCAGGCGCTGCGCGCGTTGAGCGGCCGGCTGATCGGCGCGCAGGAAGACGAGCGCCGCCGAATCGCGCGCGAACTGCACGACAACCTCGGCCAGCGTCTGGCGCTGATGGCGATGGCCATCGATCGGTTCGCCACGACGGCGCCGGAGAGTGTGAGGTCGATCGTCGCCGATCTCCGGACGAACACCAACGAGGTCGCGCAGGAAGTCCACACGCTGTCTCACCGCCTGCATTCGTCGAAGCTCGACGCCCTCGGTCTGGTGGCCGCCGTGCGCGGCCACTGCCAGGAGGTGTCGCAGCACGGGCTCGCGGTGCACTTCGTGGACAGCGACGTGCCGAAGACGCTGCCAAGCGAAACGGCGCTCTGCGTGTTCCGCATCGCGCAGGAAGCGCTGAACAACGTCGTGAAGCACAGCGGCGCGACGGAGGCGCGCGTCTGGCTGTCGCGGGCACACGACACTCTCGTGCTGCAGGTGGAGGACGCGGGCCGCGGGTTCGACACGACGGCCCACGACGGCGGCCTCGGCCTGGTGAGCATGCACGAGCGGCTGCGGTCAATCGGCGGCGAGATGACGGTGCGCTCGAGTCCGGGGCACGGCACGACGATCGAAGCGCGCGTGCCGATCCGGACCGCACGGCGCGCCGACGAACCGTCGTCGTCGTCGCGCGCAGAGTTGCGCGCGAGCTGAGGAGCGCCGGTGGACGCCTGTCATTTTTTTGCGATCGATCAGGCAGTTCGTCGAGGTCCTTCATCGGCGCCAGCGATCTACAGTGTGAAGCGTCGGACGAATTCAGACGATCCGCGGAGGCAGATATGACGAAATGGCCAGCCATCGTCGCCGGGCTCCTGCTGATGACGTCGGGCGCGGCTTTCGCGCAGAAAGTGAACACCGATTCCGACGCGCGCGCGAATTTCGCGCAGTACCGAACCTACACGTGGACGGCGGGCACCCCGTCGTCGAATCCGCTCGCCCAGGACCGCATCGAAGAAGCCGTCAACGGGCAGCTTGCCGCCAAGGGGCTGACCCGCGTGACCGAGAATCCCGACGTGTTCGTCGCGACGCACCTGACGACACAGAATCAGAAGGAACTCGTCGTGGACGGGTTCGGCGGCGGCCCGTTCTGGGGCGGCGGCTACGGCACCGCGAGAGTGAAGACCTACACCCAGGGGACGCTGGTCGTCGATCTGTACGACGGCCACACCAAACAGCTCGTGTGGCGCGGCACCGGCACCGACACCGCCAGCGACAAGGCCGACAAGAACAACGCGATGATTCAGAAGGCGGTCGCGAAGATGTTCGCGCACTATCCGCCGCAGCCCCGATAACGGGATGTCCCGGCCATGAACGCGATGATTGACGTCCGCTCCCCAGCGTGGTGCTGCGAGGCCGATCGGCTCGTCGGCGAGCTGTCATCGGCGTTGATCCGTCCGTCTGACGACGGTCTGACTGCTGCGCTCGACACGGCGATGCGACGAATCGTGGAGTCGCTCGACGTCGATCACAGCACGCTGCTCGAATGCGCCGGCGCCGGCGAGTCATTCGAGATTGTGTACGACTGGGCACGGCCGCCGGCCGCGCCGGTCGATCTCGGGTACTCAGACGCGGTGGCCGCGTCGGAGCACCCGCTGCACGGCGCGGGGCTGGTGAAATGGCTCGCCGACAGTCTGCAGATGGACGCGGCGCCGGTCGTCCTCGCGCGCATTCCCGACGATCTGCCGCCGCACGTGCTGACGCCGGACGTGATCGACTCGCTGCACCACACGTCGATCAAGTCGGCCGCGGTCATCCCCATCGTCGTCGCCGGACAGCGCGCGTGCGTGCTGGGGGTCGGCGCGGACCACACGTGCACCTGGTCCGAACCGGTGGTCCAGCGGCTTCAGCTCGTCGCGGAGATCCTCGCCGCCGCGCTGCACCGCCGGCGGCAGAATCAGACGCTGCGCGAAACCCGCGCGGAAATCGCACGGCTCGAGGCGCGGCTCGAGGGCCGGCCCGAACCGCTCGAGGACGAGCGCCTGCCACCGGCGCGCTTCGGCGAGATCGTCGGCGAGGCGCCGCCGCTTCGCGCGGCGCTCGGGCGGCTGGCGGAAGTCGCGTCCACCGACAGCACCGTGCTGCTGCTCGGCGAGACGGGCACCGGCAAGGAGCTGTTCGCCCGCGCGCTCCACGAGCGCAGCGAACGCCGCCGCCATCCGCTCATCAACGTCAACTGCGCGGCGCTGCCGCCGACCTTGATCGAGAGCGAGCTGTTCGGCCACGAGCGTGGGGCGTTCACGGGCGCGGTGGCGCTGCGTCAGGGACGCTTCGAGCTGGCGCACCGCGGCACGATCTTCCTCGACGAGATCGGCGACCTGCCGCTCGATCTGCAGGCCAAGCTCCTGCGCGTCGTCCAGCACGGAGAATTCGAGCGTCTCGGCTCGTCGACGCCGCGCAAGGTGGACGTCCGCATCGTGGCGGCGACGCATCGCGATCTCGATCGCGGGGTCGCCGAGGGACGCTTCCGCGACGACCTGTTCTACCGGCTCAGCGTGTTTCCGATTCGGGTGCCGCCGCTGCGCGAGCGGCGCGAGGATATCGAGGCGCTGGTGTGGTCCTTCATTCACAAGCGCCAGCGGGCGATGCATCGCCGCATCAAGCGCGTGCCGCACGAGGTGATGGACATGCTCGAGCGCCATTCGTGGCCCGGCAACGTCCGCGAGCTCGAGAACGTGATCGAGCGCGCCTTGATTCACTCCACGGGCGACACGCTCATGCTCCTCGACGTGCCGCTCGAGCACGAGGGGTTCGCGAGCCAATCGTCGGTCGAGGAACGCACGCTGTCGGCGGTGAACCGCACGCACATCGAAGGGGTGCTCAGCGAATGCGGGTGGCGCATCAACGGCGCGGGCAACGCCGCGGAGCGGCTCGGCCTGCATCCCAACACGCTCCGCTTCCGCATGAAGAAGCTGGGCATCGTGCGGCAGCTGCCGCTCCCCGCCGGCGGCCGGTCCGACCCCGCCCTGGCGCGGCTGCGCTGAAGGAATTCGGACCGAGGAATGCTGAAGTCGGCATGCATGCTGAATTCAGCATTCCAACTTCCGAATTCTGAGCTGCTCTTCGAGGCGGACGCAGAAACGCTCGACGCGGTGCCAATCGGGGCAGTGTCCGATCGACACGACGTTCGCGTCGACCTCCGCGCGAACGTCCCATCCGCCGTCGCTGGCCAGCGCAATCAGTAACCGCCCGGAGTGTCCATCGGCGCACCGCAGCGGCAATTCCATCGGTTCATCCCCTGCAGACACGATCGCATCTCTCGTGCCGGTCATGGCGCCAGCTTCACGTGTCTTCGCGCCGCCCGCGCTGACGGCAGGCGGTGATGCCGGCGGCTGTCTCGTGATCGCGTTCCGAACGGCGCCGGGCGCGCGCCCTCAGGCTGGAGGTTTTCCCCCGCCGCCCGCGGCAGATTTCTTGCGCGCCTTCACTCCAGTGAGGCGACACATGACCAAGACGCTTCGGATTGTCGCGATCGCGGCGATGCTCGGGTCACATCCGGCGGCGAGCATCGCGCAGAAAGTCTCGTACGACTTCGACAGGACCGCGACGTTCACGCGCTTCAAGACGTTCGCAATCAAGGAAGGCACCACGGCGGGTGACCCGCTCGTGGACGCGCGCATCATCGCGGCCATCGAATCGGAACTCGCGGCGCGCGGCCTGACCAGGACGGAGACCAATCCCGACCTCGTCGTCACCCCGCAGATGACCGTCGACAAGCAGAAGCGGTACTACGCGTACAGCACCGGCTACGGACCGTACGGCTGGTCGCCGTATTACGGGTGGGGCCCGTATTACGGGTGGGGCTGGGGCGGATGGTGGGGCGGCGGCTGGGGCGTGACGGAGTTTCGAGAGAAGGACATCCTGATGGGCACGCTGCGGATCAACATCGCTGACGCCGCGAACGACACGATGGTCTGGCACGGCACCGGCGTCAAGCGCGTGAAGCAGTTCGCCAGCGCGCAGTCGCGCGACAAGAGAGTTCAGCGCTCGGTCGCGAAGATCCTGAGAAGTTATCCGCCGCTGTTGCGGAGGTGACCATCACTCGCATGACATGGCTCCTGACTGCCGGTCTGTGTTTGCTGGGGTCGGCGGGATTTGCGCAAGGCCCGGGGTTGACGGCTCCCACGGACAAACTTGCCGCGCTTCTCGCCGACCCGGCAATCAGCACCGCGGCG
>Ga0070694_100001901_pt1 | contig 12362 bp, 4 predicted proteins | sample KBSK1251metaG_FD_65470 | JGI IMG/M metagenome (GOLD analysis project Ga0070694, IMG submission 65470) | Corn, switchgrass and miscanthus rhizosphere microbial communities from Kellogg Biological Station, Michigan, USA - KBS K1-25-1 metaG | ecosystem: Host-associated > Plants > Roots >... | reverse complement strand
GCCACGCTGGGATGGTCAGAGCCGAAGGCAGCTTCATCAATCCGCAGCGCGCGCTCCAGGCATTGGCGAGCCTGAGGCAAGTCGCCAAGGGCCTGCAGCACACGGCCCAGATTGTTGACGCGAATCGCCACGTTGGGATGGTCGGGGCCGAGGGTGGCTTCACCAATCCGCAGCGCGCGCTCAAAGCACTGACGAGCCTGAGGCAGATCGCCGAGGGCCTGCAGCAAAAAGCCCAGATTGTTGACGTCCCTTGCCACGCTGGGATGGTCAGAGCCGAAGGCAGCTTCATCAATCCGCAGCGCGCGCTCCAGGCATTGGCGAGCCTGAGGCAGGTCGCCGAGGTCTTGTAGCACACGGCCGAGATTGTTGATGGTTGCCGCCACGTTGGGATGGTCGGAGCCGAGGGCAGCTTCACCAATCCGCAGCGCGCGCTCGAAGCACTGACGAGCCTGAGGCAGATTGCCGAGGTCTTGCAGTACACTGCCCAGATTGTTGATGGTTGTCGCCACGTTGGGATGGTCAGAGCCAAGAGCCACTTCACAAACTCGTAGTGCTCGCTCGTAGAATTGGCGAGCCTGAGGCAGGTCGCCGAGGTCTTGCAACGCATTGCCCAGATTGCTGAAGTGAATCGCCACGTTGGGATGGTCGGGGCCAAAGGCAGCTTCATCAATCCGTAGCACACGCTCGAATGCCTGCTTTGCTTCGGCGTACTGTGCTCGGCCACTAAAGTACAATCCGGTCTGATTCACCAACCGTCCAGTGGCTTCAGGCGCAAGCTGGAAGTTTTCACCGTGTTCAGACGCCGCCTGTGCGTGCGGCAGTAGTCGCTCGCACACCGCCCAGGTTCGTACATCATCGCTATCCTCAGGAAAAGCATCATTCACTACTCGCACCGCTGCCTCAGCCCACTTTCTTCGTTCATCTTCCGGAAGCCGGTCGCGCGACACCATCTGCACCAGCCGGTGAACTGACACGCGGTCATCATTCCTTTCCATCAGTGAGTAGCGCCGCAACGCGGCGATGGCTTTATTGAAAGCCAGCTTATCGGCCACTGCTTCGGCCAGCACGGGCGGCAGATGCTTCGCTCCATCGCGCAGGATCGGCAGTGGGATGTCATCCGGTGCAAGGAAAGCGCAGAGGTACAACAACTCCGCAGCGGCAGGCGATTCCTCCTGCGCTTTGTCGAACGAAATCTTCCAAGTGGCGGCCACAGTGTGAGGGTAATCGTCCGGCTTGCCTTCTTGCATCAAGGCTTGCCAGGAGGTCTGAAACATTTGCCGATAATCGGCCAGCGATTCGCCGGTGGCTTCGATGTAAGCTCCGGCCTGCTCCAGCGCGAGCGGCAGATCGCCAAGGTCTGCGGCCAGTGTGCGGGCGGCGGCCTCGTCGTTCTGTCCAGTACGTTGCAGCAGGAATTTCACCGACTCCTCGCGCGGCAGCACTTTGACTTCGAGCGGATGCGCCACTCGGCCCCAGTTCGGATCGCGCGAAGTAATCAGCATGTGACCCGCGCGGCTTTGCGGCAAGTAATAGCGCACATCTTGAGCCTGGCGCGCATTATCAAAGATGAGCAGCCAGCCTGCGTTGTGATTCAGCCATTCGCGCACAGCGGCAACGATCACGGGCTGCTCTCGTTCGTGCTTCTCCTTGAGGTCGAGCTTTTCGGCCAGCGCCGCGTAATCCGCCGCCAGCGTCGCGGTCTCTTCCGACCTAATCCACCAGACGATTTGGTAATCAGCCGTGTGACGATAAGCATACTCCGCCGCAAGCTGCGTTTTGCCGACGCCGCCGAGCCCGTGAATCGCCGTCAGCGCCGCCGCTTTTTCCGCAGTCAAAGTCTGGCGGATTTGGTCGAGCAGAGTGTCGCGCCCGACGAAATTGGGATTGCGCTGTTGCGGGACATTCCAGATGTGCGACAAACCGGGGAAGCGTGGTTGCTCGGTGATTGCGCGCTCAGCAGCAGTGGTTGAGTGTGGAAGTACCGGAGGCGTAGACGGCTTCCTCCGTGCATCTTTTTTGACGCCGGTCAGCAACGCTTCCTTCGCCTGCTCGTCGTTCTTGCCCACGAGGTCAATGTAGACGCGCGCGCTCAGCAACCCTTCGACCTTGAAATCAGTCACACGCACGGGCAAGAGATTGTCTTTGGCAAACGCCGCGCCCCATTCAGCCTGGGTGAACCGCGATTCGAAATACTTAGGTGTCAGGACTGCTATCGTTCGCTGCGCTTCCTTCGCAGCCCGATCCATCTCCTGCACAAAGTCGCAGCCGTGCCCAAAGTCCCAAGCCTGAATCACAACTGTGTATCCAGCCTCTTCCAATTGCCAGGCGATCCATTCCGCCCAACTTTGATCCGCGTTGGTGTAGCTGATGAAGAAGTCTTTCATGGTCTGTGCCTTGGCATCCGCCGCTGAGATCAACCGCCTGAGATTGAGATGGGCACTGCCCCGATGATTGATTAAGAAAACCGGGCTGAATATATCACAACCTGGGAGCGCACGCTTCCAGCGTGCCCGGTTTCGCGGAAGAGGCCCGTCACGGAGAAATAGCACGCTAGAAGCGTGCGCTCCCAGGTTCAGTCCGTTCTTGGGAAGCATTGTTCCCGGAATCGAACAACACTCGCGCCCCGCGCGCGCCCGCCTCATCACCTAATCCTGCTGCTCACAGTATTTAGTCACAACACAGACATTGGCACGAAGATTGGTAGATAAACCAAAGATCTACGAAGCCAAACAGGAGGAATGATGGAAACCATCTTGCAAGACCTGCGCTATGGCGCGCGGATGCTGCGAACGAAACCGGGTTTCACTCTGGTGGCTGTGCTCACGCTGGCTTTAGGTATCGGCGCGAACACCGCGATCTTCAGCGTGGTTTATGGGGTGCTGCTCAAGCCGCTGCCGTACAAAGACGCTGACCGGATTGTGGTCGCCAATATCTCGCCGCCGGATTTCCGCGATCTGAAGGAGGCCAATCACGTCTTCGATCAGATGGCGATCTGGGCTTCCAATCAATACCAAGTTACGAGCCAGGGCGAAACGGCGCAGATGCTGGGGGCGGTGGTGTCATCGGAGTTTTTTCCCATGCTCGGCGCGCCGATGCTGGGCCGCGTGTGGGGGCCGGAAGAGGACACACACCCGCTGGCTGTCATCAGCCACGAGCTGTGGCAGACCAGATTCGGAGGCGATGCGAATGTCCTTGGCCAAACCATCAAGCTCTATGGCGATCCGCACACGATCATCGGCGTCATGCCGCCGGAGTTTCAGTATCCCAATCACGAGTTCAAGCTGTGGGTACCTTTCGGCTCGGCGCGTGCCAAAGCTCCGCAGCAAATGGAAAACCGCCAGTTGCGCATCTTTCGCGCGGTGGCTCACCTCAAACCCGGCGTCGCGCCAGCCGCGATGCAAGCGGAGATCGAGGCGATCTCTCAGCGTTTGGAGCAGCAGTTTCCTCAGACCAACGCCAATGTGCGGATCACCTTCACGCAGCTCTATCAACGCATCGTCGGTGATGTGCGGCGGGCGCTGCTGGTGTTACTCGCGGTCGTCGGGTTTGTGCTGCTCATTGCCTGCGCCAATGTAGCGAATTTGATGCTCGCGCGCACGGCGGCGCGTGAGCGCGAGATCGCAATCAGGACGGCGCTCGGTGCTGGGCGCTGGCGGTTGGTGCGGCAACTTTTGACGGAGAGCATATTGCTCGCAGCGGGCGGCGGGGCGCTCGGCTTGCTGCTCGCGATGTGGGGGATTGATCTCTTGCCGCAACTCGATCCCAACAACATCCCGCGTCTGACGACGATCAATCTCAACTGGGCGGTCTTGCTCTTTACGCTCTTGCTCTCGGTGTTGACGGGTTGTCTTTTCGGCCTTGCGCCAGCGTGGCAAATGACGCGCGCCAATTTCAATCAATCGCTCAAGGAAGGCGGACGCGGGGCATTCGGCCAGGCGAAAGGCAAAAGGTTGCGCGGGGCGCTCGTCGTCATCGAGGTCGCGCTGTCGCTGGTCGTGCTGGTCGGCGCCGGACTGCTGCTCAAGAGCTTCGTGCGGTTGTTGCAGGTGGATCCGGGTTTCGCGGCGGAAAATCTGCTGACGGCGAATATCGGCCTGGTGCATATCCAAGACCCGCAGCGCCGCGCGATGATGCAGCGCGAAGTCATCAACCGCATCGCGCAGATTCCCGGCGTGCAAGCCGTCGGTGGCAGCACCGGGTTGCCGCCAGTGACGCCGCAACGCGGCACTCGCTTCGCCGTGCAAGGTCTGTCGAATGACGACGTGAACGCGCGGTCTTCGTATTTCATCGCGATCAGCCCCGATTACTTCCGCGCTTTGAGCGCGCCGCTTGTTGAAGGGCGCAGCTTCACCGAGCGCGATGATGTGGCAGCGGCCAAAGTCGTGATCATCAGCCGCACTCTGGCGCGCAATCTGTTTCCGAATGAAAGTGCCATCGGCAAACGGCTACAACTCATCAATCCCGAACAATCGAATGAATGGCGCGAGGTGGTTGGCGTGGTCGGCAATGTGCGTTACAGCGGACTCTCTGACAGCGATGCGGCGACGATCTACACGCCGTTTGCGCAGACGCCGTTTATCTGGAGCTATCTCATGATCCGCACGGTGGTCGCGCCGGAGAGTGTGCGGCAAAGTGTGCGACAGGCGACGGCGGCAATTGATCCGGCGCTCGAAGCCTGGAATTTTCAAACCATGAAGCAACTGCTCTCGGATTCAGTCGCGCAGCCGCGCTTTTACACTTTGCTGCTCGGCGCTTTTGCCGCTTTGGCCTTGGCGCTCGCGGCCATCGGCATTTACGGCGTAATTGCTTACTCGGTCGTGCAGCGGACGCACGAGATCGGCGTGCGGATGGCTTTGGGCGCTAAGCGACGCGATGTGTTGCGACTTGTCATCGGACAGGGAATGTGGCTGACGATGATCGGAGTGGTGATCGGGTTGGGCGCGGCGTATGGGTTGACGCGCTTGATGGCCAGTCTGCTCTTTGAAGTGAGCGTCACAGATCCGCTCACCTTTGCCGGAGTCGCCGCAGTGCTCGTGTTGGTGGCGGCGCTGGCTTGCTATCTGCCTGCGCGACGCGCGACGAAAGTGGATCCGATGGTCGCGCTGCGGTACGAATAATGCGGTACGAGGAATAATGATGACGCTCTAGGACAAATAAATAGGAGGAGCTGATGCCAAGAAAAACTCACACTCGCGGATTCTTTTTCTCTGTTTTCTTCTTACTCTTGATCGGTCTAGCGGGCTTAGCTGGATTTCCCGCCGCGGGAACCCGGGGAGAGCTGAGCCGCCAATCATCGCTGCACTTTGACCTTCAGACACTCCAGCCGCTCGTGGACCAAACGATCTCCGAAGCCATGGAAAAAGAACATCTCCCGGGAGCCGTCTTCATCCTGGTGAAAGATGGCAAGGTTGCGATGGCTAAGGGGTACGGCTATTCCAATCTTGAGAAGCAGACGCCGGTCACGCCGGAAAAGACGATCTTCCGCATCGGCTCGATCTCGAAAGTCTTTACCGCTTTGAGCATCATGCAACTGGCCGATACCCACCGCATAGATCTCAATGATGACGTCAATAAATATCTGACTCAGCCGAAGGTTGACAGCCGGTATTCCGAGCCGGTGCGTTTCTGGCATTTGATCACCCATACGGCCGGGTTCGATCAGGTTGGCGACCGGGGGCGGGAGTTCACTAAACCCGAAGACCGCCAGCCCCTGGGTGAGTATCTGGCCAAGACCATGACGCGCATCCGCCCGCCCGGTCAGGTGAGTTGCTATGACACTTGGGGCATCACTCTGGCTGGTTACTTGATCGAGAAGATCTCAAAAGTCCCTTACCCGGAGTTCATGAAGAAGAACGTTTTTAGGCCGCTGGGGATGACGCGCACCAATGTCGAGACGCCGGAGTCGCTGAAGGCCGATCTCGCGATGGGCTACAGGTATCAGGATGGCAAGTTCATTCCACAGGGTTATGAGTATTACGCCACCCTCCCCGCGTCGGCCATTGATGCTACGGCGCTCGATATGGCGCAGTACATGATCGCCGTGCTCGGCGATGGCAGCGCTGATGGGCACAATGCCTTCTTGAGCAAACGGGCGACGCAGCAGATCATTCAGCCGCAATTCTCGAACTTTCCCGGCATCCCGGCCTTCGCTTACGGATTTTTTGAAGACCGGATCACTCAGCCGCGGACGATGCATCACGGCGGCAATATGAATGGTTTTGCCACGGACATGTATTTAGTGCCGGAGCACCAGCTCGGGTTTTTTGTGGCTTACAACTCTGACCGGGTCATTAACGGCCCGCGCGCGCGCTTGCGAGATACGCTCACGCAGCGGTTGATGAACTACTGGTTCCCGGCTGAGCGGAATAATCAAGCTGTGGTCAAGACCCCGCTGCCGATCAAGACCGAACGCTTTGCCGGTAAATATACGGACAATATGTATTGCCATACCTGCTATGAAGACGAAGCGGGCGCCTGGCCGATCAGCGGCATCACGCCAGTCAAAGCTCTGGGTGAAGGAGCCTTGGAGATCAGCGGCAGTCGCTGGGTCGCGGTTGAGCCGCTGGTTTTTCAATCGGAGGCCACGGGTAATCGCATCGCCTTCCGCGAGGATCAGACCGGCCAGATTACTCACTTGGTAACAAAAAATGCCGTGCAAGAAAAACTCAGCGAGCGCTTGCTCGATGAAGCGCTGGGCGCTGGCTGGCGCGAGCAACCAGCGGCGCCGCTGGCCGCCCTGGTTTACAGCCAAAATGAGCAGTGGGAGAAAGCCGCGGCTGCTTACGCCTCCATTGCTTCGCGGCGGCCACAAGATGGCGGAGCCATTTTCAATGCTGGCGTCGCTTGGGCTAACGCCGGGAAACCGGATCCAGCGATTGCCGCGCTCGAACGAGCCTGGGAATTAAAGGCGCGGCCATCGCGCACTGCCTTCTGGCTCGGCGCGGCCTGTGGGCTGAAAGGTGATAAAGATCGCGCCTTCGAATGGCTCAACCGGGCAGTTGATCTCGGGTTTGAAAAGAGAAGACTGAGCACCGAGCCGATTCTTAACGGTCTCCGCGATGATCCGCGCTTCAAAGCGTTGCTCAGCCGATGAGTCCGCAGGAGTTTGGATAAGGTCTACCATCGCACCAGGGCGCTCAGGCTATGAAATTGAAATCGGAATTGAAACGTCATCGCAGGTTAGATCACTAACTCCTGATGCTTTGATCTGCAATCTGACAACCCATCTGGAGGAGAGCAATGAGAGATCTGTTTCAAGACGTATTCTACGCAATTCGGTTGATGGTGAAGAATCCGGGCTTCACGACGGTCGCGGCGCTCGCGCTCATGCTCGGCATCGGTGCCAACAGCGCGATCTTCAGCGTCGTCAATTCCGTCGTGCTCAAACCGTTGCCTTACGAAGCCGCCGACCAACTCATCTTTCTCTCCGAGCGTAGCTCGCAGTTAGAAGGGATGTCCATTTCCTATCCCAACTTCACGGATTGGCGCGAGCAGAATCAAGTCTTCGAGAAGATCGGCGTCTATCGCCGTCAGAGTTACAACCTGACGGGCACGGGCAATCCGGAGCGCTTGAACGGCGGGCAGCTTTCCGCTGATTTGTTTGCGGCGCTACGCGTCAGGCCCGCGCTGGGCCGGTTGTTCACGAATGAAGAAGACCAGCCGGGTGCCACTCCCGTGGTCGTTTTGAGCGATGGCTTATGGCAACGGCGCTTCGGCGGCGAGAAGCAGATCATCGGCCAGACGATCACGCTCGATGGCCGGGCTTTCACCGTGATTGGCGTCATGTCGCCAGATTATCAGTTCCCTAACCGGGTTGATATGTGGATGCCGGTCGGGCAGGAAGCGCGCAATCCGGGTTGGGAAAATCGCGGCAATCATCCGGGGCTTTACGGCATCGCGCGGCTCAAAGACGGCGTGACGATAGAGCAGGCTCGCGCCAATATGGAGAGCGTGGCGGTCAATCTTGAAAAACAATATCCAAACTCGAACACTGGCAATCGCGTTACCGTCACGTCCATGCTCGAAGCCTTCGTCGGCAACGATGTGCGCTCGCGGATGTTTGTGTTGCTCGGTGCCGTCGGGTTCGTATTGTTGATTGCGTGCGCGAACGTCGCGAATCTGCTACTGGCTCGCGCTACTGTGCGGCAGAAAGAGATCGCTATTCGCGTGGCGCTTGGCGCGGGCCGCTGGCGCATCATTCGGCAACTGATGACCGAAAGCGTGCTGCTCGCTGTGCTCGGCGGCGGACTCGGTTTGACGTTGGCGAAATGGGGCGTGCAGTTGCTCATCGCCATCAGCCCGAACAGCGTGCCGCGCTCCCGTGAGATCGGCCTCGACACCCGCGTACTTCTCTTCACCCTCGCCGTGGCAATTTTGACTGGCCTCATCTTCGGTTTGGTGCCTGCGCTGCAAGCGAGCAAGCCTGACGTTCACGAAGTGCTCAAAGACGCCGGACGCGGTTCGACCGGAAGTCGGCATCTGTTCCGTAGCGGATTGGTCATCGCGGAAGTCGCGCTCACCGTCGTGTTGCTCATCGGCGCGGGCTTGATGATTCGCAGCTTTTACCGCTTGCAGCAAGTGGATCCGGGATTTTCGGCAGATCAGCTCCTGACCTTCAGTGTCTCGTTGCCGCAAAAGAAATACTTCGACAGCGCGGGGCGCGTCAATTTCTATCAGCAGCTTTTGCAAAATCTCCGCGGCCTGCCCGGCGTCGAAGCGGTCGGCATGGCGACCGGATTGCCGCTCGGCAATAACGGCTGGCAGAGCGGGTTTTGGATTGTCGGTCGGCCCGATCCTCCGCGCGGGCAGCGGCCTTTGACGGAAGTAGCTTTTGTCAATCCCGGTTATTTCGAGACGATGAAGATGACGCTCCTCAAAGGTCGCCACTTCACCGAGCAAGATACCCAATCGGTCCCCGACGCTCCGCCCACGGTGAGCGTGATTGATGAAGAATTCGCCCGCCGTTATTGGCCGAATGAAGATGCGGTCGGGAAGCAATTCAAATTTTGGAATGATGCGCCAGTGACCGTGATCGGTGTGGTGAAGCGCGTGAAAATGGAAGGCCTGAGCACCGACTCGAATCGCGTCCAATCATATTTTCCGTATCTGCAAAACCCGGGCGGCAATATGACCCTCGTGCTGCGCACCAAAGGCGATCCGATCAGCCTGGCCAATAGCGCGCGCCAGCAAGTGCTCGCGATTGACAAAGACCAGCCCGTTTTCGGCATGCAGACCATGGGAGAGATCTGGAATAACTCGATTGCGCCCGACCGATTTTATATGACGCTGCTGGTGATCTTCGCCTCGGTCGCACTGATTCTGGCGGCGGTCGGCATTTACGGAGTCATGGCTTACAGCGTGACGCAGCGCACGCATGAAATCGGCATCCGCATGGCTTTGGGCGCAAGCGTCGGTGATGTACTGAAGTTGGTCGTCGGACAAAGCATGCTCCTGGTGGTCATTGGTTTGGCGATGGGGTTAGGCAGCGCGTTTTGGTTGACTCGCTTGATGACGACATTTCTCTTCGGCGTGGGCGCACGCGATCCACTGACTTTTGCGAGCATCGCGGTGGTCATCGGATTGATCGCGTTGCTCGCGACTTTTATTCCGGCGCGGCGAGCGACGAAGGTGGATCCGATGGTGGCGCTCAGGTACGAATAACGAGACTTCAGACTTCAGACCTCAGACCTCAGACCGTGAGGTGGGCTGGAGTCTGAAGTCTGTGGTCTGAAGTCTGACTATGCAAACACTACTGCAAGATCTCCGCTTCGGCATTCGCCTTTTGGGCCGCCGCCCAAGCTTTACCGTGATTGCCGTGTTGACGCTAGCCCTCGGCATTGGCGCGAACACCGCGATTTTCAGCGTCGTCAATGGTCTCTTCTTGCGCGCTCTGCCTTACCGGGATGATGCTCGTCTTGTCACTTTGGGACAGAGCAATCGCCAAACCGGCGCAGCGCGCGAAGGCGTCTCGCCTGCCAACTTCCTCGACTGGCGCGAGCAATCGCAGTCGTTTGAAGCCATCGCCGCCGCCGAACAATTCGGTTTCACGCTCACGGGTGACGGCGAACCGGAGGCGCTACGCGGCTGGGTGGTGACGAAAGGCTTCTTCGAGATTTTAGGAGCCAATGCGATAGTCGGCCGGACGCTCTTGCCGCAGGAGTATGAACCGGACAACGCGCAAGTGGTCGTGCTCAGTTATGGCTTGTGGCAGCGCCGGTTCGGCGGCGATCCGCAGGTCATCGGACGCCAGCTCAATTTCAACGATCAAATTTTTACCGTCGTGGGCGTCATGCCGCCGGAGTTTCAGTATCCGTATCTGCCAGGCCGCGAGATTTGGGCGCCGCGCGTCAATCGTCCGAGCGATCCGCAAATGCGCGGCGGCAGCTTGTTCCGAGTCATCGGGCGATTGAAGGCCGGCGTCGCTCTTGAGCGAGCGCAACAAGAAATTAGCACTCTCGCCGCGCAGCTCAGTCGGCAGTATCCGCAAACCAACACCGACGTGGGCGCGGTCGTGGTCTCATTGCGCGAACAGCTTTTCGGGCGCATCCGGTTGGCGTTGTATGTGCTGTTGGGCGCGGTCAGTCTGGTTTTGCTGATTGCTTGTGCCAACGTTGCCAGCTTGCTCATGGTGCGTGCAACCGAACGTCAACGCGAGTTCGCGCTACGCGCCGCTTTGGGAGCGGGGCGCGGACGTTTGCGCCAGCAATTACTAACTGAAAGTTTGTTGCTCGCGCTGCCAGGGGGCCTCGGCGGCATCCTGTTATCGAGTTGGTTGATTGATGTCATGATCGCGCTCAGCCCCAGCACGCTGCCTTTAAGTCAAATCCAACTCAATTTGAATGTGCTGCTCTTCGCCTTAGGCATCTCTGTCTTAACCTCCTTGATTTTTGGTTTAGCTCCGGCGTGGCAGGCTTCACGCATTGATCTGCAAATGGCCTTGAAAGATGGCGGGCGAACGGAGACCGCCGGGCGCGGACGACGGCGGTTGCGTCAAGCATTGGTCGTGGCCGAAATCGCGCTGGCTTTGATCGTGTTGGTCGGTGCCGGATTGCTGGTGCGCAGTTTTAGAGCGTTGCTCCAGACTGATCCTGGTTTTACGCCTGACCAGGGGCTGGAGTTTGAAATTCAACTCGGTCGTCGTCCAGCCGCCGAGCGCATCGTTTTCTTCGATCAGGTGCTGGAAAAAGTGGCGGCATTGCCGGGCGTGCAGGCCGTCGCGGTTTCATCCGCTCTGCCGTTTCATGACAACCAGGTTCCCTTGCTGACAGCAGTCAGATTGGCTGACCGCCCAGCCGCGCCCGGAGGCAATGAACCGACCGCGTATATGATTCGCGTGACTGAAGGTTATTTTCGCGCGCTCGGTGTGCCGCTTTTGCAAGGCCGCTTGTTCAATCAAGGCGACCGAGGCGAGGCGGCCCCGGTCGTGCTGGTTAATCAGACGATGGCTCGCCGCCATTGGCCGACTGAATCGCCGGTGGGCCGGAAGATTTCTTTTACGGCTTCAGGGCAAAACATGATGGCTGAGATCGTCGGCGTGATCGGCGCGGTGCGGCCCACAGGATTTGACAGCGAGCCGCGCCCGGAATTTTATTTGCACTACCCGCAATCACCCGCGCCCTTAGCGACACTTTTTGTGCGCACGGCCAATGACCCGGTTGCATTGTTACCTGTTGTCAAAGAAAAGATTCGTGAAGTCAATCCTAACCAAGCTTTCCTGAGCGTCTACACGGTCGCTCAACTCGTGGATAAAACGATTGCCGAGCGGCGCTTCAATCTGCTCTGGCTCGGCGCGTTCGCGGTGTTGGCGCTCGTCCTGGCCACGGTCGGCTTGTACGGCTTGATCAGTTTTTCGACGGCACAACGCACGCAGGAGATCGGCGTGCGCATGGCTTTGGGGGCGCAGGCCGGTGATGTCTTGAAGCTGGTTATCAAGGAGGGCCTGACCTTGGCCATGATCGGCGTCGCAGTTGGACTGGCGGCGGCGGCTGGTTTGACCCGATTGATGCAGAGTTTGTTATTCGGCGTGGATGCCGCCGACCCGCTGACGTTTGCCGTCATCGCCGGGTTGTTGCTGTTGGTGGCGCTGTTGGCTTGTTACCTGCCCGCGCGACGAGCGACGAAAGTGGATCCGATGGTGGCGTTGAGATATGAATGAACCGATTTTAGATTTTGGATTTTAGGATTTTGGATTGAAGAGGATCGCTCGCTTTCAATGCTGCAATCCAAAATCCAAAATCTAAAATCCAAAATGGAGATGCTGATGAACACACTCTGGCAAGACCTGCGCTATGGCGCGCGAATGTTGATGAAGAAGCCCGGCTTCACTTTGGTGGCCGTCATGACGCTGGCGCTCGGCATCGGCG
>Ga0070694_100001900_pt1 | contig 12383 bp, 8 predicted proteins | sample KBSK1251metaG_FD_65470 | JGI IMG/M metagenome (GOLD analysis project Ga0070694, IMG submission 65470) | Corn, switchgrass and miscanthus rhizosphere microbial communities from Kellogg Biological Station, Michigan, USA - KBS K1-25-1 metaG | ecosystem: Host-associated > Plants > Roots >... | reverse complement strand
ACCGTTGCCGCCCCGTGCTCGAAGCGATGGGCAAGCGCATCACCTACTTCGGCCCTTCAGGCAATGGCCAATCGGCGAAGCTCTGCAATCAAATCCTCTGTGCTGTTAACTTGCTTGCCGTGTGCGAGGGGCTGATCTTCGGCGCGAAAGCCGGGCTTGACCTGCCGACGCTGCATCAAGCTTTGACCGGCGGCGCAGCCAATTCGTGGGCGCTCGAAGTGCTCGGACGCAAGATGATTGACCGCGATTTCGCCCCGGCCTTCATGGTGCGCTTGCAGCAGAAAGACCTGCGTCTCGTCTTTGAAGCCGCACGAGACAATCGCATCCCCTTGCCCGGTTCCGCGCTCGTTCATCAGTTGCTCACGGCAGTCGAAGCCGAAGGGCGCGGCGATGACGGCACGCAAAGCTTGCTGCGTGTGATGGAGCGGCTTGCCCATATGAGCCACGAGTAGATGAGGTCGGTTTTGAAGTCGCCGATCCAGGATTACCAGATCGTCTGAATGCCCGAGGCTTGGATTTTATGATCGCAGGTGATGAGCGGCAAGTTCAGATGGAGCGCAGTGGCAGCAATGATTCGATCAGGCATATCAGGAACAATCGAACGCGGGATCTGCTGAACTGTTTGAGCGATGGATGAGGTCAGATCAATCGTGATAAAGCTACTTGCTGGATCAGCCAGTGCTTGCATTAATCGCGGCAGCGTTGCTCCGGCCAACTTACCTTTCTCAATCAGATAGACAATTTCCACTAGCGAGATTGTTGGCAGAAAAATGGTCGCGCCCTGTTGAACGGCATTGTCAATAGCATCGCGTGCGGTCGCGGAAAGTTCAGGCGCTTGCGCAAAGTGCCAGATTGCTGCGTGAGTATCCGCCACCAGATCGCTCATTTCTGTTCCTCGGTGTAGAACTGTTCGCGGGGAAAGTTCCCCCACATTTCTTTGCGAGCTTCAGCGATGTCTTCCTCGGCAATCTTCACGTCCAGATCTTTCCAGATACCTTCGAGGCTGCGGCGCGGCTGACCAACCTTGGTTTTCTGGTGCAGAAACTCAACGAAATCCAGCGCCTCCTGCTGCTTGTCAGGCGGCAGCGCGCGCAGCTTTTCAACTACGGCTTCTTCAATCGTCATAACGCGCTCCTTTCGGCTTCATCTTACGCTTTCATCTCCCCTTCTGTCAGCACTTATTGAGATCCGTATAACTCAAAACACCTGACGCAAACTTTCTGAAGACTATAAGGATGTCCGGCTCCATTACGCGGCTGCATTCAACGCTGACACCTCATCTGCCTTGGGCGTTTGACCGGAAAGGGTTCTTTAGCGGCATAGGCATTGCCATAGAATTGCCATAGTTAAGGGCGCAAGTTTATTTCAAATAATAAACGAGATAGGGAGAAATAAAGGAGGTGCAAAGAACCATGAAAGTTATTCATAAATCCGCGCTCACCGTTTTCTTGTTCGCGATAGCACTGGCGGCCACGACCTTTGCTCAAGGGCCGCTGAGGAAAAAGGTGAACCTTTCGATCAACGTTCCTTATACAGTCAAGATGGGTGATTATCTACTTCCGGCAGGCGATTACACTCTTTTCCAGATTATGGAGAATGACCTCAATCTGTTTGCGCTCTACCGCGGGGATATGACGCAGGCGCCAGTGGCCATGATTCGGACCACGCGCATTGACTATGCCGCCGCCGGCTACCCTCAAAAGACCAAGCTCATGATTGAGATGGATGAGCTGAGCCGTGACAACCATCCAGTGTTACAAGGCTGGACCATTCCAGGCATGGATGGTTGGGAGATCATCGGCGTGGTTGAGAAGAAACCAGGTACACTAGCCCGACTCCGGTAAAGCCGTTTTGCCTCCCCCCAGAAGTCTTGCGAAACTTGAAAAGCCGCTCGGTCAGCCTGAAAGGGCGCGACTCCATCAGGACGTATTGATCCGCGAGCCAATCTGAGAAACTAAATCTTGACACCCTTGCAGCCAACGCGCTAGAGTCTTCGTGAACTTAGTGATTGACAATCAGCGCGTGGCGATTTACGGCATATTGCTCCACCTAAAAAACAGCTAAAAAGCCTGAGAGGGAGCAGCATTCAATTCAGCATCATCGGTCGCCTCGCGTTGAAAGCGCGAGGTTTTTTCATTTGCGCGGCAGGTTCTGGAGTTCAAGCCTGAATCCCGAACTTCGCGCTTATTCAGGTGCCCTATGAGCAACTTTCGTGATTTTATTCAAGAGGATCGAGTCCGCGTCTTTGATGGTGCGATGGGGACGATGCTTTACAGCAAAGGCGTCTACATCAATCGCTGCTACGACGAACTTAACCTTTCGAGCGCCGACATCGTGCTCGGCATTCACCGCGAATACATCAAGGCCGGAGCTGAGATCATCGAAACCAACACCTTCGGCGCCTCGCGTTTGAAACTCGCGCAGCAGGGACTCGATGAGCGCCTCTCGGAAATCAACGTCGCCGCCGCACAGCTTGCGCGCCGCGCCGCCGATTCCGCGCATCACGAAGTCTTCGTCGCCGGAGCCATTTCGCCGCTCGGCGTGCGCATCGAGCCTTACGGCCCGACTTCGGTAGATGAAGCGCGCGAGCTTTTCAAAGAGCAGGCGCAAGCGTTGCTCGAAGGAGGCGCGGATTGCTTCGTCCTCGAAACCTTTCACGACTTAGCTGAAATGGGCGAGGCCATTCGTGCCGTGCGAGAGTTGTGCGACCTGGTCATCTTCGCGCAGATGACGATCAACGACAGCGGTGAGACGGCCTACGGCACGGTGCCGGAAATCTTCACGCCGCGCCTAGACAAGTGGGGCGCCGATGTCATCGGCCTCAATTGTGCGGTCGGCCCGCAAATCATCCTCGAAGCTATCGAGAAGATGCGCCCGCTCACCGCGCGCAAACTGTCAGCGCAACCCAACGCCGGGATGCCGCGCGATGTGTTAGGCCGCCAATTTTATATGTGCTCGCCGGAGTATATGGCCAAGTACGCCAAGCGCCTGATCAACGCGGGTGTCAAATTCATCGGCGGCTGCTGTGGCACGACGCCAGAGCATACTAAACTCGTGGTTGATGCTGTGCGCGCGCTCAGCCCTGGCCGCCGCGCCGTGCGCGCGATCACCGTCGAAGAGCAAGCCGCGCAAGTCGAGCCGGTCCCGCTCGCCGAACGCTCAAAGCTTTCAGGCAAAGTCGCGCGCGGCGAATTTGTGACCAGCGTCGAGATCGTGCCGCCCAAAGGCTGCGATCCGATGAAGATGGTCGAGAGCGTCAGGCAACTCAAAGACGCCGGGATTGATGCCGTCAATGTGCCCGACGGCCCGCGCGCGCAATTGCGCATGGGCGCGATGGCCGTCTCGCTCATCATCGAACAGAAAGTCGGTCTCGAAGCCGTCACGCATTACTGCTGCCGCGACCGCAATCTGCTCGGCATGCAATCGGACTTGTTAGGCGCCGCCGCCTTGGGCCTGCGAAACTTTCTCCTCATCACCGGCGATCCGCCGAAGATGGGGCCGTATGCGGAAGCGACGGCGGTCTTTGATATTGATTCGATTGGTTTGACGAATATGGTCAACCGCCTCAATCACGGCCTGGATCCCGGCGGCAACCCGATTGGCAAACCAACGGCGTTCTTTATCGGTGTCGGCGTCAATCCCGGCGCGATTGATTTAGACCTTGAGATTCGCCGCTTCGAGTGGAAAGTCGAAGCCGGAGCCGAGTACGCGATCACGCAGCCCGTCTTCGATGCCGAGCAGTTGAAACATTTCCTCAAGCGCATCGAGCATTGCCGCATCCCGATCATCCCCGGCATCTGGCCACTGACGAGTTACCGCAACGCCGAATTCCTCAACAACGAAGTGCCCGGCGTTTCAGTACCGCCAGCAGTGCTCGAACGCATGCGTAAAGCGGAAGACGGCGCGGCAGCATTGAAAGAAGGCGTGAAGATCGCGCAAGAGACGCTCGAAGAATTGCGGCCTTACGTGCAGGGCGTACAGGTTTCAGCGCCGTTCGGCAAGATTCCGCACGCACTAGAGGTATTTGAAGCGCTAAAATGAGTCTTGTCAGGCCATCTTTCCAGATTGGCTGCTTGCCACGACAATGAGCATTGAAGGTCAAATCAAAACTTTAGCTGCCAAATATGCTTGTGGTCTGAAGCAGAAGATGGAAGATCGCCTTCGAGAAATGGATAACGATGACAAGTCACATTTCCTTGTCTACCAGGTTCTAGGAATAACGGATGAAGAGGGGCGTCTTATCGATATTTATCAGAACAAGGGCCGGTTTCTCTATAAATACGCTGGCTCATTTCTGGAAGAAGCAGCCAAACTCTGCTTCAAGGCTAAGTTCCCCAAGTGTGGATCTGTTCGCATTCCAAATACTCAGGGTAAGCGGCCCAAGACTTTCGAGATAGACTGCCTTGTCGGTAATAAGGCTCTTGAAATCAAATGGCGTGATGCGACAACCGATGGAGATCACATCACGAAAGAACATACACGGATCATTGCAATTTCAGAAGCGGGATATACCCCGATTCGCGTCATGTTCTACTATCCAAACCGCGAGCAAGCAATCAGAATTCAGAGGGCACTGGAAACTCTCTATGCTGGTGTGAAAGGCCATTATTATCACGGCGACGCAGCGTGGAAGTATGTTCGCCAAGGAACGGGGATTGATCTGAAAGCAATTCTTGAAGGGCTGGCGCAGGAAAATGTTCCAAGAAACTAAGACAGAAATTTATCAAGGCGATTGCCTAGCAATATTGCCTAAGCTTGATGCAGGTTCAGTCCATCTAGCTTACCTTGATCCACCTTTCTTTACTCAGAAGGTGCATAAGCTACGTACCAGAGATCGCCGCCGGGAATTTTCCTTTACCGATCTTTGGTCATCGCATGCGGATTACGCGGAATTTCTTTACTTGCGATTGCAAGAACTTGATCGCGCTTTAGCTCCGACCGGCTCAATCTTTTTTCACTGTGACCGCAACGCTTCACATATTGCGCGGGCAGCTCTCGATGAAGTCTTTGGCACAGAAATGTTTCGCTCGGAAATCATCTGGCACTATCGCCGCTGGTCTAATTCTCAGCGTGCGTTGTTGCCTGCTCATCAAACGATCTACTTTTATACCAAGTCGGATGAGTATACTTTCAACTCGTTCTATCAAGACTATTCGCCCTCTACTAACGTAGATCAAATTTTGCAAAGGCGAAAGCGCGACGAGTTCGGAAAGTCTGTCTATGATCGCGATGAATCAGGGCAGATTATTGCTAATGGTGGCAAAAAAGGCGTCCCGCTCAGCGACGTGTGGGATGTTCCGTATCTCAATCCTAAAGCCAAAGAGCGGACTGGCTATCCAACACAAAAGCCCGTTCTATTGCTAGAACGCATCATTGAGTTAGTGACCAATCCGGGCGACTGTGTTCTTGATCCGTTCTGCGGCAGTGGCACAACATTAGTTGCCGCCAAGTTGCTTGGCCGCAATGCTATCGGTATTGATATTTCCGAGGATGCGCTGGAGATGACGCGTGGTAGACTTGTCAATCCTGAGCGGACTGACTCTAACTTGCTGAGTGAAGGCCGTGACTCATACCGTCAAGCGGACGAACGGGCACTGGCCTTGCTGGAAGGCCTCGAATTTATTCCGGTACAACGCAACAAAGGCATTGATGCGATTTTGAAAGAAGACATCAATGGTCGTCCGATACTTGTCAGGATCCAGCGCCCGCATGAGACGGTTCTGGAAGCCGCCCAAATGTTGTCTCGAGCGGCTGAAGCCAAGCAAGCGATAGTTCTGTTTGTCGTCAAGACCAGAACCAACGTTGGACTCCCGTTCATTGATGACCTCCCTCCAGGAGTAAAAGTGATCGAAGGCCCCGCCCTGGCGATCTTGTCCGAAATCGCCAAACTGAAAGCCGCCGACAGGCAGGCTGAGCATTTTCAAAAAGACAAACCCCGCCTGACTATGTCAGCAGTGGACAAGAGCAACATATAGTAACTGGAAAACAACGTGAGCAATCAGCCAAACAAAAAGCAACTGTTGGAAGATCTCCTGCGCCAGCGCATCGCCATTATTGACGGCGCCATGGGCACCATGATTCAGCGTTACAAACTCGATGAAGCGGGCTATCGCGGCGAGCAGTTCAAAGACTGGCCGCATGATCTCAAGGGCAACAACGAACTGCTTTCGCTGACGCGCCCCGACATCATCGCCGAGATTCACCGCCAGTACCTCGAAGCGGGCGCGGACATCATCGAAACCAACACCTTCAACGGGCAGGCGCTCTCGCTCGCCGATTACAAGATGGAGCATCTCTCTTACGAGATGAATGTCGCGGCGGCGAGACTCGCGCGGCGGGCGGTGGAGGAATTTATGGCCGCGCATCCTGAGCGCGTCTGCTTTGCGGCGGGAGCCTTGGGGCCGACTAATCGCACAGCGTCGCTTTCGCCTGATGTCAATAACCCAGCTTATCGCGCGGTGACGTTCGATCAGATCGTGCAGGCTTACTACGATCAAACGCGCGGGCTGATTGACGGCGGCGTTGATATTTTGATCGTCGAAACGGTCTTCGACACGCTCAACTCGAAGGCCGCATTCTTTGCGATTGAAAAATGCTTCGATGAAATAGGGCGGCGCATGCCGGTGCTCTGTTCGTTCACGATCACTGATCTGAGTGGACGCACGCTCTCAGGGCAAACGGTCGAAGCATACTGGAATTCAGTGTCGCACATTGATCTCTTCAGCATCGGCATGAACTGCGCGCTGGGGCCGAAAGAGATGCGGCCCTTCATCGAAGAACTGGCCCGCATCGCGCCGCTTTATGTGAGCGCCTATCCGAACGCCGGATTGCCTGACCCGATGTCGCCGACCGGGTTTCCTGAAACGCCGGTCACGCTGGCTCCGCAGTTGCGTGAGTGGGCGGCCAATGGCTGGCTCAACATCGTCGGCGGTTGCTGCGGCACCACGCCCGATCATATTCGCGCGATTGCCGAAGCGGTCAAAGATTGCCCGCCGCGTGCACTCTCACAGGTTGAGCCTTACTTGCGCTTGAGCGGGCTTGAAGCGTTGACGTTGCGGCCTGACACCAACTTCGTCAACATCGGTGAGCGCACCAACGTCACGGGGTCGCCCAAGTTCGCCAAGCTGATTTTGAATCATCAGTACGAGGAGGCGTTGGTGGTCGCGCGGCAGCAGGTCGAAAACGGCGCGCAGATGATTGATGTGAACATGGACGAAGGCATGCTCGATTCAGAGCAAGCCATGACCACGTTCCTCAACCTGATTGCCACGGAGCCGGACATTGCGCGCGTGCCGCTGGTGATTGACTCATCGAAATGGTCGGTCATCGAAGCGGGTCTGAAATGCGTGCAGGGCAAAGGCGTCGTCAATTCGATTTCACTCAAAGAAGGCGAGGAGAAATTCAGAGAGTCGGCGCGGTTGATTCGGAGGTATGGCGCGGCAGTGATCGTCATGGCCTTCGATGAAAAAGGGCAGGCTGACACCTGCGCGCGCAAGACCGAAATCTGCGCGCGCGCCTACCTGATTCTGACTACGGAAATCGGCTTTCCGCCGCAGGACATCATCTTCGATCCGAACATCCTCACTGTCGCGACCGGGATTGAAGAGCATAACAACTACGCGGTGGATTTCATCGAGGCGACGCGCTGGATCAAACAAAATCTGCCGCTGGCGAAGGTGAGCGGCGGCGTGAGCAACATTTCGTTTTCGTTTCGTGGCAACAACGCCGTGCGCGAAGCGATGCACTCGGCTTTCCTCTACCACGCGATCAAGGCTGGGATGGATATGGGCATCGTCAACGCGGGGCAGCTTGCGGTTTATGACGAGATTCCGAAAGAGTTGCTTGAACTGGTCGAAGACGTGCTGCTCAATCGCCGGGCGGATGCAACCGAACGTTTGGTGACTTTCGCCGAATCAATCAAAGCGCAAGGCAAGACGGAAGCGAAAGAGGCTGACGAATGGCGCAGCGGCACAGTTGAAGATCGCCTTTCGCACGCGCTGGTCAAAGGCATCGCAGATTATGTCGAGGCCGACACAGAAGAGGCGCGGCAGAAATACGGGCGTCCGCTTTCAGTCATCGAAGGCCCCTTGATGGCCGGGATGAACATCGTCGGCGATCTCTTCGGCTCCGGCAAAATGTTTCTCCCGCAAGTGGTCAAGAGCGCGCGCGTGATGAAGAAGTCCGTGGCTTATCTGCTGCCCTTTATGGAAGCGGAGAAGCAAGCGGGCGGCAAGCATCAGGCGCAAGGAAAAGTTTTAATGGCGACGGTCAAAGGCGATGTGCATGACATCGGCAAGAACATCGTCGGCGTCGTGCTCGCGTGCAACAACTACGAAGTGATTGACCTCGGGGTGATGGTTTCGTGCGAGAAAATCTTGCAGGCCGCGCGCGAACGGCAAGTGGACATCATTGGGTTGAGCGGATTGATTACTCCGTCGCTCGATGAAATGGTTCACGTCGCGCGCGAGATGCAGCGCCAAGGCTTCACCACGCCGCTTTTGATTGGCGGCGCGACGACGAGCCGCGTGCATACTTCGGTCAAGATCGCGCCGAATTACGAGCCGCCGGTCATCCACGTGCTCGATGCTTCGCGTGCGGTCGGCGTCGTCAGCAATCTCATCAGTTCCGAATTGAAACCCAACTTCGCGCAGCAAAATCAGCGCGATCAGCAGCGCGACCGCGAGAAGTACGAAGCGACGCGGGAGCAACGTTCGCTGCTCACCCTAGAGCAGGCGCGCACGCGCCGAGCGCCGATTGATTGGGCGACGACGGAAATCGCCAAGCCGTCGTTTATCGGCATTCGTTCAATCGTCAATCTGCCGCTCAATGAACTCGCGCCGTTCATTGACTGGACGCCGTTTTTCCATACTTGGGAGTTGCGCGGCTCGTATCCGAAGATCTTCGAGGATCCGAAAGCCGGAGCGCGCGCGCGCGAACTTTTTGACGACGCGCAAAAGCTGCTCGCCAACATCATCGAAAACAGATTGCTCTCCGCGCGCGGCGCTTACGGTTTCTTCCCGGCGAATAGCTGGGGCGACGACATCGAACTCTACACCGATGAATCGCGCTCGCAAGTGATGACGACCTTTCACACACTGCGCCAGCAAAGCGACAAAGGCGAAAGCCAGCCGTGTTACGCGCTCTCGGATTTCATCGCGCCGAAATCATCGGGGCGAGCTGATTACCTTGGCGGTTTCGCTGTCACTGCTGGCATCGGAGTCGAAGCGCTGTGCAAACGCTTCGAGCGCGATCACGACGATTACGGCTCGATTATGACGAAAGCGCTCGCGGATCGTTTGGCCGAAGCTTTCGCCGAGTGGCTGCACAAAAAAGTGCGCGCAGAATGGGGCTACGGGCAAACAGAGAACTTAGGCATTGAAGATTTGATCCGCGAACGCTATTGCGGCATTCGCCCGGCTGCCGGGTATCCGGCCTGCCCCGATCACACCGAGAAGCGATTGCTCTTCGATCTGCTCGAAGTTGAAAAACGAGCGCGTATTCAGTTGACTGAAAGCTTTGCCATGTATCCGGCGGCGGCAGTGAGCGGTCTTTACTTCGCGCATCCGCGGGCAACCTACTTCACCGTCGGCAAGATCGGGCGCGATCAGGTCGTGGATTATCAGCGGCGCAAAGGGATGGCGCTTCAGGAAGTCGAACGGTGGCTCGCGCCGAACCTCAACTACGAGCCTGAGCCTGAGCCAGTGGCGACGAGCTGAATTTGCCGGAGATGTACTGCGGCTCAGCTTTGGCTCAGCTTTTATTTGACGCTCACCTTGACGGTATTGGCGGTCTTACCATCTACCGTCAGCACGACGTTCACCTCGCCGCGCCCAATCAAACTTCGCGGGATGACGACATCCACCTGATCAAGTCCGACGAAGCCAGGAGCCAAGTCAGCATATAACATTTGTCCATCTGCGCCTCCGATCTTCGCAGTCACTGCGGCGAGTGAGCTACGGAAGCGCAGCCCTGTGCCGTACATCTCCAGAATGATCATGTCGGTGGCGGGGCCAAGATCTATCGGAAGCGGAACCCAGCGGTTTTGCGCGTCGAGCTGTCCGGCGAGCACGGAAGGCAGCTCTTGATTATTTCTGAATCGCCGCACGAGCGCCGCTGGCACACCCTGGCCGTCAGAAGTGAAAGTGAACAATCCCGGCGACGCGCTCTCAATTTGCACTGTGCCGGTAGAGACCGAGCCGCTCCCGCTGGTCACGGTGACCGTTGCTGGGCCGCTACTGGTGCCGGGGGGAATTTGATAATTGACCTGACCTGGCGAGACGAAGAAGAGCGGCGCGAGACGTTCGGTGCCCGCGCTATCTTTGACTGAGACTTGAGTGCCCGCCAGCGTTGTCGGCAGTGGCAGCGCGGCAGCCGACTGCGTGGCCGTAGCCAGGTTTGAGCCGAAAGCTGAGGCGATCTCCTCACTGGCCAGCGTGGAGCCGGTAAAACTAGCCGCCGAAACGCTGGCGAGCGCCAAGTTGATCTTGAACTCCGAACGCATCCTGACGATGGTATAGGGATTGAACGTTGAGAGGTTGTAGTAGATTTTCAGCGTATCGCCCACCACCCGCGTGAAGCGCTCAATCATGAGGGGCGCGAAACTGCCTCCGGATGTCGTGTACGGGCTGGCCCCATTAAGCGACCCAACTACGGGGCCGTTGAGACCATCGCCCGGAGGATCGGGCAGAATGTTCGGATTGTGGACGTAGACCCCGTAAGCATTATCGCGGTTATCGTTGAAGATCAGTTGCGGCGTGGCCCACGGCCCCCACGGTTGCTGCGCGCAGGTGAAGTACGTGCCCTTGATGAACGTGCCCTTGGGTGCGCCCTGCTGTCGGCCGCCGTCGTAGGTCATCAGCCATAGTCCGAGATCGTTTGAGTAGATTACTGAGAGGTTGCCGACTGTAGGGTTGTCGTTCGGCCAAGCAGGCCCGTTGAGCGGGTTATCCTGCACGACGGGCACAGCGGCAGATTCTGCGGCGCTCCACGTCGGCTGGCCATTGACGAAACCGGCGAAGTATTGTGTCCCTGTCCCGCTCGCAAAGCCGCTCGCCGGAGTCTTGGAAAGATAAATGTCAGAGGCTCGATAATCTCCTGCTCCGAACATCAAGACATCCGACCCTGACTGATGGAGTGAAGTAAAGATGAAATGCCCTCCGGGTAGTTTCGAGATGGTGCGCCCCGCCGTGAAAGTCTGCGCTTGCTCATCAAAGCGCACCAAAACCGAATATGAATTCAAGTGCGGGTTGTCCAGGGTGAGATCGGCGCCGACATTGCATACGAGGTAGACGCCGTCGCTCAGACTGATGCCCGCGTTCGGAACATTGTCCGGCCCCATCGGAAGACTCGGCGGCCTGACCAGGAGCGGTGTGCCGTCGCTGTTGGTGAAGAAGTTCAGCAGAAGTCCGGCTTCAGGGTCAGTGCTCGTGCTCCAGCCGACCGGCTCGTTCCCGCGGTAGTTCACTTCATTCGGATTCTTGCTGATCGTATCGCCGAACAGAAAGATCATCTTTCCGTGGTCTTCAAATGAGCCGCCTTGACCATTGCCTAGAATGTTATAGCGGGTAACCGTTTGGCTGGTCGTCGGCTTGCATGTCCCCGTTTGCGCCGAATAGTCGAAATACTGCCAGTCACAATCGCCAATGACTTGCTCTAGCTTGACGGTGGAACCAGGAATATAGGTGAGCGTGGTGCCGTTGCTTGTAGACTGCGCAATCGTCGGCTGGGTTGGTATCGCTGCGTGCAGAAACAGCAGCGCCAGCGTGACGCTCAGGACGAGCGCGGAATGAGCGAGTGAAATAGTTTTTTGTTTCACCATGATTTTTTCCTCCGCTCATAAGTCGAGAGCGTCAAGCTGAAACTCGGGGCCTGCAGCCTACTTGCTCAAATAGACAGCCAACGTCGTGTCCTCCGACTTCGACTGCGCCAGGATCCGCACGGTCTTAACGTGCCGCCCATCGGCGAAATCGAGCAGTTTGTAGATGCCGCTGCCATGCGTCTTCTCGTTGAAATCCACGACCTGCACGTTGCCGTTGGCAAATGCGACCTCGGCGAAGTTGATTTGAGCTTTGCCCTTGATCTCCAGAAAGAGCGCATCGCCTCGGCCATCAACGCCGAAGTTGGTATCAACCCATTCTTCGTCGCGGTTGATGACCTCATTGTCCTGCCACACTAACCGCTCGCGGACTGGCAGCGTCACCACTCTCGGTGTCCAAGCCAGCACCGGCAAGAAGGTCAACGGCGCTCCGACAACCACCGCCGTGCGCGCGGGCCGCACGACAACCTGGGTTGGAAACCTTCGGCGAATGGGAAAACCAGGGCGCACGACCAGCGCCACGCGATGCGGCCTGGGGCGGACTACTACGCGTCGGCGTTGGCCAGCC
>Ga0070694_100001899_pt1 | contig 12389 bp, 9 predicted proteins | sample KBSK1251metaG_FD_65470 | JGI IMG/M metagenome (GOLD analysis project Ga0070694, IMG submission 65470) | Corn, switchgrass and miscanthus rhizosphere microbial communities from Kellogg Biological Station, Michigan, USA - KBS K1-25-1 metaG | ecosystem: Host-associated > Plants > Roots >... | reverse complement strand
GTAGGCCCAAACATGTTTGAGCGAAACACGATCCACTTCATGTCCGGAGTGAACGTCACGTTCGGCTCCAGCCGGTAGTCGTGCCTGGCGAGATTGACCAGCTTCTCGGTCTTGAAGAATCCGGTCTTGATCATTTTGGCTGAGTCAGGAAGATCAGGGCTGTTCCAGTCTTTCCTTTCCTGCGGCCGGAACAGGTAAATCCATTGGCCATTGTGGCCGGCGGCCACGCTGTTAGGGCCGCCGCCGTCACCGGCGAAAAGTTTTCCGTCAGGTGAAACGTTGTAGTGCACGGACCATTCTTCAATCGGCAGGTTGTACCACATGCGCGAACCGGTCGAGAGTTCATAGCTGGCCAGCCAGAACACCTGGCTCTTCGGCGTCTGCAGATCGTACCAGACATGTTTGCCATCAGCGCCCCAAAACTCGTGACCTTCGATCTCGGTGTTCATGGTGCGCGTATGAAGTTTGGTCAGGCCAGTGCCATCTGATCGAATGATCCAGGTGCGATCGACTTTGTGCCAGGGTCCTTCATGGCAGAACAGCAACATATTTGGATCGGTGGGCGAGAATTGCAGATGATTCAGCCAGTCATTGCTGCGCAGGATGGTTTTCACTTCGCCCGTTTTGACGTTAACCGTAAACAGCTGCATTGGCAGATGGGCCGCCAACCGCCGCTCCATCATATCGCCCTTGCCCGGGTAGCTGTCCGCACCCGTCTGTCCGCGCGAATTTGGGGCCGAACGGGCATCGGCTTGGGGCCGTGCTGGTTCATTCGGCACCTGGCCCTCGGTAATGGTGCCGGCTAAAAGTGTCTCGTCGGCGTTGACCGAGTTCACGCCGATCGATCCACCTTCCGGCGCCGGCGGTAACTTGGCAATCTCTTGGGTCTGTTTGGTGTTCGGGTCGGTCGCGTACACGACGCCGCTCTTAACGTAAAAAATTCTGCCGGTCTTATGACCGGCAATGATCACATTCACGCGTCCATCCACAATCTTTTCGATCGCGCGGGTCTTTAGATCGACCGTCGCCAACCCGTTGGGAACCGTGATCAATAACTTCTTGCCGTCGGGGGTGTATGGGTTCTGATGAAAATACAGACTCGCGCTGCCGGGCTCATTCGAGAGACGAATGACTCGATGGCCGGTATCCGGATCGATCCATTCGCGCGGCGGCTCTGGTTGTTGAGCACTCACGCTGACTATTAAACAAAACCCGATGGCTAATGCCTTTAACACGTTCATCGATCAATCCCCTTTCAAAACAGAAAAATGAAAAACGCGAGGAGGTCCTCGCGTTTCTTCCTTCGTGTGTTCGTTATGATTTCGTGGACAGTGCCCGATACGATCCAAAAAAAACTCGAATTCAACGCCCGCTAATCAATCCGACGTTATTAGAGCCTCCTGAACACGAGCTTATTAGTTACAAAAGTGCTGAACGGATCGGGAGCGCTTCCGGTATTCATACTGCTCAGCACTTGCGCATCGGAACTAGTCAGGACCAGCGCCTTCCCGTCCGCCTTCAGGCGCCACTCGTCGTTTCGACGCGACGTGACTGTGTTAAGTGTGTAAAAGCCGCGAGCACCCTGACCCGACGAAGTCCAGGGGATAAGTTTACTGTCATACTTAGTTACCAGCTGGTCCTTTTGCCAGCTACTCACGGATTCGAAATCAAGTTTGGGCACCTCGCGCGGCCAGAGCTCAAGACGTCCAATGTTGGTCTCGCCGCGACCGTCGGTGTAGTAGGTATACTCCTGCACGGTTTCGGCTCCGCGTTTAGTTCTCTTCTGGGTAATCCTGATCTGCGACCCTTCCTGCGTGATCACCAGCGTCAACTTCGGGAACTTATCCCCAAGATCTTTCTGCTTCGTGCCGTCATACTCAATCAACTCCCAGGTGCCGCTGAGATTTGGAACACTTTGCGCTTGCGCACTGCAACTCCCGGCGTTGGCAGCCAGAACTGCCATGGCCAGAGTCAACAAAAATACAGAGGCGACTAATCTTCTTGCGACCATAGTTCACCTCCTTCTGAAGGTGAGTTTTCTCTCCTCCAAACCGGTTCGCCCTTGAGAAGTCTGCGTCGGACCTTGTTGCTCCAGTTGCCCTCCCACAGAAAGCTCCGATTGGCTTTGCACCGTCGAAATTGTCAAGATGAGTGTGCTGCCATCAGATCCGAATCGCCACTCATCTTTTCGGTTGGCCCACGTGTCTGGCCCCCTTTCGGTGCTGTATTTGATCCGCAACCTTTCCTTTTGCCATCCACTCACGGACGCGAATTTGGGTACGGAGCGGGGATAGAGTTCGAGACGTCCCAGGTTTGTCTCGCCGCGGCCATCCATGTAATAGGAATAATCCTGCACGGTTTCGGTTCCGCGTGTGATCTGCTTTTGCGTAATCCTGATCAGCGACGCTTCCTGCGAGATCACCAACGTCAACCTGGGAAACCCGGCGTCAGTCGGTTTCAGCTTCCTCGCGGGGTTGTCATCTTCGACCAACTCCCAGGTGCCGCTGAGATTAGGGACGCTCTGGTTTTGGCTTTGCGCCAGACCCCTCTGACTGTTGGCGAAAAGCGTCGCGACGCTCAAGACGAGGATCGAAAGGGTTACGGCTGCTCGTTTGCGAAACATACTCTTCTGCTTACAGAGTTGCCTCCCGGTTATGCCGCAGATTATCTCTTACAATTTCTCGTTTGTATGTGATTAGGGTCACACCACTGAGCCAGTTTGGAATTAATGTCCGACAAACTTCAAAGTTGTCGCCAAACTTCGACAAGCTAAAGCTTGTCGGACATCAAACTGCATCACACCGGCGCGCTTAATCGAGATGAAACATCTCGCGCAGGTCGAGCGCCACCGGACTGTCATCCGCGTTGGTGAACATGATGTCCTTCATGTTTGACCACCACCTCCGGCACGCTTCGGTATCGGCGATTTTCTGCCACATCTCTTCGGATTCAATCTCGGCATAAGCGAATAGCCGGTCGGTGCCGGGATCCAGAAAGATCGAGTAGTTGTGCACGCCATTTTTTTGGAGTTCTTTGTGCAACTCAGGACAAATCGGATTATGGCGCGCCTGGTAAGTTGCCTGATTGTCAGGCTTGAGCGTCATGACGAAAGCCTTGCGAATCATATGTGTCACCACCTCCGATACGCACGCCTAATGTAAAGCAGACTGTCCAGTCTGCTTCCTGATGAGGTTGCCGAAAGCTCCGCAGACTGGACAGTCTGCGGTACATCACTATCAGAAATTGAATTTGTCGATATTGCTCTTATTGAAGACGAACGGCGCGCCCAGACGCACTTCATCGTCCGCCACCTCGATCTTGCCCAACCGGCCCGCAGCCAATTCCTTATCCCCACGCTTCAGTTTTCCGGTACTGAGCGCGTTGGCCGCGTAGACAGTCAGGTAACCAAGATCGACTGTGTTCCACAGAACCACGCTCTCGACCACTCCGGCATGGACGTAAGGCTTGTTCATGTTTGGCAGCGACAGTCCCGTGACCTTCACGTCCGTGCGGCCCGATTGCTTGATTGCTTCAGCGGCTCCGGGCACCGCCGGCGCGGCGATCGCCATCACCACCTTCACATTTGGATAGACCTTGAGAACTGTCTGCGTTTCCGAAAACGCGCGGTCGCGGTCGCCTTCGCTGGGCTGAATCGCCACGAGTTTCAGATCGGGATACTTCTCGGCCAGACGCGCCTTGATGTGCTTGATCCATTCGTTCTGATTGGCGGCGCTCAGTGACGCGGTGATAATCGCGAACTCGCCTTTGCCATTCATCATCCGCGCAGCTTCGTCGGCCAAGGTGTAGCCGATGCCCTGAGGCGTGGCCTGGTTGATGAGAAAATCGCGCGCGTCCTTTTCGGCGTCCGCATCCCAGGTGACAACTTTAATTCCCTTCTCGCGGGCCTTGCGCAAAACGGTCGAGATGCCCGTCTGGTTTTCGACGCTGACCGCAATGATGTCGACGCCTTTAGTGATCCAGGCTTCGACAATTTCGTTTTGTTTAGCGGGATCGAGATCCGTCGGACCATCCCATAAAAGATCCACGCCCAATTCTTTGGCCGCTTCTTCCGCGCCCTGATGACAACTTACAAAATAAGGATCGCCTTTCGCCTTGGGCATCATGGCAACCTGAATGCGGCGGCCTGACGGAGCATTGGTAGTTGGACCGGCCACGGCGTTGCGGTTGATTGATCGCACCAGCAGCCAGTTGCTGCCCGCCACCATCAAGGCGGCAACCAGAATCACCGCACTCAGCACTCCCACTTGTGAATTCTTCACTTCAGGTTCCTCTACAGATTGTCCAGTAAACTCCGTGGCGCCGGCGCGACCACGCCAGCCGGCGATTGATGGCAGTTTCTCCGACCAGCGGCTCACCGCGATGGTGGTTAACAACAGCACGCCGGTCAGAATTCCCGTCAACTCGGCCGGCTGCGCGCTCAGACGCAATCCGTTCTGCAGAATGACGATGGCCAAAAGGCCCAGCATCGTCCCCAGCACCGTGCCCCGGCCACCGAAGATGGATGTGCCGCCCAGAACTACTGCGGTAATCGCCATCAATTCAAAACCGGTGCCCGCGTCCGATTTGGCCTGGCCCAGGTGCGCGACATAAATGATCGCCGAAAGGCTGGCCGCCATCCCCGACAGCAGATAGACGATGAAGAGCCGCCGCGCGGCCGGGATGCCTGCGTAGCGCGCCGCTTCGGCGGAATGACCGATGGCATATAGACTGCGCCCGAAACCTGTCCGGTGCAGCGCCCAGCCAAAGCCGGCGATCGCGATCAAAAGCACCAGCAACTGGGTCGGAATAACGCCGGCGATATAACCCTGACCCAGAAAAAGAAATCGCGCAGAGAAGCCCGAATAATTCTCAATACCTCGCGTCAAACCTTCAGCGATGCCGCGAAAGAGTGAAAAAGTTCCGAGCGTGACAATCAGCGGCGGCAATCCCAGCCGCGATATCAGCAGCGCATTCAAACTTCCGCCGGCCGCGCCAATCACGAGCGCGATCGCTGCGGCCAGCAGCATCGGCAGGTGCGCATCTCGCCACAACGCGCCGAGCACCACGGCCGCCAATCCCATCATCGAGCCCACCGAAAGATCGATGCCTCCGGTGATGATGACCAGGGTCAGCGCCAGCGCCAGCAAACCAACTTCGACGCTCAGGCGGGTAATCTCAAAGCCGTTCGCAGGCGTGAAAAAGTTAGTCCCCGAAACACTGAAGATGGTGCATTCCAAAACCAGCACCAAAAGCAAAACCCACTCGTGATTGGGAAAGATCCGCGCGTGCCAGGGGGCGATTAGTTTCAGGGCGCCGTCTTTCACTTTGTGTTTTCGGGTCGCAGTTTCTTTTCAGAATTGAAAATTGAAAACTGCAAAGTGCAAATCTCAAACTCTTTTCGAACGCTCAGGATCATCGTCTTAATTTGCACTTTTCATTTTTCAATTTTCAGTTTGCAATGACGTTTGCCAGATTGACCAGTCACAACGCCTCGATGACACATCGATTACCCGCCCGCTACCGCAGGCGGTTCTGACATTTTTCGCAGACCAACAAACGGGGCCTTCGCCAGATTCCCCAGGAACAGAGCGTCGGCTCCCACCGCCACCAGGATGATCGTTCCCTGAATCGCTTTTTCCCAGAACGCATTGATACCGGCAAACGTCAGGGCCGTACCAATCGTTCCCAAGAGCGCCACCCCAATTAGCGTCCCCACAACTCTGCCGCGGCCACCCGTGATCGCGGTTCCGCCTACCACCACCGCGGCGATCGCTTTCAACTCCAGACCAAAGCCGGCATTGCTGGGCACTATCGAGAAACGCACCGCGTTGAGTGCGGCTGCCAGTCCCACCAACGCGCCCATCAAAACAAAGACTCCCAGGATAATCCGTTGGGGCTCGATTCCGCTGAGCCGCGCCGCCTCAGAGTTCGAACCGACCGCATAAACCTCGCGGCCCGCTTTGACGTTACGGAGGAGCCAGGCAAACGCAATAAGCAAGGCAACTGCAACTGCGATGATCAGTAATTGTCCGGATGCCTGGCCCAGACCAAACCACTGAAAATTTGCGGGCAGGTTCTGGACCCACTCGCCTTCAGTAACCCAGCGCAAGCCATCGCGCCACGCCACCATCAGCGCCAGCGTCACCACAATTGAAGGCAGTCGCAAACGTGCGATGAAAGCCCCACCAACTGCACCCATCAGGGCGCCCGACGCGATTACCAGAGGCAGCACGAGAAAAATCGGCACGCCCGCTTTTGCCAGCCAGCCAGTTGCCAGGGTGCAGACGGCGAACTGTGAGCCGACAGAGATATCGATCTCTCCTGCGAGAATCACCAGGGTCATGCCCACCGCGACTATCAACACCGCCGCATTATTCATGGCCAGATCGCGTAGATTACCGGCCCGGAAAAACGACGGCGCGATGAGGCCTACGGCCAGCAGCAGAACGATGTAGGCCAACAGGACCGACGCCTCACGTTTGTAACGGGTGAAATTCATTTCAGTCTTAAGTCAGCGCTTCTGTACCGATCTGAGCCGCAACATCAGACGTGAACATCACAAGCGAGCAGCGATCAGAGTTAAGCCCAAGGTGAGGCTTTGCGAGGGTAACTATATAGCTGACTCACCTCAGCAACCCGAAGGGTTGCAAAGAAAGTAGCCGGTGGTCGGAGTCCTCGGAGACCACCGGGAATGCGAGATTAATCGGGTCGCACCCCGGAGGGGTGCCAGATCCTTCGCTGTAAAGACCTTTTACGTTGACCTGACCTCTGGCACCCCTTCGGGGTGCGGTCATGACCAATGACTTTTCCGGTGGTCTCCGCGGACTCCGACCACCGGCTACTTTCTGGCAACCCTTCGGGTTGCGCTGAGGTGAGTCAACTATATGACTGCCCTTGAAAGGCCCGGGGCTAAACCCAACCCGCCGCTACGCGGCATGTCCCAACGCCAGCGCCAAAATCTTTTGCTGACTTGCTTCAGCCCGGCTCAACTCGCCAACGATCCTTCCTTCACGCATCACCGCAATTCGATCGCTCATGCCCAGAATCTCGGGCATGTCGGAAGAGATCATCAGAATTGCCATCCCCTGCGCGGCCAGCTCGCTCATGACCGCGTGAATCTCAGCTTTGGCGCCCACATCCACACCCTGCGTCGGCTCGTCCAGAATCAGAACCGAAGGTTTCACCGCGAGCCAACGGCTCAGGGCAACCTTCTGCTGGTTTCCACCCGAAAGCGTGGCCACCTGGCTGAACAGAGCCGGTGTTTTGATCGAGAAGCGGTGCACATAATCTGCGGCGATTCCCCTTTCACGGGCAAAATCCAATCCACCAAAGCTCGACAGCGTTCGCAACGACGCCAGAGTAATATTCGCGGCAATCGCCATATCCAGGATCACGCCGTGATGCCTTCGGTCTTCCGGCAAATAGGCAATGCCCATTTCAATCGCCTGGCCCGGGCTTTGGACGTTTACTCTTTTTCCGCGCAGGGCCATTTCGCCGGCATCCGCCGGGTCCAAACCCAGTATGGTCCGCGCGAGTTCTGTGCGGCCGGCGCCGACCAGTCCGGCCAGCCCCACGATTTCTCCGGCTCGAATCGTCAGGTTGATCCCAGCGACTCCGTTACTTTGATTGCCAAAGTCTTTTAATTCGAGCACTACGTCGCCGGGCGCAACTTCTCGTTTCGGAAATACCGCAGACAGTTCGCGACCCACCATCAGTCGAATCAAGTCTGGCGGGCTGACGTCAGCCATCGAGTACGTCCCGACGACTGTGCCATCGCGTAAGACCGTGACGCGATCGGCAATCACGGACAACTCCTCCAGGCGGTGCGAAATATAAATGATCCCGGCGCCCCGCTGGCGCAGGTCTTGAATGACGCGATAAAGGTTCTGCGTCTCCTCTTCGGTGAGCGAAGCGGTCGGCTCATCCATGATCAGGATACGGGCATCGGCTCCGACCGCGCGCGCGATTTCCATCAACTGCTGCTCGGGCATCGTGAGGCTGCCCGCGTCCCGCTCCACTTCAAAACGCCCGCCGACCTGCTCTAACAAGGCCGCCGCTCGCCGCCGTCGCTCTCTCCAGTCAACCGGACGCCAGGGACTGCCCTGCTCCGACTCGAGCGCCATGTTTTCCGCCACGCTCAAATCGGGAAACAGAGTCGGCTCCTGATAAATAGCCGCGACTCCCAACTGCTTTGAGTGTCCCGGAGAGTTTCCGCGGACTGGTTCGTCATTAATACTTATTTCGCCTTCGTCCGGGACGACGGCTCCGGTAATGGTCTTGATGAAGGTGGTTTTTCCGGCACCGTTTTCTCCCACCAGCGCGTGCACTTCGCCGGCCAGCAATTCAAATGAGACGCCGCGCAGAGCCTGAACACCGGCGTACGACTTGGTGATGTTGCTGGCGCGCAGGATTACAGGCTTGGTCATGGTCCTGGATGTATCGCAGACTGTCCAGTCTGCGAATTTTGGGGTAGGCCCCAATTCGAAATTACTTTTCAGGAGCCCAGGCGTTTAGAGGCTGTGTCAGAACCTCGAGCGGTAGCGACCGGATCAAGAAGTCTCCTCGAATCAAAAACGAAATTTCGCGGAAAAGGATTACAGCAAGCCGGGCCGTGATGAATTTCGCCACACTTCCTGATCCGGTCGCTACCGCTCGCGGTTCTGACACACCCTCTAAACGCCTGGGCCAGCGAAAACCCATTATGAAACAGTCACCACCAATTCTGACGGTGACGTTGAAGCAGACTAGACAGTCTGCTTTACGTCTTCGATCACGATGACGTGTAACCTGGCCGGGCCGTGAACACCAATCGCCAGGGTCAGTTCAATATCGGACGTGCGCGAAGGACCGGTGATGAAAGTAACTGTGCGGCTCAACTCGCCTGCTGTGCTGACCGCTGCGAGAGCTTCAGACATTGTCCCGAAAATTCGGTCGCCTGCGAGAATTGCGATATGCATCGCCGGTACTAACGAAACCAGCCGGTGCCGCTCGCTTTTTGTTTCCAGCACCAGCGTGCCGGTTTCCGCAATGCCCCATTGCGCGCTGGTAATGCCGCCGTCGCAATTAAACAGAGCCTCGGGTTCGGCATTCGACAACACCTCCGCAGTGCTGTCGGTCCGCTGCATCAGCCGTCCGACTATCGGCGAGTCTGAAACCGCGACGCGTTGCAGGTTGTTAAGCTCGATTACCTGTTTGAGGCTCGCCGCAGCTTCGGCTTCATCTGCGACGATCGTGCAGTTGCCGTTAACAGCTTCGAGGCTTTCGCGAAAAAGATCTATCAGCCCCCTACTCGTCGAAGGTTCGACCTCGCGAGAAGTCTGGCCGACCTCATGCATGGCTAAAGATGCTTGATGAACTCGATCAAACGGCGCACTTGCAGCCAGATGCTCGCGAATCCTTGCCAGCATCGCGGCTCGCTCGAGTCTCTTGTCGTCTTCCTGTCTCAGTTTGCTTTTTTATCCCCGCTGCTGATTGTCTGCTCGCCACATCTCCCGAAAACTCCGGGGCGCCAGCGGACGCGCGTCACGCCAAGCGGTCCAGGCCCCGAGCGGTGGCATTAACTTGCTCATCAGCTTGCCCGCTTTTCCGATGCGTCCATCTCGCACTGCCGGACGCTGCAACACCCGCAGAACTCTTCCGCCCAATTCGTACAGCCACGGCCTGGACCACGCGAAGGCATACATGCGAAAGGCAAACGACTCCAGAGCCTTTCTCGGGGGCGCTTCCGTGGTAATCGCGGTGCCCTCGGCGATCTGCGCGCGCAGGTGCAGCAGCAATTCCGGAATGTCGATCTTGACCGGGCAAACCTCACGGCACGCGCCACACAGGCTCGACGCGTAAGGCAACTGCGCCGCCTTCTTGATGCCAATTAACTGTGGCGTGATTACCGCGCCGATCGGCCCCGGATACACCGAGCCATACGCGTGTCCGCCAATCTGCTGATACACCGGGCAGGCGTTCAGACACGCGCCGCAGCGAATGCACGCCAGAGACTGCCGCGTCACCGGGTGGGCGAGCATGCGGGAACGGCCATTGTCCATCAGGATGATGTGAACTTCCTCTGGCCCTTCATCACCGGGGCTCTTCTTGGTTCCGGTAATGATCGATTGATAGGCGGTCAAACGCTGCCCGGTTCCCGATCGCGGCAACAATTTTAGAAACACATCAAGATCGGCAAAACGTGGAATCACTTTCTCGATTCCCATGAGCGCGATATGGATCTTTGGCAGGCCCGTGGTCAGTCGAATATTGCCTTCGTTCTCCAGGATCAGAATGCTGCCGGTTTCCGCCACTCCGAAATTCACGCCGCTGATTCCGGCGTCGGCTTCAGCGAAGCGTTGCCGCAGGATGCGTCGGGCGGCGCTCGTCAACCTGTCCACATCATCAGTCGGCTCGATCCCCAGCTTTTCCACAAAGAGATCGGCAATCTGTTTTTTGGATTTGTGAATTGCCGGGACCACAATGTGCGAAGGCGTTTCGTGCGCCAGTTGAATGATCCATTCGCCGAGATCAGTTTCCACCGGCGTAATGCCGGCGGCTTCCAGCGCGGCGTTCAGGTGAATCTCTTCGGTCGCCATGCTCTTCGATTTGACGACCTGTTTGGCATTGCGCTCCTGCAGCAAACGGATGATCAACTCGCATACGTCTTTGCCATCATCGGCCCAATGAATCTGTGCGCCGGCCCGCTCGGCTTTGTCGGCAAAGTCTGCGAGATACTTGTCCAGGTGACTGAGCGTTTCATCCTTGATAGCGCGCGCGCGTTCGCGCAAGCCCTCCCAATCATCAACCGAGCCAATAGCCTGCGCCCGTCTTTCGCCAAAAGTGACCGTCAGTTTACGCAAGGCGCTGCGCAACTGCGGATCGACCAACGCGCGCCGGGCGTTCTCATCGAAAGTTTCGGTAGTTTGCGTTTGCAGATCCATTAGAAAATCAGCAGACCTGGCGAGGTGGCCCGGGCGTCGCGCCCGTGAATCACGCGCAAGATGCGCGTGCCACTTTCAAAACATCAGCAGACTAGACAGTCTGCTGTACGTCTTCGCGCGCGGCCAACAGTTCAGCCAGATGCATCGGCTTGACCGTCGATCCATTACGACTCAGGCGGCCGCCGATTTGCATCAGACAGCTGGCATCGCTCGAGACGATGGCCCGCACGCCGGCTTTTTCAATCGCGTCAATCTTGTTGTCGAGGATGGCCACGGAAATCTCCGGATACTTCACCGAAAAAGTTCCCCCAAAGCCGCAACAGGCATCGGCATTGGCCAGCTCAACAAACTCAACGCCACGCACCTTCTGGATCAGCCGTCGCGGCTCGCGATGCACATTCAGATCGCGCAAGCCGTGACATGCATCGTGCCAGCCTACGCGCCCACTAAAACTGGCGCCCAGGTCATCGACGCCCAAAACATTCACCAGAAAAGATCCCAATTCATGTGTGCGTGAGGCCAGCGCCTGCGCCCGAGGCCGCCACTCGTCATCGTCCGCAAACAGATCGCGGAAATGATGGACCATCGCCGTACAGGATCCCGAAGGACTGACCACCGCGTCAGAGCCTTCGAAGATTTCGATGAAGCGCCGGGCCAGCAAACGCGCCTCCGCACGATAGCCGGTATTGAAGGCCGGCTGACCACAGCAGGTCTGCCGCTCGTCAAAGACAACTTCGCAACCCGCGCGCCGCAGCACTTCGACAGTGGCTGAGCCAATCGTCGGCCATAATTGATCGACCAGACAGGTGACGAATAATGAAACCCGCATTTTTTGCTCAGTGATTACGCTGCGCGACTGTACCGTTCTTCAATTGCGGCGTAGCGGCGTCGCCCCTCTTCGCAACCAGCGGAGGTTCGGGGCGCGAATTTCTGCACTTGAATTTGCTTCGCCAGAAACTGTCTGGCTTCAGCCAGAGACGCAAACTGTCCCGCAGAGATCGCCTGGACCAACAAGTTACCGATCACCGTCGCCTCAGATGGTCCGGCCAGAACTGATAGGCCCGTCGCGTTGGCGGTGGCCTGGTTCAGGTACGCATTCTGACTGCCGCCGCCGATCACATGCACACCGTTGATTCTCTTTCCGGTGAGCGCTTCGATCAGTTGCAGCACCGAAGCATACCGGAACGCCAGCGAATCCAGAATTATTTTAGCGATCGGGCCCGGCTCGTCCGGCATCTCCTGACCGCTTTCCTTAAGCTGTGACGCCAGGGCGTCGAGCATGCTGGGCGGATTGAAGAAACGTCGATCGTCGGGAAAGATGAATCCCGGATAGTCTTCGACCGCGGCCACCTCCCCAAGCAGTCCGTCATAATCCGTGTCGATGCCGCGTTCCTGCCATTCCCGGCGACACGATTCGAGAATCCAAAGCCCCATCACGTTTTTCAGAAAACGGATCGTGCCGAACGC
>Ga0070694_100001896_pt1 | contig 12394 bp, 9 predicted proteins | sample KBSK1251metaG_FD_65470 | JGI IMG/M metagenome (GOLD analysis project Ga0070694, IMG submission 65470) | Corn, switchgrass and miscanthus rhizosphere microbial communities from Kellogg Biological Station, Michigan, USA - KBS K1-25-1 metaG | ecosystem: Host-associated > Plants > Roots >... | reverse complement strand
GATCGATGAGGCGCGTGAACTTGTGAATCGCCATTTCGGGACGCTGACGCGGGCCGTAGACCGTGAAGAAGCGCAGGGCGAAGACATTCAACCGGTACAGTTCGTGATAGGTGGCGCACAGAAGCTCGCCGGCTCTCTTGGTGGCGGCGTATGGAGAGATCGGCCGATCCACGTCGTCTTTCTCCGAAAAGGGCAGCTTGGCGTTGTTGCCGTAGACCGATGACGAGGAGCCGAAAATGAACTTGGCGACTCCGTGTCTGCGACAGGCCTCGAGCAGGACGGTTGTGCCGAGCACGTTCACGCTCGAGTAGAGGACCGGCTGCGCGATCGAGGGACGGACTCCGGCCCGTGCCGCGAGGTGGACGACGACGCCGATCGGGTGCGTGGAGAAGACCTTCTCGACCAGGGCCTCGTCGCGGATGTCCCCTTCCACTACCGTCACACCCGGGCGCCCCTTCAGAAGCTCGAGATTGCGTCGTTTCACCTCGGGCAGATAGAAATCGTCAAAGCTGTCGAATACCAGGACCTCGCGTCCCTGGCTGTGGAGGGTCTCCACCAGGTGGGAACCTATGAAACCTGCACCGCCGGTCACCAGGACGTTCAGCATGGTTCCCCGCTCAGCCCACGCGACGGGTCAGTCCATCCGCGCAATCCGGATGGTGCAGGGCGGCCGGGCGACGCAGGAGGAGAGGCAGGCTCACAGCCGGGTCACCTTCTCCCGTCCCGTCACTACCGCGCGCGTGGCGTTGCGAGTGTCCAGGACACGCCTTGAATGGGTGACGATGAAATCATAGTCGTACGAGGAATGATTGGTCACGATGATGACCAGGCCCGCCGCCTCGAGCTCGCGGCGGTCGAGGGGCACCGAGCGGTATTCCTGTCCCCCATCGATCCGGATCACGCTCGCATAGGGATCGTTGTACCCGATGTCGGCGCCCCGATCGGCCAGCAGCTTGATGACGTCCAAGGCCGGCGACTCCCTCACGTCACCGACGTCCTTCTTGTAGGCCACTCCCAGGATCAGGATGCGCGTCCCGCGAACGCTCAGATTCTGATCGTTCAGGGCGTCCACGACTTTCCCGACGACATAGTGCGGCATCTGGGTGTTCACCTCCGATGCCAGCTCAATGAATCGGGCAGTGTAATTCAGCGTCTTGAGCTTCCAGGACAGATAGTGCGGGTCGATCGGGATGCAGTGCCCTCCCAGGCCGGGTCCGGGATAGAAGGGCATGAATCCGAACGGCTTGGTCGCGGCGGCATCGATGATCTCCCAGACATCGAGACCGAGTCGGTCGCACATGAGAGCCATTTCGTTCACCAGGCCAATATTGACGCTGCGGAAGGTGTTTTCCAGGAGCTTCACCATTTCGGCTGCGCGCGTGCTGGAGACCTGGATGACTCTCTCGATCGCCGGTTCATAGAGGGCCCGGGCGACTCGGCCGCAGGCCGGTGTGACGCCCCCGAGAATCTTGGGCGTATTGCGCGTGTCGAACTTCGGATTCCCGGGATCGACGCGCTCCGGCGAGAAGGCCAGGAAAAAATCGATGCCCGCCTTCAAGCCCGAGGCTTGAAGCTTCGGCAGGATGACCTCCTCGGTCGTCCCGGGGTAGGTCGTGCTCTCGAGCACCACGAGGAGCCCTTTGTGCAGGTGGCGGGCAATCTCGTCCACGGCGGCAACGATGTAGGAGATATCCGGGTCACGGGTCTTGCGGAGGGGCGTCGGCACGCAGATGACGACCGCATCGCAGCGGGCCAGCACCGAGAAGTCGCTCGTCGGGCGGATTGCCTGGCGTTCGACGAGTGCGGCGAGCCGCTCGTCCGACACGTCCTGCACGTAGGAGCGGCCGCTTTGCAAGCGCTCGATTTTGGAGCCGTCGACGTCGATGCCGTGCACGGAGAACCCCGCCCCCGCGAACTCGCACGCGAGGGGCAGACCCACGTACCCCAGGCCGATGACCGCCACCCTGACATCGCGCGTCCTGATTCTCTCAAGCAGGTTCCGCGCCACGCCGGACTCGGCGTCCGGCGGTTCCTCCACGGCCACCCCCTCGGCGCTGGAGCTAGGGTTGGGGCGTGGCCTGAGGTCTCGATTCGCCGCCTGGCGTCTGGCCTTGTTGTTCCTTTTCGTCGGCATCGTCCCCCTGTCCCTCACCCTCTTCTTCGGACTGTTTGGCCCCCTTCTTTCCGTAGTGTCGGATCATCCCCTTGCCCACGCGGCTCTTCTGGATCCCCGACACGACGTCCTTCAATCCCAGGTACACCTCGGGGTCGTTGACGATGCCCCCTAGAGTTCCCTTGCCGCCGTCGACCTTGCGCAGGATCGAATCGGCGTGTCCCGCGACGCTGTCGATCTTCCTCAACAGGCCGCTGGCATACGCCTCGTCATGCATCAGGCGCCCCAGCAGTCCCTGCCCTTGATTGACTCCCTCGGCCGCCTTGCGCAGCGCCGCCGCGCTCGCCCTCAGATCGGCCAGCGCCCGCAATCCTTCCCCGCCCGGCTTGCTGATCTGCGCCAGGAACCCCTCGTCGGCATCCAGCTTCTCCATGATGGAGCGCGCATGGGTCAGGGCGCCGTCGAGGTTCTCGATCTGCTTTTTCGCCAGCGTTTCATCATTCATGAGCGCTCCGGCCAGCCCCTTCCCCTTCTCCACCCCTTCCAGCGTGCGGCGAAGGGAGGACAGGCTGCCTTCCAGGTTGGTGACCCCCTGGCGGCCGAACTCCGGATTGTGGATCATTTCCTGGACGATTCCGCCACCCCTGTTGATGGCCACCAGCAGATCTCGAAACGACGCCGTGATCTCCTTGATGTCATCGGCGATCCCCTGGCTCTGCAGGATCGTCTCCTCCCAGACCGACACGCCCGCCTCGATGAACCCGTTCTTCTCGAGGGCGGGGCGGTCGGGGTCGCCCGGCGTCAGCTCGATGTACTTGTCCTGGGAGAGATAGGTCAGCGATTTCAAGAGCGCCTGCGTGCCGGAGCGGATGCGGTTGGCATAGGCCCGATCCACGGAGAACACGACCTTGATCTTCGACTCTCGCAGGTCCTCCGGGAATTCGATGTCCGTGACCGTCCCGATCTGGACCCCCACCAGGCGGACGGGCGATCCCTCGCTCAGACCGCTGGTGTTGTCGAACTGGGTCCAATACTTGATCTTGCGGGAGAACAGACGCTGTTCCTTGCTGATGGCCATGACCCCCACGGCGAACAGGATCAGGCCTATCGAGACGAAGGCCCCTACGCTGACCTCCTTGGTCGCCCTAGAGAGCCGCATCGGCCGCCTCCCTGCCGCCGCTCAGGAAATGCCGAAGCCGCGGCTCCCTGGACGCCTTCGCTTCCTCCACCGTCCCCACGAAGTGCATGCGGCCTTCGTACAGGTAGGCGATCCGATCGCCCACCCGGAACGCGCTCGCGATGTCGTGGGTCACGACCACCGAGGTGATCTGGATCCGCCGCTGCAGATCGCGGATGAGATCGTTGATGGTGTTCGCCGTGACCGGATCGAGCCCTGTGGTCGGCTCGTCGTACAGGATGCAGCGGGGATCCATGGAGATGGAGCGGGCCAGGGCCACCCTCTTCTTCATTCCGCCCGACAGCTCGGCGGGCATCACGTCCTCGACCCCCTCCAGTCCCACGAGGGCGAGCTTGGCGCGCACCTGCTCGCGGATCGTCTCCTCGTCGAGGTCGGTATGCTCATGCAGGCCGTACGCCACATTGTCCATGACGCTCATCGAATCGAACAGGGCGCCCCCCTGGAACAGCATGGCCACCTTCTTGCGCACCGGAATAAGCTCCTCTTCGTCGTAGTCGACGATGTCCTCGCCGTCCACCAGGACGTGGCCCCGGTCCGGGCGGTGCAGCCCGATGATGTGCCGGATGAGGACCGACTTGCCGCTGCCGCTTCCTCCCAGGACGACCATGGTCTCACCGCGCATGATGTCGAAGCTGATCCCCGCCAGGACCTTCTTCTCCCCGAACGACTTGTGTACATCCGCGAAGCTGACGAAGGTCTCGCCCACGGCCTCTCTCAGAGCGCCAGGAAGAACTTGGTCAGGAAGAAGTCCGAGACCAGGACCGAGAGCGAGGCCGCCACGACGGTCTGGGTCGTGGCCCGGCCCACACCGTCCGCGCCCCCCTCGGCGGTCAGGCCGCTGTGGCAGGCGATGAGCGAGATGAACAGGGCGAAAAACATCGACTTGCCGACGCCGCTGAGGACGTCCTGGACGCTCAGCGCCTGCACGACGTGCTGCATGTAGAAGGCGCCCGGCTGGTTCAGGGTCGTCGTGGCCATGGTCCATCCCCCCATGATCCCGAGGAAGTCGGCGAAGATCGTCAGGATCGGCAGCATGATCAGGATCGCCAGCACCTTCGGCACCACCAGCTTGCGCACCGGATTCGCGGCCATGGCGCGGATGGCGTCGATCTGCTCGGTGACCTTCATGGTGCCGATCTCGGCGGTGATTCCGGCACCGACCCGCCCTCCCACCATCAGTGCGGTGAGGACCGGCCCCAGTTCCCGCACCAGCGACAGCGCCACGATGTCTCCGACGAAGAGCTTGGCGCCGTATGCCGCGAGCGAATAGGACGTCTGCAGGGCGAGGACCATGCCGGTGAACAGGGCCGTGACCGTGGCGATCGCCAAGGAGCGCACCCCCAGATGGTGCATCTGGTCCAGGACCACGGACCACTCCGGCTTCCTACGGACCGTTTCCCTCACGGTCCTGCTGAACAGGAGCGAAATGGCCCCGATGTGGCTCAGGGCGGAGTCCAGGACTCCATTCACGCGGATACCCCTCCGCGCGGGAACGGCTGGCGCCGAAGCCCGCAGAAACGCGCTAAGTCCCGGAGAGTCTAGCGAATGGCTCCAGGGACAGTCAAGGAATGGTGAGATTGCGGGTGGGAGGTGAACCTCTTGCCGTCGAAGGGACGCGCAGTTCCGTCGGGCGACGTCTGCCATTCAAGAAGGGGGGATTCGTACCGTCCCTGCAGACGGGGGGCCCCATCGTGGCCGTCGCCATCATGGGCGGACGAAGGTTCTGCCGGAGGGCGCTCCGCATCCGGCCAGGGGACATCGACGCCGTCTTCGATGCTCCGTGGCCGCTTCGTCCTGAGACCAGGGACGCCCCGATGGCGACGGTGCGCGAGCGGATATCGAATATTTTCCGTTCTCGCCGTCGTCCAGTCTATTGACCGATTTTCGATAGCGCACGTACAATGCCGCGCTCTCTGGCGAAGCCCCGCCTTGTACTTCATCGTTTGCTCGTACGAGCGCGTTCGGGCATGCCCGGAAGAGACTATCGTTTTTGCGGATGGATCCAGATGCCTCCGAGTCGCAGTGTGCTGCTGATCCTGTTTGCCGCTTCGCTCTTGCTGCAGACTGGCGCGACCGTCGGGGCCCTGGTGTTCCTGGATTTGCCGATCTCCACGGAGACCGATTCCGTCGAATACATCAATGCCGCGGACAATGTGCTGGCGCGGGGTCGCCTTTCGATCGAAAGTGTCCCCCCGTACAGACCGAGCGGTTTTCGTACCCCAGGACCGAACCTTCTCAATATTCCCCTTCGCATTTTGTCAGGCAGGAGCGACCTCGCCGCTGCGCTGATCACCCGCTTGGTGGTCTTGCTGGCAGCTTGTTTGTGCGTGCTCAATGCGGCTCAGTTGGGTCTCGGTGAGTATGCCATGCTGGCCGGGCCCTTTCTCATCCTGACCCCGACGATGTTTTACTACAGTATGCTTCCCTATTCGACGGAATTACCCTATTCGGTCGCCTGCAATGTGCTACAGCTGGGAACCCTTCTCTACCTGAGCAAGGCGAGCAGAGTCGGGGCGGCCCTGATCGGGCTCTCTTCTCTTTACGCCCTTCTGCTGCGGCCAGCTGCGCTTTTCCTGCTGATCGCCTACGTCGGGGGGTGTGCCCTGGTCGCCATCGTGACCTGCGGAGCCCTGCGTCGACGGATCGTCGTGGCGGCCATCCTCTGCTTCCTCGGCACGAGCATCGCTTATGCGACGTGGAGCTTTCGGAACTACGTCGTCTTCGGGGCCTTCCAATTCAGCACTGTGTCCGCCGACAATTTGCTCCGGTACAACGCAGGCGGCATGGAGCCATTTCTTGACAACCAGGGGAAGGAAGAACTTCGGAATTCGCTCACGCAACACCGTGTCGTTCTCCAGCTCTATAACGACGCCGATCAATTCGTGATCGCCGGTCAAGAAAGCAGGGAGGGGGTGCGGCTGCTCCTCAAGTATCCCGTGGCCTTCCTGCAAAGCCATCTCCTCGGCACCATGGAGTCGGTCCTGATTTTTCGCCCGGCAATGCTGGCGTCCAAAGGACGGGCTGTGGTCGTTGCGCTGAGCGCGGCGCACCTCATTTTTCTGGTGTGCGGGACGCTTGGCCTTTCGCTCCTCTACCGCACATTGAACGGCGCACAGCGAGCCGCATTAGTTATCATCGTCGTGATCGGAACAATCAGTACATTGACCGGGGGTTCGACCCATAGCCCGCGATTCCGCATCCCCCTGGACATCCCGCTTGCGATTGGCACGGTCCATTGCATCGCATGGATACGACGCTCCCATGGGGATGCGTCGGAAGCCGTGACAGCACACTGACTTCCATGGCCGGGCTCGGGGCCTCTAGATTCCGCGCATACATGATCGGAGCGTCGCCGGAGCATTCCGGTCGGGAGCCGACTGAAGAATCCGGCCCCCTGGACCTGCACGTTCAGGGGGCCGGATGTCGGCCACGCGCCAGATCCTTTTGACCCGCGCTCTGCAGGTCTCTCCTGCATCGGACCGGTCATCGACCCCGAGCCGCGCCAGAAGCGCCAGCTCCCCAAGATCCGCACGACCGACCTTCCTCAGGTTCCCCTCATGGCAGCTCGGATCGAGGTGCCCGAGCGGATCGAGGTCGACTCGATAACCATCCCGTTGTAGCTCAGACCTGCGGGGCCGGGATCAGTATATCGGGCGCGTGGCCGCCATCTGGCCCTTCCAATGCGCAGGTTCGGTTAGGGGAAAGCGGGCGCATTCCTGGACTCGCAGTCCAGGGCGCGCACGGGTACGGATGCGTCAGTCGGCACGTTCATAGATGTCGATATTCGGTCCGGGCCCCTGGACATCATGGAAACCGGCGAACGGCAAATAGAATGCGTCCTGTTGATCGAAGAAGTTGTCCTCCCGATCGAGTCCGGTCACATGGAAGGACTTCGCGAGTCTGTAGTATTCCTTCAACAGACTTCCTATTCCGGCTGGGATCTCATTGCGCGTTGAAAGGGGCGACGAGGCCGTGATGATGTATCGGGGGCGATCATGCCGGATCTCATCGCCAAATGCGAACTTGCGAGACTGGGGATCATAAGTCCATTCCTCGTACGCGCGGATCTGGTTCGCCTCTTGATGATCGGCTCGGATGCGGTCCATCTCCGCCTTCATCTCCCCGATGGCACCGGATGTGGGTTCAGCGGACCTCTTGAGGGATTCACGAGTTTCGGGCAGTTGCAGCCGCTCCCAGCCGCCGGTCTGATAGACGGAACCGTGTCCCTCGAGGTGGGCCTGTGCCCAGTTGGCGGCCAAAAGTCGACTGTCGGGCCTGTTGAGAAGCGAGTCTGATCGGCTGACGTTTTGGGCCGACGGCAAGACAATGAGGCCCGCGAGGACCAGGGTCGCACCGTTCTTCATAAAGATGGAACGGCCCCGTGCCATGAGGTCGGCGAGGTCAATGACACTGACGGCTGCCGAGATGCAGAGAAATGGAACGACGGGGATCATGTATCTGAGGAACACGGTCAATCCTTTTCCCGCAACAGCGTAGTAGACCATGGGAAAGGACCAAAGGACGAGCGCGGTTCTCGGATTTCGGCGCGCAAGAGTGAACCATCCGACCAGCGACGCGACCAGCATGCTCCATCCAAGGCCGTGCCACAAGGTAAAGCGCAGGTGGTACCACCATCCCCTGCCCAGGTCGAGGCGATCGCCCGAGGCGAGATGCCTCGCCTCGAAGAGAACCCCGGAAAGGAACGTCCGGTAGTCGATCAACGCGAACGGTGTCCCAGCCAGGAAGACGAACACCATGCCAAGGACAAAGATCAGGATCCGCCTATCGATCAAGGAACCGAGCACGCTGACATGACATGGACGGACAAGCGATACGTGGCACAGAAGGAGAGGAACCACCAGGAATAGACCGCTATACTTCGTGGACATGGCCAGGCCGGCGAAAATCCCGGCGAGCAGGTAATTCGTCCGAGTCGGATGGGCGTGGATTTTGGATAGGAACAGAACGGAGCACATGATCAGAAACGCCAGCGGGACGTCCGTGACGCCAAAGTGCGAGTCTCGAACATGGAGGTGTGTCAGGGCGAGAAAAAATGCTGCGACGAGGCCCGTCCTCCGGTCAAGAGAGCGTGCGCAAATGCGGTAGACGATCCAGACGGTCGCGATGCCGAGAGTTGCGGAAATGGCTCTGTCAATCAAGTATATGTTGGACGGATCCAGCGCGTATTCGGTGAGGAAGTCAAGTCGCGAGGAATACCTTCCGGACAGGATCCCGAGAAGGTAGTAGAAACCATATGAGAAGAACAGGACATACATGTAAAGCGTGGGATAGTTAAACACATGCGGATTCAAATCGCCGGAGCTGAAGCGAAGCGCCGTTCTGATCAGGTGAGCTTCGTCGGGCCGGCAATCCGGGTTCGGGAGCCCGAAACCGATTCCCCGGAATCTTACGAAGGCGGCCACACACAGCACAGCGAGGAGAGCCAGGCGGTGCGCCGTCGAATTCGAATGCAAGCCCTGGTCACGTCCAGTGGTCATCTCGAAGACTCGGATTCTGCTGAAAGAGGGACCATGGCGGCGATTCACGGGAGCGGCAGGTCCCCATGCGTAGATCGGCCGCGCGGACACATCACCTCGATACCCACGAGAGGTGTTAGGCCGATGGCCATGATGGCGGGGCGTCGTTCCAGCACTCGTAGGGGCCGCGCCGCGCCGGCATTCTAGCATTGTCGAGGACCTCGGTGCGAGGTGTGCTGTCCTGCGCGGCAATCGTCCCAAAAGAGCCATTGACAGCGTACGACGGGCTCTCCGCGCGAAGTGACAGGAGGCGCCCGGAGGGCGGATGCGGGAGAGCGGAAGCGAGGTGGCGCAGCGAAAGGCGATCCATTGGCGATTGCATGGCCGGCGCAAACGTCGTATATTCCGAGGCCCTGTGGACGCTCGTTACGCGATGAACCCCTTAGCCAGGAAGGCCCTGCTCTTCGCCCTCTTCTCCCTGCTTCTGGGAAGGGAGACGGCCTGCTTGGGGAGCCAAGGCGCCGCGGCAGACCTGCCGCAGCGGGGCGAGCGGGTCGCCGCCCTCGAGATGGCCGCGACGCTTGAACCCGCCGTCCACGGATGGGAGGACGTGGGTGGCGAGGTGTTGAAGGTCGCGCCCGCCCTCATCGCGATCGACCCGGGTTCCTACGATGCCCTGTTCCTGTTCGGGCTCCCCGCTCTGAACCCCGACTCGAGCGGCTACCAGGAGCAGTGCGCCAGCCTGGCGCCGGGGACGCTGCGATGAGCACGATGCGTCGAGACTTGAGCCGCCCGATCATGTTGCTGATCGGTTTGGCCTACCTGACCCTGCTGGCCGTCGCCCTCATCCGGATGCACCTCGATCCCGAGGTCGTCGCATCCCTGACGATCGGCGGGATCGGCCTGGTCGTCCTGGCGCTGAGACCGTACCTCGGGATCCACGCGTTCATCGCGGTCATGTACCTCGAAAACGTCCTTCCCAGCGAGGGCGGTGTCACGGGCCCGAAGGTGCTCGGTGCGGTCATCCTCGCGGGATGGCTCCTGAGCGCCGCCGTGCGGCGCCAGCTGGGCATTCGGCTGAACGCGTTCGTGTTCGTCATGCTCGCGTTCGTGATCTGGAGCGGCGTCTGCACGGTCTACGCTATCGACGCCGATCTGGCGCTCACCCGCGTCTTCAGCTTCGTGCAGCTGGCGGGCGCGACGCTGATGTTTATCTCGGTCATCGATCACCCGGACCGGATGCGAGGAGTGCAGTGGGCCATCGTCCTGTGGACCTTTTTCGCGGCCATCTTCGCCGTGTCGGAGTACTACCTGGGGTTGACCCCCGTCGCCGTGGGGTTCGTCGGCAACCGGAACGGGCTCGCCGGAGGAATCAGTATCGCGATTGTCTCCACCTACCTGCTCTACCAGTCGAATCCGGGGCGACTGGCGAAGCTGTTCCTTATCTCCTCGCTGCCGGTCTTCTTTCTCGGACTCGCGCTCACTCTGTCGCGCACAGGCTTCATCATGCTTGCCGTGGGGCTTCTGGCGGTCTGGTACAGGATCCTCAGGGAGAAGGGCATTCTGATCTTGGCGGGATCGGTTGCCGTGTTCTGCCTGATTGCCATCCTGCTGCCGAGCACCGTCCTGCAGCGCGTCGGCAGCATCGTCCCGGCCATTCGGCAGCAGCGGGACACGTTCGGCACACGGGTCCGGCTGTGGCAGGCCGGCATGCGGATGATCGACGACCGGCCGGTGTTTGGCGTGGGGCCGGCCAACTTCAACACGGCCCTGCCGCGTTACTCGGGGGCAGAGCTGGCGAACCTGCATCTCGTGGCCCACAACGCGTACGTGAGCGTCGGGGCCGAGATGGGGCTCGTCGGCCTGGCGCTTTTCCTGATCATGTACGTACTGGCGTTCCGCGAAGCCGGCTTCGCCCTGCGATGGGGTCGACGGACGGGATCCAAGGAATCGGAACTCCACGCTCTCGCGACGGAGATCAGCCTGATCCTGGTGATGACCGGGGCCCTCACTCACAGTTCCGAAACCATCAAGTTCAACTGGATGTGCCTGGGCTTGGCTGTGGGCATCGGACAAGTGGCAAGGCGTGCCACGTCGACGGCCGCGGCGGAGGCGCGCGGCAGGGCGTTGGGCGCCGTCACGAAGAGTGCAGGCCATGCCGAGATTGAGCCGGCGCGACAAGGCTGACGATCCCCCGCAGGCTCGGTGGCCGGCGCAGGTCGCCGGGCAGAGATGAACCTGCTTCGCCTGACTCTTACCGTCCTCTATACCCTGGTAATCGGAACGATCACGATGGTCTTCTGCATCCTGATCCCGGGGGGTTCAGCTGTGCGGCCGCTGGCGCGCCTCTGGTCCTGGCTGGTATTGCGGACGTGCCGGGTTCGCTACGGAGCCGTCTACCATCCCAATCTGGATCCCGCTCGGCCCAGCGTCTACGTCGCAAACCACCAGAGTCAGTTCGACATCCCCGCGCTCACGCTGGCGATGAAGCCCGATTTCCGCATGGTCGCCAAGCGAGAGCTCCTCTACATCCCCGTTTTCGGCTGGGCGCTGTGGCTTGCGGGATTCGTCTTCATCGACCGAGCCGACCGAGCCAAGGCGATCCGCAGCCTGGACCGGACAGTACGGATGTTCCGGAAGGGAACCTCGATCGTCGTATTCGCCGAGGGCACCCGCAGCCCCGACGGCCGCCTCCTCCCTTTCAAGAAAGGAGGATTCATGCTCGCGTTGCAGGCCGGCGTGCCGATCGTCCCTGTCTCCATCCGGGGGGGGCACGACGTCCTGCCCAAGGGCAGCCTGCGAATCCGGCCCGGCACGATAGACGTGGTGTTCGGCGATCCGGTTCCGGCGTCGTCCTATACCCTGGAAACCAGGGACGCCCTGATCGACACCGTGCGCGCGAGGATCGCAGCGGGGCTCGCCCGGCCGCCGGACTCGCTCCGGGACCCCTCCTAGCCGAGGTCGTGCAGCGAGTCCTGCCGTCCCAGGTCGCCGTCCACGAACATCCGGAACCACAGCTCGAGGCAGAGGAGCGTCCACAATTTGGAGGATTGGTCCTCGCCGGCCATGTGGTTCGCGATGAGGCTTCGCACCTCCGATCGGTCGAAGTAGCCGCGACTCTCGAAACGCGGGTGCGTGAGGAGCGCTTCGACCGGCCTGCGCAGCGGTCCGCGCAGCCACGACGCCAGCGGGACTCCGAAGCCGCGTTTGGGGCGGTAGACGACCGCGGGAGGGACCAGTCGTGCAGCCAGCGTCTTGAGGAGGTGCTTCGTGTGGAGCCATCTGAGCTTCATCGACGTCGGCAGCGAGGCGGCGAACTCCAGGACCCTGAAATCGAGCAGCGGCGAGCGGGCCTCGAGGGAGTTCGCCATCGAGGCGATGTCCATCTTCACCAGGAGGTCGTCCGGGAGATACGTGTGGATGACGACCTGCAGCCCCTTGTCGACCTCGTCCGTTCCGTCGGCGGCGACGTACGCCTGATGGCAGTATCCGGCCGGATCGAGACCGTGCAGCTCCGAACGGAAAGAGGGGCTGTAGAGCCTCTCCAGGTCTGCGTTCTTGAACCCCGGCCAGATCCAGAACAGATCGGCGGGCGGACGTTCCGCC
>Ga0070694_100001891_pt1 | contig 12401 bp, 10 predicted proteins | sample KBSK1251metaG_FD_65470 | JGI IMG/M metagenome (GOLD analysis project Ga0070694, IMG submission 65470) | Corn, switchgrass and miscanthus rhizosphere microbial communities from Kellogg Biological Station, Michigan, USA - KBS K1-25-1 metaG | ecosystem: Host-associated > Plants > Roots >... | reverse complement strand
GAGATGACGCGCTCCTTTAAGGGAATACAATTCAAGCTGCGCGAGCACCTTGAGCGCTTGTATGCGTCTATCAAAATGGTGCGGATTCCGATCACCATGTCGATCGACGAAATGGAGGAGGCCTGCTACAAAACTATTGAGGCTAACCAGCCGGCCTTTGCCTCGGATGACGAGCACAGATTGATGATCGACGTGTCGCGCGGATTGCTTTCACTGTATGAGGGCAATGTGAGCGGGGTCCACATAGGTCCCAACGTGATCATTGCCGACTTCCCTTTGCGTTGGACCGTGGCATCCATGGGGCCTCTTTTTGACAAAGGCATCAACGCAGTTATTCCGTCGCAACGCGCGATTCCAGCCTATTTAATGGATCCCAAAATCAAGAATCGCAGTAGGTTGTTCTACCTGATGGCTAATATCGAGGTTTCAAACCATGAGGGCGATAACAATTGGGCCCTGCTGCTTGATCCCGATGGCTTCATCACCGAAGGGACGGGCGATAACTTCATGATTGTGAAGGACGGAGTGATAATCTCTCCGCCTGGACATAACATCCTGCGCGGCATCAGTCGGGAGTATGTCATGAGCGAACTGGCGCCTCAGTTGGGCTTGCAGGCTATTGAGAAAAATATTGAACCCTACGATGTAATCATGGCCGACGAAGCGTTCATGACCGCAACTCCGTTCTGTATCCTGCCCGTCACCTCGCTTAACGGAGCGCAGATTGGTAAGGGTGATCGCAAAGTTACCCGTTTGTTGCTCGATACATGGAGTAAGAACGTCGGTGTCGACATTGCCGGCCAGATCAAATCCTGGGGAAGTGCAGACTCGGCCAGAGCGATGACGCAGTCTCCTTCTCCGTATTCCTTCAAAAGCAAATGAATCCTATTGGTATCATGCAGGGACGTCTGTCACCGCCAGTCGATGGGCGAATACAATCTTTCCCCGTAGACACGTGGCGTGAAGAATTCGAATTTGCGCGGCAGGCCGGACTAGCGTGCATCGAGTGGATATATGAAACCGGCACTGACGCGCGCAACCCGCTTCGGACTGACGAAGGCATAGCGGAGATCCTTCGCTTGTCCGAGAGGCTAGGCGTCGCGGCACGATCGATCTGTGCTGACTATTTCATGTCAGAACTGCTTGTTGAGTCAGGTGGTGAGGTGCGCGCTCCGGCGGTGGCGCACCTTCGATGGCTCCTGGGGCGTGCCGAGAAGATGGGTGTCCGTTATATTGTCCTGCCGTTTGTAGACTCGTCGTCTTTGAAGTCGCCTCAGGAGATCGGCGGGTTGGCTTCGGCCTTGGGCGAGGTGCTGCCTGAGGCTGAACGAACAAGAATAGAGCTTCATCTCGAGACGGATCTGCCACCCAAAGAACTCGTGGGCATTCTTGAATCAATCGGACACCCACTCGTCCGCGCAAATTACGACATTGGCAATAGTGCCGCGTTGGGCCATGAGCCTTCACAGGAATTGTCATTAATTGGTCCATGGCTCGGGAGCGTGCATGTTAAAGACCGGATCAAAGGCGGGCATACGGTTCCTCTCGGTTCCGGGAACGCTGATTTTGATACCTGTTTTCGTCTGATTGCTGCCGCCGAATTCACCGGCGCCTTTATCTTGCAGGCTGCCCGCGAAAATGGTCTGAGCGAAACAGAGTTGGCCAAGCGTAACCGCATGTTCGTTGAAAGGCATCTACTGGCTTTAACGCCCGCCTAAGGTGAAATGGACCTCGGTCTTAGGAACAAAGTCGCCTTTGTAGCTGGATCCAGTCGCGGGATCGGAGTCGCTATTGCCGGCGCATTTCTGCGAGAGGATGGTAAGGTCGTAGTCACAGGTCGCGATGCGAAGTCGCTCGAGGAAGCGTCGGCCGCGTTGATTTCACAGTCCGATTCCAGTCGGGTGCTTTCAATTCAGTGCGACTTGACCAATCCGACAGATATCAAGGCTGCGCTGGACGAGAGCGTCTCGACTTTTGGCGGCCTCGATGCCGTGGTTGCCAACGTTGGCAGTGGCGTGGGACGCGGTGGTTGGGAATTGGAGATGCAAGACTGGGAATCAACCCTGAAGGTGAACCTGACGGGCAGTATGGCTTTGGCGAGTGCGGCTCTCGCCCAACTCGCCGGCCGCGACGGCGCGAGTCTGACTTTCATTTCTTCTATCGCAGGCCATGAGGCAATCAACGCCCCTCTGCCCTATAGCGCGGCGAAGGCAGCACTACTTAATGGAATGAAAAATTTGTCACGCCTGGCCGGCGCGAAAGGCGTCCGCGTTAACGCCGTTGCTCCGGGTAACATTCTGTTTGAGGGTGGAACATGGGAGAGAAAACTGGCAGAGCGACGCGAGTTTTTCGAGCAATATGTTAAGGCTGAAGTGCCTCTGCAGCGCTTTGGCCGGCCAGAGGAAATCGCCGATGCAATAGTCTTTTTAGCATCCGGGCGCGCCTCTTTCATCACGGGTGCGTGTCTGGTGGTGGATGGAGGGCAGACTCGATCATTATGACTATAACTACTGCCAAAACTCGACCCGAATTGCTGTCGAAAACACGTTCAATGTTTGAGGATTCAATTGCGGTGAAGCAGGAAATCCTGGAAACGCAATTAGAAACCATCGTGCGCATGGCGGAGGTGATCGCTGAATCAATAGAGCACGGCGGAAAGTTACTTTTGTGCGGCAACGGAGGTTCTGCTGCCGACGCTCAGCACCTGGCCGCCGAATTGCTCGTGCGTCTGCGGCCACACGTGAACCGTGATGGTATTCCCGCTTTGGCTTTGGCCGCTGATATGTCGTCGATTACTGCTTGTGGTAATGACTATTCGTTTGAGGCTTACTATGAGCGTCTGGTGCAGGCTTTGGGAAGGTCGGGAGATATCCTGATCGGAATTACAACCTCTGGAAAGTCTCCTAATGTGATACGGGCGTTGCGGGCAGCACGCGAGCGCGGATTGACTACGATTGGGTTGCTTGGTGATGAGGGTGGTCCCGCCCTGGCTGACTGCGATCTGGCTTTGATCGTTCCCTCAAAGATTACCGGTCGCATTCAGGAATCTCACATCACTATTGGCCATGCAATGATGGAGTTAGTCGAGGAGTTACTTTTGGAAAGTGGGTACCTGGCGGCGAAATGAGCGACGGCTTGAAATCCGTAAAAGCTGCGTTGGATTTGACTGGTCGAGTGGCCATCATCACTGGCGGAGCGGGTTTGTTGGGCCGGAAACACGCCGAAGCGATTGCCGAGATGGGTGGCATACCAGTACTGGTCGATTTGCGGGGTGATCAGGCGGAGGCCTCCGCCAAAGAGATTGGCGCGGCTTTCGGAGTCCGGGCGCTGGGCCTGTCTTGTGACATCACTAAGCCGGAAATGGTGCGCGAAGTGCTTTCAACTTGTCTGACAACATTCGGATCAGTTGAGGTACTGATAAATAATGCGGCGAACGACCCAAAAGTTGGAAACGAAGCGCAGCCGGGCATGCAGTGGTCCAGGTTCGAGAACTTCCCGCTGGATGTGTGGTGCCGGGACCTGTCGGTCGGGCTGACGGGCGCCTTTCTCTGTAGTCAAATAATCGGCAGCGAAATGGCGCGCCGGGGCCAGGGAGTGATTCTCAATGTCGCCTCGGACCTGGCAATTATTGCTCCCGATCAAAGGATTTATCGCCAGCCTGAACTGGCTGATGAAGAACAACCGGTAAAACCGGTAACCTACTCAGTAACGAAAACTGGATTGATCGGCTTGACACGTTACCTGGCGACCTACTGGGCCGGGCGGAATGTTCGCGTCAATGCAATTTCTCCCGGCGGTGTGTATACGGATCAGGACTCAGTGTTCGTCGAGCGTCTGACCGGCCTCATCCCCCTCGGACGAATGGCCAGCGTCGATGAGTATAAAGCGGCAATAGTGTTCATGGTATCTGATGCTTCCGCTTTCATGACCGGAACGAATGTCGTGATTGATGGGGGCCGAACCTGCTGGTAGCAACGGTTGCCGTCGGGCGAAACTCGGATAGCTGGGTGCCGCGGCTCTTGTCGATGACGGCGAGCACGAAGCAGGTACTTTCTGCAAGAACCGCTGTCATCACGCTCTGCCCAGGATTGTCCCTCAGCATTGAGAAAGTCCTCCGCCCTCGTCCCGCACAATTGCTGGATGTCCCAAAAAAACCTGCGGCTCAAACTCTGATCGACGAATAGTTTGCTGCTCCCACATACCGTTAGCAATGTTCTTAGCGACGACTGCGGATCAACGCTTCTGGAAAAAAGACGAGAAGATTCTTTTCTTGGGCGAATGGTGCAAGATCTACGATCAAAGACATATCTGGTCCAAGCTTGATTCCGAGGTTCTTCCTTATCATTGGGACAATCGCGAGCAGCTTCACCAGGACTTCCTTCTTCTGCAAGGCGTATATGAACGCTACCTCAAGCTCATCGCAGAGCAACTTAACGAGATTCATCAGGTCGATCGCAGCATTCGATATTGGCGAATCATCATAGGTTATTGGCTTTTCCATTTCATACCGATTTTGTATGACCGTTACAAATCGGTTTGTACCGCGGCTCGGTCGGGGAAGGTCACCAACACCTGGATCATGCCTCCGTCGTTGGGCGGCATGACAGCGAGGGACTTCGACAACTTTGTTGAGTTGTTTCTCTCAGATGAGTATAACCAATACCTATACAGCGAACTGATTGCTACGCTAGGCGAAATTCCCTTCGAAGTCGTGGAGCCTGAATTCGAACCGGCCCAACTTCAGGAGCCCCGGTTTAATGGCACATGGACTCGTAAACTCGCCAAAGAACTTCTGTGGGGATATGCGGAGTATGTTCCCGGTCGTCTTAACAAAGTAATTTTCATCGAGAACGGCAGCTTAGCGAGTACGGCTAAGTTAGAACTCGCTCTGGGACAATTGCCTTACCTTTTCCCGCGCAGCGTAACTCCACCTAAGTTAGCGGTGGACCACTCGATTAGAAAACGGCTGATCGTGCGAGCGGCTCGTAGCGAGTTTGAATCGTTGCTCGACAAATTTATTCCTGCCCATATCCCAACGACTTACCTTGAAGGCTATGAGGAAATGCACCAGCGCTCGCTCGAGAGTCTTCCAAAAAGACCCGCGGTGATTGTTACCGCCAATGCTTTTTCCGGTAACGAGGCCTTCAAGTTCTGGGCGGCTCATCAGGTCGAGCAAAAGGCCAGATTGTGCATAGTGCAACACGGCGGCCACTATGGAAGCGGGCTTTGGTCCGCAGTCGAAGAACATGAGATTGAGATCAGCGATCGCTTTTACACCTGGGGATGGAGGAAGCAGGGCGAGAAGAGAGCTGTGCCGTTACCGGCTGTGAAGCTCCGACAATTTGATGGCGTAAAACCCGATCCTGGCGGGGGCATTCTCTGGGTGCAGATGTCTATGCCGAGGTACTCGTATTTTATGTACAGCGCTCCGGTGGGACCGCAAACGATCGAGTATTTTGCTGAGCAGCGGCGGTTCCTGGAGTCACTCTCGCCGGCGGCACGAGAGTTGTTACTGCTGCGGCTTTACCCCGAGAACTACGGATGGAACGACGGAAATCGTTGGAAAGGGATTGATCCGGCGCTGAAACTTTATCAGGGAAGAGAACCGATCCAGGCGCACCTCAACCAGAGTCGCCTTGCGATTAACACATACAACGCGACAACTTTTCTCGAGACGCTATCGGCCAATTTCCCGACAATCATATTCTGGAATCCCAGGTACTGGGAACTTCGTCCGACCGCGCAACCCTTTTTTGACGAACTTAGCCGCGTAGGGATCTTTCACGACACGCCAGAATCGGCGGCCGGCAAAGTCAATGCAATTTATGAAGATGTGCTCAATTGGTGGCACGAGCCGGAACTCCAGGCAGTCAAGGATCGCTTTTGCCGCGAGTTTGCAGGGACTAGTCCAGGTTGGCTGACAGCTTGGAAGAAGGAATTGGCTGAGCAGACTCGCGGATAAGTGTGAAGCCGCTCTGGTAGCTTTGTGTTTCTGTTGCAGGTGCTGAATCGCTCAGAACGCTTTTTAACGAAGCAATCAGAATTCTGGCTGACGGTGAGGTTTGTGTGCATTCGGTCGATACCAGCGATCACTTTCAACACACGGACCCAACCATCACCAAAATCAATTTCCTCCAGTTTTCGGATGAAGAGTGGGAGAAAATAGCCGGCAACGAGTTTTCCTACCACAACCGGCTAAGGCTGAGTGACTATTTAACTTTATTCAAAGAGTTCTTTGAGGTCGTCTCGCTTGAGACCAATATTGATGAAGAGTCTGTAAAAGCGGTCGAGTCGGGATTTCCCTTGAGCGACAGGTTCAAGACCTATAGCGTCGAAGATCTTTGCTCTACGAGCTTTCACATAATGTTGCGCAGCAAGAGGTCGGTTTAGTTCTGTCCCTGATAGTCATCATTTGCTGGCAGAGGTATTCGTGACGGAAACGGCATCCATGGAGCCAACACCGATAGCGGGAACTGAAGATTCTCTCAAGAAGCGCTATTTCTCAAAGCTAGGCGCGAACATAATCGGTTTGGTTATTTCGTTCCTTACTCAGGCCATCATCCCGCGCGGGCTAGGACCGGTCGCGTACGGCAACTTTAGCTTTTTGAGTACCTTCTTTACCCAGGTGGTAGATTTCCTCGATGCGGGGACCTCTACTGCCTTCTACAGTAAGTTGTCGCAACGTCCCCGCGATCACGCCCTGCTTCGTTTTTACTGGGGATTTTGCGGGATGGCCAGCATATTACTAATCTTGCTGACTGCTGCTGCCTTTGGGGTCGGTCTGAGCGGTTGGCTGTGGCCCGATCAGTCAAGGATCTACATCCTAATGGGGCTGATCTGGGCGTTGTTCTCCTGGTATGCTCAAATCATCAATAAAGTTCTGGATGCCCATGGATTGACCGTGTCTGGGGAAATGCTTCGCATCCTACAAAAAGTATTAGGCTTGGGCTTGATCCTGTTGATGTTTCTGTCTTATCGCTTTAGCCTGACAAACTTCTTTCTATCTCAATACGTAATTCTATTATTCCTTTGTTGCGGCTGGTGGGCTGTCATCAAGAGAAATGATTTGGCACTCTTTTCGAGAGACCGCCTGCTGCTCGCGCAGCTCAGAAGTCTTAGCCGGGAGTTCTACGATTATTCGGGCCCGCTGATTACAGCTGCCCTGGTAGGAATGGTTGGCGGACTGTTTGATCGTTGGCTGCTGCAGAATTTTGCCGGGTCGATCGCGCAAGGTTTCTACGGGTTGTCTTATCAGATCGGTGTGCTTTGCTTTCTGTTCACCAGCGCCATGACACCGCTGTTCATGCGCGAAATGTCAAAAGCCTTCGGTGTACGCGACCTGGAACGAATGCGCGCGATGTTTCAAAGATATATCCCCATGCTCTTTGCGGTGGCCGCTGTCCTGGGGGTGTTCTTCATGGTACAGGCAAGCAGGGTCAGCCTAATCTTTGGGGGTAAGAGTTACACCCAGGCGGCAGTGCCAATTGGCTTGATGTCTTTCTATGCAATACATCGCACTTATGGCCAATTGAGTGGATCTGTTTTTCTGGCGACTGGACAAACCCGGCTCTATCGCAACCTGGGTGTTGGCATGATTCTCTCCGGGCTTGCGCTTAGTTTCTTCATGTTAGTGCCTCGGAAATTCGGGGGGCTAAACCTGGGTGCGACAGGACTTGCGCTGAAGATGGTTGTCGCCCAGTTTGTCGAAGTCAACCTTGGGTTATGGTTCAACACGCGCTTCCTGGGCTTATCATATTGGAAATTTCTGAGTCACCAGCTCTTCGTCATTGGCCCATTAGCTGGAATGAGTTGGCTGGCATCTGCCGGAGTCGATTTGCTGGTTCAAAATCCTTTGATCGCTTTTTTGATTACTGGGTTTGTTTATGCGCTCGGGTGCCTCGGGTTGCTAATCTTATTCCCCGCGCTCTTTTCGGTGACCCGACCCGAATTAAAGAACCAATTGGTTTACCTGTTGATGAGGGCAAGGAATCAAATAAGTTGAAGGATTTGAAATCAAACAGACCACAGCGGCCAATTGACTCGGATTGGCCGTAGAATGTATTTTGCGATACGACAAGACGATCGTCGGATCGGCCGGGAGTAATGGCGAAGATTTCGAGCAAGCATTGGCTATTCTCCCGCTACTCGATACATCCTACTTCATGGAAAAGCTCTTACTGAATTCCGCTAGGCTTGGGATCTTGCGCGCGCGCGGCCATGTCGTCGCGCCCGTTTGCTTTGCGTTCAAAACTAAACGTTCGTTATGAATGTCGTCGTGGTTCATCCCGATTGCCTCAAGCAATGTCGCGAAGTCAGCGGGAAGTGGATTTACGCAGATGATGATCTGGGCATTTACGAGCGCGTCAAACGAACCCTCGGCCCTCGATCGCAACCGCTGATCGGACCGGCGGATTTTCAAGCTAAAGCGGCCGGATTGCGGAAGGAATTCGTTGCCTGGGTCGACGAAAATCTAACCGGAAAGCCTGTTTATCAATGGATTCTGACACCGCTCTACAAGAACCCTTACAGTAATAACCTGTTCCTGCACATTGCCTGGCTGTGCGTTATTGACGACGTCCTCAAAGACCAGGGTTCGGACCTTATTGTCGTTACCGCCTCGCTCGGTTTCTGTGAAACACTCCGTAGTATTAGGGTCAAGAGTGTAAATTTCCGGACCATCGGATTTTCGCGATTGCGTCTTGGGCAGTGGTACCGTAACGTCAAGGCGATAGGAGGAACGGTCAAGCGGTTATTTGAGTTAATGACCCGGATGGTTTTGGCGCGCTGGATTTTGGGAGAGCGTCATAAGCAGCGATTAGCAGAAATGGATTTGCTGGTAGCTGGATATGTTCATGACGCGGATCTTTCCGAATCAGGTGTATTCAGAGATCGCTATTTTCCCGGGCTGATAGACTGGTATCGGCGGCGCGGTTTTTCCCCTGCACAGTATCCGTCATTTACTGACATTCCATTCTATCGACTGCCGAACCTTTATCGGCGCATCAGAAGCAGCGCAACGGCGTTTGTAGTTTTCGAGTTGTTCCTCAGTTTCCCGGATCTCTTCCGTGCCGTTGCTGAATGTCTGGACGAAGCATTTTTGAAAGTCAAAATTCTAAGTCCGTTCCGCGGCATCGATTTCAACCCCCTGACGCGAGCACTCAAATTTCGCGCTGAACTCGGCGGGTTGGTGCCGGTGGCCTTGACGCGGGCGCCGCGCCGCTTGTCCGAAGCGGGGATTCATCCGAAATGGTTGGTAACCTGGTTCGAGAACCAGGTCCCTGACAAAGCGAACATCATCGGCTTCAGCCAAATTGAACCATCGGTTAGGATGTTCGCCGTGCGCCAGTATCATTGGATACCGAATTTGGTGAGCCAATATAGCACTAGCGCGGAGGTCCTGGCGGGCGTTTCGCCGCGAGAGAACTGGGTTTGCGGACAAGCTATGCTGGAGGCTGACGCCTACGACAGTGCAGGCAGCTATCGAGTCGTGCCCGCCCTGAGGTATTCGCATCTTTATCGGGAAGATCAACTGATGGAAGAGCCACAGCGGGTCGGCCTGTCCGTATTGTTAACATTTTCCGTTATGGAGTCGCTGGGAATTCTGACCTGCGTAATTGAGGCGCTGTCCGACCTTCGGATGGCCTTTCGTGAAATTCACGTAAAGCCGCATCCGGACGTGGGGGTGGAAAGAATGCGATCTTTGGTGGAAGAAAAGTGGAGACAAGCGAATCACTTTGTATGGGAGTCCGGCAGCTTGGACAAATTGCTGAACATCTCTGCGATGGTGGTTTCCGCCGGGACGAATTCGGCAATCGAGGCCATCTGTTGTGGTATTCCGGTAGTTGTAATTGGACGGCCGGCTGGATTGGATATGAATCCTCTGGAAATGTTTGATCAGAGACTCTGGCGAATTGTCTATGATGGTCAGGAATTGAAAGAAGCTATCGCTGCCTGGACGCCGCATCACCCCATACCCTCAGCGGAACGAATCAAGTTGGGTCGGGCGATTCGAGACGCGCATTTTCAGCGCGTGTCAGAAGAAACGATGATGGCGTTTAGGCCTGATTTCGAAGACCTTCATGCGCCGCAGTAATCTCGCACGACTGCTATTGCCGCACAGGCGTTATAACGTGTATTCGGGGACCGCAACCTGGTCCGAATGGCGTGAAGCCGTCCGGATTTATCCGCAAACTGATAGTTTCGAAGATGAAGAGCAAATTCAGCTCTATGAAACTGAATTTGCCCGAATCACAAATACGTCTTCTGCATTTGGTTTTGCCGCGGCGCGCATGGGCCTCTACGCGATCCTCGAAGCTCTGGCAATTGGTCCGGGAGACGAGGTTGTTATTCCCGCTTTCACGTGTGTCGTAGTGCCGAATGCGATTCTTTATCGTGGTGCTAAACCCGTTTACTTGGACATTGACCCAATTACATTTAATATTGATGTGCGCAAGGTTGAGGCGGCAATTACCTCAAAGACGCGAGCCCTGTACGCACAACATACTTTTGGTTTGCTGTGCGATGTTGAGGGCCTGAACGAACTTGGCCGCAAGTACGGCTTGCCGGTTATTGAAGATGCCGCGCTCGCGTTGGGTGCCCGACATAATGCCGACCCGGCCGGATCTCTGACGGAGGTTGCTTTCTTCAGTTCGGACTATTCCAAAATCATCAACACTCAATTGGGCGGAATGGTAACCACCAACAATCCGGAGCTTGCCAAGAGGCTCGAGGCTGTTTATGAACGTACCCCTTTCTTACCGCACTCTCAGATTCGTAAGTTACTGCAGACATTCATCATTCAGTACCCTTTGCTTCAGCCAAATAGTTACTGGTTAGGAAGGTCTCTGTATTGGCTGGCAAACAGAATGGGACTATTCTTTTCCTTTCGAGATGAATTGAGTCTGGAAAAGCCGACCGAGTATCCTTACCCGGCGAAACTATCTTCCGTTCAAGCTCGCCTGGGGCTCTCGCAGCTTAAGGGGATTGAAGCAAACCTGGCCCATCGGCGGATGATCGGTCTGGCCCTCGAGAGCCGAATTAATTGGTTGGGGAACATCCTTGAGACAGCGGCGACCAACCATGTGTTTCTCAGGTATTCCTTCCTGGTCAAAGACCGGGACGCCTTTGTGCAACGCTTCAAGAAACACTTCGACCTCGCGGTCTGGTTTACAAGCATTGCTCATGGACGCGATCGAGATCTTGAAGACATCGGGTATCGGATGGGCTCATGTCCAATCGCCGAATATGTTGCGCAACACATCGTTAACCTACCCACGCATAACAGGATAGATCCATCTTTCCTCCTGGCGAGTGTGGACAACGAGCAGCATTTCATTTCCGAAAATATACTGCGACCGGATTTCGCATAGCCAAATGCCAAGCGCTTACGAGGATTATTGGAATGACGTCGTCGCTGAGAAGGCGAAACCGTATGCCGTCCAATCAGTCGATGATCCTCGATTGCGTAATTGGCTTCGGGAAGATACCAAATTGGAGCAAAGTTTCCTGGATGGAATTGGATTTCTTTTTGCCGAGCTCAAGTGGAAAGGCGGGCGAGTCCTGGATGTTGGGGCCGGCGTATGTTGGACGTCAGCAACGCTCTCAAGGCATTCACAGATTACTTCCGTGCGGGCCTTCGACTACTCCAGGCATCGCATAGAAAAGTACGCACCGGTGGTGATCCAGCAGTTTGGTGGTGTGCGTTCGAAGATCGAGCTGGTAGTCGGAGATTTTTGGAAAATCCCGGATCATGACCGATTTGATCTGATTGTTTTCTGTCAGGCTCTCTACATGTTTCCGAATGCTCAGGAGGTCCTCGCACGCTGCCGTCGACAATTACAGAAGGGTGGCTTGGTAATGGTGGCGTGTGAGCAGATTGAGCCCGAATTTTCAAAGTTAGAGGTCGGCTATTGGAGAAACGCCTTCAAGCGGAAAGTTGATAACTCAGGCAGATATAGGATGGTGCAAGCGGATTATCGCCGTGCATTCGAGAAGGCCGGTCTCCAATACCATTTTCAGAGACTGGATTATCCGTTAATGCCGAATTTGAAGCGCTGTTTGGCGGGAAACCATTTCGGGATTAAGAGTTGACGATTTGCATACCCGGAACCGGGAACGTCATTTCAGTCACCGGGCGCCGGATAGCGAGTACATGCAGGCACGAGGAGAAAAAATGATTCCAGTCCAACGACCATATATGGGGCAGGAAGAATTGGAAGCCGTCAGCAAGGTTTTTGACACGCGTTGGTTGGCGATGGGATGCGGAGTTTAGACGCGCGGCAATGACGCGGGCGGGCAATTAATTTGGGATGAGGGAAAAGTAAGATAGATGCGCCTTTCAAAGTCGGTCATCGGGACACTTGAGCAGGAAGCGGTACGTGAGGTTTTAGAGCGGGGCTTTT
>Ga0070694_100001888_pt1 | contig 12407 bp, 6 predicted proteins | sample KBSK1251metaG_FD_65470 | JGI IMG/M metagenome (GOLD analysis project Ga0070694, IMG submission 65470) | Corn, switchgrass and miscanthus rhizosphere microbial communities from Kellogg Biological Station, Michigan, USA - KBS K1-25-1 metaG | ecosystem: Host-associated > Plants > Roots >... | reverse complement strand
GTGAGCGAGAATTTCCTGCTGCCGGCCACGGCTGGCAGCACGATGAGCGACCTCGCCACCCGGGGCACGGAACTGGCTGAGAAACTAGGCAAGCTGTCCGATCAGATGAACGAGATCGTGAAGAACGTGCGCGACGGCAAAGGCACCGTCGGGCGGCTGTTCAATGATGAGTCGCTTTACAACAACCTGAACGCTACGATTCAGGACGCGGAAGACCTGGCGCGACAGATTAAGAGCGGAAAAGGCTCTGCCGGCAAATTCGTTTACGACGAGACGCTTTACAACAACGCCAATGACGTCGCTTCAAACCTGAAGAAGTTGTCTGAGGATCTGCGCGCCGGACGTGGCACGGCCGGGAAATTCTTCTCGAGCGACGAGATGTACAACAAGATCAATAGCATCGCCGATCGCGTAAACCATTCGATGGACAACATCGATCAGCTGATCGCCGGAGTCAATGCCGGCCAGGGCACGCTCGGCAAACTAATCAAGGACGAGGCGATTTACAACGACGCCCGGACCGCGATTGCCCGCTTTAACACGACCGCCGCGCGCATCGACAACGTCGTCGCCGGCGCCCAACGAGGTGAAGGCACTGTCGGCAAACTGCTCACCGACGATTCGCTCTACAACAACGTGAACAATTTCTCGTCCGAAGGCGTGAAGCTGCTCTATGACTTCCGCCAGAACCCGAAGAAGTATCTGACGATCAAGTTCCAGTTGTTCTAGTAACGCAAACTGTTAGTTTGCGGTTTTTAAATCACAGCGATCTGACGATCAGGGTCCTTGTGATAACTCCCGAGAAGTGAATTGGTCATCAAGCGAGTCAGTTCTATTCTCTTCCTTCTTGTTTTCGCGATCTGCCTGCGTGCTTCCCTAACACTCACGGTTCCGGCGCAGGCACAGAACCCGCGAACTGAAGAAAATCAAAGTCGAAGTTCAAGACCCAAACAGTCAACCGTTCGTGGCCGTGTGATCTATGAGGATACGCGCCGGCCGCTGCGTCGGGTGCAACTGACCATTTGGGATCCGGCCGGTAAGAACAGGATGCGTAACTATGACGCCTGGACCGATGGGAACGGAGAGTTTCAAATCGTCGACGTTCCGGCAGGGCAGTATTTCATTGAGGTCAGCGCGCCCGGGATTATTCACTTCGGAGTTTCTGATGAAGGCGGAACAGGGACTCTGACAACAGTGACTGTCGACGGCACTTCAACTGTTGAGGTGGTTGTACGCGTCAAACGTGGAGCCGCCATCTCAGGAAAAGTGACTTACGCCGATGGCGATCCCGCGATCAATGCGTCCGTCAGGATTTTTCGTAAGCGAGAAGGCAAATGGACCCAGGTCATCGGCCGAACTCCTGATGATGCCATTACGGACGAGCGAGGTGTTTATCGTGTTTCGGGACTCTGGCCGGGAGAATATCTCGTGGGGGCAGCCGAACAGAAATGGAACGTTGAGTTAAACGCACAAGACAAACCGGATGAACCTCGTCTCTTGAATCGCTCAGTGCTGGGCATCTCGTATTATGACGGTGCCAACACGATGACCTCCGCAACCGTACTCACGATTCAGGCCGGCGATGAGCAGAAAGACATTAACATCACCCTCGCAGACCGTCCGGTGCACAGCATTTCCGGTACGGTGGTTTTTAAGGGCAGTACCCGGGCGGTTGGCCGGGCCCGCGTTACCCTGAAAAGAAAAGACGAAAGTCCGGCAGTTTCGTCAGACCTGGAAGACCCGGTCACTAACACTGATGTTGACGGTCGCTTCAACTTCAATGAAGTTGAGGATGGCAGCTATACGATGATCATCACACCGCCGCGATGGATCTCACGTGGCGATAATTTTCCGACCGCTGCTCAAATATCGGATGCCGGTCAAAGATTTGCCCCCAGGAGACTTGAAGTAACAGTCTCCGGGGCCAGTCTGGCCGACATAATGATTGAAGTATCCAGCGGCAGCCGCATCTCAGGCACCGTCACCGTCGATGGCGGCAAACCCTTACCCGCTACGGTCCTCGTTCATGCGCTTGCGGAAGTTCGACAAGCCGATACCGTGTCACCCATTCGAGTACAAACCGACGGAACATTTTCAATTGAGGGTGTGCCTCCCGGTCTCATCTACTTAAGAACTTCAGTTCCACCGAATGGTCAGTACTACACAAAGTCAGTAACTGCAGGCAAAAGAGAGTTGGCCCGCGGACCGCTGGTCGTAAAAGAAGGCGAAGATGTAACTGACGTGCGGCTCGTCATCTCTCCGGATGTAGCGTCACTTTCGGGGCGCGTGATTGCCTCAGATGGCAAGACGCCCGTTGCCGGCTTCACCGTGGTACTGATCTCGACTGATCCCGATCAGCAAAAATCAACCAGCAGATTGTACGGATTCACCAACGCGGATGGCAGCTTTCGTTTGAGCGGCGGCCCCGGAGAATATTTGGCGATCGTCATGGGACTAAGTGAGTCTTTTGACGAGTTAAGTAATGAAGCATTAAGGGCCCGCGCGCCGAACGCACAACGCATCGTGCTACAGGCAGGTGAAAACAAAATAGAAATCGTTGCGCCGCCCACCAAATAATTTCATTAGTTTGCGAAGGAAACGGTTAGCAGACAGCCTGAGGACGCCCTCCAATTCCAGCCCCACATTTCCATCAGGCCGCGCGCGCAACAGGCCCTCGAGCGCGCGCGAATATTGACATCGGATATTCGATCAAGTACCTTCCTTCCCGTCCCTGGTAATAGCTGATGAATTTTAGAACCACTAGCAATGCGAGCTGCTGCGGTCTCAATCCGTGCTGCTGCGCTTGTATGTGTTGTTGTAATCGGCCATCGACCGAGCGGACTCAATTGCGCGAAATAGACTGACTTTAATCTTTTTGCAGTAATCAACGAGGCCGCTCAATCGAGCGGCCTTTTTCTTTTGGCGCCAACCCGATCAAACAGGGAGACAACATGACCATTGAAACAAAACCGATTGCCATCTTTTACGAACATCCGGACTGGTTCCGTCTGCTATTCGCGGAACTCGACCGTCGCAGCGCTTCCTATGTACAAATAGCAGCTGCGCAACATCAATACGACCCTGACGAGACTGAGACGACGTTCAGCCTCCTCTTTAACCGCATGAGCCCTTCAGCCCACCTGCGTGGTCATGGCCAGGGCATCTTCTATACGCTGAGCTATCTCGCCCATCTGGAACGCCTCGGCACACGAATCATTAACAACCGGGCGGCTTTCACCATCGAGACTTCAAAGGCGCTGCAGCTCTCGCTGCTCCGCTCGCTCGGTCTCGCTTATCCCCGCGCGCGCGTAATCAATCATGCGTCGCAGGCGCTTTCAGCCGCGCGCGATCTCCGTTTTCCAATTGTGGTGAAAGCCAACATCGGCGGGAGCGGCGCCGGTGTGGTGCGCTACGACTCGCGCGAATCACTCGCCCGCGCTGTGGAAGCCAACACGATTGATCTCGGGATCGATCAGACCGGGCTGGTGCAGGAATTCGTTCCGGCCCGCGACGGTCACATCACGCGCATCGAGACCCTGGGGGGCCGTTATCTTTACGGCATCAAGGTCTTCACTTCGGGTGAGAGCTTCAACCTCTGTCCGGCGGACATTTGCCAGACAACTGATGGCGTCGAGTTGGCGCGCCTGGCTTGTCCGATCGACGCGCCGAAAAGCGGACTTCAGGTCGAAGGCTATACGACGCCGCCGGAAGTGATCGACGCCGTCGAGCGAATCATGCAGGCCGCGCAAATCGATGTCGGCGGGGTTGAATACATCATCGACGATCGCGACGGGTCGCTGCTCTATTACGACATCAATGCCCTTTCAAATTTTGTGGCTGACGCACCGCGGGTAATTGGATTCGATCCGCACGCGCGCCTGGTTGATTTTCTGGAGGAGGAGGCAAACAAATGCGCTACGGTTACTGGCTACCAGTTTTCGGCGGTTGGTTAAGAAACGTCGATGACGAACAGATGGAAGCGACGTGGGAATACAACAGCCGTCTCGCGCGGCGCAGCGAAGAAATCGGATACGACCTGACGTTGATCGCTGAACTGAATCTCAACGACATCAAAGGAGTCGAAGCGCCATCACTCGACGCCTGGTCAACCGCGGCCGCCCTCGCGGCCGTCACCAGCCGGCTGGAATTGATGGTCGCGGTCCGCCCCACGTTTCATCAGCCGGCGCTGCTGGCAAAGCAAGCCGCCAACATCGATCATATCGGCGGCGGCGGCCGCCTCTCGCTCAACGTCGTTTCTTCCTGGTGGGCTGACGAAGCCAGAAAGTACGGCGTGCATTTCGAGCAGCATGACGATCGTTACGCGCGCACAACTGAGTGGCTCGAGATCATCGACCGGATGTGGCATCAGGATCACTTTTCATTCAGTGGCAACTACTACACGGTTGATGATGCCGTGATGCAGCCCAAGCCACGCACACATCCGCGTCCGATGATTTATGCTGGCGGCGAGTCAGAGGCAGCGAAGGACATGATTTCCCGGTTCTGTGACGCGTACGTGATGCATGGCGATCATCCGGCGCGCGTACGCGAGAAGATCGCGGACCTGTCTGAGCGGCGCGAGCGTCTGAATCGGCCGCCTATGACATTTGGCGTGGCGGCGTACGCGATCGTCAGGCCGACCGAAGCCGAAGCTCAACGCGAGCTGACGCGCATCACGAACGTCAAACAGACGGCTGCGGGCTATGCCAATTATCATCAATGGCTGGCCGGCACGAAACTGGAGCAGCAGGTTTCGCTTGAAGACTACTCGGTTTCCAATCGCGGGCTGCGTTCCGGCCTGGTCGGCACGCCGCAACAGATCGCCGATCGCATCGCCGAGTTCGAAGCGGCCGGCGTCGATCTGTTATTGCTGCAGTGCAGTCCTCAGCTGGAAGAGATGGATCGATTTGCCGATACGATTATCCAAAGGAGGTAGATCGTCGATTGCCAGGCTCGCAAAGCGAGCGATAGCCTTGGTATCCAAATGGGCCGGGTTCCAGTTAATCTAATGATACATGTACATTGATGACTTCATCTGGCTAACCGAGATTGCGACCAAAGTCGCGACCAAGCATCGCGTAACCCCAGACGAAGCCGAAGAGGTATTTTTCAATGCTCCAAGGTTCCGCTTCGTAGAATCGGGACATCGATCAGGCGAGGATGTATACTCGGCAGGTGGACAAACCGATGCAGGTCGCTATTTGATCGTTTTCTTCATTTACAAAAGCGACCACACAGCATTGATTTTGAGCGCCCGTGACATGGACGCTGCTGAACGAAGACGACATGAGCGAAAATAGCCACGATCAGCGAAGCAGCATTTCTAACGCACGTTCTCCTGAAGAGATCGGTGAATACTGGGACAGCCACAGCCTCGCTGATCATTGGGATCAGACCCACGAAGTCGAGTTCGAGATCCGAGCCCCACATCGGATCACGCTTGAGCCGGAAGTCTACGCTCGACTGGAAGAGCAGGCCGAAAGCCGAGGCGTTTCACTGGCAACTCTGGCAAATGCCTGGCTCAAAGAAAAACTATCTGGCGACAAGGCCGCGTAGCGTTCGACCAACAGACCTGAGTTCTCCCATGACCATCGAGTTAACAGTTGAGGAGCTTGCCAAGCTACGGCTTTGTTCAGACTGTGTTGGCGAATCCTTCTTGTCCGCCGAGATCGAACGTCGCGGTGTTGAAAACATCTGCTCGTATTGTGGGGAAAATGGCAAGACTTACTCAATCGCTCAAGTCTCCGATGAAGTTGCGGTTGCATTTCGCGATCATTATGACTTAACGCGATCCGACGAGAATAACTATGACTGGCAATTGGATGGTTACCCTGTAACAGATGTCATTGCCGAGGCCGCAGATGTAAGTAAAGAAATTGCCGAAGATTTACGTCAAGTTCTCGAAGACCGAGAACTATTCGAATGGTTTGGAAGCTATGAAAACCCATTTGACTCAGAAGCCAATTATGACGACAAAGCTACGGACGACGCTGAATATAGAGCAGGTTGGTTGCACTTTGAAGAGAGCCTAGCCACAGAAGCGCGATTCTTCAATCCCACTGCCGAAGCCAGATTGACGGACACCTTCGCCGATATCGACAAACATCGAACTGATGGCGGGCTGCCGGTGATTAGGGAGGCCGGTCCCAAAACAGAGTTGACGGCTTTTTTCCGCGCTAGAGTTTTTCAAGCTAGTGACAAACTGGAGGACGCGTTGAAGAGACCTGATCTTGAGGTCGGGCCACCTCCAGCATGGGCTGCTACCCACGGACGAATGAATCCTCACGGCGTCTCCGTATTCTACGGAGCGACAGACCCAGGCGCCGCCTTGGCCGAGGTCAGACCTCCTGTGGGTAGCCGAGTTGTTGTGGGCCGCTTCGAAATTCTTCGACCACTTCGATTGTTAGATATAGACGCACTCCGCTCTGTGACCGTTTCTGGAAGTGTTTTCGATCGCAGCTATATTGAGCGGTTAAGAAAGGCTAGCTTTCTCGACTGGTTGAGCGAGCGGATCACGCAACCGGTAATGCCAAATGACGAACCGTTCGAGTACCTTCCAACCCAGGCGATCACGGATTTCCTGGCCACGCGATCGACTCCCGTGTTAGATGGGATAATTTATCCCTCCGTACAAGCAAAGAAAGGAACTTCGAACGTCGTCCTGTTTCACAAATCTTCGCGCGTACAAAATCTAGATATTCCGAAAGGTACCGAGATTTCCGTGTATTCTCATAACTATACCGAAGAAGGGCCAGAAACCGTCTATTCGGTTCACGAAGAAACCCCTCCAGTTACTAAGCAATCGGATGTATCTTTCAATTCGGAACCCGATATTAATAACCCAATACTACTTGCTCCGATTCACTGGGATCATGAATTCAATTCTGATGACCGCGAAGTAACTTTACAACTTGATATAAAGACTCTTGAGGTTCGCTATGTGAAAGGCGTGGAGTTCAACACAGACAAATACGAAGTCTCACGGCATCGTTCCGAAAAACGTCAGGACTCTTTAATGTGAGGACGAAATGATTTCGCGTTGTGACTCTGGTGGAACTTCCTTCGCCCCGCCCATCCACTCCTGAAACCTCTCAAAATAAACATAAACCACCGGCGTCAAATACAAGGTCAGGACCTGCGAAACGATCAGGCCACCCACGACGGCTAATCCCAATCCTCTGCGCGCGGAGGCGCCGGCGCCCCAACCGAGCGCAATCGGCAGCGTACCCATCAAAGCCGACATGGTCGTCATCATGATCGGGCGGAAGCGAATTACGCACGCTTCGTAGATCGCGTCGCGGGCGTTTTCGCCTTCGCGGCGCTGCTTCTCCAGCGCGAAGTCGATCATCATGATGGCGTTCTTTTTGACGATGCCGATCAGCATAATCAAACCGACGAAGGCATAGATGTCCAGCTCGCGGTGAAAGATCATCAGAGTCAACAGCGCGCCCAAGCCCGCCGAGGGCAAGCCGGAGAGAATCGTCAGCGGATGAATGAAGCTTTCGTAGAGAATTCCCAGCACCAGATAGATTACCAGCACGGCGACCAGCAAGAGCAGCGTCAGGTTTTGTAGCGACGATTGAAAGACCTGGGCCGATCCCTGGAAGGTTGTCGTAATCGTCGCCGGCAAGGATTGCTTAGCGATGTTTTGAATTTGAACGGTGGCCTGGCTGAGTGAAACTCCCGGACGCAAGTTGAAAGAAATTGTGGTGGCGGGCATCTCGCCGAAGTGGTTTACCTGCGCCGGGCCCACACTCTTTGACAAACTGGACACCGCGCTCAACGGAACTAAACTCCCGCCGGAAGAATGAATATACAGCCGCCCTAAAGCAGTCGGATCTGCCTGGAACTCGGGCTTGGCTTCGAGGATCACCTGATACTCGTTGGTCGGCGTGTAGATCGTCGACACCTGTCGCGATCCAAAGGCGTCACCCAGCGCTGTCTGGATCTGTGCGATGGTGACATTGTGGGCCGCGGCCTGCTTGCGATCGATTTCCACGTTTATCTGCGGCGTGTTCACCTGCAGGTTGCTGTTGACATCCTGCAGGAGCGGCAACTCGCGCATCTTCCTTTCCAGGATGGGAGCGTTGGTGATCAGCTCGGCGTTGCTGGAAGCCTGGATGGTCACCTGGTAAGTGCTGCGGCCAAAGCCGCCCCCGATGTTCAGGCTGGGCGGATTCGTCAGGATCGCGCGCAGGCCCGGTTCGCGCGAAAGTTTCGGGCGCAGGCCTTCAATCACCTCATCAGCGCTGAGTTTGCGCTGGCCCAAAGGCTTCAAGCCGATAAAGATCGTCCCACTGTTGCCGCCGGAGTTTCTCCCGCCCGCGCCGACCGTCGACGCATACGATTGCACGTTCGGATCTTTCTTAATGACTTCAGTGATCGCGTTTTGATGCTTGATCATGTCATCAAGTGAAATCCCCTGCGCGCCTTCAGTGCTGCCCAAAACCAATCCCGTATCGCCACTGGGAATAAAACCTTTCGGCACCGCGCCAAACAAATAAAAAGTGAAGACCGCGAGGATTAGACTGATCGTCACCGTGAACAGCGGATGCCGCAACACGCCGCGCAAAGTCCACTCATAAAACTGCAGCACGCGGTTGTAGATGCCTTCAGTAAATCCCCACCAACCGCGGCGAACGGGCCGGCCGGTGTCTTCATGCAAGGCGCTGGCGCGAATGTCTTTGGCCTTCAAAAGCTTGCTGGCCAGCATCGGCGTGAGCGTCAGCGAAACAATTCCCGAAACCAGAATCGCCACGCTGATCGTGATTGCGAATTCGCGAAACAGCCGGCCGAGAATCCCGCCCATGAAGAGCACCGGAATAAAGACAGCGACCAGCGAAACAGTCATCGAGACGATGGTGAAGCCGATTTCGCGCGAGCCGTTGAGCGCCGCTTCCATCACCGTGTCGCCGCCTTCAATGCGGCGTACGATGTTTTCGAGCATCACCACAGCATCATCGACAACAAAACCTACTGACAGCGTCAGCGCCATCAAAGACAAATTGTCGAGACTGAAGTTCAGCAGGTACATAACCGCGAACGTGCCCACAATCGAAGTGGGCAGCGCCAGCGTGGGAATGATGGTCGCGCGGATGTTCCGCAGAAACAGAAAGATCACCATCACGACCAGGCCCATCGCCAGCAGCAGCGAGAACTGCACGTCATCGACTGACTGCCGGATCGAGATCGATCGATCGTTGAGGATGTCGAGATTAACTGAAGCCGGCAGCTGCTGTTTGAACTGAGGGATGAGGGCTTTGATCGCATCGACGACTGCCACGGTATTCGTTCCCGGCTGCCTTTGCACGGCCATCGTCACGCTGCGGCGGCCATTGAACCAGCTCGCGACCCGGTTGTTTTCGACGCTGTCGATGACGTTGGCAACTTCCTCAAGCCGGACGGGAGCTCCATTTCTATACGCGACGATCAGGCTGCGAAAATGGGCGGCGTTTTCCAGTTTGACGTTCGTCTGAACCGTAACGTTCGAGTATTTTCCGTAGAGCGTTCCGGTGGGCGTGTTCGGGTTGGCGTTGCGAATCGCCGCGTCAACATCGTCAACTCCAATACCGCGATTGGCCAGCGCATTCGGATCCATCTGCGCGCGCACGGCGTACTTCATCGCGCCGTACACCTGCACCTGCGACACGCCGTCCACCATCGAGATGCGTTGCGCGATCAGGCTCTCGGCATACTCATCGATCTCCGGCAAAGAAAGCACGTCTGAATTCAAAGCAAAGAAAAGGATTGGGCTGTCCGACGGATTCGACTTGCGCATGCTGGGCGGGTTCGGCATGCCCGGTGGCAGTTGCGGCAGCGCGGCGGAGATGGCGGTCTGAACATCCTGGGCTGCCGCATCGATGTTGCGGCTCAGATTGAATTGCAGAGTGATCGAGGTCGAGCCCTGCGAATTACTCGAATTGATCGAATCGATACCGGCGATGCCTGAGAATTGGCGCTCGAGCGGGGTCGCGACCGACGCGGCCATGGTTTCCGGATTAGCTCCCGGCAAACCGGCGTTGACGTTGATAGTTGGGTAATCGACGGTGGGAAGATCGCTGACCGGCAGAGCCGCGTAACCAATCAGACCAAACAGAAAAATTCCGACCATCACCAGCGTCGTAGTGATGGGCCGCTGGATGAAGAGCTCCGAGATACTGCGACGATGTTTTGGGTTCTCAGTCTTCACGATCCTGTTTATGGCGCATAAATGTCCGACAAACTTCAGTTTGTCGTCAGCGGCGATCGGCGACAAACTGAAGTTTGTCGGACATCACCTCCCATCCGCTTACGCAATGGCCTCTTACTGACGCTGCCCTTGCTTACGCGCGGGCTTCTGATACTTGCCGGCTGCGGCGCCGCCGTTTGATCCACTCCTGCATCTGCTCGAAATACAGGTATACGACGGGCGTCAGATACAACGTCACCACCTGCGACACGCATAAGCCACCAACGACCGCCAGCCCTAATCCGCGGCGTGACGATGCTCCCGCGCCCCAACCCAGAGCGATTGGCAGTGTCCCCATCAGCGCGGCCATGGTCGTCATCATAATCGGCCGGAACCGAATCAGGCAGGCCTCAAAGATCGCTTCTTCGGCAGGCTTTCCTCTTTCGCGCTGGGCCGTCAAGGCAAAATCGATCATCATGATCGCGTTCTTCTCGACGATCCCAATCAGCATGATCAGGCCGACGAACGCGTAGACATCCAGCTCGCGACCAAAGATCAAGAGGGTCAACAGCGCGCCTAAACCTGCCGACGGCAAACCTGAAAGAATTGTCAGCGGATGGATGAAGCTCTCGTACAGAATTCCCAGCACCAGGTAAATCACCAGCACCGCGACCAGCATCAGCAACGTCAGATTTTGCAACGACGATTGAAAGATTTGGGCCGTGCCCTGAAAGCTGGTTGTGATGGTTCCAGGCAAGGTCTTCTTAGCCAGTTCCTCCACCTGATTGGTGGCGGCGCTCAAAGAAACGCCTGGCTGGAGGTTGAACGAAATCGTCGCCGAAGGCAGCTGGCTCAGGTGATTAACCAGCAGCGGCCCGACGCCGCGCGAAAAGGTAGCGACCGTGCTGAGCGGAATCAGACGACCCTGGGTTGTCTGGCCCGGCTGAGACAAGCCCGCCGGTTGCTGGGACGAATTGAGAATTATTGGCGTCGGTTGGGCCAAAGCGTTCTGCACCTGGGCCACCTGACTCGCAGTTGAAGCCGGCGCGGTCGAATGGATATAGAGCTGACCGAGCGCCGAAGGGTCCTGCTGAAACTCGGGCTTAACTTCCATGATCACCTGATATTCGTTCGACGTCGCATAGATGGTTGAGACCTGGCGCGTCCCGTAGGCATTGTTGAGCGCGTCTTCGATTTGCTGAGCCGTCACGCCCACGGCTGAAGCCTTGTCGCGATCGATATCAACGTTCAGTTGCGGATTCTTCGTTTGGATGTCGCTGGTCACATCCAGAAGTTGCGGTAACGTGGCCATCTTTTTGAGCAACTTGTCCGCATTCGCATAAAGTTCGTCTCGATCCGGACCCTGTAGAGTCAACTGATAAGGGCTCTTGGTCACCTGGCCGCCGACCTGGACCAGCGGCGGGTTCTGCAAAAAGATGCGCATGCCGGGAACACTGGCCACCTTTGGTCGCAGGTCTTCAATAATTGCCTCGACATCCTTTTTTCGATCGTGAACGGGCTTGAGCAGAATCAAAATATTTCCGGAGTTGCTGGCCGCGCTGATGTCGCTCTGCCCGACCGTGGACAAGACGCCGAGCACGTTCGCGTCTTTGCGAATGATATCGACGATCTGTTCCTGGTGACGCGACATTTCGGCAAAGGAAATGCCTTCGGCAGCTTCGGTGTAGCCGACAATGCGGCTGGTGTCGTCGGTCGGGATGAAGCCCTTCGGAATGACGTAGAAAAGTCCGATCGTGATCAGTAAAAGGACGCCGCAAATAAACATCGTCAGGGCGCGATGCTCGAGGGCGATTTGCAAGGTCCAGCGATAACCGCCGACGAGCCATTCGTAAGCGCGCTCAGTCTTCTGCCAGAACTTGCCGTGAACTGCGGACGCGTCAGCCTCTGCTCCACCCTCCCTGACGGTCGGGTTTCCGCCCTCGTCACGCCGGTGGCCGATTGATTTCAGCAAACGACTACAGAGCATTGGGGTGAGGCTGAGGGAAACAAAGCCTGAGACCAGGATTGCGACACTGATCGTGATTGCGAACTCGCGAAACAAGCGGCCGAGAATTCCGCTCAGAAAAAGCACCGGAATGAAAACGGCCACCAGCGAAACCGTCATCGAGACAATCGTGAAACCGATTTCGCGCGAGCCTTTCAGCGCCGCCTCCATCGCGCCCTCGCCCTCTTCCATGCGCCGCACGATGTTTTCCAACATCACGACCGCGTCATCGAC
>Ga0070694_100001887_pt1 | contig 12409 bp, 7 predicted proteins | sample KBSK1251metaG_FD_65470 | JGI IMG/M metagenome (GOLD analysis project Ga0070694, IMG submission 65470) | Corn, switchgrass and miscanthus rhizosphere microbial communities from Kellogg Biological Station, Michigan, USA - KBS K1-25-1 metaG | ecosystem: Host-associated > Plants > Roots >... | reverse complement strand
GTCTCGATGGAAGAGCGCGACGAGCTGCCGTTCGAGAACCTGGGGCGCAGCGACACCTCGCTGACCGAGCACCTCATGGAGCAGCTCCGCCTCAGCACCGACGACAAGGAGCTCCTCCGCATCGGCGAGGCCATCATCGGCAACCTCGACGAGGACGGCTACCTCCGGGCCGACGTGGGGGAGGTGGCCGGGGGCATGGGCTGCGGGGCGGAGGCGGTGGAGGCGGCGCTCCGGCGCATCCAGGCCTTCGATCCGCCGGGCGTCGCCGCGCGCAGCGTGCAGGAGTGCCTGCTGCTCCAGCTCACCGCGGACGCGGAGCCCGATCCGGTGTCGGTCGAGATCGTGGAGAAGCACTTCGAGGACCTGGAGCGGCGGCGCTACTCGGAGATCGCCCGGACCATGAAGCTGCCGCTCGAGCGGGTGATGGAGTCGATCGAGGAGATCCAGAGCCTCGAGCCCAAGCCGGGGCGGCGCTTCTCCACCAACGACTCGCGTTACGTGGTCCCCGACGTCACCATCCAGAAGGTGGGCGAGGACTACGTGGTGATCCTCAACGAGGAGGGCATCCCCCGCCTCCGGGTGAACTCGCTCTACCGGTCGCTGCTGCGGCGCTCGGGGGACGAAGCCAAGCAATATGTGGAACAGAAGCTGCGCAGCGCGGTGTGGCTGATCAAGAGCGTCGAGCAACGTCAACGCACTCTACGAAAGGTCGCCCAGAGCCTGGTCAATTTCCAGCGGGACTTCCTCGACAAGGGCCTGCCCTACCTGCGGCCGCTGGCCCTGCGCGACGTGGGCGACGACATCAGCATGCACGAGTCCACGATCAGCCGGGTCACCACCAACAAGTACGTGCAGACCCCGCAGGGGCTCTTCGAGCTCAAGTTCTTCTTCCACAGCGGCATCGCCTCCGAGAACGGCTCGATGGTCTCGTCGGTCTCGGTGAAGAAGACGATCCGCGACATGGTGAGCGGCGAGGACAACGGCAAGCCGCTCTCGGATCAGGAGATCGCCCAGGCGCTCCAGGGCCAGGGCCTGACCATCGCCCGACGCACGGTGGCCAAGTACCGGGAGGAGCTGGGCATCCTGCCGTCGCACCAACGGCGGCTGCAGTCCAAGAAGCGCTGAGGTCGCTCCGGTGCAGGTGATCATCAGCACCCGTGGGATGACCGTCTCCAAGAGCTACAAGGACGAGCTGACCCGCAAGCTCACCAAGCTCGAGCCGATGCTCCCCTCGGTGGTGAAGACCCGGGCGATCCTCTCCCGGGAGAAGCACCGGCGCACCGCGGCCCTCACCCTGCTGGCCCGATCCCGCGCCTTCCGCAGCCGCGAGACCGCGGCCGACCTGGCCGTCGCGGTGGACCGGGCGGTGCTCGCGCTCCGCCGCCAGGTGCGCGAGACGACGAAGCGCCGTCCCCGCCGCTTGCCCCGTCCGTGAGTCCGGCGTGACCGAGCCCGTCGCCGAGCCCATCCGCTTCGTCATCATCACCGGCCTGTCCGGGGCGGGGAAGAGCTACGCGATCAAGTGTCTCGAGGACCTGGGCTACTTCTGCGTGGACAACCTGCCCACCACCCTCATCCCGACGTTCGCGGAGCTCTGCGCGAACTCGAGCCGCGGCATCCAGGCCATCGCGCTCGGGGTCGACGTGCGGGAGGGCGAGTACCTGGTCAACATGGTGGAGACGATCCAGGAGCTGCGGAGCCGGGGCCACCGGGTCGACGTGCTCTTCCTGGAAGCCTCCGACGAGACGCTGGTGCGCCGCTACCACGAGACGCGCCGCCGTCATCCCCTCGCCGGGGAGGGCAACGTGCTCGACGGCATCCGCGCCGAGCGCAAGGCCCTCGCCCATCTCCGCGAGATCGCCAACCGGGTCATCGACACCACCTCGCTGACCGTGCACCAGCTCAAGGACCAGATGGTGCATTCCTACGGTCCCCAGGCGGCCAAGGGGGGCCTCACCGTCTCCCTGGTCTCGTTCGGCTTCAAGCACGGGGTACCCTACGACGCGGACCTGGTCTTCGACGTGCGCTTCCTGCCCAACCCCCACTTCGTGGATCGGCTCCGGGCCCTCGACGGGCGCGACCCCGCGGTCGAGGAGTTCGTGATGTCGTTCTCCGAGAGTCGGGAGCTGCTCTCGCGCCTGGAGGGCCTGCTGAAGTTCCTCCTGCCGCTCTACGAGCGCGAGGGCAAGGCCTACCTCACGGTGGCCATCGGCTGCACCGGCGGTCGGCATCGCTCCGTGATGCTGGTGGAGGCGCTCCGCTCCTTCCTGACCGGTCTCGGCCTGAGTCCGATCGTCAGGCACCGGGACCTCGACCGTGAGTGACGACCGGCTCCACTTCCTGCTCGGCATCCACAACCACCAGCCGGTCGGCAACTTCGACTCGGTCGTCGACGACGCGGTCATCCGGGCGTACCACCCGTTCCTCGAGACCGTCGATCGCGCCGGGGCCGGCCTGCCGCTGACCGTGCACTGCTCGGGGGGCCTGCTCGAGGCGCTCAAGGCCCGGGCCCGCCCGACCTTCGACCTGCTGGGGCGCCTGGCCGCGGACGGGCGGGTGGAGCTCCTGGGCGGCGGCTTCTACGAGCCGATCCTGGCCCTGCTGCCGGACTGGGACAAGGTGGGCCAGATCCAGGCCCTCGCCCACTTCCTGAAGTCGCACTGGGGGGTCACCCCGCGCGGCATGTGGCTCGCGGAGCGGATCTGGGAGCCCCAGCTGCCGCGGGTGCTGCGCGAGGCCGGCGTGGAGTTCGTCCTGGTGGACGACTCGCACTTCGCCCTCGCCGGGCTCGACCCCGAGACGCTGGGCGGCTACTACCTCACCGAGGAGCAGGGCGCGTCGATCGCGGTGTTTCCGATCAACCAGCGGCTGCGCTACCTCGTGCCGTTCTCGGATCCCGCCGAGAGCCTCCGGTACCTCGAGGGCCGGCGCGGGGCGGGGGCGGTCACGCTGGTGGACGACGGCGAGAAGTTCGGGGTGTGGCCGGGCACCGACCGGCTCGTCTACGGCGAGCGATGGCTGGTGCGGTTCCTGGACGCCCTGCGCGCGGCGCCGTGGCTCGCGGTCTCCACGTTCTCGCGCTACCTCGACGCGCGGCCGGCCGCCGGGCGCGTGTACCTGCCCACCGCGGCCTATACCGAGATGGGGGAGTGGGCGCTGCCCGCAGCCGCCGCTTCGGAGCTGGCGGCGGCCCGGCACCGACTCCACGATTTGCCGGACGGGCCGCGCCTCGCGCGGCTCCTGCGCGGCGGCTTCTTCCGGAACTTCCTGGTCAAGTATCCCGAGATCGGCGACGCGTACTGGAAGATGCTGCGCCTCTCCCGGCGCGTGCACGAGGGCCTCGTCACGCGCCCGCGCGACCCGCGGCTCCTCGCGGCCCGCGAGCGGCTGTGGCAGGGCCAGGCCAACGACGCCTACTGGCACGGGGTGTTCGGCGGCTGCTATCTGCCGCACCTGCGCCGCGCGGTGAAGTCGGCCCTGATCGGCTGCGAGAAGAGCCTCGAGGGCGCGGGCAAGCCGATCGGCATCGAGTGGGTGCGCGCGGACGTGGACGGCGACGGGCAGGTCGAGGTCACGGTGCGCACCCGCTCGCTCGGCGCGATGGTGCGTCCCGCCCGCGGCGGTTGCCTCACCGAGCTCGCCTGGATGGGCGGCGAGGTCGACGTGGCGGACGTGCTGACCCGGCGGCCCGAGGCCTATCACCATCAGGTCGAGGAGCGGCCGCGGGAGGGCCGGCCCGGAGAGGTGCAGACGATCCACGCCCCGCCCGCGGTCAAGGAGGCGGGGCTCCCCGCGCTGCTGCGCTACGACCGCTTCCGCCGCGCCGCGCTCCTCGACGGCCTGTTCCCGCCCGCCGACGGCCGCGAGCCGCTCGACCCGCTCGAGCCGTGGGACTCCGCGTGGGTCACGGTGGGGGAGCGGCCGCTCGACCACGAGGTGAAGACCTCGCCGCGCGAGGTGGCGGTGCTCTGCTCGCTGCTGCGCCCGGACGGCCGCCCGATGGCCCTGCAGAAGTCGCTGATCGTCGCGGCGGACGATCCGGCGGTCACCGCCGGCTACCGCCTGCGGTGGGAAGGCGAGGAGCCCCTGGACGCCCGCTGGGCGGTGCAGTGCAACCTCACCCTCAGCGCGGGTGACGCACCCGGGCGGTATTTCCGGGTGGCCGGCCGGCCCTCGCTGGGCAGCCGCGGCCGCCTCGAGGCCGCGCACGGCCTCGCGATGGTGGACGAGTGGCTGGGCGGCGAGATCGCGCTGAGCTGCTCCGCCCCCGCCGAGATCGCGTGGGCCCCGGTCGAGACGGTCTCGCTGTCCGAGAGCGGCTTCGAGCGGATCTACCAGGGATCGGCGGTGCTCGCGGTCTGGCCGGTGCGGCTTCGCCCCGGCGAGACGTGGGAGGTGTCGCTGCGCCTGCGCGTCGGGGAAATGGCCGCCGGCGCGCCGGAGAGCGGGGAATCCGCTTGAGAGCCCCCGGGGGGCGTGCTAATGTCACGTATTCGCAGTCGATCTCTGACGAAGCGCGGAGGGCTTGAGGGCATGGCGCGTGAGGAGTACCTGTTCACCTCGGAGTCGGTGACCGAGGGACATCCGGACAAGATCGCCGACCAGATCTCGGACTCGGTCCTCGACGCGGTCCTGGCCCAGGATCCGACCGGCCGGGTCGCCTGCGAGACGCTCCTCACCACTGGCCTGGTCGTGGTGGCCGGCGAGATCACGACCTCGTGCTACGTGGACATCCCAAGGGTGGCGCGCGAGACCATCCGCGAGGTCGGCTACACGCGCGCCAAGTTCGGCTTCGACCACGAGACGTGCGGCGTCATCACCGCGATCGACGAGCAGTCGGGCGACATCGCGATGGGCGTGGACAAGCTGGGCGCGGGCGACCAGGGCCTGATGTTCGGCTACGCGTGCACCGAGACCGAGGAGCTGATGCCGCTGCCGATCATGCTGGCCCACAAGCTCTGCCTGCGCCTCACCCAGGTGCGCAAGAGCGGCCAGCTCCCGTACCTGCGGCCCGACGGCAAGAGCCAGGTCAGCGTCCGGTACGTGGACGGCAAGCCGGTGGGGGTGGAGACGGTGGTCATCTCGACGCAGCACGGTCCGGAGACCGGACTCTCCAAGATCCGCGAGGACATGATCGAGCAGGTGGTGCTGCCGACGATTCCCAAGCACCTGATCGATCCCAACCGGGTCACCTACCACATCAATCCCACCGGCCGCTTCGTCACCGGCGGGCCCATGGGCGACACCGGGCTCACCGGGCGGAAGATCATCGTCGACACCTACGGCGGCTCCTGCCCGCACGGGGGCGGCGCGTTCTCCGGGAAGGACCCGACGAAGGTGGACCGGTCCGCCTGCTACATGGCCCGGCACGTGGCCAAGAACGTGGTGGCCGCCGGTCTCGCGGAGCGGGCGCAGGTGCAGGTGGCCTACGCGATCGGGGTGGCCGATCCGGTCTCGATCATGGTGGAGACCTTCGAGACCGGCAAGGTGCCGAACAGCAAGCTCGAGCAGCTGATCCGGCGCCACTTCGACTTCACCCCCGCCGGCATCATCAAGTACCTGGATCTGCGGCGGCCGTTCTACCGGAAGACCGCGGCCTACGGACACTTCGGGCGCAACGAGCCCGAGTTCACCTGGGAGCGCACGAACCGGATCAAGGACCTTCGCGACGACGCCGGCGTCTGACGCCGGGCGCCGGTGAAGCCCGCGCCCCGTGGCCCGAGCCGCGGGGCGTTCTCATGATCGTCCCCGAGCGCTCGCCGGCTCCCACCGGTGAGACGCGCCGGACCTAGAACGGAGCGCCTTGGCCCAGATGCCCCCGGCCGGTCGAGTAGTGCCCCTGCGACGCTCCCGGCTGGGCCTCTGGGTCCTGCTGGGCTTCATCCTCCTGAGCCTGGTGGGCCAGGCCGTGCCCCTGTACACGGACTGGCTGTGGTTCCAGGAGGTGGGCTTCACCACCGTCTTCACGACCCGCCTCACCGTCAGCGGCTGGCTCTTCCTGGGGCTGGGCGCGGTGGTCTTCGTCTTCCTCTTCGTCAATCTCTCGGTGGCGGCCCGCACCGCGCCGCCCGACGTCCTCTGGGAGCTCGAGGACCAGCTCGGCCTGCCCGGCCGCGCGATCCTCGAGCCGCTGGTCCGCCGCCTGCTGCTGCCGGTCATCGCGGTGATCTCGTTCTTCGCGGGCGCGCGGGCCACCGGCTCGTGGCCGACCGTGATCGAGTACCTGAACGCCACCCCGTTCGGCCAGGTCGATCCGCTCTTCGGGCGCGATCTCGGCTTCTACTTCTTCGTGCTGCCGTTCTGGCGGCTGGTCCACGCCTGGGGCACCGCGCTGGTGGCGGGCACCCTCGTCCTGGTCGCGGCGGTCTACGTGCTGCAGCGGAGCCTGGTGCTGACCGCCCGGGGCCCGCGCCTCGCCGCGGGCGCGCGCACCCACCTGCTGGGGCTGGCCGCGGTGCTGCTGCTCATCCGCGGGGTCGGCTTCTGGCTGGACCGCTTCGATCTGCTCTACTCGCCCCGCGGGCTCGTGTACGGCGCCTCCTACAGCGACGTGCACGCCTCGCTGCCGGTGCTGCAGTGGCTGGTGGTGCTGGCCGTGCTGTGCGCGAGCGCGTGCGTGTTCCAGATGTTCCGGCCCGGCTGGCGCTTCCTGGTGGCGGGGCTGGTGGTGCTGGTGGTGCTGTGGATCGCCGGCCTCGGGGTGGCCCCCGCGCTGCTCCAGACCTACCGGGTCAAGCCCAACGAGCTGGACTTCGAGCGGCCCTACATCCAGCACAACATCCGCATGACCCGGCAGGCCTACGCGCTCGACCGGATCGTGGAGAAGGACTTCGCGGCGGAGGAGAACCTGAATCCGGCCGCGCTCGAGCGGAACAACCTCACGATCAAGAACATCCGGCTGTGGGACCACCGGCCGCTCTTGACCACCTACGGCAAGCTGCAGGAGATCCGGACCTACTACAAGTTCCGCGACGTGGACGTGGGGCGCTACACCGTCAACGGGGAGTACCGGCAGATCACGCTCTCGGCGCGCGAGCTCTCCTACCGCGATCTGCCGAGCCGGGGCTGGATCAACGAGCACCTGACCTACACCCACGGGTACGGGCTCGTGGCGGGGCCGGTGAACCGGATCAGCCCGGAGGGCCTGCCCGAGTTCTTCATCAAGGACATCCCGCCCGCGGTGACCGGGCTGCCCAAGATCACGCGGCCCGAGATCTACTACGGCGAGATGGGCAACGAGTACGTGTTCGTCGGCACCCGCTCGCAGGAGCTCGACTACCCCTCCGGCGACCAGAACGTGTACACCAAGTACGAGGGGCGGGGGGGCATCCCGGTCGACTCGATGCTGAGGAAGGCGGCCTTCGCGGCGCGCTTCGGGGCCCTCACCATCCTCCTCTCCGACGCGCTCGGTCCCCAGAGCCGGATCATGATGTACCGCGACATCGCGACCCGGGTCCAGGAGGCGGCCCCGTTCCTCCGGTTCGATCGCGACCCCTACCTGGTGATCACCGCGGACGGGCGGCTGGTGTGGATGGTCGACGGCTACATCACGAGCGACCGGTATCCCTACGCCACCCCGGTGCGGGGCTTCAACTACATCCGCAACTCGGTCAAGGCCACCGTGGACGCCTTCCACGGCAGCGTGAGCTACTACATCTCGGATGCGGAGGACCCGCTGATCCGGACCTACGCCAAGGCGTTCCCCGGCCTCCTCCGGCCGCTCGGCGAGATGCCAAAGGACCTGCAGGCGCACATCCGGTATCCGGAAGATCTCTTCACGGTGCAGGCCCGGATGTACGCCACCTACCACATGCAGGACCCCCAGGTCTTCTACAACAAGGAGGATCTCTGGGTGCTCCCGCGGCTGCCCCAGGAGGGGCGCGACCGCGAGATGGAGCCCTACTTCACGGTGATGCGGCTGCCCTCCGAGCCCAAGGAGGAGTTCGTGCTCCTCGCCGGGTTCAACCCGAGCGGGCGCGACAACATGATCGCGCTCATGGTCGCCCGGATGGACCCGCCGCACTACGGGCACCTCATCGCCTACCCGTTCCCGAAGCAGAAGCTGGTCTTCGGGCCGCGCAACATCCAGGCGCGCATCAGCCAGGACCCGGTCATCTCCCAGCAGATCTCGCTGTGGAATCAGCAGGGCTCCCGCGTGATCACCGGCAACCTGCTCGCCATCCCCATCGATCAGTCGCTGCTGTACGTGCAGCCGCTCTACCTGGCCGCGACCGAGCAGGGCGCGCTGCCCGAGCTGCGGCGGGTCGTGGTCGCCTACGGCAACCAGATCGCGATGGAGCCCACGCTCGAGGCATCGCTCGCGCGGATCTTCGGCGGGCGGGTCCGGGGCGAGGAGGCGGCCGCGCGCCCGGCCGAGCGCGGCCAGGCGCCCGCGGCCGCGTCGGCGGCCGCGACCGCCGCGATCACCGCGGCGGTGCAGCAGGCCTGGGAGGCGTGGCAGCGCGGGCAGGAGGCGCTGCGCAAGGGCGACTGGACCGCTTACGGCCAGGAGCAGAAGCGGATCGAGGAAGCCCTCCGCCACCTGCGCGAGGGCCGCTGACGGGGTCAGGTCTTGCATTCCGACATTTTTTCGGTCGCGCCGGTCTGCCCGCGCCCGGCGAAAATGTCGGAATGCAAGACCTGACCCCGTCTAGGTTCGGGCGCTCAGGAACAGGGCGGTGCCGATCCCGGCGAAGACGATGTTGGCGGTCCACGCCGCGAGCGCGGCGGGCAGCAGGTCGGCCTGGGCGAAGGCCAGGGCCACCGAGTGCACGACCCAGTAGCCCACCGCGATCACGATGGCCACCCCGATGCCCATGGCCCGTCCCCCGGTGCGCGGCGACACCAGCGCGAAGGGAATGGCCACCAGCGCCATGATCAGGTGCACGAGGGGGAACGAGAGCTTGGAGTAGAGCTGCACGAGATAGCGGGTGACCCGGTGGCCGCCGTCGCGCAGCTCGAGGAAGCTCATGGTGTCCGGCGCGTTCTGCAGCTGGATGAAGTCGTCGATGTGCTCGGGCATGGCGAGCACGCGCGAGTCGAACATCTCCGAGGTGACGTGGTTCTGAGGGCCGACCCGCCGGAAGACCCCGTCGGTGACCTGCCAGCCCTCGGCCGACCACTGCGCGGTGCGCGCGTCGAGCCGCTCCAGCAGGCGGAAGTCGCGGCTGATGTCGAGCACGGTGAGCCCCTCCATCGACTTGCCGACCGGATCGAGCAGCGCCATGCGGAAGAAGCGCGTGTCGGAGGAGCGATACCAGATCTGGGTCTGCCGCTGCAGGTGGCGGGGGAGCTGCCCTCGGATCTTGACCCGGTCGACCTCCTCGGACTTGGCGTTGATGTCGGGGAGCAGGGTCTCCTGGAAGGTCACCGCCAGCACGCTGATCGCGCCGGCCACCAGCAAGATCGGGAGGCTCGCCCGATAGAGGCTGATGCCGGCGGCCTTGAGGGCGTCGAGCTCCCGCTGGCGGGTCAGCGAGAGGAACAGGAACACGGTGGCGAGCAGCACGATCATCGGCAGGCCCTTGTAGAGCTCGCCGGGCAGGCGGTAGGCGAAGTGCTCGAGGATGACGGTGAGGGGAGGCTTCACCCGCAGGAAGCGGTCGAGGGTCTGGAGCAGGTCCACCACCCCGATCAGCACCGCCCCGATCATGGTTCCGATGCCGAGGTACATCAGGTACTCGCGGACCAGGTAGCGGTCCATGATGAACGTGGACTCGCGCGGGCCGGTGAGCCGTCCCAGGCGGCGCCGGCGGCGCTCGTCGAGCGGCTTGGCCACGCGCCCCGACTGCCGCTCCCCGATCTTGGCCCACAGCCGCCAGAAGAGATCGAGCCAGACGGTGGACACGCCCGCCACCGCCGCGCGCAGCATGGCCAGGCCCACCAGCGCGAGGAGCGCGTTGGGGATCCACACCGCGATGCCCGCGGGAAGCCGCCCCCGCAGGGCGAAGCCCTCCATCGACGTGTAGAGGATGTAGTACGACACCACGATGGCGAACGAGAGGCCGAGGGCGACCGCGCGCCCGCCCCGGTGCGAGCGGATGCCGAGCGGGAAGGCCACCAGGGTGAACACCAGCGCGGCCACCGGCAGCGCGAAGCGCTTGTGCAGCTCGACGTAGTAGGGGGTGACGATCTGCCCCTCGCGCCCGAGCCGGTCGGCCTCGTTGATCAGCTGGCGTAGCGGCAGCTGCTTCTCGGGCTTGTCCTCCCTCGAGACCGCCGTGATCGGCGAGTCCACCGGGAGGCTCATGTCGTAGAGGCTGAAGTAGGTCTGGCGGAAGCGGCGGCGGTCGCCCACGTCCGTCTCGCTGATCGAGCCGTCCAGGAAGCGCAGGGTGATGCGGCGGGTGGCCTCGTCGCTCAGGAGCCGGCCCTCGCGGGCCACGATGATGCGGGACTGCTCCGGGTTGCGCTCGTCGGAGACCAGGAGGCCCCGGAGCCGGACCTGCGACGGGCTCACCTCGTCCACGTAGATCACGAACTGGTTGAACGTCGCGCTGAACGTGCGCCCTTGATCCCGGTGGAGGCGCGCGACTGTAAGATGCGGAAGAGCTGGCGCTGGAAGGCCCCGCTCGACCACGGGCCGACCGCGAGGGTGAGCCAGGCAGCGTGGCCATCGGCAGGGTCAGGGCCAGGAAGGAGGGGAGCATGTAGAGCAGGAGCGGCATCACGAGGGCGAACGGCACGCTCTTGGTGATGACCAGGTCGGTGAGCTGGTAGATCCGGTCGATGACGAGGAAGAACGTGAAGACGGCCACCCCGATCGCGAACGGGGGGCCCAGCTCCTTGACGATGGAGCGATCGAGGATGCGGCTCATGCGCGACCATTGTAGGCTAGCGCCATGCGCCCGCCATGGTTCCCCCCGTGGATCGCGGTGGCGCTCCTCGTGGGCGGGCTGGTGGCGTCGCCCGCGGGCGCGGAGGACCGGCTCGAGCGCTTCCGCGCGGTGGCGCGCGAGCAGCTGGCCTCGGCCACCGACGCCGCGGAGCGCGAGCGGGCGGCCGGCCTGCTCTACGAGCTGGTGGACGCCGAGGTGCTCGAGAGCCTGCACGGTGAGGAGCCATTCTCCTCGCTCGTGTTCATCCGCGAGCGGCTGGACGCGATGATGGAGGCGTGGGGCGGCGCCACCCTCCGCGTGCTCCGCGTCCCGGCCACGGGCCGCCGCGGGCCGATCACGATCGGCCTCTACAGCCTTACCGGCGTTGAGGGCACCGGCTCGCTCCGCTTCTACACCGGGACGGGGGCCGCCGCCGCCCTCGCGGGCGCGGCGACCCACGACGGTTTGCTCGACGCGCAGGTGTGGCCGGCCGGCCCCGACCGCGTCGTCCGGGTGATGGCCCTCTGGAGCGGGCCGCCCGCGGCCCAGGGGGTGCGGGCGCTGCGCGCCGAGCTCTGGGAGGGCCGCGATCCCGATCGCGTGGAGCGCGCGTGGAGCACCGCGCCCGACTGGCCCGACGGGCTCTGGGTGTCCGACTGGCGCACCCAGCCCGGCGAGCTGGTCTTCCGGTACCAGCCGCGCTACCCGGGCTGGAAGCCCGGCTGCGCGGATCAGACCGAGCACGAGGACCACTACCGCCTGGCACCCGCGGGCGGCCTCGCGCTCGCGCGACGCCAGGTCTCGAACGCGTGGCACCGCGAGCTGGGCGCGGCGGCCGACCGCCTCTTCCACGCGCTGGCGGCCGGCGACGCGAGCGCGCTGGCGCGGCTGGTGCCCGCGCCCGCCCTGCGAGCGCGGCTGCCCCGCGCGCTGGTGGCCGAGCCGGTCTGCGAGCAGCCGCCCGCGGGCCCGCGGGCGGGCGTGACCATGGCGGCCACCGAGGTGCGCGACGGCCGCCCCGTGCCGTGGCTGCTCTCGTGGACGCGGCAGCGGACGGCGGGCTGGCAGCTGGCCGCGGCGAGGCCCGTGCTACAATGACGCGTTAACATGAGCGAAATCGCCGACCGCTACGATCCGACGCGCGTCGAGCCGCACTGGTACGCCGTCTGGGAGGAGCGCGGCTACTTCCACGCCGACGCGGCCTCGCCGAAGAAGCCGTACTGCATCGTCATCCCGCCGCCCAACGTCACCGGCTCGCTCCACCTGGGCCACGCGCTCAACAACACGCTCCAGGACGTGCTGATCCGCTACAAGCGCATGGACGGCTACAACGCGCTCTGGATGCCCGGCACCGATCACGCGGGGATCGCGACCCAGTACGTGGTCGAGCGGCAGCTCGAGAAGGAGGGCAAGACCAAGGAAGACCTGGGGCGGGAGGCCTTCATCGCCCGCGTCTGGCAGTGGAAGGAGGAGTCGGGCGGCACCATCATCCGCCAGCTCAAGCGGCTCGGCGCCTCCTGCGACTGGGCCCGCGAGCGCTTCACGATGGACACCGGCCTCTCGGCCGCGGTACGCGAGGTCTTCGTGCGCCT
>Ga0070694_100001886_pt1 | contig 12411 bp, 15 predicted proteins | sample KBSK1251metaG_FD_65470 | JGI IMG/M metagenome (GOLD analysis project Ga0070694, IMG submission 65470) | Corn, switchgrass and miscanthus rhizosphere microbial communities from Kellogg Biological Station, Michigan, USA - KBS K1-25-1 metaG | ecosystem: Host-associated > Plants > Roots >... | reverse complement strand
CGCCTCGGCGAAGTGAACACCAAATTCCCTGAGGATATGAATTCCCGAATCGGCATCAGCCGCCGATCTGCGACGCGCCGTTATGTACCAAACTTCGGCAGCGTTCACGACCGAGATAAACAGAGGAATTCCGTCATCGCGAGCATCTGCGATAATGTTCTCGACTTGTTCTCCAGCGGGTTCATCATGGAAAAAACTCAGAACTGCCCAGGAATCCAGGACGTAAGCCTTCGGTTTACGCGGCATTACGTTTCGCGCTCCCGACGCTTCTCGGCCATGAGTTCTTTCATCAGGCCGCTGCCTTTAAATATGCCTCGCTTGCGGCGTATGTAATCGCGAGTAATGGGCTTAAGAATTATCTCATGGGCCTGCTCGTCTACTTCGATTTGAATGCGTGTGCCTTCTTTGATTTCGAATTTTCGCCGAATCGAGGACGGAATTACGATTTGACCTTTGGAAGTCGCCGTGGTCTCCATTTGCTGCTCCTGTCCGATTTGCTACCGCATGATACACATTCGTTAAAATGTAAGTCAACAAATCGCTTGTCTTACTTGCAGCCCTGGGTTGGATAGCCGCGAACGCCTGGAGCGCGGCGCGCTTATCACCGGCTACTAACTTTTACGGCTGCGCCATGAAGCACCCCGGTTCCCCCAGGCTTGGCGCGTTCCCGGCAATCCAATTAATATCTAATCCGCGTATATTCCGGCAGGCGGTAAAAGGAACATGCACACAAACTTGCTTAAGCTTTCCAGTCTTCTTATTTTGTCATCAATGATTCCAGCAATGAGTGGCTGTAGCACAATGAGAGTTTCCGCCGGTGGACCTCGTGGAGCCATCCCCAACCCGTCAGTCGACGCGACCCTGGCGGCCACCAAAGGCGAGCAAACCGCAGTGTTCGCCGGCGGCTGCTTCTGGGGTGTTGAAGCCGTCTTCGAGCATGTCAAAGGAGTGACGCGGGCCGAGTCTGGTTACGCCGGCGGCTCAGCGGACACGGCCCAGTACGAGACGGTAAGCGCGGGCCGGACCGGTCATGCCGAGTCGGTGCAAATCACTTACGATCCTTCGCAGATAACCTACGGCCAACTGCTCAAAGTGTTCTTCGCCGTGGCGCACGATCCGACGGAATTGAATCGGCAAGGCCCTGACACAGGCACGCAGTATCGCTCGGCCATCTTCTACACTAACGAAGAGCAAAAGCGCATCGCCGAAAAATACATTGCCCAGCTAGACGGGGCCAAAGTCTTCCCGTCCAAAATCGTAACTCAGGTGGCGCCCTTGAAGGGGTTCATTGAAGCGGAAGGCTATCACCAGAACTATCTGGCCAATCACCCGGACGAACCCTACATCGTCTATAACGATCTGCCGAAGCTCGAGAACCTGCGCAAACAACTTCCGGAGTTGTATAAGGAGAAGTAAACAACCCTTCGCAAATGCCATGTGAGGCTAAGGCTTGTCTTTAAGCGGTGGAAACAATGCGCCCGCCTTGGCGGCATCAATCGTCACGCCCGCCAGTTTAGCTGCGTATGCCAGCACCGGATCGCTCCTATTCGCGAGGTCAGCGCCGGAGGGCAGCTTGATTTCGTCCGGCGTTACCCCGGTTTTTTCAAGACTCTTACCGTCGCCCATCCGGACATCGGCATCCGTGATGCTCAAAGCGTAAAACGCCGCTTTAGTCACTCCCAATTCGTGGTCATAAATGCGCGCCCGCATAACGGCGCCGGCGGTGATGTCGCCAATGACAGAGCCGCGCTTTTCAAGCTGGACTACGCGCGCGAGGATTTCCGCTGACGAAGCAGAACCACTATCGACGAGGACGATCACCTGGCCGTTAAAAGCATTCTCGTGGCGCGACTTCGCGATCATCGGTTTCGTATCTTTGCGGCGCTGAAGGTCACCCACCTTGATGTCGTGATCGAAAAGATTTCCAATCATCCGCAAAAGTGTCTCTTCGTAACCGCCCGGGTTCCCGCGCAGGTCGAGAATCAAAGCTTTATGGCCTTTCGCCCGACTCATCAACCGGTCGACTTCGTCGATCTCCAGATCGAACTCCGGCATTTTCCAGACCAACAAGTCTGCGCCCAGCTCCTGAAACCGATGGCTCTTCTTCCTTTTGGCGTCTTCGTTCTGACTGTTCCTGACCAGGTCCATATAGTCGGCGTAATTGGTCAGGTCGATCGGCTTGCGAGTTTCGACCTTGGCCAGAATATCCATCTCACGCGGCTGCGCGCCGGGACTGGACACAGTCACATGCATCCCGGGTTGCGGTCTGAGCGCGTAATACAGATAGTTCAACTTCCACAGATTGCTGCGCGCGGGTTGAAAACCATCAACCAGATGCACCTGATCACCTATCTTCAGACCTTTCTTTTCGGCGTCGCTTTTCTCTTTCACCTTGCTGACGAAAGCATCGTCCCCAATCACCTGCATCTCCCAGCCGTAGTCAGTGCTCGCCTGCCGGTCCGGCGGGATAAAGAAAGTGTGCGAGTCGTCGAGACTCATGACCGCCTGCGCAATGATGCCCAGTAACTGGCCGTTCGATTGCGCATTCTTGATCTTTTCCGACGCCTCCTTGAATACCGTATCGGGATTAACGCCGTGAAAGTTTGAGTCAAAATAATTATTCTTGATGTCAGCCTTCACCTGGTCCAGCATCATCTGGCCGCGTTGTTTCTCGTAACTGCCGAGCGTTTGGCTCTGAACGGTCACGATCGAGAATACCGAAATGACGCATAGTAATGGCAAACGATGAACAAGTGCTTTGGCGAGTAACACAGGGCTCATGAGTGGCGACTCCTCCTGAATATAGTTAGCCGGGGAAGGCCCGAATTCTATCACCCTCATCGCCTCATGGAAACAATAATGATGGCCTCCTCAATGGTAATATCCGCACTATTTCTCTAGACCGAAACGAATAACCAGAGTAAATTCACCGGGCCGTTTCCGGACGAAAACACTCATATGTACACCCTGAAGATTCGTTCACAGCAACGCGAAGAACTCGTCGAGTTCACCGATGAAGTGCAGACCAGGTTAAGCGAGTCAGGCGCGAAGGAAGGGGTGGTGGTCCTTTACGTCCAGCACACGACCGCGGGCCTGACGGTTAATGAGAATGCCGATCCCGACGTACCGCGCGACATGTTGCACGCGCTGCGAACATTAATTCCGCAGCACGGCATGGGCTTTCGTCACGGCGAAGAAAACTCTGACTCGCACATCAAAGCGAGCCTCGTTGGGCCAACAGTCACGATTCCATTTGCTGACGGAAGGCTACTGCTGGGTCGTTGGCAGGGCATCTTTCTTTGCGAATTTGATGGCGGGCGCGAGCGCAAGGTCGTGATGATCATCAGGTAAGGAGCCACAGATAACGCAGATTGATGCAGATCAAATCGATTCTATCTCTGAGAATCCGTGTTCATTTGTGGCTTATTGTTCGATAGCCGGGCTCTTCATCTGCTCGACGAACTTCTCGACATCGGCACGCGTGGTTTCCATTTGGCGGCGGCTCTCGAGATAGGCCTGCCACTGAGGAGTTTGCGTGAGCGCTTTCTGCACATCGTCATCCAGCGCCTGCGCCATCAAGGCGATCAAATCGCTGACGACGCGCGTGTGGTCCAGCAGCGCCACGATAATTGAGTGGGCCAGTTCGTCTTGGTTGTCAGCCACTGGTTAACGGGAAGTGAGTGTTATCGATCAATTCGTAAAAACTGCCGCGCACCAGCGGAAGTTCGTTGCAGACAATTCCTTTGATGGTTCGACCGCCGGCCTCCATTTGAATCGGTGTCAACATCTTGAGGTAATCGAATTTGATGTACGCCATCGCCGCCGTGTAGCCGAGATTTGGCGAGATCACCCACGAGGTCACGCGGCCGGCCTCCTGTCCATCCTCTGAATAAACCTTTAAGTCGTCGACCTCGAACGGTTCGTTCGGGAAAATTATTCCCGTCAACTTCTTGGCGACATGCCCGCGATGCTTGATGCGAACGATGATCTCCTGCCCGGTATAACAGCCCTTGGTAAAACTGATCGAATGATCGAAGCTGGTTTCATTCACCACGGTTGTACTGTCGACGTCTATGCCGTAACGCGGGATGCCGGCTTCGATCCGGAGTATCTCGACCGTATCATCGCTGACCTCTACCGCGCCGGCGTCGCAGAGCGCCTGTCGCAGATCAGTTATTTGCGCAACTTCGATGAACAGATCGAAACCTTGTTCGGCTGTATGCGTGTCGCAAATGATCGTAACTGGTCTGCCCTCAAACTCAGCCAGGGTGATGTTGCCTGGGTCCCAGGGCAGTTTCTGAACCGGCACAGCGCCCTCACCGAATATTGAAGTAATAATCTCAGGGGATCGCTTACCCTGGACGCTTAAGGTGGCGAGCTGCTCAGTTTGATCCGTCACCCGGAAATCGCCGGCCAGCGTAAATCGACTCAGTAGATTAAGCACGGTGGGGTAAGTCGCGGGTTCCGTATCGATGAGGTAATCATCGCCCAGATTCATTACGCGCACGGCCGCCAACAATCTGCCTTGCACATTGGGAAACAGCGCCGGCATCCAGCATTGCGCCGGCAGCGTCTTCATGTCGTTGGTAATTAGGCCGTTGAGGAATTTCGCGGCCTCGGACCCGCCCACCGTGATGCGACCCCGCGCAGACAAATCAATAATGCCTGCGCCGCCATCACGCACGGCTGTATATCCTTTTGAAATAGATTTACCGGCCTCAGTTTCCGTCATCTAGTTACCTCGATTAGCCCTGATCGCCCGCGCGATGACTTGGTAGTCGTGTAATTGCGCCGCCTCGGATCTGCTCGTAATCAAAACCTGCGGGCTCGGATGATAAAGCGGAATCAGTTGCCGACCATACCAGTTATGAACCTGCGCCGCATCATCTCTCAGGGTGAACTCATGATAATGAATGCGCTTCAGGGCCTCAAGAGCGACAGTTCCGAGAGTCACCATTATCGCGGGCTGGACCAACTCGATGGTGCGTTGCAGAAAGTCCGAACAGTTTCTGATTTCGGCCGAACTTGGCCGGCGATTGGCGCCGGACGGAGATTGCGGATTACACAGCGCCGCGCTCGTAATGAAGATCTGGTCGCGACGCAAACCGATCGATTGCAGGAAACGATCGAAGTTGCGTCCCGATTGATCGCCAGAAAAGGGAACACGCGTCCGGTCAGCGCCCTTGCGTCCCGGCGCTTCGCCGATAAACATGACCCGCGCATCAACGGGGCCATTCAGATGGCTCAACACCGCGGCGCGCTCTGTCATCCCCGGACAGCGAACACACGCGGCCGCTTCTGCGCACAGTGACGTGAATTGGTGTTGCTTATCCTTCAAGCAAATTTCGATTGACTTTCATAAAGGACTCGATTAGAAGACCTCGACGTTACACCAAAACTATCCAAAACTGGAGGAAGTCCCCGATGCATCGAGTACTTTTCACCACTCTCTTCGTCTTGGCGTTTGCCGTCCCCGCATTGGCCCAGGACGCTGTGAAGGCCGACCCCAAACACTACAAGGTCGAATTTGAAAACGCGAGGGTGCGCGTGTTGCGAGTTCATTATGGCCCGAAGGAAAAATCAGTCTGGCATAGACACCCAGCCGGGGTCGTGATTGCGGTCACTGATACACATGCAAAATTCAATCTGCCCGGCGGCAAGAGTCAGGAATCAAATCTTAAGGCAGGCGAGACGCAGGCGACCCCAGCCGGAAAACACTTACCTGAGAACCTGAGCGACAGCGACTTCGAAGTTATCCTGGTGGAGTTGAAAACCAGGCGCGCACCGGCAGCGAAAAAGCCCGCCGAGCCGCCTCCGCCACCAAGCAAACAATAAGAGCGAATCTTCTCTAGCCCGCGTGGTTTCTCTAGCCCGGCGTTATCCGTGAGATCTGAATTGGCTCGACTTGCAACCCGAAGGGTTATGAGCCCTTCGGGCTGCACGCCTGGTGACTCAAGTATGTAAATACCCTCCCAAAGCGATAGATTTTTTCACCAGTCTGTTAGGAGGTTTCCAGAGACGCCCGGCGGCGCCGTTGCGCGAGTCTCGCTACGCCGCCGCCGCTGACTGCGATCAGAATTGGCTCGACTGCCCAACGATGGCGGCCCTCGACGTAGTAGAGGCTCTGAAGCAGCGAGAGCGCGAATAGAAACACGCCAATCAAAATCAAATTCCGGCGCGCCGTTGCCCCATCTCGCCACACGCCGAATAAGCCGATTACGGCGCTGAAGACTATGACGAGATAATAAACCAGATAGCCGATGCGCCACGATTTTGGATACTCAATCCCCGTCAACGGCGCTCGCCACCAAAAATAGAAAAACTTCAAAGCCGTTAGCTTGGCGAACTTGCCTGGATGTGCGCGGATGAACGCGCGGGACCGCGCGCTAAACCAATCTGCCTGGGCCAACTCATCAGGTTGACTTGTCAAATCAGCCAATTCTGCCGGCGAGAGTATTTCCAGTTCTGTCTTTTCGCTGGTGGCGTAAGTGACGCCAGTCGCGTTGGGGTTATTGCCGCGCCAAAAGTCTTCGGCGTCGGTTGTGATCATGAAGACGAACCGTTGATGCAGTAGCGAACAGCGAGTGGTCCAGGGGACGACGATCGCGGTCGTGCACACGCCGGCAATCAAAACGGCCCGGATGACAGGCTTCAGCGGTTGACTCCGCAAAACCCAGATCAGCCATAGCGCCGCCAGTGGCAGGAAGATAATTAAGGTCGCACGACACAACGCGCCGGCACCGATGATGAGGCCCAGTTCGATTGCGCGGCGCACACTGGTTCGCTCGCGGAGCCTAAGCGCCTGGAGCATCGCCAACGTGAAGAACAAAGCATCGAAGGTCAAAGGATGAGCCTTGCTGACGTTATAGACGATCAAACCGGGATGAACTGCGATCAGGAGGCCCGCGGCCAACGGCGCAATCCAACCGGGATGAAGACGCTTTGCGATGGCAGCGGAAACCACCGCGAGTGCCCCGCCCGCGACCACCTGAAGAACCATCAGGGGAGTCAGAGAGTCGAAAATCCAATAGCTGGCGGCTGAGAGCCATGGATACAGCGGCGGAGCGAAAGAGTGATAGACAATGTGAAGGTGATTAAAAGAGAGGCCATTTCCGGCCAAAAGAGATTTGGCCATCCCGTCGTACTCAAAGAGTTCCGGATTCAGTAGTCGGCCCGTAGCCAGACCCGCCCCCAGCCGCAAAGCGCAAGCAACAATAAAGACTGACCATCCCACCTTTCGGGCGAGTGGTCCGGGAACCCTTTCATTAAGATTTTCTGGGGTCATTGACGCCGCGAGGTACCAGGCCATCCGCTAATGAGATTCATAGACTGTAATTGTGTTGGGTTTAGTAGCGAAGACCGCGGCCGGGCCAAATGCGACTGAATTCTTGCATCGCGGAGTTCGATTGTCTAAACTCGCCGCCTATTGGACGAAACGGATGACGGCCCCATCGAAAAGCCTCGGCAGTATAAGTATCTTTTTTCCTGCCTTCAACGACGAGCAAACCATCGGTGAGCTGGTGCGCAACGCGCTCGCCATCCTGCCAACGTGGACCGATGACTACGAGGTGCTGATCATCAATGACGGCAGCACTGATGGCACCGCAGCGGTCCTGGAGCAATTGCGCAAAGAAAATGTCCACGTCAGGCCAATCCATCATGAAGCCAATCGAGGTTACGGTGGCGCCCTCCAAAGCGGCTTTGAAAACGCCACTAAAGAATTCGTTTTCTATACGGACGGCGATGGGCAATACGACGTGCGCGAGCTGGCGCGACTGCTGCCATTAATGAAGCCCGGCATAGACGTCGTTAACGGTTACAAATCAAAGCGCGCGGATAGCTGGCATCGGGTGGTCATAGGCAAGATCTATAACCGCACCGCGAGGCTCTTGTTCCGTTTGCCGATTCGTGATGTTGATTGCGATTTCCGTCTGATTAAGCGCGACGCACTGCAACACATCGGTAAGATTTCGACAAGTGGGGCCGCTTGCCTCGAGATGATCCGCAAGTTGAAAGCTAACGGCGCAGTCTTCGCTGAAGTTGAGGTCAGCCATTACCCGCGGGTTCACGGCCGTTCGCAATTCTTCACTTTCCAGAGCCTGATGCGAACGTTCTATGATTTCTGCGGGTTGTTGGGACAGGCTTGGATTGCCGCTTTCAGGGCGCAGAAAGCTGTGCCCGCCGATAAAAAAGAAGAGGCCAAGGATCGGATCGCCTCGGAGATCTTTACTTTGAGTAAGTAAGGCTTCTTTGACTTGCCCGTGCTGGTTCCCAGCTCAACTCGCTATTTCGAAATTGTTATCTCTCGCGTCGTCGAATTGTAACCGCCGTTGTCCACGACGTTTCCATCTTTATCGACCAGTTCCAGTTTGACGCTGTGCTTGCCGTTAATCCAACCGCTCAACCAGATCGGCTCCCACTTGTCGAGAAACTTCGCTTCGCCACCATCGACTGCATAGCGGACGCGATAATCACCCCCATTACCTTGCAGCTTTCCGTTCATCAACCAGAAATCGATCATGATCGGATCGGCGTCGGCGCCCTTGTATTCACCCTTGGGGCGACTGTAGGTGAGTAGAGGCTTCGCGCGATCCACGTTGCCGGCCTGACTCGGACTGTAGTCTTTGCCTTCGCGCGCAGGAGTCGGGCTGGCGCCGGCGCTCTCTGATTTGTTGGCCGGGTTCGCCATCTTCTCGCCGGTGTTGGTAGTCGTCGGCTTGCTGGCATCGCCGCCGCCCTTCACGGTGAACTCGACCATCTGAAAGGCGCCATCGTTCTTATAGCTTTCGTGCCAGGGCCTCGACGGGAAGACCCGCAGCGTGTGCTTCCCTTCCGCCACGTTACGCAACTGAAAGGACTGGCCCAACTCGTAATACGCTTCATAGGGCTGGTTGTCGAGAATCACGTGAATGTGATTGCCTTTCTGGGTCGCGGGATCTTTGTGCGGCATATAGCCTTTCAAATCTCCGCTCAACTCCAACTTAACTTCAACAGTCGAACCATTGATCGTCGCATTGTTGGCCGGCGATACGACGCGTAGCGATGGTTTCGCCTGGTCCTGCTCGCCGCGATCTTTCATCGCTTGCTCTATCGTCGCGGGACGCGGCGCCTGGGTCAGTTTTTGCTCACCCGGCGGAGTAACTGATGAGGTTGCGGTGGTATTCGCGTTTTGAGCGACCGGCTCACAGCCGGTTGCAAACGAAATGAAGGCTGCCGCCAGAGACAACGACACAAAACGGATCGACATTCCCATGATTCCTCCAAACTCGATTGAGAACAAAGTTGAATTAGTCGCGCGCATTATCGCAAAAAATCAGCAGGGTCGTAAGCCCTGCTGCACTGTTTGGAGTACCGCCTTTAGGCGGAATTCTGGTTGCGATGCTCGCCGCCTGAAGGCGGTACTCCGAAACTTCACGCCGCCAACGACCGGGTCTTCTGTTGCTGCAGGCGCTTCTCGACCAGGTTCCAATCGATATTGGAAAAGAATGCTTCGATGTACTTCGGTCGATCGGCCGGTTTGTAATCGAGGATGTACGCGTGTTCCCAAACGTCCATCACCAGCACTGGCGTGAACCCGGCGACGTTACCGGTTTCATGCAACGTGATCCAATGATTCGACAGCGCGCCGTTCATTGGGTTCTGATAACAAATGGCCCAGCCGACTCCGCGCATCTTGCCGATGCCGACAAATTCGGCCTTCCAGGTATCGTAATTGCCGAAGCTCTTTTCCGCGGCCTGGCGAAACGCTGAGGCGTTGTTCGGATCGCCGGTGCCGCCGCCGGTCTTCAGATTGTCGAAGTAGTATTCATGCAGGACCATGCCGTTGTATTCAAAACCCAGCCGGCGATTTAGTTCGGAGTATTCGGCGAATTCATCCTGATCGACTTTGCCGTCCTTGAGAAATTCCGAGATCTTCTCATTGAGCTTGTTGGTCTCTTTCACGTAGCCTTCGTACAACTTGAAATGCATCTCCAGTGTCTCATCGGAAATCCCCTTTAGATTGCCGAGATTGAACTGCCGCGGTTTGTAAACATCTATTGAAGCCATCTCTATCCTCCTAAAATTGCTGAATGCGAAGTGTGCACACTTCAATCAATACTCAGCATTGTCCGGCTAAAGTGTGACGAAGAAATGGAGATGCAGAGCCAATATTGTTGCGAAAACGAAGTGGCACAGACCTCAGTCTGTGCATAAATCACAGATGAAGCCTGCGCCACCTTCCGAAACTGCCCAGACTAAAGTCTATGCCATCTTAGTGCCCGCCGAAGATCAGCCAATCGCCGTGTGAAGTTCCCATTAAGAGCAGCATCGGCAGTGAGAGCCAGGCGTTGGTGCGCGAGGCGATAAACGCCTGACGCGCGAGTTCCGGGGCTGCGGGCGGGCCACCAGTCAAACCGCCGATGATGCGTTTGTTCGCGGGCCAGATAAGGCCCCACACGTTGAGCAACATAATCAGACCGTACGCGCCGCCTACGCCAATCGACAGAGTCTTGTTACTTGCGAAGTGCTGGCCGTTCACGGTCAAGCTGCCGTCGAGCCACTTGATAATCACAAACGACATTGCCCCTAACAGAATCAACGCGACAACCGCGAACACGCGCCCGTCTTTAATTAACGCCGGTACCTTCTTGATGATCAGAAACTCGATGAGAAACGTGATGATGGGAATGAAGAACCAGACGATCAAAACAATGCGTCCGCTGACGCTCGCGTTGGTTGCATTCGCCAGACCGACGTCAGGTCGGAGAATGTACATCGCGTAATAACCAAAGCCCGCGAGCACGGTCACCAGCGCCCCCCAACGAAAATACCAAAGGGCCGGCAGCAGCAAATCCGGATTAACCTTTTTCTTCGTGTCTGCATCGAGCTTCTTCTGCAGCGGCACATTTACCAGATTGAAGAAGTAAAGCAAACCAATCCACGTGATGCCCGCCACAAAGTGCAGCCAGCGCAGGATAATGTGAGCGATGTCAGCGCCACTGGGCGCATGGAAAACGCTGCCGTCAAGCAGTCCCAACGCAAACCCGACATGATGCGTCGATTCGATAAGCATAGCTTCCTCCCAAACTAATCAGCAGTTCGACACTGCCTATACCAACTTTCGAGTAAGACAATTCGCAGCAGAGCTAATTCAATTGCGGCTATTCGCGCGAAGAGTACACCCAGAGTGGTTGGCGGCGCAACAGGCAGATTGCATTGAACGACAAGGTAAGAGTCCTGGACAGATGATTCAGCGACGTCTCGATTTTAGGAAAGAAAGTGCAACGATAATTGTCAGCGTCGTCGTCACTGCGGCGGACAATAGGCAGTATTGACAGAAATGATGAATCACGAAAGCTTGCAGGTAGGTAAGCCAAAGCGTGGTCAGAAACATGATCGCTACGAGGATGGCGAGGAGCGGTCGTACGGACGAATACCCAAAGACCGCCAGTATGGCCAAACTAAAAAAAATGAAATATGCCGCGGCTCCAACCGTAGCCAGGGGAATCGATCCGAGGTGCGCGTACTTGCTGCCCAGAACTTCCGCGCAGCCGGTGATGATAGTGCAGCGCAGGTTTTGGCCAGTTAGATCTTGAACGGTGAGGTAAATCGCATCGCCAAGTCCTACCAGCGAGACGACCGCGGCAGCTATGTAAGGCCAAACGGAGTTTTTCGAAGCAGGAATCGGATCAGTCATTTAGGTTAGAGGTTCGATTTGTGTCCAAACTTTACAACAAGACGATGGAATCGTCCTTCCGGCGCGGAATGGGCGGCGGTTCTGGATCGGCTGGCGGCTCGATTGGCTCAGGATCGATGAAGTCAATTGCAGTTCTTTGGTGTGGGCAAAAATCGCAGTAGTAGCCGGCGCTTTCCTTTCGATCCTCACATTCATTGCATTCCAACGCCAGACCAACCCTCATCAAGGCGTCCAATAAAGGATTGAGGCGCCGGCCACGTTCGGTTAATTCGTATTCAACTCGACGTGGCAAGCCGCCGTAGTTATTGCGCACGATCAGATCGTCCTGCTCCATCTCACGCAGACGGCCCATGAGGGTGCGACTACTGATCGGATGCAAGTCTTCGAGCAGCTCAGTCGTTCGTTTCGGACCAGCAAACAGATCGCGTACGACGAGCAAGGTCCACTTGTCGCCGATGAGTTGCAGCGCCCCGGCTATCGGACATCCATCGATCTTACGTCGTCGCACAATCAACCTCTGCGCACAAAAATACGCGCAGTCGAGTTTTCTGACAACACCCTTTTCTGCTTATTTGAAATGAATGATGCGAAGTTGGAAACCTGCGGCCCAAAATACAAGCAACCCAAAGGGTGGGACTTCGGGTTGCTGCCTTGGTGAGCTGACAGGAACTTCTGCTGGTAATGGACGCTGCCAGCTTCACCTTGTCGGCGTGGGGATAGGATTTTCAAACGGC
>Ga0070694_100001885_pt1 | contig 12413 bp, 2 predicted proteins | sample KBSK1251metaG_FD_65470 | JGI IMG/M metagenome (GOLD analysis project Ga0070694, IMG submission 65470) | Corn, switchgrass and miscanthus rhizosphere microbial communities from Kellogg Biological Station, Michigan, USA - KBS K1-25-1 metaG | ecosystem: Host-associated > Plants > Roots >... | reverse complement strand
CCAGACGCCGCAGGCCCGCGTTGGCGCTGTTTCATGGAATAACCGCCATCATGCCCCCTCTGACAGCGGGCTCGCCTGGCGCGTTCACCTTTCGGCGCCAACCGGATGCCTCGCGGCACCGTGCGGATAAAATCATCGGCTTTTACAGATTTTGCTTCCACTCTCATTCGTTGCTTTGATGGTTTTTGTGCCCGATGCGGTGAATCAGTCTGCTTTTCATCACCAGGCAACGCGATTGGTTCTGAATTTTTTAGCCCAATCAGCCCCGTCCGTGATAGGGCATCTTTGCGGCCATCACGGTCATGAAAGGAACATTGGCATCGAGGGGCAGGGTGGCCATGTAGACGACGGCTCGCGCGACGTGCGCCACATCGATGGTCGGCTCGGGCGCGGTCGAACCATCCGCCTGCAATACGCCCCCCGCCATCCTCGCGGTCATGCTGCTGGCGGCGTTGCCAATGTCGATTTGACCGCAAACGATGTCGTAAGCGCGCCCGTCCAGCGCCGTCGATTTCGTCAGGCCCGTGATGGCGTGCTTGGCGGACGTGTAAGGCGCCGAGTTCGGCCGCGGCGCATGCGCCGAAATTGAGCCGTTGTTGATGATGCGTCCGCCCCGCGGTTGCTGAGCTTTCATGAGCTTAAAGGCCTCCTGGGTGCAGAGGAAAGCCCCCGTCAGGCTGGTGTCGAGCACGGCGCGCCACTGGTCGTACGCGACTTCTTCGAGAGGAATGGCCGATATGTTGATGCCGGCGTTGTTGAACAAAAGATCCAGCCGCCCCAATTCGTCCCGGACGCGGGCAAACAACCCGCGCACACTCGCCGGCTCGGTGACATCCGCCACGATGGCGATAGCGTGGCCGCCCGTTGCTTCGGCCTCTTTGGCCGTCGCTTGCAGCGCCGCGAGTTTTCGTCCGGCGAGCACGACGGTGTAGCCCACTTGCAGCAGCGCCAGCGCGGCGTGCTTTCCAATTCCCGATCCGGCGCCGGTGACGACAGCGACTTTTGGCAGGCTCATGCCGTCAGTGAACGTGCTTGGCGCTCAATCGTCCATCCCGGAGTGCGCCCGTAGCGGCGGTCGGTAGACCGCCGCACCATCCACAGGGCCTTCGCCCTGCCCCCGGAATCGCTCCATCATCAAGTAACAAATTGCACACCTCTCCTGGGGTTGTGATCGCTAACCCCGCTCGTCCAACGCCAATTCCCGGCGCTGGTCCGAAAGGAGTATTCCCAAGGCTCAAAAAGATTCTATGCTCGGCGCGCTTTTGCTCAATCCGTCATTTTATATGAATATCCGCATTGATCGGACGTGGCGCTTGCTTTGGCCTCGGCTTTTCCTGTTGGTAGGGTGGGTGACAACTTCGGCGGAGGCAGCCACCGTGAGTTGGGACGGCGGAGGCGGGAATACCTCGTGGCACACGCCGGCCAATTGGAGCAGCAACGCCGTTCCCGGCCCCAATGACGACGTCATCATTGATGTCCCCGGGGACATCACGGTCGTGCATAGCACCGGCAGCACCACCATCCGGAGCCTGTCCTGCCAAGAGGGCCTGCAGTTGACGGGCGGCACCTTGACGGTGACTGCCGGCGCCTCCGTGGTGAACGGCCCTCTGCGACTGACGGCGGGGACCCTCGGCGTCCGGGGTGTCGGAACGACCTGGACCGCCAGTGGCCTGACAACCAATGAAACCGCCAATCTTCTGGCGGAAGCCGGCGGACATCTGGCGTTGCCTGGTATTCAACGGTTGGTGCGCACCGTCGGCGGCGACACGGTGCTTACGTCACGCGGCGCCGGCAGTCTCATCGATTTGCCGAACCTGACGCAGTCGTCGGTGGTGGACTTTTATCAATTGACGCTGCAGGCGCTGGACGGCGGACATATTAACGTGGCGGCATTGAATCAGGTGAATTCCGTCGATGCCTATAGCGATGGGACGGGCAGCCTGATTGATCTCTCCGGAGTGCAGGGGACGTTGCGGGACACGACGGCCGGCAGTTCCAGGCTCGAAGTCATTCGTCATGGCGCCATCCTGGTGCCGAACGTGACGGCCACGCATCGCGTCGGCGTGTTTGTGACTGGGGACGGTGCGCTGAACACAGCACAGTTGACGGCGGTCACGGGCGGAGAGTTGTACCTGGCAGCGGTAACGAACATCTTGGCCAATCTCACCAACGTGCTCGGCAGCGAGCTGACGGCGGACAACGGAGCACGCCTGACGCTGCCGCAGGTGGCGACGTTGGGGAATACCAACAGCGGCACGCTCACGATCTTGGCGTCTGGCTCGAACAGCGTCATCGTGTTGCCCAATGTCACCAACGTGCTGGCCCAGGCCTTTTATCGGGTCCATTTTCAAACCGACACCGGCGGGCGGATTTTTGCGCCGCGCCTGGCCGGGCTGCAGGGCGGGATCAGCGCTTACGCCACCGACCCCGGCAGTCTGGTGGATTTTCCCGCCTTCGTGGGCCGTCTGGCCAACCCGAAAGACGGCATTTCCTACTTTGAGGTTCTCAACGGCGGCTCGATTCAGATCAGCAACGTCACGGCGCTGGACCGCATTGATATCAGCGTGCATGGAACCGGGCGCATCACACTGGCGCAACTGACGGCGTTCACCGGTGGCACGATGAGTTTTTACAGCGCCACCAACAGCCTGCCTGGAATCGTCGATGTTGAGGCGTCCAATTTTTTCGCCGAGCAGGGCGGGCGCTTAACGCTGAGCGGCGTCACACAACTCTCCAGGACGAACGCCAACGACGTTCGGCTGACGACCCGCACCGGAGGCGTGCTGGATTTTCCCAATGTGCTGTCGGCGCGGGCGCAGACTTTTTATCAATTGGAGCTAACGGCTCAGTCCGGCGGACGGATTTTGTTGCCGCGTTTCAATGCCATGGCCGGCGGTATCGAAGTGCTGGCCGACGGGCCGGGCAGCCTGGTGGACATCTCCAATTTTGCCGGCGAACTGGCCAACACCAGCGCGAGTTCGTCCGCGCTCGAAGCCCGCAACGGCGCGACGCTGCTCATGCCGAAACTGACCGAATTGCGCCGGGTCGAACTTATCATTCAAGGCGCCAGCCAAATCAACACGGCGCAATTGCTGGCGGTGACGGACGCGCGCTTGACGCTGGACGGGACGACGGGAAACTTCCCGTTGCTGGCCGACCTGACTGGCAGCGGCATCACGTTGCAAAATGGCGCCCAACTCAATCTTCCGCAGCTCACGGAACTTCCGAAGACCGTGAGCGGCAGCCTCACGCTCAGCGTGGATGGCGCGGGCAGCGTGCTGAACCTGCCCCATGTCACTTCGGCGTCGGTCTTGCCGGGCTATCAATTCGAATTGCTCGCTACTGATGGCGGCCACATCGAGCTGAGATCGTTGGGCACGATAAACGGCTTGGTCGAAGTGCTGGCTGAAGGCACCAACAGCATCGTGGATCTGTCCGGCTTGCAGGGTGTGCTCGGGCTCGTCGGCAGCGGGCGCTCCTCCATCGACGTGGGTTCCGGCGCGGCGGTGCTGATGCCCAATGTCACCGGGCTCAACCAATTTAACCTGAGCATCGAAGGAACCGCTCAACTCGCCACCGCTTCATGGTCGGTCTTGACCCGCTGCGTCGTTACGATAGACGGCGCCACCGTCAATTTTCTCGGTCTCTCCGATACGACCGGGACCACCTTCGCCTACACGCATGGCGGGACCGCGGCGTTCCAGCCACCCACGGATCTGGTCATCACCAGTATGCAAGCGCCGGCGACCGCGACCGCGCAGCAGGCCGTGCCGTTTTCCTGGGAAGTCACCAACCTGGGCACGGCCCTGACCAACGGCACGTGGTCGGACGCCGTGTATCTCTCTGCCGACACGGCGCCTGGGAACGATATCTTGGTCGGCCTGGTGCCCGCGGCCGGCTCATTGCCCACCGGGGGTTCGCGCCGTTTCACCAACCAGGTCGTCTTCCCGGCCTATCGCGCCGGGACCTGGCACCTCGGCGTGGCCGCCAATCAGAGCCGGACGGTTTTCGAGGGCACAAACTTCTTCAACAACACGAACTTCGCGGCGGCGACGATTCAGATTCTGGCGCCGGACCTGGTGACCAGCGGGGTGACGCTGCAGACGAACGCCGCTCGATTTGGTCAGAACATCCAGCTCAGTTGGACCGTGCGAAACAGCGGTACCGCCCCCACCACCTCGGCGTGGACCGATCGCGTCTACCTCACCACCAATGTCAGCCAACTTGCCGGGGCCACTCTGTTGCTCAATCGCCCCACCACGGAAGCTCTGGGGACCAACGGAAGTTATACGCGAACGGAAACCGTTGCCCTGCCGCTCCTGCCCGGCGGGAAAAGCGGCAACTATTTTCTCACGGTCGCAGCGGACGCGGGGAATGCCATTGCCGAAGCGGTCGAGACCAACAACACGGCCGGTGCCGCCCTTGCGCTCACGCTCCCGCCGCTGCCGGACCTGGCGCTCACTGATGTCAGCGGCCCGACCAACGTCGTGCCGGGCAACACGGCGTGGCTGAATTGGACCGTGACAAATCGCGGAACCGCCAACGCCACGGGAGTCTGGTCGGAAGCGCTCTTTATCACGCCAACCAACGCCGGGGCACCCCGCGTGCTGCTCGGGACCGTCACGGTTAGTAACGCGCTGTTGCTCTCTTCCGCGACGGTCCGGACCCAGCAAGTGTCGCTTCCGGTTGACTTGCCGGCGTGGCCTAGCCGATTCAGCGTCGAGGTCGACAACGAATCAACCGTGCCGGAGAGCGACGAGACCAACAACACTCGCGTCAGTTCCCAACTGGTGACCGTCCCCGCCGTGCTCACGCTGCGCCTTCCGGTGAACGCCATCGCGGAAAACAGCGTGCCCTCCACCATTCAGGGATTGCTCACACGCAACGGCGCAACCGCCGCGGCGTTGACCGTTACTCTCGCGGCCAGCGACACCAATGAACTGAGCGTCCCGACGTCGGTGGTCATCCCCGCCGGCAAAGCTTCCGCGCCACTGACGTTGGCCGTTCGGCAAGATGGCAAGCCGGACCGTGACAAGCTCGTGACCGTGACTGCCGCCGCGCCCGGCCATTTGTCAGGCGCCGCGACGCTTACTGTTCGCAATTCTGACCCGTCGGAGTTGCAGGTGCGGCTTGCGGCGGGAAGTGTCGTCGAAGGCAGTCAAGTGGGCGGAACGGTCCTGCGCAATGGGCCGGTGGAGGCGGACGCAACTGTTCATCTCGCGTCGGTTGGGCACGACCGCTTCATCCTGCCCGAGCAAGTGCTGATTCCCGCTGGGGCGGTCTCGAACACTTTCATTCTCATGGCGCGCGAGGACACGCGCGTGACCGCGCCCGCGTTTCTTGCCCTGACGGCGATGGCGGACGGCTATGTGAGCGCGACCACCGGCTTAATCGTCACTGATAACGATCTTGCCGGATTCGCCTTGTCGTTCACGGTGACGAATCTCAGTGAAGGGGCGGGTCCAAACGCGTCCATCGGCACGATCTCGCGCGGCACGGCGAGTCCGCGCTCGCTGGAGGTCGAGTTGCAGAACAGCCGTCCCGAGGTGGTGACAGTGCCGGCTCGCGTGGTGATTGCTTCGGGCCAGGCGGAAGCGAGTTTTGGCGTGACGCCCGTGGACAACACCTTGAGCGAAGGGCCGCGGACGGCCGAGATCCAGGCGTTCGCGCTGGCGACCGAATCCGGCGAGCGGCTGCTGCCCAGCAATCCCGTGACGTTGGTGGTGGCTGATAACGATGGGCCGGCCCTCCGATTGATCCCGGCCAAGAAACTCCTGGCCGAAGGCCTGGCCTCCGCCACGACCATCACCGTGCTGCAAACACCCCCCACCAATCAGGCGGTCGTGATTACGCTGACTTCCAGTGCGACCACTGAAGCAACGGTTCCGGCGAGCGTTACGGTGCCGGCGGGCCAGACCAATGCGTCGTTTGTAGTGACGACGATCGATGATCAGGTCAATGACGGTAACCGGGATGTGGTGATCACGGCGGCGGCAAACGGTTTCGCGAGCGCCACAACGGTGCTGACCGTCTCCGATCTGCCGTTGCCGGATTTGGTGGTCGAGGATTTGAACGAGCCCGATTCGGGCGAATCCGAGGCGTTCGTCAATGTTTCCTATCGGGTGGCCAATCGTGGCCTGACCCCGGCAGGAACGAACTGGACGACGCGCTTGTATCTTTCCGACGATCCGATGGCCGGCAATGACATTGAGCTCACCGATTATTCGTTCAACGGCACGTTGCCGGTGGGCGAGTTTTTCGGACAGGCGCGCCAGATTCGTCTGCCGCAGAAGCCCGGCGATTATTGGCTGGTGGTAGCCACCGACACGGCGGAACAGATCGATGAGATTCTCGAGAATAACAATGTCAGTGTGGCGCCCCGGCCGGTTCACGTGGTTTCGGCGTATAGCGCCACCGTCAGCGCGGACCTCGCTGCGGCGCCGGCCGGCACGGTGGTGCCGTTGCGGGGCGTGGCCACGCGAAGGTCCACCGGCGGCCCCGCTCCCTTTGTGCTCGTCAACGTGCACGTTTATCTACGCGGGACACGGCGGATTTTCTCCGCCCTGACTGATTCCACGGGACATTTTGCGACGACGTTCACGCCGCTGCCGGGCGAGGCTGGATTTTATGAGATCGGCGCGGCCCATCCCGGGGACGCCACCGCGCCGATCCAAGACAGCTTCAACCTCTATGGACTGAAAGCCACGCTGTTGCCGGCACCGCTGGAATTGGTCGAAGCGACCACGGCGACCGGCCAGGTCGCGTTCGTGAACCTGGGGGAAATGCCATTGAATGGGCTGACAGTCTCGGTCGCAACGAATTTTGCCAATGTGACGGCCGTGGCCAGCTTGAACGGCCCGACCACGCTGGCCGGATTTGGTTCCAACACGTTTACCTTTTCCGTGCATGGTCTGCAGGCGTCCACTTCGCCCGGGATCGTGACGTTCCGGCTCACGACCACAGAAGGAGCGCGCGTGGACATTCCGGTGAGCGTGAGCGTGCAGTCCGCTCGAGCGCGGCTGCTGGCCAATCCCACCGCGTTGGAGGCGGGAATGAAAGTCGGCAGCCAAACCCTGGTCCGTTTCGACGTCGCCAATCTTGGCGGAACGGCCTCGGGCCCTGTTCATATTGCCTTGCCGCAGGTTCCGTGGATGCGGGTGGTCACGCCGGAACCGATGGCGGGCCTGCCGCCCGGAGCGACGCAGCAAGTCGTCTTGCAACTGACCCCGCCGGCCGACATGGACCTTGGCGCCTACGACGGTTGGCTGGGGATTAACGCGGGCGATGTCGGCACGACGCTGCCGTTTCGGTTCCGGGCTTTATCGGAAGCCAAAGGCGAGCTCTTGGTGACGGCGGTCGACGAGTACACCTACTTCGCCGAAGGCTCACCGAAAGTCGCCGGCGCCACCGTGACGGTGCGCGATGCGGTGACGGGCCAGGTGGTGACCAACGGAGTGACGGGCCCGGCGGGGCAGTTCTTGGCCGGCCAACTTGAAGAAGCCTATTACGTGGTGGAGCTCAAGGCCGAGAAGCATCGCAATTACCGGAACACAGTGCTGCTCAGCGCCGGCAAGACCAACGACGTGCTGGCGTTCATGGGGCGCGAGGCTGTTCAGCTGATCTGGACGGTCATCCCAACGGAAGTTCAGGACCGCACGCGCATCACCATTGAGGCGATCTTCGAGGCTTATGTGCCGATGCCAGTTGTCACGGTGGATCCACCTTTGCTCGACCTGCACGATTTCACAGCGGATGTGACCCAAATCGATTTGAAAGTCTCCAATCATGGATTGATCGCCGCGCTGGACACCAAGTTGCACTTCGGCGCGCATCCGGATTGGTCATTCGAACCCTTGATCGATGATTTGGGCGATCTGCCGGCGCGCAGTACGTTGACCGTGCCGTTATTGATCCGGCGCCTGCGCCCGGGTGCCACGGGACCGAGCGGCTTCGTCCTGGCAAGCAGTGGCGGAAGTGGCGGCGGTGGGGGGGGACCCTGCACGATCTCGGGCTCCGTCTCCTGGAAGGTCATCTGCGGCAACGGCGCGCAGGGCGGCGGGATTCCCATTCCGATCATCAATGCCAGCGCGAGCGGCAATTGCGGCGGTGGCGGCGTCATGGGCGGCGGCGGCGAGGGAGGCGCTGGGGGCGGAGGCAGTCACGGCGGTGGCGGCACCGGTTCCGCCGGTTCATCGCCCAGCTCCTGTGACGCGTGTCTCATCGGCATTGCCAAAGCCATCTTCAACTGCGTCCTCAAGTTTGTTCTGTCCGACGCCCTCAAATGTGCCAAGGACACCTACGGCTGTGCGACGGGTCTGGGCGGCGGCCATCCTACGGCCGGCACCGCTTACACCTGTTTCAAAGCCATCTTGAACTGCCTCAAAGCAGCCGGCAAATCCATCCCAGGGTCGTCTCTCTTAAAATTTCCGGAGTGCGCCGTAGGATTATTGACCGCGTGCGACGGCCCACCGGGTGGCCCTGGTAATGGCAACGGAGGCGGCGGTGGTGGCGGCGGTAGCTTCGACCTTGGCCTGAATGCTGCCCCGACGTTTGCGGCGGCGGGCGCCTTCTCTGCCAGTGCGGTGGGCGGCTCGGGCTTCAATCCAGTGCCACCAGAATTGCGTCCGCTCGTTCCCATGCTGCCGCGGGTCCAGAAGTTTCTCGACCCGATGCTTTACATCATGGGCGACAGCGCCTGGCTGCAGGTCGTCGACCACGACGCATTCGATCACTGGATCGATGCTTTCCTCGCGACCATCGAGCCGGCAACGGATGCCGGGAACAAAGTCTCCGCCGCTGAGCGCACGCAATTGCTGGGATTGGCGTTGCCTGTGCCCGTGTCCACCGCCAAGGCCAACCAGTTCCTCGATCGCTGGAATCGCTCCTTCGATTATTGGAATGCAGGGATCTTCACGGTGGCTCAGGTGCCGCCCGGGCAAAGCACGGATTTCCTGGCCACCGACACCTGGAGCTCCCTGGCCGGCAGCGCGCTGGGCGCGATTGCGGAATCGGAGGCGGAACACGCGCCCGACCCGATCTCCGCCGTGTCTCAATACGCGCGCGATTTGGAGCACTTCATCACGGAGGGCGAAGGCGGCGGCGTTTGCGCTCACGTCAAGTTGCGCATCGACCAAGAGGCCATCGTCACGCGTGATGCCTTCGCGGCGGCGCTCGAGCTCCAAAATGAAACCGGCGCTCCCTTGACCGACGTTGCCGTCGAATTATCCATCCGGCGCCGTTCCGGCGAAGACGCCACGCAGTGGTTTGGGCAATTCCCGCCGGTTCTCGATGGGTTGACGGCGGTGGATGGCACCGGGGTGGTTCCTCCCAACTCCTCGGGCAAAGCCACCTGGACGCTCGTGCCGACAACCGATGCGGTCGGGGCTGACCCGGAGGACTTTTTGGTGGGCGGCGTGTTGCGTTATCGCGATGGGACCTTGCCGGTGGTGGTGCCGTTGGCGCCGACGTTGATCACGGTTCACCCGAGCGCGAGCCTGGCTGTGAAATATTTTCATCAACGCGATGTGTTCGCGGACGACCCGTTCACCACCGAAGTGGAGCCGAGCATTCCTTATTCGCTGGCGGTGATGGTCGAGAACAAAGGCCGCGGCGCGGCTCGCGATGTCCGCATCATTTCTGCGCAGCCGAAGATTGTGGAGAATGAAAAAGGGTTGTTCGCCGATTTCCGCATCATCGCCACCGAGGTGGCGGGACAGAATCTGCAACCGTCGTTGACGGTGGAATTCGGGCGTATTGCTCCGGGCACGAACGCGATCGGCCGCTGGCTGCTCAGTTCGAGCATCCTCGGCGGGTTCATCGATTACAGTGCCACCTTTGAGCACCTGGACGGTTTGGATAACAAAAACCTCTCCTTGATCGAAGGCGTCGAGATCCATGAGCTCATTCATATTGTCCAGGCTCCTGGAGCGTATGACGACGGACGCCCCGACTTCCTGGTGAACGATGTGGCCGATCTCTACGATGTGCCGGATACGATTCATCTCAGCGACGGCTCCATCGCGCCCGTGAGTGCCATTACCCAGGCAAGCTTCAATCGCCTGCCCACCACCAGCAATCTGGTAGTGCAGATGACGACACCGCTCCCGGCGGGTTGGGCCTATCTCACCGCCCCCGATCCGGGCACCAACCGGTTCCGTCTCGTGCGCGTGGTGCGTTCCGACGGGGCGGAGATTCCCGTGGGAGACAATGTGTGGACGACGGACCGCACTTTCCTGGGTAACGCGCGCAAGCCGCTCCGACAAAATCTTCTCCACCTGTTCGATCTCGACAGCACGGGGAGTTACACGTTGTTCTATGCCAATCTGCCTCCCGGCGATGAGCTGGCGCCGGAAAGTGCCGTCGAGCCGCTGCCCGCCGGCAGCCCCACGAGCATTCCGGTAAGTTGGTCCGGACGGGACAATGCCGGCGGCTCCGGGATCTCGTTTTATGACATCTATGTCTCCATCGACGGCGCTCCGTTCATTCTGTGGCAGAAAGAGACCTTGGATCGCAGCGCGGTCTACCAGGGGGCGTTCGGACGCCGATACGCCTTCTATTCGATTGCGACGGACCTGGCCGGCAACCGCGAGCTGGCGCCGTTCACGCCTGATGCACAAACAACCGTCACGCGCTCGAATCGTCCGCCCACCCTGGCGGCCATTGCCAACCAGGTTGTGCGCGAAGGAAACACGCTTTCCGTGCAAGTCGTGGCGTCCGATCCTGATGGCGACGAATTGATCTTCAGCCTGTCTTCGGACGCCCCGCCGGGCTTGGTCATCCATCCTTACACGGGCTTGCTGACCTGGGTGACGGGCGAAGGCAATGGCCCGAGCAATTATACCGCGACTGTGCAGGTGCTGGATAACGGGTCGCCCCGGCTCGGCAGCTTCCGGCCTGTTCAAATAAGCGTCATCGACGACAATGCCGCGCCGGAGTTGGCGCCAATCGCCAATCGAATTGTGAAAGAAGGGCAATTGCTCAGCATCACCAATGTGGCGACGGATTTCGATTTGCCCGGACAAACGCTCGCCTTCCACTTTGGCTCTGGGGCGGTGGCTGGCGCGACGCTCGATCCGGTGACCGGAGTGTTTCAGTGGCGCCCGGCCGAATTCCAGGGCGGAACGACGAACCGGTTCACGATCGTCGTGCAAGACAATGGCGCGCCTGTCATGACGGCGACGCAGTCGTTCTCCGTGATTGTCCGCGACACGCAGAGTGATTTTGCCCTGGGTGTTGGCACCACCAATGTGCTGGCCGGGTCGAGCAATGCTGTGCCGCTCACGCTGACCTCTTCCGCAGACTTGGAACATATCGTCTTTGATTTGGCGGCTTCCGATGCGCACCTGGTCGAACTCGATCTGCGTTCGCTGGCCGCCGAGCTCATCTCCGCGTCGTTTGAACCCGTGCAGAGCGGGGTCTACCGCTTGCGCATGGACTTCGACACGGACCGTCGGCAGAGCGGTTCCCGCGCGCTGGCCTGGCTTTTCTTCGACACCCAGAACGCGGGCCACTCCTCCATCGCCTCGTTGCGCTTGGACGCCTTGAGCGGAGACCGCGCCGGCGGAGGAGCATTGACGCATGGGAAGGCGCTGGACGGGCGAATCTTCATTATCGAACAAGAACCGCTGCTGAGCGTGGACACGGCTGCCCCGACTCTCGCGCGGCTTACCGTCTACGGATTGCCTGGACATCACTATCGAATCCGCAGTTCGGCTGGTGCAGGCGCTCCTTGGCAAAATGAGGCCGCGGTGAATCTGCTCTCCACCTTCCAAACGGTGGAGCGTCCGGTGACGAACGAACCCGTGCGCCTATTCCAGGTGCGAGAGGAACCGTGAGCGTAGCGGCGTAGCGGCTCTCGGCAGAGAGCCGCACACTGAGAACTGAGGAGGCAAAAACGAAAAACCGTCTCCCATCGGATGGGGGACGGTAGTTTGTTGTTTGGACATTCGCAGTTCAGCGCGGAGGGCTGCCAGTCAGCAGTCCGGGTCGCAGCGTTAGCGGAGATCCCCGGCTACGAGTCGACGGCAAGTGGATTCTTAGTTTCCCCAATCCCCGTTCCGTCCTGAATCCCCGTGGAGCTACCCGCTTACCGATTGGCTTGCCGGAATTGAATATTGAAGACGAGGCCACGGGGAGGAAAACAAAGCTGCGTCACGTCATTGCCTAGTCGTAGCATTTCGTTCATTCGCGCTCGTTCGCGAAAGACGCCTCCTCGTCCTCCTTTGTGTTCCTCTGTGGTGGTTCCGGGCGCGCAGACAAACCGCTTCGGTTGGTTTCAATACATTTTAGAATTTAAGCCGCCTGATGTTCCACGGGGATTCAGGGCGGAACGCCCATTAGGGCCTCGATCAAGCGGAAAAAAGCATTCTCGCCCCAAACTTTTTGCGTTCCAGTCGGGTTGACTTCGGTAACCG
>Ga0070694_100001884_pt1 | contig 12417 bp, 9 predicted proteins | sample KBSK1251metaG_FD_65470 | JGI IMG/M metagenome (GOLD analysis project Ga0070694, IMG submission 65470) | Corn, switchgrass and miscanthus rhizosphere microbial communities from Kellogg Biological Station, Michigan, USA - KBS K1-25-1 metaG | ecosystem: Host-associated > Plants > Roots >... | reverse complement strand
GCCGTTCTCGGTGAGCCACACTTCGTGGCCAAACTGAGAAAGTTCTCGAGACGAATCGAGTGCATGCGCGGTCCCACAACTGCACAGCAATAGTGCGAAGAGAAGATTAATTAAGTAAACGCAACCGAATCGGCGCATGATTTGACGGCATTGTCACGTCAAACCTGCGGAAGATGCAACGCTGAATGTTGGAGAACCAGCGCTGGTGTCAGAAGCAGTGACAACACCAATAATTTCCTCCCTTCACGGTCACCTCTGCGCGACACCTTTGTAACAATGATTCCAATTGACATTCCTGATAACAGGTATATGCTCCCGTCACGTTTCAAATGTCTCATGAGGACCGCCTCGATCTCGGACTTCATCTGCTCCAGTTGAAACGTATACAAGCGGGGTCGTAACACAATTAGCAAAGAGTGAGCGAACGGCAGTATCAGACTCCTCCGTTCCCACCCGACCAAGTCTGTTCAACACATCCGTTTCTGCTTCCCGATCCGTATAACGGATCTCTCAACCTACAACTCCCGGTAGTCCCCTTCATCTTTGGCCAAAAGAAGTTCCGAACTTCTTTCATTGTGGTGGAAGGATTCCATCAATAGGGGAAACAACTATGAGATGTTTGAGATTAATCGTACCGTTACTGATTCTTGCGGCTGTACTAATCTTACCAGCCGTGAATCGTACTGTTCACAGTGGCGCTCAGGAAACAGCCGATCAAGCGAACCGAGCGGCAACCACGGATGCCACCTGGACACCTGGCTCCGTCGACTTGGAAGGAGTTTCTACAACCGACGACACAACCTTTAGCTTCTTCAAGAATCAAGAACCAACCGGCGCAGGACTGGCATCAATAACAGAGTCGTGCGCACAACCACCGATTTCCGAGGCTCCTGCATTTGGCTTCGATGAAGAGACGAACGGTTTAATCCCGCAAGGTAAACCACCGGACGAGTGTGCTGAACCAGTGGCGGGTGATTTTGAGAACGATAAGGCGATCTTCGACGAAATCGAGGTTATCGAAGATGGATTGGGCCCGGTCTACAACGACCGAGCTTGCGGCGCGTGCCACCAGAATCCAGTCACTGGCGCCATCAGCCAGAGCATGGAATTGCGTGCGGGCCACACAATAGACAACACCTTTTTCGACGCCCCAGGTGGGTCGCTTATCAATCAACGCGGAATCCCGACGCTGAACTACAACGATCCACACAAGAGTGCAAAAGTGCAGGAACGTGTGCCACCGCTGTACACGGCCGGCATTATCCCGCCCGGCGGCGCAATAACCGGCGAAGAACCAACCCGAACGCTTCGCAGTTCTCTTAATACGCTTGGCGACGGATTCGTAGAGGCGATCCCTGATGGGGAGTTAATTTCCATGGCTGCAAAGCAGAAAGGCGATACTAACAATGAAGTCCACGGGCTCGTAATTAAAGTGCCAGTGCTCGAAGCAAAAGGTCAGGAGCGCATCGGACGCTTTGGTTGGAAAAACCAACATGCCAGCCTGCTTTCATTTTCCGGCGATGCCTACCTAAACGAAATGGGTATCACCAATCTCCTGGTACCCGACGAAAACACCTCTTTAGGACGATTTGTCGGCTTCGGATCGGGTTTTGACAGTGTCCCGGACGACACTCCGTGCGAGGACAATGCTATGGAGATCTGTGGAGAGGACCCTGGTGAGGACATCGAGGTGTTTGCGGAGTTCATGCGTGCCACGCAGGCGCCGCCTCGCGATCCCGACATCATCGCCAAGTTTGAGGAGGACGTTAAAGCCGGAGAAGCGCTATTCGAAAAGATGAATAACAAATACAGTTGCAGCGTATGCCACGCGCCTACGCTTATGACTGGAAACCGTTGCCAGCCGATCAATGGAGGAGAATTCAGGATTCCGCTGGCCTTAGCACGCAAGAGATTCCACCCGTACAGCGACTTCTTGCTGCATGACGTCGACACCGGAGACTTCATCGTCCAAAACGGTGGACCGAAAACCAGAACCACTGTGCGCACGCCTCCGCTCTGGGGAGTACGCACACGGAATCAGTTAATGCACGACGGTCTATCGCTGACGTTCAATGAAGCGATCTTGCGTCACGGGAACGAGGCGTTGCAGGTGAGGTTGCGTTATCAAGCGCTGAGCACACTGCAGAAAAGGCAGTTAATAACTTTCCTCGAATCACTGTGATTTCTTTTGGATCTCCTGGGACCGCAATGGTCCCAGGAGTCCGATTTACCTGTAGGAGTAATTATGAACAGGGCGTTATTGATAATTGTCTGTTTGGCTTTCTGTCTGGCCATGCTGACTGCTTGTCAACGTGCAACCGAGAACAAGCCGCCGGTAAGCCAGGCGCCGAGCAATCCAATCGCCACCGAGACGCCACGTCAATCGGTATCATCACCCACCGAAGCTGAGTTGCGCGCAGCGGTCAAGAGAAACTACGAAGACGTTGTAACCATCGACGACAGTCGTCCAACGCCGTTCATGATCGGCGACTTCAATGGTGACAGTTCAGAAGACATCGCGGTTGTGGTAAAACCACGAAAGCTGTCAGACCTGAACAGTGAATACGTCAACTGGATTCTCGAAGATCCACATCACCTGCAACAGGCTTCAATGAACGTAAGTAAGAACGATCTATTACTTGCGGTGATTCACGGTCACAAAAGTGAAGGCTGGCGACACGAGTTCGCGAGGCAAACCTACCTGCTGAAGAACGCAGTGGGCACTGATTTGGAAACGATGTCGCTCAAGCAACTGCGGAGCTCCGGCGAAAGCAGACTGCTACCGGCCCTCAAAGGCGATGTGATCCGTGAGAAACTAAACGGTAGCGGCGGAATCATCTACTGGACCGGTGGAAAGTATGCCTGGCATCCAACAAGTTGATCCTTCAACCTCTTGAGAATCCGGTCCTATCTTGCAAGTCTTATCCTCAATAGCCGTTCAGAAAACAGAACTCTTCAGGAGGGCTTATGAGGACTGCTTTTCTGGCGACACTTGTTGCCGTTATCGTTCCGGTTGTCGCATCCGCCCAACAGCGTGGCAGTGCTTCAGCCTGTCTGCAGGATGTGCCTTCCGGAGTTTTAGTGAATATCTGCGAACACGAGTACGGAATGGCCCCGATACCGCAGCCGAGACTCAAGGTGCGCATATTCAAGGATGGGCGCGGTGAATATGAGGAGAACAAAACGTGGAACGCTCTTATTAAAAAGGTATTCCGGGTCAAAGCAGAGGACATCCGCGAGATCGAGCGCCTGAGCGCAACGGAAGGCGTTCAAAAAGCGCTGGAAATATATCCCGCTTACAACATAGGTGCTGATTCATCGAGCGAGATAACCGTCGATATCTACGGTGAAACCGGTCAAAAAAGAATAATACTCGCCAATTTCTTTGCTGCCGACCGCGAAAACAAAAAGCACTATCCCGCGTCGCTTATCTCCTTGATGGAAAAAGTAGACGAGATATGGGATGTCGGAAACGGGATAGTCCGCGAGAGCCCAAAGATAACTTTTTGCACGCTGATGGCGGACCGCGAATATCTGATCGGCAAACGCGTGCAGATCTACGGAGATATCGAACTGGGGATCGAGGAAGGCTCTTATTTACATGACCCCGAGTGCGACCGGCCGGAATTGGGTCGCGCCCGGACGAGCGAACGTATCAGTTTTGGCTACGACGAGAAGAAACTCGGAAAGGGTCCGGTACTCAGTGAAATACTTCAGAAGAAGAGATTCGAGACATACGTTACGCGGGTTCGAGTGCAGGTTGAGGGCATCCTGCGCGAAGAGACGCAACGAACAAAGCACAATTATCCGTACCGGTTTATCATCGAGCGTTTTTTAGCGGTGGATAAAATCGTGATCCCGTATCAGGGCGAACTGAAGAGTGGCTGGATCTATTCAGATACTTTCGATCATATAAAAGGCTCACCGCTTAGACTTAGTTCGCCGTTGAAGCCCATCATCCATCATGCCCAGCTAATTGAGTGGACGAATGCCGACAAGTTTCTAGCGTTGAGGCGAGGCGGACGTAAGTACATAACATTCCGAGTAGTATCAACAGAAACGCGGCAGATGACGAGATACCGTTGGAACGATGTCTATACCTGCGAGATAATTCGGATAACTGGGAACTAAATAAAGAAGGACTGGCGAAACTTCCTTACTTGTCAGCCGTGTTTCGTCTCTTCTTTAAAACACCGGTCATGAAACCCAGGCCCGAGAGCAGTAATACGACTGTTGCGGGTTCCGGAATCTCATTCGCTCCCGCTGCAACAGCGTTGATGTTGACAGTGATCGTGTTCGGGACGCCGTACTGCAGCGTAACGGTCCTCGCCAGTCCGCCTGGCGATAGTGAAAATCCTCCCGATTGGTTAGGCGCTCGGACTTCAGACAACATTTCGTCGGTAAAAAATATCACTACGCCATTTAGAACCACCCTCCAGGAGATCGACGCGAATGCGACTTGACCAAACTGGTCCGTCATTACCTGCCCCGACGCAAAGGGCATCGGCAAAATAGTGACATCAACGTTGCCCTCGCCGCCCTGCACCACGAATGTGGTGGCGAAGGTAGCTATTCCGAACGCGGACGCCGTACAAGTGCAACCTCCGATGTTGACGAAGCTGGTGACGTTGGCGGTTAGGTTGGTAGCACTTGCCATTGCAGCGGAGTTGGCAAAGGTCACAATTGCAGCTGATTGAGCGACGGGGAACGTGTTCGAGGTTATATCCGGGTTTTCACCAAAACTGTTGTTGCCGACGGCACGAGCGGTTGATGCGGTCGGCGTGAATTCCACGGTTCCCGCGGCAGGCGAGACACGGAGGCCGAAATTGAAAGTGGTGACCACCAAGGCATCCGCATAAGCAGTTGATGAGGCGCCAAGCAGCAATCCGAAAACCAGGACCTGAACAAAAACTTTCAGCGATTTAACCCTCATGGACACATTCCTTTCCTTGTCAGATCAAGACGTTTAGCTGACGCACGCTTGGGGAACAGCCGGAGGAGAGAATAAACCCGCCACTTACTTTGTTCGGTTCGGGGAAGTTAAAGCCTTATACACTCAGACATTGAGAAGCATCAAGAAAAAATCAGGTGAACACAAAAAAGTAGCTGAAAAGATTTGGAGTGTACATATTTGAGAGAGGGGTAAAGTCGGACTTCACCTGTCAAAAATTAACAGAAGCTCTGAATCTGAAACTGCCGTATGTGTGCGACGAACGCAAGCACCCTTAAGCCCCTTTTGCGATACTATCGCGAGCCATGATCTTCATCCCGTCGTTGAAAGGTTGAGGGCTTAGGGCCGGCTTGTGTTAGAGACAGAATTTGTGATCCCAACTCTTGATCAAGTAAACGATGCGCGGGAGTTGTTGCGGCGATTTCTTAAGCCGACGAGGTTGGTACCGGCGGAGCGGATAGGGCGCGAATCGAATACTCAAGTCTACCTTAAACTCGAGACGGAGCTGCCGACGGGGTCGTTCAAGCCGCGCGGGGCTTTATATGCCTTGATGAAGAATCTCGAACAGCGATCTATAAAAGGCGTGGTGGCGGCCAGCACCGGTAATCATGGTGCAGCGGTCGCCTACGCAGCGCGTCTTGCGAAACTTCCCGCAACGATCTTTCTGCCTGAATCTCCAAACCCGATCAAGCGCGCTCGAATCGTGGCACTCGGTGCGACCGTTAAGGAAGTTGAGTCCAAAGGCCAATCTCTTGCAGACGCGGCAGCGGCATTTGCCCAGGAACACGATTGCTATTTTCTGAATGACGCCAGCGATGAGTTGGTTCCTGTTGGAACCGCCACAATTGCTGCTGAGATCCTGGATGAACTGCCGGCGCCGGACGTGATTATCGTGCCGATGGGCGACACTGCTTTAATCCGAGGTGTCGCGGCTGAAGCAAAGCGACGCCATCCTACTATCAGAATTATCGGCTTGCAGGCTGCACAAGCACCATCGTACGTACGGTCATGGCGAGAAAATCGCTTAGTCACGACGGATACGTGCGACACGATTGCGGATGGACTAGCGACATGTGTTCCACTCGAGCCGAATGTTCGTGCAATTCGTAAGCTGGTTGACGAAGTATGTTTGTTATCCGAAGCCGAACTGCTTCAAGGTATACGCACGCTTCTATTCGAGGAGCATCTGGTTGCAGAAGCTGCAGGCGCCGCTGCGCTCGCGGCGTATCTTCAGAATCCAAAACCTTATGTGGGCCGCAGTGTCGTGTTGTTAGTTACTGGATCCAACATTCCGCACGAGCTTCTTTCTCTAATCTAAGTTTCATTTTCTCTTTCCAGCCTGCATCTCGGCTAACTTCAGGTCGAGCTCAGCTGCTTCGTTTTGCAATTGCTGTATTCGAAGCATGAGCGCGTTACGCTTGTTTACAATTGTGTTGATGTCATCCCCAGTCATCCATATTTCGACAGACTGACGAAACGTATCAAATAGTTCAATCCTTTTCTGTTCAACTTTTGTGACCTGTGCGAAGAATGCTTTCAGGTCCTCCGTGAGGAGATTGGACCTACTCAACTGTTCAGCTTTTTGAGCAGCGTCGCTTTCCAACAAACCAGCCTGGGTAGCTAGTTCAACCTGCTCCTTAGCAATTGTCTTGATAGCTTCTCTGTCAGTCTTGAAGTCCTTGCCATTCAGAATCCGATCCTTATCTATCAACTGATTGAACAACTCGTTGACCTTCGTTCTGATCGTATTGAGTTCAGCGATAAAAGCATTGGCCTGCTTAGCGTTTTGGGCCGTTAGGTATTGAGTAAACTTTGGCTCAGCATCTAGCGAGTGTTGTTTGAGGAAAGACCACGCATTGTGATTTATGTCTGGAGCGAGATCGTAATACCAATGGTTGTGTCCCTTCATTACGGTTACTTGTACAGGAAACTGATTCGACTTAAGCCGTTCCTCCGTTTTCCTGACTGAGTCGATTGGAAAGTAGTGGTCGACATCACCAACAAAAATCGCGATCGGAGTCTTGCGTTTGGCCAACTGTATGTAGTTTAACTCTTCATTGCTGCGCCATGAGCCTGCATGAACTGCTGTTGCCGCAAAGTATTCCGACTCGATCATTGACAAATTCAATGCATAAACAGCTCCAGCAGAGTGCCCAAAGAGAAAAACTCTTTTCGGATCTACTGAATACTTACCTTTGAGTTGTTCAATTATCTCACGTAGAAAGTCCGCGCTGTCGTCAGTGGAACTCCACTTTTCTGAGTTCATCGCGTTTGGTCCAGCCAGGATGAAGCCTTCCTGGTCAGCGAGGTCCTTCCACTTCTCAACGAGCGACAGACCATCTCGACCGGAGCCATGAAGGGTCATAATCAAAGGAGGTTTGGACGCGACATTCTCAGGCACGTACAAATAGTAGATGCGCTTCTTACCACCAAACTCTATCGTTTGCTTTGTGATTTTAGAGGTACCGGAGGTAACCGGATTTCCGAGAGCTGTTTGACAAACCGCAAATAGCACTATCGCAGACAGGATTGCGAATCGCATTCTTGAACCTCCGATCGCATAGCTTGGTGGGCTGCTCAAGACATAGCATACATGTGTGAGTACACAAAATGTGAGCAATGACTCTTGTAGTACTTGTTAGAATGTCTAATGGAAGTGACATACTTGAGACATGGTTCGCAATCCTGTTACCAACAGAAGAGGTTGTATGTACAATCTGAGCACTCGCATCCTGCTAATTCTGACAATTGTCGTCGCTGCTTGCTCGCTCGCGGTCACTCAAACAACTCCCGCACAACAACGAAACTATCCGGCACCAGTCGAGGGAGACCATACAATAAAAGACTTTAGGTTTCGGTCAGGTGAGACTCTTCCTGAACTAAAACTTCACTACCTCACGATCGGTACCCCTGCGAAAGACAACAGCGGAGTCGTACGCAACGCTATCCTGATTATGCACGGCACGGGAGGTACCGGTTCGCAGTTTCTCTCGCCACAGTTTGCCAACGTCCTCTTTGGGCCAGGACAACTACTTGATGCCACTAAGTATTTCATCATCCTTCCCGACGCCATTGGACATGGTCGATCAAGCAAACCCAGCAACGGACTGCACATGAAGTTCCCTCATTACACCTACGACGACATGGTGCTTGCGCAGTATCGACTCATCACAGAGAAACTGGGCGTAAATCACCTGCGTCTGGTAATGGGCACTTCAATGGGGGGAATGCACACGTGGGTTTGGGGTGAAACTTATCCAGACTTCATGGACGCCTTGATGCCGTTGGCGAGCATGCCGATTGAGATCGCTGGTCGCAATCGAATCATGCGGAAGATGATTATTGATGCGATTCGCAACGATCCGGCCTGGCAAAACGGTGAATACAAATCTCAGCCAATACAGGGGCTGACCGCAGCTCAGAACATTCTGCTACTAATGGGAAGCGCGCCGTTGCAGTGGCACAAACAGGCGCCCACTCGTGATGCTGCCGATAAGTTCTACGAGGAGCGTGTGAAGAGTGCAGTTGCGCGAGCAGATGCCAACGACATGCTCTACTATTTCGACTCGTCGCGGGAATACAACCCATCTCCAATGCTCGAGAAGATCAAAGCACCATTGATTGCAGTTAACTCCGCTGACGATCTGATCAACCCGCCGGAGTTGGGAGTGATGGAGCGGGAGATTAAACGCGTGAAGAACGGTCGATACGTGCTGTTACCGATTACAGATCAAACTCGCGGCCACGGCACGCATACCATCGCTTCAATCTGGCAGGGCTATCTCAAGGACCTGCTGGAAACCTCGAATCCAAATAGCGATAGGACAATCCAATGAGAAAGCTAATCTTCGGAATCAACACTACCCTGGATGGCTGCGTCGACCATACCAAACAAATTGCTGATGAAGAGACACATGAATACTTTACACATCTTCTGAGAGATGCTGACCTACTCGTCTACGGGCGTAAAACCTATCAATTGATGGTTCCGTTTTGGCCTGAAGTCGCAAAGAACCAGTCAATGACACAAGCATCGAACGAATTTGCTCGAGCATTTGTCTCCATCAACAAAATCGTTTTTTCAAGCTCACTAGAGAGCGCAGAAGATGAAAATACGAGAATTGTTCGTACGAACCTTCGCGACGAAATACTTAAATTGAAACAAGAAGAAGGCAAAAGTATTTTAGTCGGTGGTGTAAGTGTTCCTTCACAACTGATAGAGCTTGGTCTCGTTGATGAATATCGTTTCGTAGTTAATCCAATCATTGCAGGCGAAGGGAGACGGTTGTTGGAAGGTGTCAGCCGGCAGGAGTTATTGCAAATAAAACTTGTTGAGTCAAAGATTTTTAAATCAGGAGCTGTTGCGCTTCATTATTCGAAACAGTGACAGCTGTTTACCTTGATGACCTGCCATCGGACGTTGTTTAATCTTGCGTCCGCACAAAACGTAAGGAGAAAGACGATGCGTAAAGCTCCTTTGGTCCTCGCTTTATTCCTATTCTCTTCCATTAGCGTTTCAGCTCAATCAGTGGATGAGATTGTCAACCATTACCTGAAGAGCATTGGAGGGTTAGACAAAATTCACGCCGTGAAGACGCTGCGAAGGACCGGGAAGTTCATCGGCGGTGGTGGGTTTGAAGCAGTAGTGAACCAGGAGAACAAGCGCGGTAACCTGGTACGGGAAGAGTTCTCGATACAAGGTATGACAGGAATCAATGCTTACGACGGTACTACGGCCTGGAAGATCGAACCATGGAGTGGCAAGAAAGACCCAGAGTCGCTCGGCGAAGAAGAGATGAAGTCAATTCTTCAAGATGCCGATTTCGATGGACCGCTCGTCGACTATCAAAAGAAGGGCTACAAAGTCGAGTTTGTGGGCAAAGACAAGTTCGAAGGAACTGAAACAGTAAAACTGAAGATTACTAACCCGAACGGAGATATTTACGTTTGGCATATGGATACTGATTACTACGTGCCAATCAAGATTGATGTCAAACGATTTGTGCGCGGCGCAGAGAGAGAATACGAGACGGTTTTAGGAGACTACAAGGAGGTGGCTGGCTGGTTCATGCCGTTTTCGATCGAGACCAATATTAAGGGCAGGCCTGACAAGACGAAAGTTGTCTATGAGGTGATTCAAGCCAACGTTGAGATCGACGACGCGCGATTCAAAATGCCTACCGTTCCCAGGCAGAACTGAAGTCATCTTATCTTGATCGGATTCAAAACTATGAAGCTATCTCTCACATTTACACCCATCTACCTATTGCTATTTTTAGCGTGGGCCGCTGCACAGACACCTCCAGTCAAAGTCGATTCCGACACCATCTCCGGGCTTGGCGTTCGCAACATTGGTTCGGCGGCCATGAGCGGTCGGATCGCCGCCGTCGATGCTGTTCAGGAGGGCCAACGTCTAACCGTTTACGTTGGTTCGGCCAGCGGCGGAGTCTGGAAGTCAGTCAACGGTGGCACGACCTTCAAACCGGTTTTCGATAAACAGGAAGTGCAATCAATCGGCGCTGTCACCATCGATCCGAAGGATCCAAAGGTGATCTGGGTGGGAACAGGAGAAGCCTGGACGCGCAACAGCGTGTCTATCGGCGACGGAGTCTACAAGTCAACCGATGGCGGTGAGAACTGGACAAACATGGGCTTACGTGAGTCAGAGCGCATCGCAAAGATTTTGGTGAATCCAAACCAAACGAACACTGTCTATGTTTGTGCGCCAGGCAAATTGTGGAGCGACAGCGACGAGCGCGGCCTCTACAAAACAACTGATGGTGGCAAGACCTGGACAAAAATCCTAAAAGGAGCAAACGCCTCGACCGGTTGTTCAATGATCTCGATGGATCGTCAAAACCCCGACACCATCTATGCAGGTATGTGGGATTTTCGTCGCAAAGGTTGGACGTTTCGGTCGGGCGGTGATGGACCAACAGCATTCAGTGGTAGCGGATTATTCAAGAGTACAAACGGAGGCGCCTCCTGGACAGAACTTACCGACAATAGTGCCGGCGGTCTTCCCACTAAACCATGGGGACGCGTTGCCGTTGCAGTTGCCCCGTCGAAGCCCACGACGGTCTATGCGTTTGTTGAAGCGGAGATACCGAAGGACGGACTGTATCGATCAGATGATGGAGGCAAGACGTGGAAACAGCTGGATCGAAGTCAGAACATGATCTGGCGTCCGTTCTATTTCGCCAACCTGATCGTCGATCCTAAAAATGAAAACAAGATCTACAAACCTGACTTGTCATTGATCGCCAGTAATGATGGCGGACGCAGCTTTAGCAACATATCGGGTGGAGCTCATGGAGACTTTCACGATGTGTGGATCAATCCGAACAATACAGACCATCTGATCGCAGGCGATGATGGTGGCCTCTGGTACTCGTATGACGGCGGTAACCGGTGGTGGAAAGCTGAGAATCTTCCCGTGTCGCAGTTCTATCACGTCAGCATTGACATGGACATGCCTTACCATGTTTATGGTGGACTTCAGGACAACAGTTCATGGGTAGGTGATTCTTCATACCCGGGCGGAGTTTCAAACAGTCGCTGGGAAAATGTATTTGGCGGCGATGGCTTCTGGGCTTTTGCTGATCCTGCAGATCCGGATTACATCTACGCAGAGTCTCAAGGCGGCGAGATCGGTCGCGTTAACCGCAAGACACTGGAGTTGCGCAACATTAAGCCGCTACCTCAATATCAGGAAAAGAAACTTCGCTTCAACTGGAACACTCCCATTCATCTGAGCCCAACTCAAAGAGGAACGATCTACATCGGCGCTCAGTTTCTCTTTCGTTCACGCGACCGCGGCCAAACGTGGGAGCGTATCTCGCCTGATCTAACAACCAACGATCCTGAGAAACAAAAGCAGGAACAGTCGGGAGGCATCACTGTAGACAATTCATCCGCCGAGATGCACACGACGATTTTTTCAATCTGTGAATCACCCAAAGATTCGAACCTGATCTGGGTTGGCACTGACGACGGTAACGTGCAATTGACGCGCGACGGTGGAAAGAACTGGAAGAATCTCATCGCAAACATCAAAGGCTTGCCGAAAAACGCCTGGGTTTCATCGATTGACGCCGGACACTTTGACGCAGGCACGGCGTACGCGACGTTTGACGTGCACACATTCGGCGACATGCGTCCATACGTTTACGAGACGAGCGACTTCGGCAACACATGGACTCAACTCATCGGACCTTCAAGCGACGTGCAGGGTTATGCACACGTCGTCAAGGAAGACATCGTCAACAAAGATTTGTTGTTTGTCGGCACTGAATTCGGGCTGTGGGTTTCGATTGATGGCGGAAGGCAGTGGTCACAGTACAAAGGGGGCGATTTTCCCAACGTCGCTGTGCGCGACCTTGCGATTCATCCTCGTGACAGGGACCTGGTAATTGCAACGCATGGCCGCGGCATCTGGATTATCGACGACATCACGCCACTGCGCT
>Ga0070694_100001881_pt1 | contig 12424 bp, 9 predicted proteins | sample KBSK1251metaG_FD_65470 | JGI IMG/M metagenome (GOLD analysis project Ga0070694, IMG submission 65470) | Corn, switchgrass and miscanthus rhizosphere microbial communities from Kellogg Biological Station, Michigan, USA - KBS K1-25-1 metaG | ecosystem: Host-associated > Plants > Roots >... | reverse complement strand
AGCCGGCTTCCCGGATCGCCGCGCCAGGCCAGGCCTGGTCGGTCGCCTTCAGCTCCTGCAGGCAGACCACGTCCGGACGGTCGCGTTGCAGCCACTCACACAGCTGGGCGGCGCGGGCCCGAATGCCGTTGACGTTCCAGGTCGCGATTTTCACCCACGAACGATAAGGCCTTGACAGCCGCGCGGGTGTCTCCATACATTACCGACAGGTTATGAAACCAACTGGTTATACTCTCGACACCACCTTCGCGGCCCTCGCCGATCCGACGCGCCGGGCCATCCTGGCGCGGCTCGCGAGCGGCGAGGCCTCCGTCGCCGAGCTCGCCAAGCCGTTCGACGTGAGCCAGCCTGCCATCTCGAAGCACCTCAAAGTGCTGGAGCGCGCCGGGTTGATCTCCCGCGGCCGCGAGGCGCAGCGCCGGCCGCGGCGCCTGGAACCGCGGCCGCTAGCCGACGCGACCGACTGGATCGAGCGGTACCGCAAGATCTGGGAGTGGAATTACAAGCGGCTCGACGCCGTGCTCCAGGAGCTGAAAGCCAAGCAGAAGAAAGCCGTGGATGCGCTGCTCGAGGACGTGAAACCCAAGCCCAGGAAGAGGAAGCTCAAATGACCAAGACAGCCTTGAAGGTGACGACCCCGACCGACCGCGAACTAGCAATGACGCGCGTGTTCGATGCGCCGCGGGGTATGGTGTTCGACACGCTCACCAAGCCTGAATTGGTCAAGCGCTGGTTGCTGGGTCCCCCTGGCTGGACGATGCCGGTGTGCGAGATCGATCTCCGCGTCGGCGGCAAATACCGGTACGTTTGGGAAAATGCCGACGGCCGAAAAATGGGCATGGGCGGAACGTTCCAGGAAATCGTTCGGCCGTCACGCATGGTCGCCACGGAGTCATACGACGATCACTGGACCGGTGGCGAGACGCTCGTGACCACGGAGCTTGTCGAGGCACGCAGCAAGACGACGCTCACGATGACGGTTCGCTACGCGTCGCGCGAGGCACGAGACGCGGCCGTCAAGATGGGTGCGACGAAGGGTGTAGAAGCAAGTTATGACCGGCTGGACGACCTGTTGAAAGAGGAGACACGCTGATGGCCACGCAAAAGATCACCCCATTCCTCTGGTTCGATGATCAGGCCGAAGAGGCCGCGCAGTTCTACACATCGATCTTCAAGAATTCCAAGATTCTCAACGTGAGCCGCTACGGCGAGGCGGGGCCGGGGCCCAAAGGCTCCGTGATGGTCGTGAGCTTCCAGCTCGAGGGGCAGCAGTTCACGGCGCTGAACGGCGGCCCCCGGTTCAAGTTCAGCGAGGCCTTCTCATTCGTCGTGAACTGTGAGAACCAGCAAGAGATCGATCACTACTGGACCAAGCTCACGTCGAACGGCGGGCAGGAGAGCCAGTGCGGCTGGCTCAAAGACAAGTTCGGATTCTCTTGGCAGATCGTTCCGACGGCGCTGGGGAAACTGATGAGCGGCGATCCGCAGAAGGCGAATCGCGTCATGCAGGCACTGCTCCAGATGAAGAAGCTCGACATCGCGACGCTCGAGGAGGCCTCCGCCGGCAACGTCCCCGTCAGCCGTTGATGGTCCGCATCCCGCCTTCGGGGTAACGCGCGCCCGCCGCGGTACCCACGTCCTCGATCTGCGCGAGCTCGGCGCCCGACAACGTCACGTTGAGGGCGCCGACGTTTTCTTCGACGTATTTGCGGCGCTTGGTGCCGGGAATCGGGACGATATCGTCACCTTTGGCGAGCAGCCACGCGAGCGCGAGCTGACCAGGCGTGCACCGTTTCTGGCGGGCGAGCGCTTCGACGCGCCGGATCAGATCGACATTCTTCTGGAAATTGTCGCCCTGAAAGCGCGGATGGTTCTTGCGCCAATCGCCCTCGGCGATGTCTTCCGGACGCGTAATCCGGCCGGTGAGGAATCCGCGGCCGAGCGGACTGTACGCGACGAATCCGATCCCGAGCTCCCGCACGGTGGGGAGGATTTCGTCCTCCACATCGCGGCTCCACAGCGAGTATTCCGTCTGCAGTGCGGTGATCCGATGGACCGCGTGCGCCCGCCGCACCGTCTGCGGTGATGCTTCGGAGAGTCCCAGGAACCGCACCTTCCCCGCACGTACGAGGTCGGCCATTGCGCCGACCGTCTCCTCGATCGGCACCGTACGGTCGACGCGATGCTGGTAGTACAGGTCGATGTGGTCGACGCCGAGGCGCGCTAGGGAAGCGTCGCAGGCGGTCCGGACGTATTCGGGCCGGCCATTCTGGCCGATGAATTTGCCGTCGGGCGCCCGCACGTTGCCGAACTTCGTCGCCAGGATGACGCGCTGGCGCTTCCCCTTGATCGCCTTCCCGACGAGGACCTCGTTGGTGAAGGGGCCGTATACGTCGGCGGTGTCGAGGAAATTGATGCCCAGGTCCAGGGCCCGGTGGATCGTGGCGATGGATTCGGCATCATCCCGGGACCCATAGAAGTCCGACATCCCCATGCATCCCAAACCCAGGGCCGATACCCCCAGGCCCTTAGTCCCCAGTTCGCGTGTTTTCATGACTTCAAAATAAGTGACGCGACGGGTGCCTCGCTTGGTATCCCTTTGAAAAGGGACCCCTTCTTCGTCGAGGTGGCGTATGGCGCCCACCGGCCTCAGAGCCGTTTGTCTCGTCGGTTTACTCGGTTGTGTCGTCAGTCCCGCGCGTGCGCAGCTGATCCCGATCAAGACAGTCCCCATCGCTCAGGGCGATCAATTCCAGCTCTTCCCGGCGAACAATCTCGGCATGGGAAGCGTCTCGATCGCACTCGCGGATTCGCTCGCCGATCCGTTTTCGAATCCGGCGATGGGCACGCGACTCACGGGTTCGCGTTTCTTCGGCTCACCGGCCCTATACAGTGTCTCGCGGAACGCCGGCGGCGGCCGATCGTTGCCGCTTGCGGTTCTGGCGCGCCGGAACCTCTGGTACGGCGGACTCGCGCTTGCCTTGCAGCGCGTGGACCCGAGCCGCCCACCGCGGCCCGATGGATTCTTTGGGTTCGGTGTTGCGATGCCAAACTCTTTCAATGACGTTGTCGTTCCCGATCCGATCCCCGCACCGGACACGCGAGCGCATGGCAACGAGTACGCATTCGCGATGTTCGGTCGCGATTTGCCGGGCTCCAAGATCTCGATCGGTGCGAGCGCGTTTTGGACCGGACTCCATGCCCTCGATGGCGTCGATCTGCTCTACGCCGGCAGCCAGCGCGTCGCGCAGGACGGCCACGCACTGGATCTACGGCTTGGCGCCGTGAAAGCGTGGCCGGGGGAACAAGGCGATCGGTTCCTCGAAGCGCTCGTCCTCCGCAACGACTTTGCCGCGACACATACGGTCACCTACGCGGACCAGTTCTGGGATCCGGGCCTTCAGGAATTCCGGCAGCGCGCCCGCATCGAGCACAACGTCGACCAAACGCAGACCTGGGGACTGCACTTCAAATACACGGTTCCGTTGACGTCAGCAGGTTGGCGGATCGGCTGGATCGGGACCCTGAATCGGTCGTCGCATCCCAAGATTCCCAACTACGAGTTGGCAAACGTCCCGGCGATTCCGCGGGATCCAGGCTACACCACGGCCTTCGATCTCGGTGTCGGGTTGTCGAAAACTCGCGGCCGTGCCTCGTTCGGGGCGGATGTCGTGTTCGAACCGATTCGCAGCTACACGTGGGCCGCGGCGGAAGCACGCATGGGTACCGCCTCGGGCGACACGCTGGCAGTCGGCGCGAAGACGATCGAGAACCACTTCCGTTTTTCAAACGCGCTGCTGCGCCTCGGTGTCGGACATGACTTCGAGGTCTCCGGTGAGAAAAAACTGGTCGGTCTGCAGCTCGGCCTCATGCTGCACTCTATCCACTACACCCTGAACCAGCAGGACAACGTGCAGGATCTCCAGCGGCGGCTGACCACCGGCTGGATGGAATGGACTCCCACGTGGGGCCTGAGCCTGCGCTTCCCGGAATTCGAGATTCGCTACGCGGGCCGTAGCACGCACGGCGCTGGTCGCCCCGGATCGAGCTTCGGCCCGGTAGCGTGGGCCGGTCGTGACGTGGCTCTGGCGGGAGGAACGATCCTGGCAGCGCCCAACGGACCGCTCAACCTGACGAACGTCAACACGACGACGCATCAGATCTCGCTGTCATTGCCGTTGCGCTGAGCACAGAGGAGGCTAACGATGACCAGACACGTCAGAACGCTGTGCATCCTCGCCGTCCTCGCGCTCATCGCATGCGATGAGTCACCATCAATCGGGGGCGGACCCGAATCGCTCGATGCGCAGCTGCGCCGTCAATTCACCCAGTGGAACATCGTCCCGATCGGCGAGGCGCCACTCCAAGCCCCCGCCATGGTCGCGCTGGGCCAGGCACTGATGTTCGACAAGATCCTCAGCGGGAACCGCGACATCTCCTGTGCGACCTGCCACGATCCGACGGAACATCTCACCGACGGACTCGCGCTGGCAGTGGGAACCGGCGGCAGCGGCTCGGGAGCGGCGCGCACGCTCGGGGTGGGGCGGCAGTTTGTGCCCCGCAACGCGCCGTCGCTGTTGAACAGCGCGATCGGCCTGCCGTACATCTTTTGGGACGGCCGCCTGACGCGCTTTGGGCCGCCGCTGCCCGACGTGGTCCTGCCGACCACCGACTTGCTGCAGGGGCAAGCCATGCTTCCCGTCTTGAATCGCCGGGAGATGCGCGGCGACAAGGGCGACGTCGATGTGTTCGGCAATCCAAACGAGCTGGCCCAGCTCGACGACACGCTCCAGAACGCCATCTGGCAGGGTGTGATGCACCGCCTAGTCGCGGTGCCGGGATACGTGACGCTGTTCAACGCCGCGTTCCCCTCGATCCCGCCGACCAGCCTCACTTTCGCGGATATGGCGAAGGCGATTGCGGCATTCGAGATGGATGCGATGATGAAGACCGGATCGCCGTTCGATCGCTACCTGGCCCGGGACAACAACGCGCTGTCGGTGCAGGCAAAGCGTGGCGGCGTGCTGTTCTTTGGCACGGCGCGCTGCTCGCAATGTCACAATGGGCCGTTCCTGGGTGGCCGCGAGTTTTCGAATTCGGGTGTGCCGCAGGTTGGACCCGGGGTGGGCCAGGCCGTGCCGCTGGACAAGGGGCGGGGCGAGATCTTGAACTTCCAGTTCTATCAGTTTGCGTTCCGCGTGCCGCCACTTCGCAACGTCGAGCTCACGGCGCCGTATTTCCACAACGGCTCATTCGCGACACTGGAATCGGTCGTGAAGCACTACAACGATGTGTCGACATCGCTGCGCACGTTCGATCCCTCCACGCTGCCGGCAAGCCTCCAGGCCAGTTATCACGGCGATATCGCTACCATCAACGCCGTGCTCGCGACGCTGGACAGCAGGCTGCAGACGCCGCTGCATTTGACGGACGCGCAGATCGCCGATCTCGTGGCGTTCCTGAAATCGCTCACCGATCCGGCAGCGCGCGATCTCTCCGGCCTCGTGCCGGCTTCCGTGCCAAGCGGATTGCCGGTGCGTTGACTCCTAGAAGCCTTCCGTGAGACTGAACCGTACCATCCAGTTTTTCCCCGGCCGGTCGAAGGGATGGACGACGTCCATCTGGCCGATCGCGTACCCCAGCAAATTCATGCGGAGCGAGACGCCGGTGCTCCGGATGAGCTTGCGGGGTCCGTTCCCGAACAACTGGGCGCCTTCGGTCTGCGTCCACGCCACGCCGGCGTCATAGAACACGCCGGCTTCGATCGGCAGGATGCCGTAGTAGCCGCCGCCGGCGCCCAGCAGACCGAAGGGGGGGAATCGGATCTCCGCGTTGACCACCGCGATCCTGCTGCCCCAGAGCTGATCGAACACCGGGCAGGGGGAGGTCGGCGTGGCGTTCTGGCATTCACTCAACTGGAAGCTCCCGCGGTCATACCCGCGCACCAGGCTCGGGTAGCCGATGAAGATCGGATAGATGCGCTGATCCTCGGCGTCTCTCCCGTAGCGCCCGATATGGAGGGCCCGAAACGCGAACGTGAAGGGACGGACGGGCATCACGTATTTCCGATAGTCCGCGTACGCCGTGACGAACTGTAGGCCGCCGAATGTCGGGTCGGCTTCGACCCGCCAGCGATCACCCATGATGGGGCTCGTGGCGCCGTAGAACGAGTTGTCGTGCACCAGCGCAAAGCTCGTTGCCTCCAACGTCACTGGCGGCGGCACGGGAAAGTGGATCGTCGAATCGAAGGCGACGGAGCCGTTCTGGTTGAACCCGTGCTTTTGCAGCTCGTTGTCGTACGAGATTTGCTGCAGCCCGCCCGATACCTCGACGCGATCCGAGCGGTTGAACGGGTACGCCGCGACTCCGTTCAGGCCGCGATTGGTCTGCTTGAAGCGCTGGATTTCCTCCACAATGACACCGTTCGGATCCTGATATAGGGCGTAACCGTAGTAGATGTAGGGGATTTGTTGCGCGCCCACCGCCCAGTTCAAACGCGACTTCCGGTTGAGATACGCGGTCGCCGCGGCGAAGTCCGAGATCCGACCCTGGAACTGCGCCATCGTAACGAGATTGTGGTCGCCGAGCATGTCGCTCCAGTAGAGCGTGGCGCCACCACCGATGTACGTGCCGAAGCGATCAGCCGCGACCGCGAGGGAGGGCTGGGCGATGAAGTCGAGCGACAGCTTGGGATGATACTCCTTGACCGCGTCGCCGCTGAGGGCGACCGTCGCCGCCGGCGGCACGGGTCCCGGATCCCTGATCGCGGCCGCGATGGAGGTTCCGATCTGCGCGCGATCGAGCGGCGGCAATGCCGCGGCGGTCGCCGGCAGCTGCACGATCGGCCCGCCCTCGAGCGCGTGGATATCGTCGATCGCCTGAATCGCGTAGCCGCCATCGGAGTAGACCGCGAACACGGCGCGCGACGTCTTCTGTGCGACGCTGAGCGCCGGACTGAGCGACGTGATGCCGCTGACGCCGGTGAAGACGTTCGTCACTTGCGCGATCTCGCCGCCCCCGAGGGACAGGCGAAATACGTTCGTGACGCCGCCCGGATCGCCGAGGAAGTACAGGCTCTTCCCGTCGGGACTCCATTGCGGATTGATGTGCTTCGATTTCGGGAGATGCGGGAGCTGGCGGATCTGCCCGCCGCCCCGGGGGTCGATCACGGCCAGCTGATAATCGCCGTAGGACAGATCGTCCAGCGATGTGGTGAAGCGATCGGTGACGAATGCAATCAACGACCCGTCGGGTGACCACGCCGGCTCCAAGTCGGCGTAGGCGTCATTGGTCAGGCGCCGCAGGTCGCCGCTGGCGAGATCGTAGACAAAGAGATCGGTGACCCCGCCGACTTGCGCGCTGAACGCAATTTGCTTCCCGTCGGGCGACCACGTTGGATTGAAGATCTCGCCCATGGACGGGAACTTGATCTCCTTGACCAGGTCGCCGTCATCGCCCTTCACGATGCGCAGCGCCGGCCGGCCGGTGACAATCGCCCCGAACGCAAAGCGGCCGTCGGTGCTCCAGGCGCCTGCCGAGTTGATGAACTGCATGCTCTCGAGATGCGGATCGCGCGTCGAGGACACGAGCTTGCGGATCGTGTGTCCATCCTCCGCGTTGGCGAGATACATGTCGATCGAGAACAGCCCCGCGTCCGAGAAGTAGACGACGCGCGAGCCGTCTGGGCTCAGGGCCGGCGCGAGATTGTAGTGCTGTTCCTTCCCGGGGCTCACGAGCGCGCGTGCGCCCGCCGTCGTCACCGGCGTGAGCCGCGCCTGATCCCGTTGGGCCTTGTCCGTGGGCAGCGGCGTTCCCGTCGCGACCGCGATCGGCTTGGCCGCATCGGTCAGCGCACGGTGCCAGTCGGCGATGAGACTGTCGGCCGGCCGGTGCGTCATCTGCTCGAGTGCTGCCTGCACGTTGCCGCTGCGGCCGGCGGCGCGAAGCAGCGCTCCGACGATGTCATCGCCGTACGTTCCGCCGAGGTAGGCCCAGAAGGACTGCCCCCAGCGATAGGGGAAGTACCGCGGGTTTTCCAGATCGCGGAACTTGGGCAGGCGGCCGGTGCGGACCGCGTCCCGCATCCACATCGTCGTGTTCGGATCCACGTTGCCGAGCGAGACGTACTCCGCCATCCCTTCGATGAACCAGAGCGGGACGCGGTTGAACGCCGAGGCGGTATTGCCGCGAGCGACACCCGTGATGTCGTATTGGAACGCGTGCGTCAGCTCGTGGCCGATGACGTGGTCGGTTTCGAACGGCGATGCACCCAGCGGAAGGAGGATTCGCCGCTTGAGGCTCTCGGTGACGCCTTCGCTTCCCTCCACCTGGGCGATATTCGTCTGGTTGTACGCGGGGTGGTCGGCGTACAGAATCAGCGGCTGCCGACTGCTCAACTGGTGACGCAGGACTGTGGAGATTCTCGTGTACCACCGTTCGGCCATACGCGCCGCCTGGGCAGCAGCGTCGGCTTCCGCCTCATAGAAGTACACGTCGAAGTGCTGGGTTCTGAGAATCTTGAAGTGGAAGGTTTGGTACTGGACGGCGTTGCGGCCGAAAGTTTGCGCTGGTGTTGGAGACGCGAGCAGACCCAGCGCCCCCAGCAGCAGCGTGACGCGCACAAGAGTGTTCATGTCTTAGAATTACCCCCGTACTCCGGGTTCGGCACAGCTGTGAAGCGTGAAAGTCCTTCCAGAACGTACACTGGTCAACGGGAGTTCACATGCCCAACGCCGTCGTCTTGCTGTCCGCATTGAGTCTGACGTTTCAGCAGCCTGGCACCCAAAACCCGGTGGATTGGAAGGAGGTCGACCGTGTGCTGGGTAGATCGGGCAATCTGCAAGGGGAAACGTACCGCGTCGGCTTTCCTCGCAGTGATCTTCACGTCACCGTCGGCGCGGTCACAGTGCGTCCGAGTCTCGCGTTAGGATCGTGGGTGGCGTTCAAACAGACTGCTGACAGCACAGTAATGTTAATGGGCGACCTCGTATTGTTGGAATCCGAAGTGGCACCGGTCATCGATGCCCTCCAACGCGGCGGCATCGAGCAAACCGCCCTGCACAATCACCTGACAAATGAGTCGCCGCACGTCGTCTATCTCCACATCGGCGGGCGGGGCAAGCCACTCGCCCTCGCTACCGCTGTCCATGAAGCGCTGGGAGCAACCAAGACTCCGCCGCCGGCTACCACACCCCTGCCACCGTTGGGACTCGACACGGCGGAAATTGGACACATGCTCGGCATGCACGGCCGCGCAAACGGCGGCGTCTACCAGGTGAGTGTCCCGCGCGCCGAGGCCGTGACCGTGGACGGTATCGAGGTTCCGCCGGCGATGGGCGTCGCCACCGCCATCAACATCCAGGCCACTGGTGCCACCACCGCAGTAGCCACCGGCGATTTCGTCTTGATCGCCAGCGAAGTGAATCCCGTGCTGCGTGCCCTCCGCGCTAACGGGATTTCGGTGACTGCGCTGCACAGCCATATGCTCAATGAGACCCCGCGATTGTTGTTCATGCACTTCTGGGGAGACGGTGATGCCCTCAAGGTCGCGCGAGGACTGCGCGCGGCGCTGGACCAGATGAACATCAAGCGGAATTAGGCGTTGAGCGGGCGAACCCCCGATACAGCAAGAGATCGTACACGATCTTCAACGTCCCCGCGATGAAAAACGGGGCGTTGATGAAGGATGGGTGCGAGAACAGTAGGCCTGCAAAAATGGGCGCGAGTCCGGCCCCGATGGTTCGCGCCACGCCGGCTATCCCGCCAGCAGCCGACCGCTCTTCCGGGCTCACGACCGCCAGGAGATAGGCTTGTCGGGTCGGCACATCCATTTGGCTGATGCTGAACCGCGCGAACAGCATGGCGACTGCGAGCGGCAAGTTCGGCATGAGTGGCACGAGGATGAGAAGCACGTTGGACGGGAGGTGCGTGAATACCATCGTGCGGATGAGGCCAAAACGCGTGGCCAGTCGGGAAGCGACCAGCGCAGAGACGCCCGCGAGCACGTTTGCCCCGAAGAAAATCACGCCGAGCGTCGCCGGATCCACGCCGAATCGGAGATAGAACCAGTAGGCCGCGAAGCTCTGCACGACGAATCCGCCGGCGAACGAGTCGAGCGCGAAGAGGGCCGCGAGCCGCACCACGACGTTGCGGGACCGGCTCAGGCCGAACGGCGCCCGGGTTGGCGGCGCCGAGACCTCGGCAGCCGAGGAGAGGCGCATGAAAACGAGGCCGAGGACGATACCCAGGGCCGCATAGAGGGCGACGACTCCGCGATAATCGATTCGGTGGGCCAACACGCCGGCGGCGAGCGAACCGAGCGCGGTCGCGAACGCCCCGATCAATGTGTACCAGGCGAAGACGCTGGTCCGGCGGTCACTCGGCACGACGTGCGCGAGCGCCGCTTGCTCGATTGGCAGGAATGGTCCGACTTCATTGCCACTCGGACTGATGACGCCGATCGTGGCCGCTGCGAGGAGCACGAGAAAGTTGCGCGTGAGGGCGAACACGATTCCCGCGCTCGCCATCAGCAGCGCACCCACAATGAGCATGCGCCGCCGCCCGATCCGATCCGCACGCGTGCTCAACCAGAGCGAGACGACGGTATCCCCGAGCAGCGTCAGGGTAAATAACACGCCGATCTGCTGTGTTCCGATCCCTAGTCCGGTCAGGTACAGAACCAGCACGACTGACACGGCCCCGTACGCGAACAACCGGATGAAACGGGTGAGCAACAGCAGCCGTCCATCGGCGGGGAGCGTACGAACCGAGCTGCCGGTCATGGAGCGAGGCGGTGTATGACTTTCAGAACAAACGCGCCGTTCAATTGACGTGTCAGAGAGGACGTCGCCGGGAATCGATACCGCGCGGCCGGATTGGTGCTGTAACCCGAGTTCCACACCACGAACACATCGTCCCCGATCGCCGGGATCCAGTGAAACCGGATGTTGAAATCGACGCGCTGATCTTCGTTTGTGTACTGGACGAACCCGAGCAGACTCGAACGGGGATCAAAGTCATACTCGATGTGGCTCGAGGCCTGAACGGCCGTGAAGCCTCCAGCGGGGAGTCTCGCGGCCGTGCGGGTGAGATTCGCGCCGATAATGGCATGCCCGCCGCCACGCCAGGTGCCCTCGAGCTCCAGATCGGCGCTGCGGCCCGCGTAGAACCGTCCCCAATTCACAAACGCGGCGAAGCTCAGGGGATGCGCGGAAGACATCGCATACTGCAGCTCGTAGCGCGACCACCAGTAGCGTCCGGGCGGGACCCCGACACCGCGGAACATTTCGAAGGTGTCGGACGGCGCGTCGAATTGGCGCTGAAAGTTGATCTCGAAATGATCGCCGTTATCGCGATCGCCACCGAACAATCGCCACTCAAACCACGCGGTTTGCCAGTCCCCGGTGCGCCCCAGTGATCCGGACTCGTTGGCGATGATGTCCCAGCTGGGGATCGGAAATGTGAAGTCGAGCTGCCGGATGCCAAGCGCATGCGGCCGCGGCATGAAGTCGATGTGTCCGGTGGTCTCCCAGATTCCCGTGCGGCGCACGAAGCCCAGCGTCGGATTGAAGCCGGCGTCGATGCGATACACTGATACGAAGTTATCGAACAGGTCGTTGGGATTGTCGGCCGAGATTCGCCATGCCAGGGGAGTGCCGGGGACGGCAGCCGTGCGGCTCCCCGCGATCCAGAACTTCGGTTCGAGATTCTGGCCGTGCACGATCAGGGGGAGATCGACATCGAATCCCGCGGTGGCAGCTGCCGGGGATCCGTCGGCAGTCCGCAACGTGCCGATGGCGCCGACGTACGATCGCGCCAGCAGGTCATGTTGCACCCGCACGACGGCTTCGTTCGTCGGCCCACTGCTTGTCTGAGCGTCCAGCGCACCGATGCGCCAGGGCCCGATTCGGCCGTAGAGGCGCCCGCCCGCCAGGATCGGGTCCGGATTGCCTGCTGAATCGAGTCCGACACGCCGCGAATAGAAAACCTGTGTGCGACCCGGCGTTCCAAAGTCGAAGAGCCCGCTCGATTCGAGGAAAAACTGCCGCTTTTCGGGAAAAAAGAACGGGAAGCGGGTGAGGTTGATGACCTGTTGATCGGCTTCAACCTGCGCGAAGTCCGTCGCCGCCGTGAGATCGGCGGTGAGCGTGGGCGAGACGGCGAGCTTCGCGTCGATTCCTGCCTTCGCTCCCCAAAAGCCTGATGCCAGTCGCCCGCCCAAGGTGTCGTGGGTCGGCTCGATGACGCGAGTCAGTACGTACGGGTAGAGCTCGACGTCCCGCGCGCGATCCACCGCTCCCAGCTCACGAAGCTCACCCGCTCGCAAAAGTTGATAGAGTCCTTCCGCGCGACCCCAGGACCGCCAGAGATCCTGCTCGTTCTTGCGCCGGATGAAACGGCGCACGTTGAAGCCGAATCGCACGTC
>Ga0070694_100001880_pt1 | contig 12429 bp, 30 predicted proteins | sample KBSK1251metaG_FD_65470 | JGI IMG/M metagenome (GOLD analysis project Ga0070694, IMG submission 65470) | Corn, switchgrass and miscanthus rhizosphere microbial communities from Kellogg Biological Station, Michigan, USA - KBS K1-25-1 metaG | ecosystem: Host-associated > Plants > Roots >... | reverse complement strand
GCAGAGTTCATCGAGGAGCACATCAGGGTGGCGGAGAAGGGACCACAGTGAACCGAGACAAGATCTATGACTGGTTGGCTCTCGGCGTCCTGGCATTGTGGAGCTCCGGTGTTGGCATGATCCTGTTGGGGATCTGGTTGCCGTCATGGCAATGGGCCGCAACGGGGGTCCTGGCCATTGTGTTGGGGGTCTTCGGCGCAATTATGGAGATGGATCAGTGAGCGGACACAGTCGCTGGGAGCGGCCCGAGACCATGAAGCTGCCTATAGATGAGCACATGGCCCAGTACGTGCAGGGCTACATCATGGCCATGGAGGACGTGCTCCGGGACCTGGAGCGGTTCCGGGCTGAGTGTGACTCTGATGCGGACATTATCGATAGCCTGGAGAACAGTGCCGATGGATCACGTAAGAGTGCTCGCCGGACCCTGGACATGATCGTTAAGAAACTGGATGCCGCGCAATGATCTGTGACGACTGCAAGAATAAGCGGCACACCTTGTGTCGCGGGGGCACCTGGTGTGACTGTGCTCATAGGGAAGGAGTTACATCTTTGAATATCTACTGTGATAACTACTCTGTGTGCAACTCCTATCTCACGGATGGGATCACAGAGGAACGAGCCCGAGTCAAGGGCTGGCACATTTTCCACGGATACAACCTCGGTGGCAGTCACCATGATGCTGTGCTCTGTCCCCGATGCGTGGACAGCAAGCGCCGGGCCCTTGACCCGGCGCCACCGCTACAACCTGGCGATCAGGAACTGTTTGTGATCGAGGTGATTATCGAATGAAGATCCAGGTGATTCGAAGCCTGGCCACAGGAATGATCCTGATAGCGCTCATCTTGATTGGCTGGGGTCTTGACCCCATCGGATGGTTGGCGGGTTGGTAATGCACGAACTACAGCGAAAGGCCCCATGATGTGGACTCTGTTCCTCCTCGTGGGGCCTTTTTGTGTGGGTTGGCTGCTATTGCGGGACTGGTACGACGACCTGATGCATCCGAGCTATAGCCGAAAGTGGAGGGATCGATGAAGACGATCGAAGATGTGGGCCAGCTGGTCCTGAACGCCTGGTACGCCTACTGGCACGAGCACGGTATCCCTGGTGGGAACGAGCGGGACGCCGGTATCGAGGTTGCCAAGGTCGTCGTGACGGCTGTAGCCGATGGTGGAGTGCTCTGGACGCCGGAAGATCCGACTGACTGGGCCAGATACAAGGCGGCCCTCTTCCGTTGACCGGTTGCCTGCCCAGGGACCCCTGGGTACGCTGGAGGCCAATGAAGGAGTGATGGATGAGCGATCTTGAAGTTCAGTACCTGGAACCCACCCCGGCCCTCAACCCGCAAGACCTGACGGAACTAGGCGCCCTCCTGGCCTCGGCCGGGCTCACTACCTTAGAGGCCAGGGCCCTGGTCGCCGAGGTCCAGCAGATGGCCGCACAGGCGGCCCTGGGCATGGCCCCGAAGCTGCTGGAGAAGATCCGCAAGATCCAGGAAGCCAGATTGATCGACATGTACACCCAGATACGGCTACTGCCCAACTGGGCCGGCTACGTCGCCCGGGACCGTGTCCTGGGCATCGTGCAGAACGTGGCCGCCAGGCCACCGAGGCAGTAGTGGATGTCCTCGATCACCGTGAGTGGATGCGGCTACGGGAACAGTTCCAGCAGCTTAATCCACCACGATGCAAGCGTCCGGAGCACATCGAAGTATCCGACCCTGAGTGTCATGGGTACGGTCCCGAATGGTCCTGGGCCAGGTACTGCGTACAGATGCGGGCCTGGGGCCTGATGAAGTAGGAGAAATGGCCCAACTACCTGGTGGTGACTGGCTCATCCAACAGATCGACGGCATGGTGATCCTTTTCCGGCGCTACACCGAGGAAGAGATCGTCAAGTTCGATCCCAGCGATTCAAACGCCAGCGCCCGAGCGCAAGAAACCATTGCCAACTGTGAGCAGCTCGACTCGGAGCAGAAGAGTTTTGCACACTTCTGGTCCGGCTACTTTTACGCTCACGCAAACATGATGATGGAGGAGTAATGGATATTGGTAAAGAGCGCAAGGAGATCATCGTTGTCCCAGTGGAACAACCTGTATCAGAGCCTGTTCCGACAGAGCCTGTACCAGCAGAGCCCGCCAAGGAGCCCGTCGGTGTCTAGATACGACGGCACTGAGACCACCATGGTGCCCGGTACCTTACGCGGGTACCGGGTGTGGAAACTGCATCCCAATGGCCTGGCGTCCTTGTCCATCGGCAGATATGTGTGGGGGTCAGGTACTGAGCAGGCACGGTGCCTTATGAGTTTTTCTAGCCATTCTGCTCTTGAGGCGCCGGTTCGTCGCTGCACCTGTGGCCTCTATGCCAAGCACACGCTGGATGCGGTCGAGGATGAATTCATGTCCGGCAGCCTGATGTATGGCTCGATAAAGGCGCATGGACGGATCATCCTTGGCGACAGTGGGTTCAGGGCCGAGCGCGCAGAGATTGAGGCGTTGCTGTGGCAGGGGTCGCCCATTCGGTACACAGATCCAGATGGAGAACTAGCAATAGTCCTTAACAGTGTCCCGTTCTACACGAGCAGGAAGAAGTTCCTCAAGGATTATCCACCGATCTCGGTAGGGCATCTGTTACCCGAGGAGGCACCAAAGGATCAGGTTCAATACTGGGGGCCAGCAGCTGTACTGGACGAGGATCAGGCACAGCTTTGGCTAGATCAGATTCGGATACGTGGCGATGCCCGACGTGCCGGCCTATTACCCTTGTATGAGCGGAAAATGGAGCAATGACTAAAACTACACGTGTACTCATCATCGGCGGGGCCTTGGTTGTAACTGCCGTCGCGACCTATCGCCTGATCCCGGAACTTAAGAAGTTGGCCGAGAACCTGCGCCAGTTGCAGCTCCTGGTCGATGCTGAAGAGTCCCAGGATGAGCCTGAGGACTATCAGATCAAAGACCCGGAGATCCTGCGTCGCATCGACGAGGCTATGAGCACATACCCGGATGGTTGGATAACCCGGGAACGTCCCGTGCGTAAGACTGACCCCAGCGACGACAAGCCCCTGGTGACTGGGGCTGAGTAACCTACAGACGTCCCCGGTCTGGCAGGAGAGGGCCGGGCCGGGGACCCCATCAAGAAGGACATGATGAGAGAAGACATTAAGGCACGATGGACTGCCCGTTTGCGTTCCGGCCAGGATGCACAGGGCACCGGTTACCTGAAGCAGGAGGTTGCCTCCGGAAGATATGACTACTGCTGCCTGGGTGTGCTGTGTGAGATTGCGGTGGAGGATGGAATCGTTCGTCCTAGTGAGCTTCGCGGCATGAGCGGAAGTATCCATACGTTCACTGCGGTCGACGACTTAACCGACAACAGTGACACCATTCTCCCGCTCGCGGTAGCACGGTGGGCCGACATATCAGCAGATGGATACCAGCAGCCACATGACCCCGAGGCTGTATGTCCTGACCGTAACGGAGAAGAGATCTGTGTCAATGAGCTGTGTGGCATCTGCCGGACACTGGCACTGACCGAACTCAACGACGGGGACAATGGTTCCATGCCAGCGTTGCCGTTCCCTGAGATCGCCGACGTGATCGAGAAATGGTTCTGACCTCATGAACGGATTCCTGTACTGGGTGTGCGGCAAGGCCATGTGGCTTAACCGCATACCCAGATATGGGCGGTCATACGCCGTACTCCCCTCAGATCCCAGTAAACCTAACGGTGGTCCTGCTATAGGGCCAGCTGTCTGGGAGTGGCACTGGCGTGGACACTGGGGCATTAACCTACTCCAGCAATTCAATCTTATGTGGACATATCTCGATGAATACGAACGGAGGAATCCTGGTGCCGCTACCGGATCCACACGCGAGTGAATCCACGGTTGAGATCGACCGGGACAAGTACAAGCTGTGGCAGGAGGCTCGGGCCGCTGTTGAAGCCTGGCAAGCTGAAGCCAATCGTCTCCGCAGGGAGATCGAGGCTGAGGCCGGCGACGCTTACGCTCTGACCGTGGATGGTCAGAAGGTCATCACCAACCGACCCAAGGAGCAGTATGCCGAGGCCCGGCTCATTAAGGATTACCCGGACCTGGTTCAGCATTTCATGGTGCCCCGGGTCCAGAACGTGTTCGATATGGCGCAGTTCCGTGAGCACCATCCGGAGGTGGCCGAACAGTACCGGGTGCGCTCCTTCGTCGAAGTCAAGAGCATCTGATGACGGAGAAGAAGGTGGAGAAATCTCGCTGGGAGACTCTCATTGTCATTTTGGCTGTATGGCTTGCGCGGGGCTTTGCCCTGATGCTGGCCCTTGGCGCCCTGCACAATGACTGGACCGTCAAGGTCCCGGCACTTGGATTCTGGGCCTGTCTCGCGGTGTCTGCCGTACTCCCGGGCGGGATGAAGAACAGATGAGATGGATCATTCTGCTCATCATTGGAATAGTGGTCCTGTCTACCCTGCACTACTTCTGGCCGGATCCCCCGTACATCGGTCTCGCTGCCGGTTGGGGTTACTCCTGCGCTGCTATGAGATGGGGATGGTGGAAGGATTCTGATGAGTAGAAGGAAAACACGTGGGGTCACATTAGGGGTGATGGCTCCTAATGGCGACTTGACCAGCCGGGGGTGGCAGATCACTGGTCGTCAGGAGCGGGCGGTACTTGACCTTCTTGGGCCACCGGACCTGGAAACCATTATCACGGCTAACCAAGCGTCCGAGATGCAGGAACTGTTCTACGAGTTGGATCTACCGGTGCTTGAGGGTGCCGCCGACCTGGACGCCGATGCCGTTGACGCGGAGTTTGCATCTGGTAGGCGATCTCTCGTTGGCGCCATCACGGCGGATGGCAATGTGCAAATGATGGTTATTGTTGGGGTAGTTCCGTCAAGTAACGAACCCCAGAGTGTGGCCATGATCCCCAACGCATCGGTCATTATCAAGGCTGAGGAATTTACTCGTTGGCTTGAGGGCATGAAGGACTGGTGGGAAGCCAACCGGTGATCATCCAGGTCTACGGAAGCCCCGCCCCCCAAGGCAGCAAAAATTTCATGGGAACCACCAAAATGGGTCGAGGGATCCTGGTCGAGGCCAGTGACAAGACCACGCCCTGGCGAGCGGATGTCATGACCGCGGCCAGGGCGGTTTTGGATGAGCTAGGGCGGCCGGCGCCCATGGACGGCGCCCTGGTGGCCAGGATGGTGTTCAGCTTCCTGCGCCCGCGCAGCGTGAAACGAGCTAAGCGACCGTACCCGTCGGTGTACCCGGATCTGTCCAAGCTGCTACGAGCTACCGAGGATGCCTTGAAGGCGGCCGGGGTGATACGCGACGATGCCCTACTAGTGGAGTACACGAGGCTGGCCAAAGTTTATTGCGGCGAGGATGAGGAGGCGCTGGACCGTCCAGGGTGTTTGATCGTTGTGCTGCCGTTGGTAGACTCGATACCAGTGGAGGGACCCCTCCCTAGGAAGGGATCGTGATGACGAGACTCAACGATATGACTGAGCCTGAGCTGGCTGAGTATTACTACAGACATCGTGACGAGCTGTTGATCGAGGGGTCCGGAGTACGGATCGCTCCAGCTGAAAAGATACGAAACCTGACCATCCTCCACGATGCCCTGGACCTGGTGGTTGATCTGTGGCCGAAGCCGGGATACCGGACGGTGATCATAGAGACCCACCAGTGGATCAAGCTAAGACGGGTCCTGCTGGAGATCCCTCGTCTCGTGGCTGCCGACGAATGAACACTCTCCAGGCGTTCACCGCCGGTATCGCCGTGGGGGGCACGGGGGCCTTCACGGTGAGCGTACTCATCTGGCAGATACCGAAAGCTGTCCGCCGGTTCCTGGAGTGGCGCGGCGAACGGTGGACCGACGACGACGAGGCCGAGATCAGGGCCTTCGAGCACTACGTAGACGGGTACAACACCGATACCGGGGAACTAACCCCCGTGTCGCCCGCACCCACGACGGAGTGGGTCCGCCCCGACGAGGAGGAGGGGACGCTGCTACCGCGGTGGCGTCTCAAGGAAAATCCCCCGGTGCAACCTTTTACCGGGCCCTCGATCACGAGGCTCCGTGACTGGATCAACTGGAATTATGGTGATTTGCTATATAATTGGAGCATTAACTTAGATGTCAGTAAACAAAACGGCGGGCGCCATCGGCTGGTGCGATAGCTGCGAGAAACTGTCCTACAACGACCGGAAGAAGGCTCGTGCCATTGGGCGCCAGCACCACCCCCACAAGGGGACATACCAGTGTCCCGTGAACGAGTTCATGTGGCACGTGGGTAGCGTCCCCCGGGCCGTCGTCGAAGGGTTCCTGACCCGAGACGAATATTTTCACCGCGAGGCGAGATGATTGTACGTTGCTACAACTGCGGGATCCAGGGGCACAAGACACAGAACTGTCCGAGCTTTGGTCCCCGGTATCCGGCTCCTGGTAAGAGCGGCCAGGATTACGGGGATGAGGCGCAGCGGATCATGCAGCTGTTCGCCGCTGACATCCTGGCCGAGCATATGGTCGACGAAGATGACGCAGATGGGACCGTGAACTGGCTGGCAGGAAAGAAGCTGAGCCCGCCGGAGGCAGCCGCTCGCGAGTTTATCTGCCCAACTTGTGGTGCGTCAGTAGGACAACGCTGCCACACTAAAAGTGGTGGCCCCAGCTCATGCCACAAAAATCGGCACCGTCTTGCTTGGGCATCGGAGGTGTCTCGTGATGGGAATGAACCGAACCGTGAGGGATACGTTGCTGAGCCTGCAACGGGCACAACTGGAGCGGGAGAGGCGGCACAAAACCGATGAGCGGCTCACCGCCCGTCGAGTAGTAGAGGCTCATGGGAAAGAAAACGACTGGCCGGAGGAAGATGTTCTGATGGTGATACAGATACTAGGGTTAGTATAAAGATACGAAGCGCGGTAGAGCAGCTCGGTAGCTCGTCTGGCTCATTCCCAGGAGGTCCCAGGTTCAAATCCTGGCCGCGCATCTAGGGTATCTCTCACGGAGCCCTACTCAGAGGCCGTTGGCGAAGGCACGCGCCAGCGGCCTCTGTTGCTGTGTGGCTCCAGTGCCTCCCACATGGGAGCGGGAACCCGCGACGGGCCTATCCTGATCGCCCGGTAACAGTCCACCGCGAGTCCCAGTGCCCGTTGATGTACTGCCCACTGATCCCGGCCTGAGGCGGTGAATGAGAAGCTGAGCCGCTGGAACGGTTCACCTTCCACTATCGGTTCATTGAACCACCAGTGGGTCTCACAGGCGTGCTGGAGGACGGCCAGGACAGTGCCGTAGCCGCCGGCCGTCCATTCGGTGGGGTGTACAAAGTAGTAGCGCCGGTGACAGGTCATTGGACTCCCTATGGGGCACAATCTGACTAGGAGGCGACATGACCATCTTCTTTCCAGATCTGTCGCACTACAAGGCGCCGTCACTCAACGGTGCCGTTGCCTTGATCACCAAGGCAACACAGGGTACGTCCTTCGTGGACTCAACCTATGCCGGCTTCCGACAAGAGGCAAGCAAGCTAGGAATACCTTTCGCCGGCTACCACTGGATCGACACTTCTGACCTTGGTGCCCAGGCAGCTAACGCCTTCCGGGCCATGGACTCCATCCCCTGTATGTGGGACGCTGAGGCCGCTGGGGCGACCATTCCCAGGTTGGTGGACCTGACCAAGCGGTACCGGGCGCTGGGCGGTAATCCCCGCATGGTCTATCTCCCGCATTGGTGGTGGCAGGACCATCTCGGGTCACCGTCATTGCAGCCGTTGGCCGACCTGGGCCTGGTCTTGGTGTCCTCCGCCTATCCGGCGGCCGGCTACAGCGACACCGGAGTGGGTTGGAACAGTTACGGTGGCATGTCACCAACAATTTGGCAGTACACCGATGCTCAGTTGTTTAACGGTGTCTCTGTGGACTTTAATGCCTTCAAAGGCACGGTAGACCAGCTACGGACACTGTGGGGTCTATATAAACCGGAGGATGACATGGCCAGTGAGTGGCATGAAGGCGACGAGTCTGGTGCGTTTCTGACTCAGGGCAACCCGGGCTATGCCGGCCCGCAACGTGATACCGCCTTGGCGTTTAGCTGGGAAGCCGCACACGAAGCCATGGTGGCAGCGAAGGCTGCCCTCGCTAAGTGTGACGAGATCCTGGCGGCCCTTGGCCAGGGTGGCGGAGGAAGTGGGCTCACCTTCGAGCAGACTGTAGAGGCTTCCCGTCAAGGCGCTCAGCTGGCCGAGGACAGCTGAGCCTGGTTGATCTTTCGCCTGATTCGGAACACGTCGCGGAACATGTAGTCCTCGACCATGTTCATATCCTCGTCGTACACCACGATGATGGTGATGTCTTCTATGGTGTGGTTGGTGACCGAGAAGCCGGTAATCGTTTCGTTCTTCACGAACCCGGCCGCAAGGTATGAGATCTTGACCCTGTCCATGATCAACTCTCTGCTCGAGGGAGACTACCCACCCCTGGTTACCTGGGTCTAGACTACCGCCATGTCGGATCTCGTGTACGGCGTCTGCGTCGGCTCCTGGGACAGGTTCAACCAGTATGTAGTGCCCCGGACGCAGGGCCGGGAGGTCATCGGGATCTCAGGTCAGACCTCCATCGCGGTGGCCTACAACAAGATCCTCGAAACCGTTGTGACATACAATCCGGCCGAGCCGCCGGGACTTGTCCTACTCCACGATGACTTGGAGATTCTAGATCAAGCCAAGGCCGAGGCGGCGATCCTGGAGACGTTCCTGGACCCAGATGTAGCCCTAGTGGGGGTAGCCGGCGGCGATGCCCGCAGCGGGCTTGCCTGGTGGAACATTGATCCGATCGGGCATCAGCTCACCGACTCCATGAACATCGATTTTGGTAAGCGGTCCGGCGATGTCACCCTGCTGGAGGGTAGCTTCCTAGCGTTCTCCCCCTGGGCGCTGGGGCATCTGATGTTCGATGAGGAGTACCCAGGTTTCCACGGCTACGACGAGATCGCCATGTTCGCCATCAGGGCCAGGAAGCGGGTGGTGGTCGTCGACATCGACACACACCACCACACGAGGCTTGGCTTCGATTCACTGGACAGTCATGCTGAATGGCACAGAGCCGATGAGCGCTTCCGTAAGAAGTGGGGACCATGAGACGAACCAGTTGCTCGGCCTGCGGATCCGCCCACCTGGAACAGATCCTCGACCTGGGGAATTCACCCATCGCCGACGCCTACGCGGCCTCCCCAGTGGAATCCCTGCGCCTAGACCGGTACCCGCTCCAGCTGGCCGTCTGCGATAAGTGTTGGCTGGTCCAGCTCCTGGAGGTCCTGCCCCAGGAGCAACTGTTCGGCACTGGGTACTCGTTCTACACCTCAGCCTCCCCGCCATTGTCGCAGTACCACGAGGTGTATGCCTCCAAAGTGATGGAGTCCTACTCGGCCCTGGCCCGTCGGTCCACGGTGGAGATCGGGTGCAACGACGGGGACCTGCTCCGTCACTTCCACGAGCAGGGATGTCCTAGCCTGGGCATTGATCCGGCGGTTGGTCCCGTGAAAGCCGCCCGGGAACGTGGCCTGGATGTGCGCACCCGGCCGTTCACCTTGACGTACGCCCAGGACCTGTTCTATGAGTACGGAACGGTTGGCCTGGTCATCGCTAACCATGTCCTAGCCCACGTTGCCGACGTGTCCGACTTCCTGGCGGGGGTTTCACTCATCCTTGATGATGATGGAGTGGCCCTCATCGAGGTGCAATACCTACCAGACCTATTGGTGAACAATGCTTTCGACCTGGTCTACCACGAGCACCGGAATTTCTTCTCGCTCACCAGTCTCGAGGCGGCATTGGAGCGGCACGGTCTGTTTGTCACCAATTTCATACACACGGACCGTCAAGGTGGCTCCATCCGTATCGAGGTACGCAAGCGTCATTACCACGCCCCCGGTATTACCATGCTGCGTAACCATGAGAACTGGCTACACACTATGGGCGCCTATGAGGGTCTCCAGGGGCGGGTGGACCGGATCCGTACCCGGCTGCGGGAGCTTGTCCATGAGGAAAGATCCAAGGGGTCAGTGGTGGGTTACGGGGCCCCAGCTAAGGCAACGACACTGCTGAACTTCTGCCACATCTTCGAGTTGCCGTGCACCGTGGACACCACAGTGGCGAAGCAGAATCGCTACATTCCAGGAACGACCACCAAGATTGTGGCGCCCGAGGAGGTCGGTGACCAGGAGACCTTCCTGCTACTGGCCTGGAACTACATGTCCAAGATTGTCCGGGACCACTCTGAGGGTCGCTGGATCGTCCCTATCCCGGCCCCGGTGATCCTGTAATGCGCATTAATCTCGGATGCGGCGACAGATATGTCGATGGCTGGACCAATGTGGACTGGGCGGGCTCGCCTCACCGCAAAGATGAGGAGGTGGATCTCACCGGGGAGTTGCCGTGGCCGGTGGACAGTGTTGAGTTTGTATACGCAGGTCATGTGTTGGAGCATCTGACCATGAACCAGTGTCGGGTTCTATTGGAGCGACTGTTTAACTGCTCCGTTGAATATGGACAGATCATGATTGTGGGTCCGGACCTACCCACCGCCTACCAGATGGCCAGCGAAGGCACCCTCGAGGTAACCATTGACTCTCTTCTCTATGGTGCGGAACGGTGGCCAGGGGACAAGCACCTGTGGGAAAGCTCCAGGGAGATGACCGCGGTGCTCCTTCAGCAGGCTGGTTGGACCGACATCTCACGTGTGCCGCTTGCTGATGCGGCTCATACTTGGCCCATTGCTGATGCCCGGCCCCAGTGGCAGTTCTGCCTCCATGCACTTAAGGAGCCCAATGCTGAACCCTAAGATCGCAGTGATTACACCCTCCATCCCCACTCGTAACGTCATGTTGAAACGGGCTGAGCGCAGCATCGACATGCAGACCCTGCCGGCCTGGGAGACCCATGTAGCTGTTGACCATAACCGGCAAGGTGCGGCCGTCACCAGGCAACGAGCCTTGAGCATGGTTACGCCGGAGTGCGACTGGGTGGCGCCACTGGATGACGACGACGAGATGATGCCGTTTCATCTGGAAGCGCTCTACGAGTATGCCATGGAAACCGGGGCCGACTACGTGTACTCCTGGTATGAGCTAGTGGTTCTTGGCAGGCGGATGGGAGATCAATACACCCGGAAGCCGGATGGAACGCTCACGGATGGCGCCTTCCCGCCCGGTCACTTCCTCAATCCGTTTGACCCGGAGAACCCAGTCGAGACCACCATCACCATCCTCATCAAACGAGAGCTGCTCGAGTCTGTAGGCGGGTATGAGGCGCTCCACCGGCCGGAGGCATACGCGGCTGGCGCCAGTACCGGTGAGGACCGGAACCTGACCCTGCGATGCATCGAGGCCGGCGCCAACATTCAGCACCTGGTTCGGCGCACCTGGTACTGGCACCACCACGGGTACAACACGTCAGGGAGGCCGGACAGATGGTGAGCCCTGGCGTCACCGTGGTGATCCCGCATATCCCTCCACGTTACGTTCCGCTGCTTCGGGCGGTACGTTCGGTGTCAGACCAGACCCATCCGGCCGAGGCCATCAGCATCGTTACCGACAACGAGAAGCTAGGCGCCGGGCGTACCCGTAATCGGGCTCTGGCCATGGCCAGGACAAGGTGGGTGGCCTTCCTTGATGATGATGATTTCTTCCATAAGGATCATCTTGAGGTTCTGATGAACCATGCGCTGGCGACCGGGGCCGACGTTGTGTACTCATCGTGTCGGGTCGTTCATGACGAACTGGGGGAGATCCCACGATCGCATCCAGCCTGGGAGGAGTGGGGCCGACCCGGGAAACCGTTCAACGCTGACCTGCTACGGCAGAAGTCGTACCTGCCGGTGACCAGTCTCGTGAACACGGGCCTGGCTCAACGCTCCTCGTTCGTACCTCCGGATGGGTCCCACTACGACGACTGGGGCTTTTACCTTGGTCTACTCGACCTGGGAGCTACCTTCTCGCACATTGACAAGGTCACCTGGACCTGGACGCACGGAGACCACAACACATCAGGACAGGCTGACCGCTGGTAGCTAATCCCAGCTATACCAGGCGCCTGTTCCGGACCGGCCCATGTGACTTGTCATGCGGGCCGGTTCCCCATTCTGGGAAACGATGTGATCCCAGGGCAGCTCACAAAGGACCTCCCTGGAGCCTAGCCAGGGTGCATCACATTTGACCTGGGGAAGATCAGCGGAGATCTGCCACTCCAGCTTCATAAATCGAATTCCCCTCTCTTCACAGCTTCGAGAAACGTGGACCACTCCTCACTGTCGAAGACGATGGTGTGCCTTGGATCTTTGGAATTGCGCACGAATACGCTGCCGTACTCCTGTGAGACTTCGACACAGGCATTGGAATCACAGCCTTTGATCCATTCATTTACCATGGCAT
>Ga0070694_100001879_pt1 | contig 12431 bp, 6 predicted proteins | sample KBSK1251metaG_FD_65470 | JGI IMG/M metagenome (GOLD analysis project Ga0070694, IMG submission 65470) | Corn, switchgrass and miscanthus rhizosphere microbial communities from Kellogg Biological Station, Michigan, USA - KBS K1-25-1 metaG | ecosystem: Host-associated > Plants > Roots >... | reverse complement strand
ATTTGAGCCACCACCACCAAGATCAGCCTCTCCGGTGACGAAGAATCTCGGCGTGAGATGGGTCTTGCCACGCACACCTGCGATACCATCCACCCAACCGCGGCTGCGGCTTGCGGTAACGCCGGGAAGCACGCCTGCATTGACGGTCAGATCAGTTTTTAAGTGCCAGTAACGAACACCTCCGAGCACACCGAAGAAAGCTTCCTTCTCCGGATTATCGAAGATGCGATAGCCCACCTGAGGCTCTAAAATGAAAGTCTTAAAGTCGGCACTCGCACCGGAAAACAACGGACCCGGACTGGGTCTATCAGTGCCCAGGCTCGAGAATTGCAAATCCGTCAGGATAACTATCCGCTTTTTGCGAGCTTCAAAAGTCCCCATGAAACCGAAGTTCAGTTGAATATCAGAGTCAGTGATCCCGGTGTTGACGTCGACAGCCAGGGGCGATAAGCCGGCCCTGCCAGAGATACCTACGATCCATAAATAGGGAGTGAATTGAAAGTGCCACTGGTCAGCGGGGTCGGATTGTGGTTGCTTTGCATCTGAACCGCCAGCGTTGATGGTCTTCAAAAGTGGAGCGCTCGCACGGGCGAAAAGGTTTGCAGTGCCCGCGTCACGATCAGGTTCCGCCTTCTCTGTAACGGTCAACCCAGTCACGTTGTTTGACACAGGTTGAACTGGCTGCTGGCCTTGTACAAGCGCCGTAAATGCCAACAGGATGGTGAGGATACAGATGAATCGCAACAGGTTCATGATTGATGTTCTTTCTGCTTTCCCTACAGTTTCCCCGGGACTCTACGGCACATAAGCATCTCATTTTGAATTCTAGGCAAGGTTCGGCAGTCAGTAACTGTCAGTATTGACAGTAAGAGTCTAACTTCAGTCGAAGCTCATCTGGGGCCAGGGTAGGCAGCCTCCAATATCGATCCGAAAATATTCGTTCAAATTGGGTTGCTATATGAGCTGATCAAATAGCAAAGCCTTGGCATATATCACAAATAGGGTGGTGGATGGGTGGAAGGTAAAATGAGTGCAACTACCCTTTCGAGGAGTGAAAGCGACGGATCGCCCGTTGTCAAAGCAGTATTTCGGTCTAGGTGAGAAGTGTGGGCACAGCTCCGAAGCCTTATAGGTGTTGTACCTTAGTTGTTCCTAAGCTTCAAAAATGCGCGTTTTTACTGAGGATTTTAAAGATTCTTGGTGCCGAAGGGGGGCTCATCAGCGATACATTGTTTTTAGCTGTTTGCGGGCATTTTTCGATTTTCTTAAGAAATTTCCTAGTTCCGCCATCCGCACCGTTCGCACCAACCGCACGGTCCGCACCCAGTTGTACCTTAGTTGTTCCTGACTTTGTTCCGAGTTTAGGAATATTAATTAGGGGTTCGGTCCAACTGAATGTTTTCTCCACCACCCTGACACCCTCCCGATCTTCAATCATTTCGGCACTTAGAAATTCGTAGTATAACGATTTGTGATTGTGCCAGAGCTCATGCACGATGTCGCGGCCCGCGACGTTGGGTCACCTTCTTATCTACGTACTCAGCATCAAGGCGCGACAAGAATAATTCTAGTTTAATTGGTCTACTTATAATCTCTTCGGTTTCATTGTAACGAAGTAAGACGTCGAATTCGTGAAGAGACGATTTGTCGGTAGCAATGTAGACTAAGAACCTGTCGACTTTCCCAGCTCCAATTGATTGTGAGATTGGTACAGTCACAGTGTAAGAATCAGCATCCACCTTAAGGCGAACGTTATAAGTGTACGTAGGCGGACGTGGGGCGCCCGGAGCGGGCCCAAAGATGGACACGGGAACGCTAAAATTATAAGTTTGGCGCGACTCACATCCTTCAGAATCTAGTTGTGTATACTCAAGCTCGCCTACCACCAGTGCTCCCCCATTAGGAAAGGGACCTAATGCTTCTCTTCGCAACTCCTCATAATCGGATTCGCGCATACGCTTGCAATTTCGGAAGACCGAGTCGGGGTCGTTAAAAAACTCGCCGAAAGTACTTCGCTTATCAAAATAGATCCACCGCTCCGAACCCCACCAACTGCCCCCAACCGTTTCAAGAGCAGCAAGTTTCTCGAGATTAACTCCGCTTTGGGCAAAGAAGTGGCGAAGCGATGGGTGATTGTGAACATCGCCGAGCCCCAACTCGAAAGGAAAATCATCAGTAGAGCTGCTGTCAGTAAGAGCAAACCGAAGCACACAGTTTCGCATGGGCCCCCAACCGATATTCGTCAAAGGCAAACTCATGTAATAACCAGCCTCTCTAAGAATAGGGATAGGGCGAGGATCCAATCTAGATTTTTTGATCCTGAAAACGGCTTCGTGAAAGAAGGCCGTTCGGCTGGAATTGTTAACTAGTTTTATATCTAGGGCCGGAAATGTGAACTTCTGCGCCCATGGTGAATACCAAAAGTCTAAAGGTTGAATGACCCTGCCGCTTCTAATTTCATTTAAGTACGTAACGTCCGGCTGAATGACAAGCGCGGAACCTTCAGCATAGCTACGATAACGAAAATGGTCATCCTCCAACGTTGTGTCAGGCGTTTTGTCAGGCTCATAACTGCTCAAGATTAGCGTTGGGGTTGGGCTCTTTGCCTCAGAAGCGTTCACCGACGCAATTAGAACAAGCTCCCCAGCATTTACTCCTGGTCGAATCATGAGTTCGGGAGTATTTTCCTCGTGAACTCCTTCTAACAATAAAGCCACTTTGCCTAAGTCAAACGCCTCTTGGACAGACCTTCCAAAACCGATAGCGCGATAAAACGATGCGGCGAAGACAATGGCTGCCTTATCACCGATAGGCTTATTTATTCCAATAGTGCAATCGATTGCTCCAGCTATGATCTCAGCTTGGCCGCGCGTATAGCAGGCATTTAGCAGGACCACACGGACATTATCTTTCAACGTGCGGAAAAGACCGGACAATGCTTGTTTGCCGATTGGTTTAGGCTTTCCATTCTCATCTAAAACGATTAATTCTTCAGAGGTACTTCCATGTCCACTGAAGTGAACAATGTCAGGTTTGTGTTCGAGTAGGGCTTGGAGAAAATCATCAGGCCGCAACGCAGGCCTGGAAATAAGTTCAAGATTTTCTCGGTATTCAGACGCGCGAATCTTTTCCGCGATTGCACGAACTTCTTCATCCAAGCGAAGCGGATTCGTACCGACCGGATTGGCTGAAAGAAACAGAATCTTGATCTTTGCCATGGAGTTCCACTCCTTATACACAGTCGTGTTAAGCGACGTTAAGACGAAATACGGAGACTTCGGGATATCCGAAGCTCGTATCTTGAAACTCCTCCAGATCTTGTCGATCAAAGACTTTTGCGAGTTCTCTATATAAGTAACAATACTATTGTGCTTGCTCATTCGGCCTTCGGGTGAAAGAGGCTCAATGCAGTCTTAGTCAGATTATTCCGCTAGTATAAGCGTTCTCAAATTCAACGAAAACTCCGCGGAGGGCTCGGTTATCACCGGCTGGATATGCAGGTCATCTTGCTCGGAAACCTCTAAACCTTAGTGAGCCGGATTTAGAAAGTTACACTACCTCGATTGCTCAATTACATAAGCCGTCCAATCTAACGAACAGAATAAAGCTCGTTGCTGAGCTTGTTCCAGGCGACCGGCCCACTCGCTTGTTCCGTCCAATGTTAAGCTCAGCTTATCTGTGAAATCCTCGCTGGGCAGAATCAAACCATTTAATTCAATTAACAGTTGCGCGGCTTCGGCTAACGGAACGCTATTCTCAATGTCAGAAGCTGGCAAGGAAAGCAAAGCAGTCGACATATCGTTGTGAGCACCTTGAGCCAGTTCTAAGGCATGGACCAATTTTGTGGAGAGCCGAGTGAGATACCCCTGAAAGATATCAGAGCCCAATTCATCCACATCATCAGGCTCAACGAGTCTTCGCAAGTCGCGTATATGAGCTACGATTAAGAACAATCCTAAGACCGCCTCTTGCAACTTTGTACCAATAGAAAGATCCGGCAAATCCCAAGCTTGCAGGTTGAGTTCCTCTAAAGCGTGTGTGGGTATTGGATGTTGCACGAGATTCCACCACTTTAAGCTATTCGCGTGATCGGTTTGAAGAAGAACCGCAAGATTGATACGCCAAGCTACAGGTGTGGTATATCTGCTGCGCACGAGGGGGACAATTACTACATACGGCCAATTAAAGTCGAGTAGGTGCCTGCGAAACTCTTTTTCCCCTACCGTGGCTGCATTTCTCAGCACATTGACCACCGGATCCAGCGCCTGATATATGTCTGTAACGTGTTGGGCCGAAAGAATTATCCAATATGATGGTTGACGAGGCATGTTCCTGGAACAGCTTAGATGACAAGCTACCAAATTTCTGGGTCCAGCCAAACGGAGTCTTTCCAAGTATTCTCTCGGTGAGCGTCGTCGGCTCATGCTGCAAGTAGTCGCTTAAACATGACCGGGTGGCCCGTTCTAACGTCCGCCCTAATCTCCTCAGCATTTGAGTTGTATCCAGAAAATGCGCATCGCTTGAGTCGCTTTTTAATCCACTGCATTTGAGGTTGTTCTATCAAAGAGGGGTTAGACCGTCTTTCCTCCCAGATAGACAACAATCGGTTGCAAGTCGTTTCCTCTAGCTCTCTGGTACTTCTGAAAATACCCGACTGAGTTTCATCTGCATCTTCGTTAAGAAGCATGTCAACCTTAATCAACGCCTCAGCCTCGGATTTATCAGGATACTTTGCTAACTGTAGTGTTGAGCTAGCTCTTGGAATCCACACTCCCCGTGAATCAAATAAGCGTGGTTCGCGAGGAATGATTTGATTGTGAGTTAACCGGCGTCCGCGATGCACAAACATATTTCGATATTGGTCTGCCCATTCTAGCCAATCTTCGGGGCCGCTCGACTTCTTTACGTTCTCAAAAAATCTCTAAACTCAATCTGTAACGCCGTTCCTGGTGAACCGGTATCTTTAACTGCCAGGAGTGTCCGTTCAGCAATATCAATACTGCTGTGGCGTAGAGAAGTGTCCAACCCCAACACTCCTATTATCACTGCCCCTAAACAATCTAACGACGAACCTATGGCCATTCCCTAACGATCAGGATGCCGGAACGATCTCGCGCGAGGAATCTGAAGCGTCGGAATCTGGTAATCAGCAACGTGACTTCCCTTAACAACGTTATTATCATTTGTCTCATACTCGCGCAGACCATCGTTAGTCGCTCTTCCTTCAGGAATTGACGTTCCAAGAAATGATCATGTTGACCTAACCTGCTACTACTTGAATCAACAGAGAACGCCTCTATGCTACGAAACGAAAAGAGGTATCCTCTCAACGCCAAAACGAAAATAAGCTTTTGAGCAAAAATTTATTTCGCCGCGCCGGCTCGCGATTCGCTGAGATTTGTCTCTGGGTCTATAACGGCCCTGCAGACGTCAATCTATTAAGACGATTACATTTGGCAGATCCATTCGATTCCTGCTAAGCGAAGTAGAAGCGGTTGAGGCACAAAATCGCCTAGGCAAACTAGCACTGCTTTGGGTCAAAGGGTGCATCGACGCGCGCCTCCTTTTATTTTCTTTTGCTGCAACAGTCGGCAACATCTCTACAGCCGTTCTTCTTACATCACACTTTCGTGTCTTGCGACACGGTTGCGCGTTCTTTCATGAGTTCTTTCATCTTGTCGGCGAGCGATCCTGCCTAGAATGCTACGACGCTTTCTCATGAGCAGAATCAAAAGAGTTGGTAAGACGAAGTCATTCCAGCAGCATTCGATGTGATTGCAGATCTTCGGTACTCTGAATTGAGTGTCGGTGCCGCAGATGTCCTCGGGCAACGGTGACAGCGGTGCCCGCTTCACGCAGTGCGGTGACGCCTCTACTAACCCGTTTATCGTCATCCTTGGGCGTTGAAAGGTCCTGAGGCTAAGTGACCTAGCGCACAGACAGTCGCCCTCTTGACTTACTAAGCTCACGGCTGATGCAAGAGCTCAAGCATATGACGATATCCTCTTCTTATGCTTCAGCAGCATTTAGATTGTATTTCCATGTTGAAACAGCCCTGTGTGTCTAACCGATCCTGTCAGTCTAAGGGCTCTCCCTTGGGAAGGACGGGAAGCTTGGGGCTCATTCTCTTGGAAAGAACGGAAAGCATGGGCAAGTGTGGCTAGCGGCAGCGCGGAGATATATCTTCACGCACTAGCCTGACCAAGGGGGTGGAATGCTTTATGTCGAACCTCAAGGATCTTCGGAAGTGCTCAACGCCTCGAATGTCGCGCGACTTAATTAGCGTGATGGGCGATCTCTTCCGGCCCGAACAGTTGAGTGAACTGGTCGCATGCCTCGAAAAAGACGGGCATGCTTGTCGCGTCTTCCACAGCTCAGAGGAGTTGCGCGAAGCAGTTTTAAATCCGCGAAACAAACTCCTGCTGCTGACTGCTTCCGCGGGTGACCTGCCTGGTTTAGTAAAAGCAATCGCCACCCACACTAACGCCACTCGGGACGTTCCGATATTGGTCTATTACAGCAATCCGACGGGTGACTTGCAGGATCTGTTATTCCCTGAGATTGACGACTTTTTCTTTGATCCCATCAATATCGGCGGCCTACGCCTGCGGGTTAAGCGCCTCCTACAACAGTATGCGGAAGTGCCGGACGAAGGCGCCCTGGCGAAGATAGGTTTGCTCTCGCACTTCGGTCTCAAACAGTTCATCGGCCAATCGCCTTTGTTTATGGAGGTTATTGATAAGATTCCGCGTGTCGCTTCATGTGATGCCACAACGCTGCTGCTCGGAGATACTGGAACGGGCAAGGAAATGTGCGCCCGCGCCATCCACTATCTCAGCCGGCGGGCATCCCGCCAGTTCATTCCCATCAACTGCGGTTCAATCCCGGAGAATTTATTTGAGAATGAATTATTCGGTCATGCTTCCGGCGCCTACACCGACGCGCGCGGCCCAAGCAAAGGAATGATCGCTGAAGCCGAAGGCGGCACACTGTTTTTGGATGAGGTAGACTCGCTCGCTCCCGCGTCTCAAGTCAAGCTGCTTCGCTTTCTACAGGATCAGCAATATCGACCACTGGGCAGTTCCAGCCATCGTCAGGCGAACGTACGTTTGATCGCCGCAAGCAACTCCAATCTGCAACTGAAAGTGCAGGAAAAACTCTTTCGCGAGGATTTGTTTTACCGTCTCAAGGTGGTCCTCCTGTCGCTGCCTCCTCTTTGTGAGCGACCAGAAGACATTCTGTTCCTCGCCGAGCATTTTCTGAAAACCGCGGCGCGCGAATACGATCGACCCGCAGTGGTCTTTTCAGCCGCCGCCATTCAGGCACTAACTTCATATGACTGGCCGGGCAACATCCGGGAATTGGAAAACGTGGCCCGACAGGCAGTGGTGCTGGCACACTGTCGGATCATTGATGTTGACGATTTGAAGCTTTCTCCGGACCGTCCCACTCACCTATCGCTAATGTCAGCGCCGTTCAAAATCGCCAAGGCGCGCTCGATAGAATCGTTTGAGCGTGCGTATCTGACGGAAGCGCTGTCGGCTGCCGGTGGCAATATCAGTCAAGCCGCACGCGCTGCCAAGCAAAATCGTCGTGCTTTCTTTGCTCTCCTTAAAAAATATGCACTCACCACTATTCACCCTCAACCAGAGCGGCAGCCCATCCTGGAACCTGCTCCGATCAGCCGATCAGTAACGACTTCAGTTGGATAGTCCCAGGTGTTGACCCTAAGGCTTGTCTCCGATCAGGACTTTTCCGGCAGACGAAGGATAAAACTCTCCTATCCCCTCCCCCGGATTTCCAAGCATTAGGCCATCCCTTCATGGGAATGACTGGACAAAAAGCTCCTGACTCCCTCCAGTCTTGTTTAGGAAAGCCTTGAAGACCCTTGTTGCCAGTGACTTAACGCTTAAGGGAATGAGGGCATATAAGTTGCTCTTGAGATGAGAAAGAGTATCTAAAGATACGGAGGCGATTGTGGCTGAAGACTCGTCGGGCCACACTGCTATCGACAGATGGACTTAATCCGAGCAACGAATGGCCACAGTGTTAAACTTCGACGAATCCTTTGGGTCGTTATCGGAGTGATTGTTATCTCCCTCATCACGTTCGGACTATACAGACTTAAACCGGCTTCCCTTTCGGTCGATCGCTCCACTCTGGTAATCGACACCGTGAAGCGCGGTTCGATGCTCAGGCAAGTGCGCGGCCCGGGAACGCTCGTCGCGGAAGGGACGCAGTTGATTCCCGCTCCCGCGGACGGCCGCGTCGAACGAATTCTGGTGCAACCGGGGGTTGAAGCTGCCGCCGGCATGGTGATTCTCGAACTGAGCAATCCCGAGTTGCAACAGTCTGCGGCCGATGTTGCATTTCAGCTAAAGGCTGCTGAAGCCGACCTCGCCAGTCTACGCGTGAAGCTGGAAGGCGAGCGGATGTCGCAGCAATCTGTGGTTGCCACAGCGCAAGCGGAATATAGTCAGGCCAAGCTCCAGTCCGATACGGACGCAGTTCTAGCCAAAGATGGTTTGATTCCGAATCTCACCCGGGACCTATCCAAATCGAAGTCCGCAGAGGTAGCGAGCCGGCTTAAGATCGAACAACAGCGCCTGGCAATGTCTCCTTTATCGGTGCAGGCTCAAGTGGAGGCGCAGCGAGCTCGTATAGATCAGTTTAGCGCGCTCACTAAACTCAAACGGCAACAAGCCGAGGCGCTGCAAGTCCGCGCCGGGACTGGTGGAGTCGTGCAGCAGGTTTTCGTCGAAGTCGGCCAGCAAGTCTCGCCTGGTACAAAACTGGTCAAGCTGGCCGATCCGCAGAGTCTCAAAGCCGAGTTGAAAATCCCCGAGACGCAAGTCAAGGACATTCAGATCGGCCAAGAGGTCGCCATCGACACGCGCAACGGAATCGTTCCCGGGCATGTCATCAGGATTGACCCATCGGTGCAGCAAGGCACGGTTACAGTCGATGTCGCCCTGGACGGCGGGTTGCCGGAAGGAGCGCGGCTCGACCTGAGCGTCCAGGGAACCATCGAGTTTGAACGATTGAATGATGTCCTTTACGTGGGCCGCCCCGCCTTTGGCCAGACAGGGACTACGGTGAGCATGTTCACCGTCGCGAGTGGCGGCGACGTCGCGGTGCGCACGCAGGTCAAGCTCGGGCGTAGCTCGGTCAGCGTTATAGAGATTCTTGAGGGTTTGAAGGAAGGAGATCAAGTTATCGTGTCGGACAGCACCGCCTGGGACGGGCTGGATCGGATCAACTTGAAATGACAATTCGCAGTCCGCAATTTGCGGAAGGGAGAGATATGAAAGAATCTACAAAGCCCTTGATTGAACTCAAAGGCGTGAAGAGAGTGTTTCTCACCAAAGAGGTCGAGACCCACGCTCTCTCCGATATAGATCTGGGCATTAATGAGGGAGAGTATGTCTCGATGTCCGGCCCGTCGGGCTGCGGTAAATCGACGCTCCTCTCGATACTTGGTCTCCTCGATTCACCGTCTGGAGGTAGCTATAGGCTTGGCGGCGAGGAGGTCGGAAGCTTGTCCGAGGAGGAGCGCGCCGCCATTCGGAACCGGCAAGTCGGATTCATCTTTCAGAGTTTCAACCTGATTGGGGATCTGACCGTGGCCCAGAACGTGGAACTGCCTCTCACTTATCGGAGGATGCCTGCGGGCGAACGTAAGAAGCATGTGGCTGAAGCCCTGGAAAAAGTGGATATGGCGCACCGCGCGAAGCACCTGCCGAGCCAGCTTTCCGGTGGCCAGCAGCAACGCGTCGCCGTGGCGCGTGCAGTCGCAGGCAAGCCTCTCATCCTGCTCGCGGATGAACCTACTGGCAATCTGGATTCCACCAACGGTGAAGCAGTGATGGGATTGTTGCGAGACCTGCACCGCGGCGGGGCGACCATCTGCATGGTCACACACGACCCGCGCTATGCCGAATTCGCGGATCGAATCATCCGCCTCTTCGACGGTCATATCGTAGAAAACGAAGTCGCCGCTCCTCGGACGGTCGTGGTCCAAGAAGTGGTGTTAAGACAAGCCGAGGTGGCGTGATGGAATTCCTACTGCAAGACTTGCGTTACGGCTTTCAGGCGTTGTTGAAGAGGCCCGGTTTCACGGCTGTGGCGCTCACTGCCATCGTGCTCGGGATCGGCGCCAGTAGCGCGATCTTTAGTGTTGTTAATGGTGTTCTCCTGCGGCCTCTGCCTTACAGGGAGCCCGCCAACCTAGTGGTACTTTTTGAGAAAACACAAAAGCAGGAGATCCCGGTCTCTTACCTGAACTACATGGACTGGCGCAAGCAGAATCAGGTCTTCGAGCAGCTGGCTGCCTACCGCAACGACAATCTTAATTTGACAGGTACCAGCGAGGCTGAACGCCTGGAGAGTCTTTCGGTCTCCAATAATTTCCTTCAAACCCTTGGCGTGAAACCGATGCTCGGACGAGATTTTCTGGCTGACGAAGATCAGCTCGGCGCCAGCCCGTCCGTAATCCTGAATTACGGCTTCTGGCAGAGGAGGTTCGGCGTCGACGCTACTGTCATCGGCCGACAGATTACGCTCAATGAGCAAAGCTTCACTGTCATCGGAGTCTTGCCCGCCAATTTTGAATTCGGCTCGACTCGGGCTGACATAATGACGCCGCTGGGATTATCGGCGGGCCGCTTTCAAACACGCGGCAAGGACCCAGGTGTCTCAGTTATCGCGCGGCTTAAGCAAGGCGTGTCATTTGCACAAGCGCGTGCCGAGATGGAGACAATCACGTCTCGTTTGGGCCAACAGTATCCGGATGTCATGGTGGGCCGGCAAATCGGCATGCAGACTCTCTACGACAACGTGGTCGGCGATATCAAGCCGACACTGCTAATGCTATTCGGCGCCGTCGGCTTTGTGCTGTTGATAGCTTGCGTCAACGTAGCGAATCTCTTACTCGCACGTGCTTCGGCGCGGGAAAAAGAGGTGGCAATTCGTAGAGCTATCGGCGCCGGCCGCCGTCGCCTGATCCGGCAGTTCCTGACCGAGAGCGTGATGCTCTCTGTCATTGGCGGTCTGCTCGGACTCGTCCTTGCTTATGTCGGCATCCGTCTCGTGATTGCTTTCAGCCCTGGTAGCCTGCCTCGCGTCAACGAGATTGGCATCGATGCTCGGGTTTTCGGCTTCGCGCTGGTCGTCTCGGTCGTCACGGGAATCGTCTTCGGGCTAGCACCGGCGCTCCGTGCTTCCAGTCCGAACCTGACAGAATCACTAAAGGAGGGCGACCGTGGCTCGACCGGAAGCCGCCAGCGTGTGCGTGGCGCGCTCGTCATTACGGAGGTCGCGCTGGCGCTCGTGCTTCTGATCGGCGCGGCGCTGATGATCCGCAGCTTCTGGCGGCTGCAAGATGTTAACCCGGGATTCGACGCGAAGAATCTGCTCACGATGCAGATGTCTGTCACCGCCGCGCCCGGCGAGGGACAAAGCGCGGCTACCTTTTTCGATCAGTTGCAGGAGAAGGTAAAAGGACTTCCCGGCGTCACTTCAGTAGCCGTTTCAAATGGGTTGCCCTTCGGCGGAGCCAATCAAATGCCTCTCACAATTGAAGGACGACCGCAACCCGAACCGGGCCAGACTTCGCTGGCATTAATGTACGTTGCTAGTCCGGAATACCTGCGTACGATGGGCATTCGCCTGGTTAAGGGGCGGAATTTCTCCGATCGCGATACTAAGGCCCAACCGCCGGTCGTGCTCATCGATGAAGTTCTGGCGCGCCAATATTTTTCAGGCGAAGATCCGCTGGGCCAACGCCTGCGGCTGGCCGTACCTGGAGCCGAGAAACTCCCCGGACTTGAAATCGTGGGCATTGTCGAAAACGTCAAAGACAAGACGCTTGGCGGCAAAGCTCCACCATCTCCGCAGTTCTACTTCAATTTCAATCAAATTCCCGAACCACTGCTGCCGCAAATGATCAAGCGGATCAATCTGGTGGTCCGTACGACCTCCGAGCCGACCGCCATTGCTTCCGCAGTGCGCGCTCAGGTCTCCGCGCTCAAACAGGATCAGCCCGTCTATAACATTAAGACGATGGAGCAGATCGTCGCCGACTCCATCGCCCCGCAGCGGTTTTCAATGATTCTGTTATCAATGTTCGCACTGGTCGCGCTGATCCTCGCGGCGATTGGCATTTATGGCTTGATGGCCTATTCCGTCAGCCAGCGAACGCACGAGCTGGGCATTCGCAGGGCGCTCGGTGCACGAGCGATGGATATCCTCAAGCAGGTTGTCGGGGAGGGAATGACGCTCGCGGTGCTCGGAATAGCTATCGGCGTCGTCGTCGCCTTCGCCCTGACGCGGGTGCTCTCGAGCTTGCTGTTCGAGGTCAGCGCCACCGATCCATATTCGTTTATCGGCATCTCGCTATTACTGGGCCTCGTGGCATTGTTAGCGAACTACAT
>Ga0070694_100001877_pt1 | contig 12443 bp, 16 predicted proteins | sample KBSK1251metaG_FD_65470 | JGI IMG/M metagenome (GOLD analysis project Ga0070694, IMG submission 65470) | Corn, switchgrass and miscanthus rhizosphere microbial communities from Kellogg Biological Station, Michigan, USA - KBS K1-25-1 metaG | ecosystem: Host-associated > Plants > Roots >... | reverse complement strand
GGGGAGCCACGCGGGGCCATGCGGGGGGTGGAAAGTAGTGGCGAGCCGCCGCGTCGGATGGGGTTGCGGCAAGTGCCGCGATAAAGGGTGGCGGGTCCCCGTCTTCCGGGAATTAAAGGACCTTGAATGGCACAGCGTCCAGAAGCACAAGGAAGCCCCCCGAATGGGGGCGGCAAGCGTAGATGTTGTCGCCTTCCGAGTGGACTTGTGGCCCGAGGAATCGGAGCCGAAGAAAACGGAAGGAGACACGGACACCCATGGTAGCGGTTCAAGCGGCGACGGGAGCGGCGGTGGCGGTAGCGGCGCACACGGCCGCGATGCGGTTCCAGATTCACAAGGAGCCTAAGATGGACGCGGGACTCAAGATCGCCGTCGGACTCGGCCTCCTGGTTGCGAGCGTCGTCGTGACGGACAAGGCCGGATGGGGCAAGCAAATCCTCGTCGCGGCCGGCGTCGGGATCGGCTCGGCCGGCCTCGTCGTGGGCGCGCACATGGTCGGGTGAACCCGCATGGCGGTTATTTCCCGACTCCACAAGACGATCCCCTACGACGCGGGCAATCAAACCCGCGTCAACATTCCCCGACAACACTTCCTCTCCCGGCTCCGGCTTCGCACGAAGACCGGCGCACTCTCTGGCGGAACCAACGGCGTCTTCATCGCGGGCGCGGCCAACAAGATCGTCAAGAGGATCGAACTCGTCATCGGCGGACAACTCACCGTCGCCACTCTGAGCTTCGAGAACCTTCGCCGCTTGAACCTGCTCGCCTACAAGGACAACCCGCCCGGCGACGGGTTCGCCTACCTCGATCTCGGCTTGCTCCCCACCCACTTGTTCACGAGCCTGGAATTGCTCGTGACTTGGGAGAGCGCCGCGCCTCTCCAAACGGGCGACCGCACGACGATTACCGGTGCGAGCTTGGAAATCTTCGCGCGGGAGATCATCAACGAGGGCCAAAGCGTCGGCAAGATTCCCCTCGTGATCCGCAAAACCATCTCGAAGGACCTTCAGAACGTCAGCGGCGACCAGTCGATTGACTTGCTCGACGGGAACGTGATTCAGGCGATTCTCATCGTCCCGTCGAGCCCGACCCTCATCAACTCGATCTCGGTCCTCCAAGACGGGACCAAGACGCACCGCGCAAAGGAACCCTATGACGCCTTGCGCGAGGAAAACAAGGCCGACTTCGAGTTTGACGCAATCCAATCGGATTTCGTGATCGTGAACTTCGACGTGTTCGGCGACGGGAGCCAAGCCCTTCGGACGAAGGGTATGGACACGCTCGAACTCGTCCTCAACACGAACGCGGAGCCGACCGGCAAGGTCGAACTCGTGATTCTGGAGATCGCGCAACCCGCGTAAGGGTGTCCCACATGGCGAAGGCAAGCGGCGATTGGGTCGTTCCCGTGGTCCTCGGGGCGGGCGCGCTCGGCGCGTTCTACCTCTGGACCCGCAAGCCGGGCAAGAACGCGCCCGGCATGGAACCCCAAGCCGGAGGCGGCGGCGCACCGTCTGAGAGTCCCTTCGGGGGAACCGAAAGCGCGTTCAGCTTCTTCGACCCGGCCACCGGACTCCCCGTGAGCCCGGCCGACGTGGGCTTTTCGTCGGTTGTCGGACCCGACGGGTTGCTCCGCGACGTAACGGGCCACGACGTAGCGCCGGGCCCGAGCGAGCCGACCGTGTTCCAACCCCAATTCAGTCCCGACTTCGAGCGGGAAATTCTGCGCCAAAACGACGAGACGAACCGGCAGATCGTCGCGGAACAACAGCGGCAAACCCGGAACTCGAATCTCGAAACGGCCGCCGTCGTCGGCGGAACCGCCGTCTTCGCGCTCCCCGCCGCTATCAAGGTAGCGTCCAAGACGGCCTCACTCATCCGACCCGCCGCGCCCGTGATTGCGCGCGCCGCAGGAACGGCCGTCCGCGTCGCCGGGCCCGTCGGGGCCGGAATCGGCCTCGGCCTGGCCGGGGTCTCGGCATTGGACAAGACGGGCGCGCTCGACAAGGTTCAACAATTCGGAGCCTCCACGATTGGAAAGGCTCCCGCCCCCGTTCAAACGGCCGTCAAAACCGTAGCCCTCCCCCTCTCGACCGTCGGCGCGGTGGCAACGGGACTCGTCGGGCGCGGCACGGTTCAAGAGAACGTCCGAACCGCCTTTCGAGGAACCGTCCTGGACTCGGGCATCAAGCAGGTTCAATCCTTCTTCGGGTGGCGGCGCTAATGCCGGAAATCCCACCCTCCCTCTTGGCGCGCTTCGGGCGCGGAGTGCGCGCGGGGTGGAGCGCGGTCCGCCCGGCCGTTCCGTTCGCGGTAAAGGCGGGCGCGTTCACCGGAGCCGTAGTCCTGGGCGGCGCGGCGCTCGGAAGCACGACGAGCAAGGTCGCGTCGAGCCTCAGTAACGCCTTCGAGCCGCCGCTCCAGAAGGAGGGCTTGGACACGGACCCCACCAAACCGGGAAACGAGACGTGGCTCGCCTTCGACCGGCGCACCGGCCGAACCCTCGTGTTCGGTCAACCAGCTTCGGACAAGGTGGGGCCCGAGCGCAGTCAAGAGCGCGAGATCGAATTGCTTCTTCTCGTGGCGGGCGCTGCGGTGGTCCTCGTTCTCGTCCTCAAGGGGAGGGGCAAGTAGTGGCCCGCCCACGCGCCCAACGCCGAGACGGATTCACCGCGTCCGGCTCGGGCCCGCGCCTGGACGACGAGTTTAGCAAGCAAGGCGTCCCGACGTTCGCCCCGAAGCACCGGGTCCCGCCCTACATGGACCCGCGCGTTCGCCGCAAACAGAAATCGCCCGAAGGGGGCGAGTAGCTTGGCAATCCGCGAACCCGTTCCTCCGCCCGTCACGATCGACGACATAAAGGGGACCGTTTGGGAAGGCTTGGCACAACTCAAAGGGCCGGTCCAACTCAAGCGCCCGTTCCAAATCGACAGCCCCGGACAAAACGAAAACCCGCAACTCTACGCGGGCGAAGTCCGCACGATCACCTACAAGGGTTCGGGCGAACTCTTGCTGTTCAACATCGACTTGCCCCTGGGCGTCACGCTCGAACTCCGACTGGACGGTTCGACGCGGAAATTCAGCCACGGCAACGAAAGCGGCGTTCTCCGGTGGGACGCGGGCGAGTCCCCGTTCCGGTTCCAATCCTCGCTTGAGATCGTCGTCATCAACACGACTGGCGCGGGACAGCGATACAAAACGTTCGTGAGCGGAGCCTGAGACAATGACCTTCTTTAGCGGAAACACCGACATGGACGCGCTTCTGAACAAGATCGCGGACGAACTCATCAACACGGGCTCGTGGCTCGACGCCGACGCAGCCGTTAGCGGCTCGAAGCGGGTCGTGCGCCACGCGGTGGATGCGAACTTCTACGTCCTCTTGGAACGGGTTGCGTCGCCCGGCTACAACGGATTCACGATCTTCCGCCTCAACGAAATCAAGGTCACGGTCTCCAGCGGATGGGACTCGGTGGGCCACCTGCCCACGGGAACCCAAGAGGTCACGTCGATTCCGGCCGAGTCTTGGCAGACCGGCCAAAGCAACTACCCGTTCTACGACTCGACCACGACGGGTTCGGGCAACAAGACGGGCCAATACTACCTCTGGGCCGATTCCAGCGGCGTTACACTCTTGGCGACGTGGACCGCCTCCAACAGCCACTACGACTACACGTCATTCTTCCACCTTGAGCGCAACACGACCAAGGAATACGCCGACGGGTTCACGAACTTCTTCCTGCTGAGCCTCGTTAATGAGGATCGCACGATCTACTACTCGTCCTACCAATTCTACGTCTACCGGGCTCCCAGCGGCAACGATTACAGTCTGAACCGGAAGCAATACATTCGACCGTTCAACACGTCCACGATTGACTACGCGCTCGCGGTGGCGACGTTCTTCGACTGTTACAAGTCGGCGGGGAACTCGAAAGTCTACTTCCAATTCCCCTACTACTCCAACAACCTCGATCCGTTGCGGCGGACGCCCATCGCCCAAACGCAACGTTGGTTTCGCGTCGGCGTTGGCCTGGGCGTCGCGGACGGGGACCTCATTGATTGGGTGAACGGAGCCGAGACGTGGAAATTCCTCGCCAAGACCCTGCAATCGCCCGACTCGACCAACTATCTCCCGATTGCGATCCGGTATGCGTGAGACGTGACACATGGCGGAATACGAAGGCGTCCCTCTCCAAAACCAAGGGAGTCCCGCTCCCCCCAACGATTACGGGGGAAGTCGAAGCATTGGACTCAGCACGGGGACGCTGTTCGATTTCGTTATGGCGTTCTCGGGCGACGAGTTGGCCTCCCGCTCCGGGACGATCAGCCTCGGAACCGTGGCCGGATTCATGGTCGACCTATCCGGTGACGACTACGCGAGTAGCCCGTTCATCCTCCAACCCGCCCAATTGAACCAACGCATGACGCCCGTTCTCGGCGATGAACTCCTGGGCCGTGCGTTGCGGCTCGACAAGGTCTACCGCTCGGCGGACCGCATTACCTACGTTGGTTACGCGCTCGACCAAAGCGGAAACCCGCTTCGACAGTATCAACTCCAATTCATCGGCCAGACCGTCCAGGAGAATTTCTCTGGCACGGCCACCGATCTAAGCGGCGTCTTCGTCGCCTACCTGACCGTCGGCGACACATACACCGCCTTCGCGTTCGATCCCAAGGCCGGGTTCGTCTACGAGCTGGTCTCAATCGTGGAGAACCCCAACAACGTGACCATGACGTTCAAACTCAAGACGAAGCGCGGCGGCTTCGGCGAGGGAATCTTCCTCGGGAGCGACTAAGCATGGTCGAAAAGAATTGCCGCGATTGCGAATGGTTCGACCTTCGCAAACGTCCGGGTGATGGAATCCTCGCGGGCAAGAAGCCCTACTGCGTCGCCCTCGGGTTCTTCCTGTTTGGCAACCACGCGCCCGACTGTAAACTCTACCGGCCCCGGCCGGGAGTCACGAACAAGCCGCTCGGAGGCGAACCGTAGATGGGCTACGCGATCATCCAAATCAAGGACGAAAATGGAAACTACGTCGATTGGGACGGCCGCCTGGTCGCCCTGCCCGACGGAACGCTCGGAAGCATCGTCGTCAAGAAGGTCTTGGAGACGAGCGTTCTCCGCGAGAAGGGAATCGACGTGGACGTGGCCGGCGGCCAAACCGTCGTGGTGGTCACTCATTCGGTCCCGGTCGGATCGGCGCACAAGGTCTTCGGTTACGGCTTGAGCCCCGAAGCGACGAGCCTCGACTTCTTCCAAGTCAGGAAGGACGCGGTGGTTCAGTCGAAGGTCTACGTCAACACCTACGAAGGCGGAATCGTGGACGATTACATTCTCATCGACAATCGGGGCGGCTCCGCGCCGGTCGTTGTGGTCCTCGAAGCCCACAACTCGAACGCGATTCAGTCTCGCAAGGCGAGCGGGTTCTTGCTCGTGGAGGACGTGACAAATGCGCTCCCGAGTTAGGGTGGACGATCCGATGGAGGAAACTCACGCCGCCGCCATCGCGCGGCTCGAAGCAGGATTGGAGGCGGTGCGCTCGAATGTCAGCGAATTGGGCGAAGAAGTCCGATACCTCCGACGCGGAATCGTAAACCGCCTCGTCTGGGCCATTGTTGTCCTCGCACTCGCGCTCGGCGGAAAGGACGTTTTTCAAATGGTCTTCGGCTACGGAGTCCCTTGAGCGCCGTTCTTCCTTCTTCGGAGAGCCCAACAATCCGCACACCAACGTCCGTTCCGTATCTCGGCGGCACGAAGCCACCAGGGCGAATGCCGGAATTCGCATTGAAGTTTGTATTCTCGCCTACCGCTCGAAATGCGTTCCTCAAGAACGCGACCGCGCCGGCCCATTACGAGGGTTTCCACCTCACGGCGGAATCGGGCTCCCTCAATTTCTTCCAGGGAAAAGTTCGCCATGTTCAAGCGCTGTTTGACGGCTCCTACACTCAAGCTGTGTTCCTTGGCAACCTCCTCGTAGCGGGCTCCTGCAACGAGGCGGTCCCAAATTCCCTTAGTTTCCTCTGGACTCCACGAAGGTCCAGTTGGCCTTCTTTTTCCGCCAAGCCGGCTTGCGAGCTTTGCGGCCTCACCGTGAAAACTGCCGTCGGGCAGCTTCAGAAAGGGAAGGAGCGACGTTCGGAACTCTTGCAGGGCTTCGTTGGCGTCGATGTCCGTTCCGAAGACGCCCAAACCGTAGGAGCGGCCCCGCACAACTACTCGCGGCGTCCAACCCGTTCGGCTTTTGACCACGAACTTGCCCTTCGCGTGCAGCAAACGGACTCTCTCCTGATAGCGCCGATATTCGTCTTTGGAAAGCTCTTGCCGCAAGGTCCGGTAGATGGGAGCCCTCGTCAATCCAAGACGCTTCGCCAATGTAGGAACCGGCACAGAGGCTACGGCTCCTTCGACAATACGATCCTTCATCGCGGAATCGACCATGTTGTTGTGGGCCGGTTTGCCAAGCGTCGCGCGGCGGGCCTTTTCCAGAACCTCGGGATGGGCTCGCGTGAATGCGGAAATAAACCGACCTCCCGCTTTCCTGGCGCAACTTGGGCAGCCCGTCGTAAGCAGAAGCTTCCGCGCCGTCGTCTCATAGGTGTGGCCCTCAAGGCCACACTTGACTCTAATCCGTTCGTCGTTGTCAACCACGGCCGCCAACGTCGAGAGGGGCATAAGCCCGCGTTCTCGGGCCCAAGCGAGGATATCTTTCCCGCTGCGCCGCTTACCCGCGCAGAACGGACACCAAACGCCGGCTTTTACTTGATACGGTGACTGAACAAATTCGTGGTCCTTGTTGCAGATCCAACGGTGTCCTACGGCCGAGCCCACATACGAAGTAGAGATTAGGCGTCCTCCGCGCTTCTCGGCCAAGGCCCGAAGTTGGGCCAACCGATCGTCCACCAGCCTGAAAGAACGAAAATCGGGAACGTCCTGCGCCACGAGCGGAACGCCCGACTCGCGTAAACGCCCCAAAATGTAGTCCCCAAGATTCCTGGTTTTTATCGTGAACGGGATTTCAATGAGCCTGATACCTCGTGCTTCGCAGGCCGCGCGTTTCAACGCATCATAGCGTTGACGTGCCTCAAACTCTTCTTTGTCCATCTTGAACGCGGCCATGGGTTCGAAGTGTTGCTGGCCATGATACTCGAAGGCGACACGCCGCTCCTCATTGTAGCCATCAAGCTCAAGTTTTGCGCCCTTTGGGCCCCTTAGCCAATCGGGCCATGCTGGCGAAAACGTGGCGCCAAGAAAATGCTCGAAGTAGGCGCGGCAGATCGCTTCCGCTACCTTTCCACGCCGACGGCAGGTTCCGCACCATTGACCTCTGAGAAGGTTCTCAAAACGAATTCTGAACTCATGGCCGTTGCCACAGCGAATTTCAATGCGTGATTCCAATTCAACCGGGAGTCCGGCGCTAACCACGAAACCCCCCAAACTTGCCGCGATTCTATCAACGTCTTGGGGGCCATACTTTCGACGCGAATCCCCTATTCTTTCGTCACCGCATTTCGGGCACCATGTTCCTTTCAACCCTCGAAGACGCCATAGCTCGGCGTCCCACGGTGGATGCCCCTGCTTGCATTGAAACCGAAAACGACCCGTGCCCGATCCTCGGGCGAGCCCAAGGCAACGACCCCCATGTCCGCTGGCAAGCTCCCCAGCCTCTACCAATTGTTCGGCCTCTTTGAGAGCCTTGTAGGAAAGTCCCATCCGACGCAATCGGTAGAAGACGGCCGCCTTGGTAAGACCGTATTCCTTGGCGAAAGAATCGAGGACAGCATCAATCGGGTTCCCCGAATCAATGAGCGCCTTCATCTTCCGGTCGGCATCCCATGGCATCCTCAGATTGCCACGGCTGCAATCTCGGCAGGTTTGCCCTTCTGTGCGTTTTGCCCGCCTCACCCAACGAACCTTTCCGCAGGACGGACACGCGGCCCCGACGAAGGTCGTATGCCCATCGCTGCGTATCGCTCCGACATTAGGCGCGTCCTCTTTTGCGAAGGGCGGAATTCTCGATCCCATTGGCCCAATTCCTCTGGATAATGCGCCTTAATAAGTGCGTGCCGGACGGGCGGCCCCCCGCAAGGACCCGAACGCTGGCGGCATGGGTAGAAGTTGGTTCCCCCCGAACGTGCCGGTGTGAGCATCGGCGGGGAACTGCCGGGCGAAAATCCGGCGGACTTTTTCAAACACTTGCAACGCAACATGGTCCAAAACGCGATGAAAATCTGGAACCACGAAGATGCAGTTCACAGGCTCGACCCGGACCACTTCGACGTAATCAGCCTTCGAACACCAAGTCGCCGTGTCCGGGTCTACCGACGCGGCGACGTGTGGCGGTGCCGCTCGGACAAGGACAACACCCAGGACAACCCGTGCGCCCATATCCTCGTGGTTCTCATCTACGAGGGGATTGTGGAACTCCCGAACACGGCCGCGGCCGTGTGGACGAAGATGAAGGAGGGACGCCACCACGCGGCCGAAAACGAGGCGTGGCAGCTGGTCCCGACGAGGCTTCCCGAACTTGCGGCGAAGCTCCTACGTCAAGGCTTGCCGGTTATTGCGCCCGAACCCGAGCCAAACCCGCTCGGGGGTCGCCCCTTCAAACCGATCTACCCCCAAGTCTACCAAGCCATTCTTCGCGTCGCGCTTCGCCAAAGCCACCGCAGCAGCCGAGGCGCATTGAACGCCACCGACCACCGCGCCCACAACCCCTACGGCAACGTCGGCGTGGCGACGCTCTGCCGGTTCCTCGCAAATCCAGAGACGACACCGATTCTCGAAAAATTGCTTGCCCTCTCGACGTGGCCCGCCAAGCCCTACGAATCCGTCTTTCACCCCGACGGGACCGGATTGACGGAGCAACACTTCAGCGCCTACTTTGACGAGCGCTACATGAAACGCAAGAAGGACCGCAACCGACCCGACCCCAACTTTGTAGGCCCCCCGAAGCCGGAGCCTGAGCCCCGGCTCCACCATTGGACCTACGCGGAAATCCTTTGGACCTACCGATATACCCTCATCGCCGCGATTCACACACAACAGGGACCCTTTGGGGAAGCGCCCTGGTTGATTCCGCTATTGGAGCGGGCTCGTCTAATGCTCGACGTGGCCGAGTTGGGAGGGGACAAGGCCTACGACGCGAATTACATCTACCAATACGCCAAGGCCCGGCAGATTGACACGCAGATCAAGATTCGGCGCGGCCACGATCCGACAAAGACGAGCCTTCGGAACAAGTTTCGCAAGCGCCAAATCGAGTCAAAGCGCCTCGACCCGCACGGCTTCGCAGCGCGGGCGAACCGGCGCAACAACGCGGAGACGGGAAACCATGCCTTCAAGGCGATCCTTGGGGACCAGATTTATTCCAAGGGAGCCGTCGCGCAGCGAAACGAAATCCTGTGTATGTGTATCGCCTACAACCTAACGCGCCTAATCTTCCTCGGCGTGGACCGGGGCATTGAAATCGACTTCGCAGGCGGCGCGCAAGTCCTCTCGCGCGTCCCGTGGGTTCCGTTGGCGACGCTCCATGAACAATTCCGAGGCGTCAAGGGACAACTGCGGCCCGAGTGGGCCTGAAAACCAAGGCAAAGTCAGAACAAGGGGCCTTCCGGAAGATTCTATTTCTCCATAAAACTCCCCGCCAAGCATGAAGCCATCCGTAGTTGTCGCTCTGATTGTGCTTGCGGCGCTCGCATTTTCCGGTTGCACCTCTAACTCGGGCTCTCAGTCCAACTGCAATAGCGCCGCGGCGTGTATGACCGTGACTTCGGCGAGTTTCGCGTCCAAGAACGGAAGTTGCGGCCTTTCGGTTGGGTATCCTGTAAAGTGCCACACACTCAGCGTGTCAATTGATAACCGGCAGGGCAAGGAGGACTTCAAGCCGGCGGGCGGATGGACAGGCGTGGACGGGAGCGGCGCCGGCTACGACGGCTCTGCCTCGGGGGCACCTGATGTTATCACGGCTGGCGGTCAAGGGCAGTTTACGGTCGAAATTGCCCGCTCGTCAGGCCCGATCGTGACCTTGTTCCATCACAAGGGAGCGGCCGGAGCCATGCAGGCCCCGGTCCCTTCGTATTCGGTCTAAGGCCGTTCCATAACCGGGGGTCGCTCAGGGGCTTATGGAGCGCAGCCCCGAAGCGCGATAGCGTTAAATGGGACCCCCTCTTTCGCGCGGACCTCCCCCGGGGAATCGACCATGCGAAAGGGCAACTGCACTTCTTGTGGACAGGGACTTCTCATCAAGGGCTCGACGAGTTACCCCTGCCCCACCTGCGAGGAGACGCTCTTCCGCTGCGGCAGCTGCCGCGAACAAGCCGTCGCCTTCACCAGCGCGTGCGGCTACATGGGACCGTGAGAACCATGACGGGCCAGAAGAACGACAAGGTCGGCCAGATCAGCCTCCTCATGCGCGTCCTGCCCGAGGATCCGACGGTCGACCTCAAGAAGGTCGAACAAGGCATCCGGAGCGCGCTGCCCGCCGGGTGCACCCTCGAGGGCACGGAGATCAAGCCCTTCGCTTTCGGCCTCAAGGCGCTCGTGTGCAAGATCCACGTCCCCGACGCCGAGGGCAACGCGGACAAGATCGAAGAGGTCCTGCGCGGCGTCCCCCACGTCCAGGGCGTCGAGTTCGTGAACATGAGCCGCGTCCTCTAGGGGACGCTTCTAAACGTTTCGGTTGGGCCCTATCACGCCCCGGTCCCCAACGGGCCATCCCCCGAAGCGCCACCCTGGTTCAACTTCGTCTCCAACAATGATTTATCCTCGGTCCGCCCGAGTCGTCGTTCGAGGGGTGTACGCGACGCGGCATGGACCGCAGCGGGTCTCCCACCCGCTGATGACGGGCCGCGGAGTGTCGCCCTCCTCTCCCTTTCTCACCGAAGCTGGTCCAGGAGCCGGTCCGCGCGCAACAGGCCGTAGCCGGCGCGCGGGTCATGCGGGGTCTTCTGGTTCGGCAGGGGCTCCACCGAGCGCTGGAGCGCCGTCTTCACGCGCGTGACGAGGCCCTCGCTGTTGTCGCTGCGCAAGGCGGGTTGGGATTCGAGGACGAGCGCGAGGCCCCCGCAGACGAAGGGCGCGGCCTGGCTCGTTCCCGCCGCGATGCGGTAACTCCCGTGCTCCCACGCGCTCTGGATGCCCACGCCGGGCGCGACGAGCTCGGGTTTCTTGTTCGGGTCCTGCCGCGTGGCCGTGGCGGGCACGCGCGTGCCGCCGACGCCCATGATGCCGTAGTTCGCGTCCGAGTTGCCCTCGGCCGAAAACGAGGGCACCTGCCGGTTGCGCGTGACGGCGCCCACGGCGATGACGTTCTCGAGCGTCGCGGGCGTCTCCACGTCGTTGCGCGAGGAATCCTCGCCCGTGTTGCCCGCGGCGGCGACGACGAGGATGCCGCGGTTCGTCGCGCGGTCGACGGCCTGGGTGATGTCGTCCGTCACGGAACCCAACGCACCCAGCGACTTGCCTCCCAGGCTCAGGCAGATGATGTCGGCCCCTTGGGACGTGGCGAAGTCGATGCCTGCGGCGACGTTGCTTGACGTCCCCGAGCCGTCCTTCGCGATGGCCTTGACGGCGATGAGGTTCACGCCGGGGGCCGCGCCCCGCATGTTGAGGCCCTGGAGCTTGCCGAAGAACGTGGCGCCGCCGCCGGCTAGCACGCCGGCCACGTGGCTCCCGTGGCCCGAATCGTCGTACGCCGAGGACCGCCCATTGACGTAGTCATGCCACGCGGCGAGGTGGATCTTGGAGAGGCTGGGATGGTTGGCCTCGAACCCCGTGTCGACGATGGCCACGTTCACGCCGGAGCCGTCGAGGCCGCGCGATTGCAGGTCGCGGATCCCCGTCATGCTGTAGGCCCAGTCGCTCGCGGTCGAGCTGAGGCTCTCCGTGAAAAGGTAGCCGGCGACGACCAAGAGGGCGACGCCCGTGACGATGAGGACCCAGCTGCTTCGGCGCATCGTGGCACGCTCCTAGGCGGATGCGAGCTGGACGGATCCGCTGCGGCAGTTGGGGCACGAGCGCACGTTGAGGCTGCGCTCGAGGCGCGACTCGGGCGCCGTGAAGCGCAGGACCTCTCCGCAGTTGGTGCACGTGAAGAGGACGCGGTCGTCCTCCTTGGCGCGGTTGACGCCCTTCAGGTTGCCGGGGGCGATCTTGGGCGCGCGGGGGATGCGGATGTTGTTCGCGCAGTAGGGGCAATCGATGCGGAAGTCGTTCTGGCGGCGCAGGTGCGTGGCCTCCAGGCCGAAGACCTGGCTGCAGAAGGGACACCGGAACGCGTGGGGCCCCTGGATGGGGCCGGAGGCGTAGGCGCGCGGCTTGGTGAGCTCCGTCACCTCGATGGCCGCCTCCTCCTCGGCGATCGGCAGGGCCAACGACGGTTCCATGCCGGCGGGCGTCGCGTCGAGTTCCTCGGCGACGATGGGCTCCTCCTCCGTGAGGTCGGGCTTGT
>Ga0070694_100001876_pt1 | contig 12445 bp, 5 predicted proteins | sample KBSK1251metaG_FD_65470 | JGI IMG/M metagenome (GOLD analysis project Ga0070694, IMG submission 65470) | Corn, switchgrass and miscanthus rhizosphere microbial communities from Kellogg Biological Station, Michigan, USA - KBS K1-25-1 metaG | ecosystem: Host-associated > Plants > Roots >... | reverse complement strand
CCAGCGCCAAGCGCACGCCAAGCAGTCCGCCCTCGATCCACCAATTACCAAACTGTGTGCGCGTGAAGATCAGGAAGTATGGAATGACGCCAAAGATCAGTAAGCCGACAGCGTAAGTCAGCACTGCGCGCGGAGCGAAAGCTCGCACGACTGCTCGCCCGGCGCCCTTGAGCGCCGCACCCAATCCCTCTCGCGACGCTGCGATCCACAAATGAATCGCGGCCAGCGGCAGCGCGATACCAAGCAGCAGGAAACGTAGGGCCGTGAACGTGATTTCCAGCCAGCGGCCCGGCGTTTCTGGTGTGCGAGTCGGTGAGCGCGGCGCGGCAGCCGCAGTATGTGCGGCATCGCGTATCCCAGCCAGCATATTGGTTTCGAGTTTACCGAGAAGATAGACGATCAACCAGGCAAGCAAAAGGATCGGCACGCTAATCAGGATCAGCTTCCAACACTCGCGCAACGACCGCAGCAGCAAAACACTGAGCTTCGTTTCGCCTTGCGCGTAACTCACGCTCATCGCTTGCAGGCTGAAGAAGAGAGCCGGCGCAATGATGACCAGGATCAAGTTGAGGAGCAATTGCAAAACGGTCGCTTCGCGCGTGAGCACAAAAAAGTAGATTGCGACGAGCAGCGCCAGGTAGAGGCCGAGAAAGACGGCAATCGCTCGCCAGTTTCGCAGCAGATGGCGCGTGGCAGTGGCTATCGAGTTCATCACGTTTTTAAGCATGGTTCCACCCGTTGAGAGAGCGCGAGCATCATCCTCGCGCTCTTAAATCACTTCTTGTCCAAAATCTTCAGTCGCGTGTTGGCCGTGTTCGCTTGCACCGTCGGCTGATACATCAACTCCGCGCGCGCCGGGGCGACGCGGAATTCGCCCGGCACTTGCACACGCAACGCGTACTGAAAAGTCGCGTCGCCATCGAAGTAGCTGGCGAAGATGGCGCTCTTCTGGTCGCGGAACTCGCGCGCGTTGTACCAATCGCTCCATCGGCCTTCGCTGTAATCGAGGTTGATACCGCTCGCTCGCTCGATTTGCTCACAGCCTGCCGGGATCGGATCTTCGATCATCAAGTATTGTCCGCGCGCGCCTTTGACCTGTAACCGCGAGACGATCAGATCACCCGAACGCAATTCGCCAGTCAGTGGTTCGACCGCCCACTTCGCTTTGCCGTTGCTTTCCGTCATGCGCAACCGCAGGTACTCGCGTGTGAGCGTGAGGTTCTGAGAGCCTTGCGCCGCGATTTGATCGTCTTTGGTGAAGTAAGCGAGTGTGGTTGAAAGGTAGAGCGTGCCGCGCCCGCGCTTGACGACTCGCAACTGATTCGCGTTGCTTACTTCGCTGCCTTTAAGCTCGGCGAGGGACGGCTGCCCTGCTGTCGCATCAGCGGCTGTCACACGGCGCGTGAGGATCTGCTTGCCGTTCAAGTAAACCTCGACCGTGTAATCAGACGAGAGTTCCTTGCTCGCTTTCAGATACTCGGTGAGGCCGAAAATGGCAAACGCCGTGTGTTTGGTCGAGAGCCAGAAGTAACCATTCTGGCGATTGGTCACCAGCCAGCGCGCAACCTTCGGCAGCAGCGGACTCTGCGGCGTGAGTTGCGAGAGAGCTTTGAGCGAGAGCGCAGTTGCTTCCAGATCGTTATCTTCGGTGAAATCGAGCATCGGACGGCGCTTCGATTCCCAATGCGCATCGAATTCGTTGACGCGGGCCAGGCGTTCGAGTTCACCCGCGACCTGACGCGCGCGATCTTCGTCACTATGCTGCTTGAGCGTGAGCGCGAGGAGCGCAAGACCGTAAGGCTGCAAATCTTTGCGCCGCCCAAACAACCCGTTGATGTGCCGCGCGACAGCGTCATTATTTTGCCGCGCGTCAACTCCGGCGCTCACGGCAAAGGCGTAAATCATATAAGCCTGCGTTTCAGGATCAATCGGCTTGCCGTCTTCGGACTTGTTCGCATTCATCATCTGTTCGAGTTTGGCGCGGGCGCGGCTGATGCGATATGTCTCGATGTTGTAACCAGCACGGCTCGCCATCAACAATCCATCAATCACGTAAGCCGTCATAAACGGATCGGTCTGATCGGTCTTCCACCAGCCCCAGCCGCCGTCACTGTGCTGGAAACCGTAGAGGCGATCCAGACCGCGCTGCACCTTCTTGCCCAGATCATTTGAATCGCGCTTCGAGGCTGTCTTCACCTCTTGCAGCGTTTGCGCCACGATCACGTTCGGCAAAAAGCTCGACATCGTTTGCTCGGTGCAGCCATACGGGTAGCTGGTCAAATAATCGAGCGCGCCGAAGAGCGAAGCTGCGATGGAAGGCGAAGCTTCGATGCGTAGCGAACGCGCAGTGGCATGAGCGTTGGCCGGGAGATCGAGCGAGATGGGTTTATCCGCATTCTCTTCTGTCAGCGTCGTCGCGCCGCCTTTCGTCTGCCTTAATCCCTGCGGCACGATAGGCAGCGGGATTTCCACGCCATCCGATTCCTCATTCGTCTTCGCCGTTGCAAGCAAGCGCATCTCGCCTACCTGTGCCGCGTTCACGCGCCAATCAACGCGATACTCGCCTTGCTTGTTGATCGTCACGGTCTGCTTAGGCGGATCAAGCAACTGTGCGCCGGTCACTTGCACTTCGATCTCGGTTGATTTGTCCGCGTCGAGATAGTTGTGAATGATGGCGGAAAGCGTGGCAGTGTCGCCTTCGGTTAGGAAGCGCGGCGTCTCCAAACGCAGGATGAGATCTTTACGCGCGATCACTTTTCCAACGGTCGAGCCAACGCGCAGATCGGCGGTCACTGCGCGGGTCGTCGCGCGCCACGTCGTCAGATTATCGGGTAGTTTGACGCTGACGGTAGCCTTGCCATCCGAGCCGGTGACGACATCCGGTTGCCAGTCGGCAGTGTCTTTGAATTCTTTGCGGATCGTGGGTTCCGCATACTGGCTCTCGTTCTTGAAGTCGGCGAGTTGATAGGCCGCTCGATTGCGCGAGAGCTTCACTGGCTTATCGCTCGAATAGCCGGTGAAGTTGTAGGAAGTCGAAAAGACGGTTCGCACGTGATTGTAGCGGCGACCATAAAATGCGCGGCGAATGTCGCCCGCACGTTCGGGCATGATGCTATAGATCGCTTCATCTACGACGCCCAAACTCACTTCCGTGCCAGCGGCGGGCGAGCCGTCAGCGTTGCGCGCCAGGATCGTGTAAGAAGCCGTCTCGCGCGGTTTGTATTCTTTCTTGTTCGGGATAATCTCCAGGTTCAGAAACTTGTTCCGCGCGGGCACGGCAAGCATCTTGTCGGAGGAATACATCTCGCCTTCGCTGACATAAGCCACGCTCAGATAAACGTTCGGTGCGTGGCGCGCTTCGATCTTCACGTCAATCATGACGGCGCGTGCAACGGCAGGAATATGGTCCCAAGTCATGACGCCCATCAACTCGGTCGTCACGAGCAAGTGCGCCTTGTCCGTCGGCAGCATGGCGAGCACGTGCGCCGTCTCGCCCGGCTGATAGGATTTTTTATCGGGCACGAGTTTGATCGAGCGGCTGTCTTCGTAGGCGAACTCTGCCCATTTGTTGTTGCGATCAGCAGCCCACAAATAACCGCCCAGCGAAACGATTTGCTTGGCGCCTTCGTGGACGATGGTTTTGATCTCGATGCTGCCGATTTCGGGCACACGGTAATCGTAACTGCCTTCGCCTTGTGCATTCGTGCTGACCTCACCGGAGGCCAACTCGCGTTCGCGCATCTTGTATTCATAGCGATTGTACTTATCCTGACTTCCCGTCTCGACTTTTTCCCACCATCGTTTGACAAACTTGAGCGTCACTTTCGCAGCAACGGGACGGCCTTCGTAATCCGAAGTCTTGACGTTGATCTTCGCCTGATCATTTTGATAGTAAACGTAACGATCAGGCCGCGCGTAAGCGACGATGGTTCCGCGCGTACCGACAAAACCATTTTTGCCTTCGATGGTGCGGCGCGAGGCGTCGGTGACTTGCGCTTCGAGGCGATAGGTGAAATCCCACGGCTGTTTTTCATCCGGCGGCGGCACCTCGAACTCAACCTCCAGCTTGCCCTGCGCGTTGAGCTTGCCCACGCCATCCTTGACCATATCGTTGCCATAACCGTAATAGCCGCCCTCTTCATCGTCTTCTTCCGACCCGCTTAGCTCATCGCTGCCATCTTCGCCGCGCCACCACCAATAATAGTAACGCGAGCGATAGATGTAGTATTTGACCTCGGCGTTAGTGACCGGCTCGCCGAAGAAGTAACGCGCCTCGACGGTGAACTTCGTTTTTTCGCCCACCTGTACGAATGGTTTGGGCGTGCTGACACTGACTTTGTATTCCGGCTTCTTGTATTCCAAAACCTCGAAGTAGCTCGTCGCTTTGCCCTTGCTCACATTGGCCACGATGCGATAGGTGCCGAGCGGCGCGCCGCTGGCAATCTCCACTTCACTGCTGAAGGTGCCGCGCGCTGAAAGCGGTAGTTCTTTCTCCATGAGCTTTCCATTGTTTGGGTCTTCAATCGAGACTTTGACCGTGCGGTCGCCGATGGCTTCGTAACCATCTTTGCCGAGACGGCGGAGAATGCCTTTGAAGAACACTTTCTGCGCAGGTCTGTAAACAGGCCGGTCGGTGTAGATGTAAGCCGTCAAACTCTGATCACCTCCGCCTTCTTCATCTTCAGCTTCATAGCCGCCGAAGTAGTACGGTTCCAGATCGGAGATCGCAAACTCGCTGCGCCCGCTGGCCATAATCAGATAAGAGTTACCTCCGACTTGGCTGCGCTCTTCTTCAGGGTCGCGGTCTTCACCTGGCGGCGGTGTTTGCTGTGCGGGCTTCTTGATGCGAGTTTTGAGGATGCCGCTGCGGTCGGTCGTGCCTTGCGCGAGCGTTTGCTTGCCCTTCACGATTTCGATGTTCAGTCCTTCGCGCGGCGTGCCCGATTTGCGATCCACAGCGTAGATGAGCATCTCGCCATCCGGCGAGACCTTATCAATCGTCGTCAAATCGGTGACCACAGCGATGGTATAAGCACGCAGGTCGCCATTGACTGCTTCGATCAGATAAACGCCTGTCTCGCATTTGCCGAGCGCAACCATGCGCGTATCGTATTCGTTTTCCAGCGGCGTCAATCGCTCGCGCCAAGTCTTGACCACTTGATCCGAGTTGAGCAGCGGCACGCGCGCGTAGTCAGCGACATTAAGCGGCACACGATTGCCGTTATCTTCACCTTGACCGCGAAACTTTTGATTGAAAGCGGTGCGCGACTCCTGCTTGAGCTGGCCGCGAAAATAATTTTTGACCGAACCGTAAATCGAACTCTTGAAGGCGCGCACTTTCTCTAGCACCGACGGCTTGCGCTCATACGTCGCCGCCAATTGCTGCTTCTCCTGCTTGCCCATCTGATGCGGATCATTGAGTTCTTTGAAGAACTTCACTGGCTCTTTAACGCGGTAGACGCGGAAATCGAGCGAGTCAATCGCTTGATAGTTGATGAAGATCCGCGCGTTCTCGCTGGTGCCATAGGTGCGATTGGTCGAGAGCGAAAAGAAAGGCTTCGCCGCAATCGTGGGCTGCGGGGAAGCGGCGGGCTGCGCGGCTTGGTTGCCTTGCGCGCGCATTCGCAGCGTGGCCATAGACAGCGCGGCAGCGACGACGACTAGGTAAATCGCAACGATGGTGAAGTGATTTCGGAATTTCATAGTTCCTCTCCTCGGCCTTATTCGAGAATCTTCAGCCGATAGAACCCCAGGAAGTTTTGATTGTTATCAATCGGACGCCAGCGCTTGTCAGGATGCTGATCGAGCACGGTGAGCCGCACTTTCTTAACGGTGCCTTCATCGGTTGGCGATGCGCCAGTGTGATAGACGACCCAATCCGCTGCGCCTTCGTTTTCATGTCTGGCCGCGCCGAGAAAAATCATGACGTGATAAGGAAATTTCTGCACCCACGGTTGATGAAAGAAGAGCAAGTCGCCCGCTTGCGCTTGGCGGCGGTCACGGCTGACGAACCGGGAGTTGTAATTCAAGAGCGTGCGCGCGTCGGCGAACTCAGAGAATTTGCCGCTACGAAGATCGCTTTCTTGAAATGAACCGAAATCGGTGCGGAAAAGTTTTTCGCTCAGTGGGCCGTGCTCCAAGCTGTAAGCGCGCACATCGGGCGTCCACGGCTCGTAGCCTTCCCCCATCTTTTGAAACCACGCCCGGTCATGGCGGCGCAGCGCCTCGCGCCAGGCAAAGCGCACCAAGCCCGCGCAATCGCGCTGCTCCGCGTTCCATTCATCGCTCAACTGATAGAACTGCATCTCGGCAAGGCCCGTAAACCAGCGCCGGAAATTCGTGCGGTCATCGAATGAATAAAGTTCGGCAGCGTCAGGCAGGCCATCATTGTCCGAATCGTTCCAACTAATGACAGAAGGCCGCGCTCGTTCAGTGCGGGCTTGTGATGAACAGGCGGCGGTTGAAAGGCAGATGAAGAGCAAACCAATCACGGCGAATGCGGGCAGTCGCAACCCCACGCATTGATCGCAGAATCGCTCAGAGCGCAGAAACGAGCGCGCGGTTTCGCCATTTGTGTGATCAGCTTTAATCATCGCTCAGATGCAAGCAATCTACTGCCTTTGCGGGACGTATGATCACTCATTGCTCTCGCCAACAAAAGGGTCGCAGCTACTTCGCCTTTGCCTTGCAGCACCAAGTTGCGCGGCGGCTACCAACGCGGCGACGTTGTGGCTACCCACATATTCTCGAAGACTGGGAGGCATGCAGTGGGAGCGTTGATGTCGTCTTTATCGTCTGATTAAATTTGAGATTGACGGGAGCTACTATAACAGAATTGCGCGGGGCAGAGAAACGCGCGCACCGCTTCACGCGGGCACGACAAGCGGCAACTCGATCTCGACCACCAGCCCGCCGTCTACGGCATTGGCGGCGCGCACTGTTCCTTCGTGCATCCGCACTACGCGCTCAGTGATAGCAAGGCCGAGTCCCGCGCCGTCCAGTTCTGCCTCTGACGCTCCTGACGCGCGGCGGAAGGGGAGGAAAATTTCCGGGAGCATTTCTGCGGACACTCCTGGCCCGTAGTCACGCACGCGGAGCGAGGCTCTCGATTCTTTCGCGCCGCTCTGCTTTTCGAGCGTGATCTCAACGGCGGTGCCTGGGCGAGTGTGGCGAATGGCATTGCGAACCACGTTCTCAATCGCGCTCCGCAACAATTCCATCAGCCCCGACATCGTGCATGGATCAGCGGAAAGAATCTTGACCGCACGATTCTGAGCTTGGCCTTCAAAGTCGCCATCAGCCGCGACTTCATGCACCAGATTGGTCAGATCGAATGTTCCGCGCAAACCCGCATCCACGCCGCTCTCGATGCGCGCGAGCGTCAGCAACTGGCCGATCAATTTGTCCAGACGTTCAGCTTCAAGTCCGATGCGATCCAGATATTCGGGGGCTTCATCCTTCGAGCACTTGCGGAGCAGGCTGAGCGCGACGATCAGCCGGGAGAGCGGAGAGCGCAGTTCATGAGAAACATCTCCGAGCAAGCGTCTTTGGCCCGTAATCAAAGATTCGATCTGTTCGGCCATGCGGTCGAAGTCACGGCCAAGTAATCCGATTTCATCGCGGCGGCGACCCAAAGTTTGATTGACACGCGTTTCAAAGCGCCCCTCGGCGATGCTGCCCGCTGCGTTACGCAATTGCACCAGCGGCTGAGTAATATGACGTGTGAGCCAGAGGCAGAGCAAGCCGCCGATAAAAAAGATGACCAGCACCCGCAAGGCTGGATATTCCTCGAAGATCGTCCAGAGTGGAGAAATCGGCCCGCGTTGAAATTGCAGCGCCAGAGTATACCTGCGTCCGCTCAGCCCGATCACCTGCTTGGCCGCGACTCCTGCTTCGCCGCGTATGACAGGAGGTTCTTCACCGGCACCCTTGGTGGCTTCTTTCACCCAATTGGCTACTTCCCGGAGATTGCTCGGCCCTTCTTGTGGCAGCAGCAAATTCGCCTGCTCGTCGAAGAAGTAAACCAGCACCGACTCTCGCGGCGGCAAGCTCTCAAGGTATTCCGCCAGGGCTTGCTTTCCAGAACGATCAAAGATTTCCGCGGCTTCTTTCGCTTTTGTGGAGAGCAAGTTCATGAGCCGGGCGTGGCATTTTTCTTCTGACATGACCAGAACGTATTTGTGCCCGCTTGGCCCAATCACTTGTTTGGCCACGGCCCCGGCTTCACCCGAGACAGCCGGAGGCTCTTCGCCCTTCGCCGACTCTCTCGCCCTTTCGGCTGCACTGCGGATGTATTGAGGCACTTCGCGATCCGGCAGCGAATTCAGCTTCTCGTCAAAGAAGTAAGCCGGAATCGCTTCCTGCTGCTGTAAGTTCTCAAGGTGTTTGGCTAGGCCGACCTTACCCAAACGATCAAATGCTTCAGCCGTCCTCTTCGCCTCCGCTGAGAGCAGGGTCATAAACCGCGAGTTGCATTGCTCTTCGTAGAGCGCCACGATGTATTTGCGCCCGCTCGGCCCAATCACTTGTTTGGCCGCGGCTTCACCTCTGCCGCTCGGTATCGGAAAATTTTTTCCGGTTCCTCGGCTTTCTCTTCTTGCCTTGTTCGCCACTTCTCGCACGTGATTTGGCGCTTCCCGGCCGAGCAGCGACTTTCCTTGCTCATCGAAAAAGTAGGCCGTGGCGGCTTCTCTTTGCTGCAACTCGTTGAGGTATTCTGCCAGAGAAGACTTGCCGGAGCGGTCGAAGACATCTGCGGCCTTCTTCGCTTCCTCAGGCAACACGATGAAAAATTGGTGATCCTCCTGCCGTTTATAGCGATACGCCACGATATTTGAAATCTCAAGCGTCACCCCGACCAGAACGACGACCAGCCAGAACCAGAGGAAGATTTTGAAGTAGAGGCTTCGCATCAGAGCTTGCTCGTTTCACCGTCGGCCAGGCAAAGCATAAAGGTAGCCGATCCCGCGCACTCCCTTGATGCGTTCCGTACCATCTTCCAGGAGGCCCATCTTTTTGCGGAGATTGCAGACGTGAGTGTCAATGCTGCGATCAAAGGGCGAGAACTCGCGGCCGAGAACATCGCGCGTCAGTTTTTCACGTCCGATGACTTGGCCTGCGACGCGCAACAGATCTGCCAGGAGATCGAATTCCACCGTCGTCAGATTGAGCACCTCGCCACGGCGGCGAACAAGGCGCGCTCCGGCGTCCAATTCAACATCACCGACGACGATTGACGAATGAGGTAGGTGATTGGAATTGACGGAGACTGGCTTGGCGCGCCGCAGGATGGCCCGTATGCGAGCAGCGAGTTCTTGAGGATTGAAAGGTTTTGGCAGGTAATCATCCGCGCCCAGATCCAGGCCCAGCACTCGATCGAGCGCGTCACCCTTGGCCGTCAGCATGAGCACCGGCATGAGGGATTCCGCGCGGATGCGCTGAAGCACTTCAAACCCGTTCATGCCCGGCATCATGACGTCCAAAACAATCAGTTCGTAATTGCCAGACAACGCGCGCTCGACGCCCAGCGCGCCGCTATGAACAGCATCCGTTTGAAATCCTTCTCGCACTAAAAACCGCGTCACCAATTTGCAGAGCGCGGCGTCGTCATCAATAACTAGGATATGATCAGCGAGACATTCCTTTTGTCTTTCCATAAACGAATGCATGGGACACAATTCGCTCCATTATTGAATCAGCCGCATTCTACCTTGTGCAGCTTCTTCCCCATCGTCAAGAAGTGTCAAGTCACTTTTGAAAACCTTCGGCGGGGTTGCGTCTACCGCTGTTGACATTTCTTGACCTCCCTTGTCATTTCTTGACCGCATGCGCCAGCGGTCTGCCGCATAGTCTAACTCCAATATGCGGAAAAAGTATCTACCATCTATCGGCAGTCCCTTGGGATTGTTTACAACCATCACGGCAGGCATCAGTGATGCCGACATCTGGAGGAAAGTGTTATGACTAAGCTGAGCAGACCGAAGATCAATCTTCATCGAAAGAACATGTTGCTGGCCGCCGCCTCACTCTTTTTAGCCGTCTCGTGCCTGGCCGCCACGCCATTCGCGCTGGGAATCAACTTCGACCCGCAGGAAATGAGGCAAAGATCCAACCAGGGAGAAGCGCGGGAGCAGGAAGAGCGGAAGCGGCAGGAGCGCGAGGGTTTCAAGAACGAAGAGCTTGAGCTGCGGCGCCGGATGGAACGGGCGGAACGGGCCTTAATGCAGGCCACGCTGGCCAAAGAAGCGAAGATCACGATGGGGCAAGCGATCCAGTTCGCCACTTATCAACAGCCCGGCACGGTGCTCGAATGCAGGTTGGTGCGCGAGCGGGGCGAGGTCTTTTTCAACGTCGTGGTCTTTTCTGGCAATGACGCAGAGAATAACGCCACGCACCTGCAAATCAGCGCCGTGGATGGCCGCATCTTGAGGACTGAAAGAGAGCGTTAGAGAGAAGACCGCTGCTCAATAATCAAAAGCCTGTCTATTCCAAGTTCCGCTTGGAATAGACAGGCTCTCGACAACCGAGCACCAGACTAGGTTATTTCACTGGCTGCTTCTCTTGCTGTTGCCCCTGCGCCTTCTCCTTCGCATCCCCCACCACCTTGTATCTCTCCTTCTCTTTATCTTTGTCCAAGAAGGGGATGCCTTTCACCATCCATTCCGGCGCGGGTGCGCCCTTCAGGTAATGATCGAAGAACTCCTGCATGCGCCGCGTGAAATCCTTCTGATTGGGGCGGCGGCGAATGCCGTGCGGCTCGCCGTTGTAGGTGAACATGTAAACTTCCTTGCCGAGCCGACGCAGCGCCAGGTAATACTCGATGCCCTGATACCACGGCACGGCGTCGTCATTATCGTTGTGCAGCATGAGAAGCGGCGTCTGCACACGATCAGCGCGGAAGATGGGTGAGTTTTCGATGAAGCGCATCGGGTATTCCCAGAGCGTCCCGCCGATGCGGCTCTGCGTGTGCTCGTATTGGAACTGGCGCGGCAGACCGCTGCCCCAGCGGATGCCGTCATAGGCGCTGGTCATGTTCGAGACCGGCGCTCCAGCTTCTACGGCTCTGAAGCGATTGGTCTGCGTAATCATGTAAGCGATCTGATAGCCGCCCCAACTGTGACCTTGAATGCCGATGGCCTGTTCGTTAACGAAGCCTTTATCAACCACCGCTTGAATCGCAGGCAGCACGCATTTGAGCGCGCTCTGTCCGGGATAGCCGATGGTATAGACGATGTCGGGCTGAAGCACGAGGTAGCCGTTGCTCGCGTAATACGAAGCATTGATCGAACCGCCCGGCTGCGGATTGACGAAGTTATTGACGTTCTGCGAGAGCTTCTCGTAGATGTAGACCATCATCGGATACTTCTTGTTCGGGTCGAAGTTCTCCGGTTTGATGAGCGTCGCGCTCAGGAGCACGCCGTCCGTGTTCTTGAAGCGCACGAGTTCTGACGATCCCCAAAGCAGATTCGCTTTTTGCGGATTGGCGTTGCTCACCTTCTTCAAGTTCTTGAAGGCGGAATCGGTCACCAGCAGATCCGGAAATTCATTGAAGGTCGAAGCGGTGAGCACCATCACATCAGCGTCTTTCGCCTTCGACGGATTGCTGAAGTTCTTCGGCGCCATGATCAGCTTCTCCGGCAACCCGCCGTCAATCTTATCGCGATAGAAGCCTTCCTCGCGTGTCCACTCGTTGTCCACGTGCAGCAGCAGCGGCTTGGTCGGATCAATCGCGCGCTCTTGCGGATCTTCGCGCAGGTTGACGTAGCGGAAGACGAGCTTCTCTTTGCGCCCGACGCCATCAGTCAGATTTTTTGCGCCGCTGCCGTCTACCGCGACTTGCCAGATGTCGTAGCGGTCGTAAAGCAGCACATACTTATCATCCTTAACCCAGCCCGCGTTGCCGAAACTCGGCGCGACGCTCGGCGAGTCGTGGTCTTCCTGATAAAAGTTGACGCTGATGTTCTTGGTTAGGTTAGTGACTTTGCCGTCAGGGATAGAGATGACGCTCCAGTGCTTGTCATCGAAGTAGAGCGCGTACTTGCCGCTCGGCGACCAGTTGAAGGCACCGCGATGTTGTTTCTCGATTTGCTTGCGGCTGCCGTCTGTCGTGTTGACCAGATAGACATCGGAATAGTTGCCGTCGTAGTCAACCATGCGGCGATACTGACGATCATCCGTACCGAAGGCCCAGCGACCATCGCTCGATGGATTGACGCCTTCCATCGTGGTGTCGGCGAGTTGCACGAATTTTTTCTCTTTGAGATGGAAGATCGCGCGATAGGTGCGGTTGCGATCCTGCTCGGCGCGCACCTTCTGCATCGGCTGGATGAAATCATCTTTCCATGACCACAGGTCTACCGAGACGCGGTCTTCGTTGTTAGTCGTGTCAGTTGCTTCCGCGTCATTTTCTTTTTCTGGTTCGGTCGGCGGCGCAATGTTCAAGAAC
>Ga0070694_100001875_pt1 | contig 12446 bp, 4 predicted proteins | sample KBSK1251metaG_FD_65470 | JGI IMG/M metagenome (GOLD analysis project Ga0070694, IMG submission 65470) | Corn, switchgrass and miscanthus rhizosphere microbial communities from Kellogg Biological Station, Michigan, USA - KBS K1-25-1 metaG | ecosystem: Host-associated > Plants > Roots >... | reverse complement strand
GCGGCTGCGTCGCCTTTTTGCTGATGACGCCGGACCGGCGACCGAGATCGTGAACGCCACGGACGAGGATCTCGCGGTCTATCCGATGTTCGATCTGCCGCCGGTGCCGCGGTGGCACTCGGGGCCGATGGTCATCATGGGCGATGCGGCGCACGCCACGTCGCCCAGTTCCGGTCAGGGCGCCTCGATGGCGATCGAGGATGCGGTCGTGCTGGCGAAATGTCTGAGGGACACGTGCGACATTCGAGACGCGTTCGCGACGTACGAGCGCCTTCGACGCCAGAGGGTCGAGCGTGTCGTACGCAATTCGGCGCGCATCGACCGCTCGAAGTCACCGGGACCCGTCGGACGCTGGTTGCGCGATCTGTCCATGCCGATCGCGCTGAAGCTGTTCGCGAGCCCGAATGCCCACGCGTGGTTGTATCGCTACCACATCGACTGGAATGAGCGCGTCACGGCTTCGGTGGGACGTCGAGCACATGACGCTGCTGTTTGCGCCGATCCGCGCGCTGCTTACTGAGGCGAGCTCGGGGTACGTGGCGGCGGCGCCAGATGCGCCGCGAAGAAGCGATCCACCTGCTGCCACGCGTCCCGCAGCACGTGCGCGCGCCAGAAGTAGTGGAACTCGCCGGGATACATCATGAATTCGACGCGCTTGTTTGCCTTGACGAGTGCGTCGACGAGACGCACCGACTCGTAGAACGGGACGTTCACGTCGGCCGTGCCGTGCAGGACGAGCAGCGGCTGCACGATGTCGTTCACCCGCTCGATCGGTGCGGTCCGGCGATAGATCTCGGCGTTCTCCTGCGGCGATCCCATGCGGGCGTTGATCCAGGGACCGTCCGGGTCGCGATGCCAGTCGCGCCAGTCGTCCACGCCCGCCACGTCGATGCCGCAGCGAAAGAGCTCCGGCGTTCTCGTCAACGCCTGCAGCGTCATGAACCCGCCGTAGCTGAGGCCCCACACGCCGATCCGGCTGGCGTCCACGTAGCCCGTGGACTTCAAGAACGCGACGCCGGCCGCCACATCGTCGTAGTCCCTGCCGCCGAGATCGCGATAGTGGCCCTGACGCCACGCCCTGCCGTACCCGATGCTGCCGCGGTAGTCGACCGCGAGCACGACGTACCCGCGCTGCAGCAGATACTGATGCACGCTGTAGTAGACCGCGTAGTTCCGTTCGACATGCCAGCCGTCGTAGTTCTCGTTGGTGCCATCGCCGTGAATCCAGACAACCGCCGGATGCGTCGGCGTCTTCGCCATGTCGGGCGGGACGAACAGAAACGCCGGCACCTGCTTGCCGTCGGGAGCCGCATAGCGGACGAATTGCGGCTCGACGAGCGAGGCGCGATCGATCGTCGGCGGAAGCGAATCAGTGAGCCGCTCCGGCGTGGCATGCGCGGCGGCGTCGACGACGAACAGATCGGCGGAGCTGCGCGAATCGGTGTGCTGGAACAGGAGCCGCCGGCCGTCGGGGCGCCAGGTCGCATCGATATCGGTTCCGCGATCGCCTGTGACGAGCGCCACACGTCCGGTTGCCGCCTTGTCGTCGATCGGCGCGATGGCCAGATGGCGCTGGCCTGGATTCGATCCGTCGTTCACGTCGAACGCAATCCGTTTGCTGTCGGGCGCCCACCGCGGGCGGCGCACCTCGTATGCACCTGTGGTGATCGGGATCGGCGTGCCGCCCGCCGATCGAACGACGTACAAGTGATCCCATCCGTCCCGATCGCTGAGGAACGCAATCCACTGCCCATCGGGTGAGGGATCCGGCTCGGGACGGCTGCTGGCCGGCGGACTCCACCATTTGTCGTCCTGCTCGCGCGCAAGCGTTTGGGCTTGACCACTTCCGACGTTGGCGACAACGATTTCTCGCGTTCGAAGATCGGGGCTGATGCGCTGGAACACGAGGCGCTGGGCGTCCACCCACTTGGGAGAACTTTCGGCGCCAGGAGTACGGCCGATGATCGTGACCGCCCCACCCGACGACGGCACGACGCCGACGTCAGATGGAGTCCGTTCGAACCAGTTGAACGACAGCTTCGCGCCGGAGAACTCCGGCGTGTCCTGACGTCTCGTCACGGTCGCGGACGTGAAGGCGATGTGCGCGCCGTCCGGCGACCAGACCGGCGTCGATTCGCTCTCGGCCGTGGACGTCAGACGCGTCTCGGCGCCCGAGGCGAGCTCGCGAACCCAGAGATCGCCGGCGCGTTCGAACGCCGCGCGCCTGCCGTCGGGCGACACGGCGATCGTGGCTTCCGCCTCGGGCGTCGTCCACACGCGGCGGGCTTCGGACCCGGCGGGCGCCGCCTCCCACAAGTCGCCGCCGCGGGCGAAGAGCAGCTTCGCGCCGTCATGGCTCCATGCGAGGCCATCAATCAGTTCGGCGTCGAAGGTGGTGACCGCCTTCGGCGGGGCGCCGGGAACGGATGTGTAGACGTTCTGCACGCCGCCTCGATCCCAGACGTATGCGATCTGCGAACCATCGGGCGACCAGACCGCGCGCGACGGATGCCGGATGTCGAGGAGCGCGTCGATGGTGATTCCCGCCGCGCGCCGCGGCGCCTGCGCCGACGCGCTCAGCACCGCAGCGGCGACGAGGCTGCTGACGACGATCGATGTGCGCACGTCTTCCTCCGTCAGAACGCGACCCGTACACCGAGCCGCGCGACCCGCGGCGGCAGGATGCTGGTCGGCCGGCCGAACAGCGATCCGACGTTGTTGATGATGGCGGTGCTCGCCGACTGATTCAGCAGATTGAACACGTCGACCATCAGCTCGAGCTCGCGACGCGCGGCGAACCGGAAGCGCTTCGAGCCGCGGACGTCCCAGAGCGTCACGTTGTCGAGGCGCGTGGCCCCGCGCGGCTCGGCGAGGATGGTGACGGTTCCCTGGTTCAGCCCCCGCAGCGGCACGTTTTTCAGAACCGGCTGTCCCGTGACGTAGCGCACGTTCGTGCTGATCGTGACCTGGCGCGGGAACACGTACGTGCCGACCACCTTGCCGATGTACGTGCTGTCCAGACTGATCCTGGCCCGCTCGCGGTTGATGTTCAGGTTCGGGTTGTTGTAGTCGTCGTTCAGGCCGCGATCGAACAGTCCTTCATCTTTTCCAATCGTGAGCCCGCCGAGCAGCTGCCAGTTCCGCGTCATGCGCTTGGCGATTGTCAGCTCGACGCCGTTGTACGTGTCCTGCAGACCGGGGATGTTCGTGATGAGCCGATCGGCGCGCCCGAGCGTCGATCGGTCCTGGTTGTACGCCGTGACGGAGCTGCCGTCCGGCGACGCGAGCCCGATTGGTGTGTACGCTTCGGGAGGAACGGCGCGGTTGATCCCGCTGAACAGCCGGCGATTGTTGCGCCGGTAGTACGTGACGCCAGCCGACACGTTCCTGACGATCTCGCGCTCGACGCCGACGCTGAACTCGTCGGAGTACGGCTGCTTCAGGCTCGGATCGATCTTGTTCACCTTGCCGCCGTACGGCCGCGTAGACGGTCCGAGCTCGTCGAGCTCGGCGATGTTGTTGCCGTTCCGGTCGGTCCAGCTTCGAAAATCGCCGCTCAGATCGTTCGGGTTCACCTGCTGAACCAGCCGCGTGCCCTCCTGCACCATGAAGCGGCCGGCGAATCCCTTGAGCGCGGTGCGGCCGTCACCCGTCAGGTTGTACGACGCGCCGACCCGCCACATGCCGCTCTTCCAGTTCGGAATGTCGTTGAACTCGGGGAACTGCTCGGCCGGAAAAAACCGGTTGCCGATCCGCGACTGAACCGGCGCGTAGCCCGCGAGCCGTTCGAAGCGGCCGCCGTAGTTGATGGTCAGCCGCGGGGTCACCGTCCAGCTGTCCTGCGCGTACAGCGCAGCCGTGTCGATGTAGTTCTTCGATGTGATCGGCGTGTTGTAGGTCTGCACTTCGAGCGGCGCGCCGTCGAAATACCGCAGCACGTAATCGCCGTTGGCTTCGTACTGGTTCTGGTTGAACGCCCGTCCGAACTCGAAGCCGCCCTTGAAACTGTGCGATCCGCCGAAGCCGTCGGCGAAGTACGACGTCGACACGTTCACCTGATGCCGCGTGGCGAGGTTCTCGTAGTCGTTCAACGCCGCGTCGCGCAGCGTCAGCCGGAAGATGTCCTGACGCGCGAAATCGGTCGGGCCGACGCTGGGTTGATAGTGGAGCGGGAAGATCAAGTGCAGAAACCCGTACCGCGCGTCGAAGAACGTGCGCGGCGACACGATCGACGTCCATTGAAACTGCGTGATGTAGGCCGGCTCGATCTGCCGCATCGACGCCTTTTCCTCGGTCACGTCGGATCCCCGCCGGAAGAACCGGTTCTGATAGTTGAAGTTGTATTCGCCGCTGATCTTGTTGCGGTCGTTGACCTGCGCGGTGACCTTGCCGATGAAGTTCGACTGGTGATTGACGTCGGGAGCCGGAGAGCCGTCCGCTCTCGTGATGCCGAGCACCTGCGTGTTGATGTCGAACCGGCGGTACGACGAGAAGAACCACGCGCGGTTCCGGCGGAGCGCCCCGCCCGCGTTGCCGTTCACGTCGTAGATGTAGTTGAGCGGATTCCCTTTCGTGATCCCGATCGATCGCAGCGAATCCGAGACGTTGTCCGCCTGGAACGAATCGTCTTCCCAGAACGCGCTCACGCCGCCGCTCAGATCGTTGCCGCCCGCGCGCGTGACGATGTTCATGTAGACGCCGCCGGTTCCGACTTCGGCCGGCGCGCCGTTGGTCATGATGTTCACTTCGCCGAAGCTGTCGTAGTCGAAATAAAACGCCGTCGCCCCGCCGTTGCCGCCGGGCCAGTTCAGCTTCAGGCCGTTGATCGCGTACTCCTGCTGCCCGGGCGCGGATCCGTGAACCTGCATGCCGCTCTGCTGCGCGCTCTCGGCGCCGCCGACGTTGAACTTGCTCATCGTGGCGCCCGGCACCTGTTCGACGGTGGACCAGATCTCACGCGCCTGTGGAATGTTCTTCAGCAGCTCGCTGTCGAAGGTCGTGCCCTTGCTCGTGCTCTTGACGTCGACCGCGGGTGATTCCCCGGTCACGACCACGCTCTCGGCGACCGACGCGACCTGCATCGTCTGGTCGACCGTCGTCACGACGGCGACGCGGACTGGGATATCCGATCGGTCGATCGGCGCAAACCCCTGCAGCTCGAACTTCACGCGATAGATCCCCGGCGGCAGCGCGATGACGCTGAACACACCGCGCTCGTTCGTCACCGTCGTCTGCGGGCGGATCAGCGCCTCGCTGTTCACCGTCACGGTGACGCCGGGCAGCACCGCGGTCTGCTGATCGACGACGACGCCGGTGATGGTGCCGGTCTGCACTTGCGCGGACACCGAGGAAACGGGGGACAGGGCGACGGCGATCGCCAGGCACGCATATTTGGCGAAAGACAACATTTCATGCCTCCTGTCTGAGAGCACTGGACTGCTTGCCGATCTACCAGTCGAGTCGCGCACCGACGCGCAGCACGCGCGGCGGAACGATCGCCAGCGGACGGAGGAACGAACCGCCCGAGCTCCAGCTCGTGTTCTGAATCGGATTCGCGTTCGTGAGGTTGTAGATGTCGACGAACGGCGAGACACGTGTCTGCCGCAGGCGCGTGACGCGCTCGATGCGCAGGTCGAGCAGCGAGACGTGATCCTGACGCCGCGTGTTCAGAGGCTCGGCGGGAATGCGCACGTTGCCGTAGTTCAGCGACGCGACGATCGTCCGCCCGAAATTCTGACCGGCCTGGAATCGATACACCGGACTCACCTTGAGGCCCCATCGGCCTTCCCACGAGCCCGTGATCTTCGCGGCCACGTCCGACGATTTCTCCTGGCCGTTGGGCTCCGTATTGATCAAATCGTTGGGCGTGATGGGAAGCGTGTTCTGCCGGAAATTGGTATCGAACAGGACGTTCGCCTGCGCATAGCTGGTCGTGTGCGCGAGCGAGGCGATGGCCGACCAGCCGCGGTTCAGCCGCTTCGTGGCCGTGATTTCCCAGGTGTAGAAGTTGGTCTTCGCATCCGGCACGTTGGCGACGACGTTGCGGACCGGAAGGCCCAGAAACTGCGGCGCGAGATTCCATCCGGGAATCGGCGGTCCGTCATCGCTCGTACTGGGCATCCCATCGGGGCCGGGATCTGGAATCGCGATCGGCACGTTGAACCCCGAGAACGGCTGATTGGCGTTGAGGAGTTGATAGAGCTGCCGTTCGGTTCGCCAGACGAAGCCGCCGCGCACGCCGAAGTTGGCTGCGATCTCGCGCTCGAGCCACGTCGCGACTTCGTCCGTGTACGTGTCGTCGAGGCCGGGGGCGATCGTCGACGTCGCACCGCCGCCGAGCGCCGAGATCAGCCGGGCTTCCTCGCCCGGCTGCCAGAGCCGATCGCCGTTCAGATCGTTGGTCCACACGTGGCGGCGCTGCCAGATCGGCGGATTGGGATTCGCCAGCGCGCTCAGCTCGGCGCCCGGGTTCCACCAGTAGCGCCCGTAGTTCCCCTTCAGCATCGTCTTGCCGTTGCCTGCGAGGTCGAATGTCGCGCCGATGCGCGGCGCGAACGTATTCCAGACATTCAATGCGTCGACGGCGGGGAAGGTCGCCGCCACGGGATTGAAGCGGTCGGCGTCATGCGCCTGCGCCGGCAGGAAGTTCCGGTAGCGGTCGAACCTGAGGCCAAGATTCAGACTCAATCGTCTCGTCGGACGCCAGGTGTCGGTCAGGTACGTGCCGTACGTCCAGAGGCCGTTGACGGAGTGCGTCGGGTTGCCAAGCAGGTACACTTCGAGCGGCGCGCCCTGACGCAGGATGTGCACGACGTCCGCGTAGGAGCCGGCGGGGTCGCCCTGCTCGGTCGTGTCGCGGAAAATCTCCCAGCCGATTTTGAAGTGGTGGTCGCCCAGCCACCCGTGCCTGAAATAGCTGACCGACCCGAGCAGCTGATTGCGGCGGATGTCGAGCTCGCGAATGCGCGCGGCGCCCGACACGGAATTGTCGCCGAGGTCTTCGTACCGCGGCGCCGTCGTGTAGTTCGTGTCGGGCCAGTCGAATCCGTACTGGCCCACGCGGTTCTCGAGGAACACCGAATCGCCGAACACGACATCCCATTCGCCCTTGTACAGGCGCGGATACAAGTACTGATTGAACGACGCGTCTTCTGACGAATAGATGCCGGTCAAACCGAGCGCGAAGGCGTCGAGCCGGTTCGGCTGATGTTTGGAGTTGCGTCCGACGTACGCGATCAGCTTGTTGTTGTTCGTGAGCGTGTACGTGACCTTGCCGGTGTAGCTCGTCAGACGCGTGGCGAACGGTTTGACCTGGAAGTTGGTGACGCGCGCTTCGGTTTCCAGGTCCCGGATCGCGCCGTACCACCAGAGGCGATCCTTCACGACGAATCCGCCGGCGTCCGCGCCGGTGTCGCGGAACGTGTGCAGGCGGTTCACGTCGCGCGCCGCGAGCCCGCCGCCGCCGGTGATGCCGCGCGCGATTTGGCGATCGTCGATATTGAACGACTGCCAGCGCTCGTTCTCGTAATGGGCCAGGACCGACCCGTGATAGACGTTGCCGCCGGACTTGCTGATGAACACCATCTGGACGCCCGGGACCGCCATCTCGGCGGTGTGCGCCGCGGCGTTGACGGCAATCTCGTCGAACGATCCCATGTCGACGTAGTTGCCGAACCGTTCGGTGCCCTGCGTCGAATTGATGCCTTCGATCATCGGCCGGTTCTGTCCGGTCGTGCCGTACGCGTAGTAGTTGGTCTGCGATCCCGCGGAGCTGCCGCCGACGTCGACGCGCGTCAGCTTCAAGGCGGGCGTCTCCGACAGGACCGACCAGTAGTCGCGGCTGCCGCTCGGCAGGCTCGCCAGCATCGGCGCGTCGAAGACCGTCGTGATTTTCGTGGACGCGGTGTCGACGACCGGAGAGGCGCCGGTCACCGTGACGTTCTCCGCGACGGCGCCGAGCGCCATCTGCGCGTTGAGCGTCACCGTGAACCCGAGCGTCACGCGAATCTCCGTGCGCCGCAACGGCGCGAACCCGTCGAGCTCGAAGACCACGGTGTATTCGCCGGGAGGCACGGCGGCGATCCGGTAGACGCCCTCCTCGTTCGTGATGGCGGCACGCGTGCCCATCATCGCCGGGCCGCTGATCGTCACCGTCACGCCGGGCAGAACCGCGGTGGTGTTGTCGGTGACGCGGCCGTCGATCGCGCCCATCGTCGCGCTGACGGTCTGCGCGGCCGCGATGCCCGCTGAGAGATATCCGAGTAGCAACAACGTTCCTGCGTACCGCCGCATGATTCCCCTCCTAGGACGAACGCAAAGGGCGCAAAGACCGCAAAGAAAAGCGGCCTCTGCGTTCTTCAATTGGCACGTCCCCGTATCTCGACGGCGTACACGTGCCGCATGTTTGCCCCGAACTGCCCGGTGAACACGATCCACTTCTTGTCGGGCGTGATGTGGACGTTGGGCTCGACGCCGCCGCGGCCGGTCACGTAGTTGTGCCGTGACATGTCGACGAGCTTTTCCCGCGTCACCATGCCGCCCGGCTGCACGCGCAGCAGATTGATCCACATCCCGTTGGCCGCATAGGCCACCTGCGACGCGTCGCCGCCGTCGCTGGCGAAGAGCGTGTCGTCGCGCGAGCTGTTGAAGTGCACGCCCCACCAGCCGCGCTCGAGGTGATACCGGATCTTTTCACCCGTCTCCATCTTCACGCCCGCAATCCAGAAGTCCTCGCTGCGCGGCGTCTGCAGATCGAACCAGACGGTCTTGCCGTCCCAGCTCCACCACTCGTGGCCGTTGATTTCCATGTCCATCGTGCGCCGGTGCATCAGCCGCATCTGGCTGCCGTCGGTGCGGATCGTCCACGTGCGATCCAGCTCGTGCCACGTGCCCTCGTGGCAATACAAGAGCAGGTCGGGATCGACGGGGTTGAACTGCAGATGATTCAGGTCGCCGTACTGAAGTCCGGTTTCACGCGATTCGCCGGTTCTGAGATTCGTGAACACGAACGACTGCAGCGTCGGATTGAGCGCGCGAGGCGCGAGGCCGTCTTCCTTCTTGACGGAGTACTGCTGGTCGGGCGTCAGATCTTCCATGCGCTTGCCCGGAAACATCCGCTGCAGTTGCGGAACGATCGGGCGCGCCGGCGGGCGGGGATACTTGCCATCCGCATCGACCGCGGCGGCGTTCTTGACGACGGAGAGCGTTTCGTCGGCGTTGACGAGACCGCGTGCGTACGGCACCTCGCGCGTGCGTTTCGTGTCGATGTTGACGGCGCTGACGGTGCCGCTCGCGTCGGCGTTGTAGTAGATCTCCCGCGTGCGCCTGGCAAAGTATCCGCCGCGCGCGCGCGGCGCCACGATCGCGGGCGACGCGCCATCCGTCCCGATCTTCGCGACGTCGACGATGGCAATCCCGTTGGGGGTATTGAACATCATCGTCTCGCCGCCGGGTGAAAACGCGTTGTCGTGGAAGTAGAGCGTCGATCCGCCGGCGTCGTCGGTCAAGCGAACGACGCGGTGCCCGGTCTCGGCCTCGATCCATTCTTTTCGCGACGGTTCCTGCGGACCGAGCACGCCGCCGGCGCCCGTCAGCACCGCGACGAACAGCCACGTTCTCATGAGCCGCTCTCCCGATCGCGGATAGTACACCCGCGAGCGAAGAATGGCTTTGACACGCGTCTGACCCGCGGCGTAGCGTTTCCCACCATCAGGAGTCCGTGATGCGCAGATTAGGAAGAGCGTTGATTGCACTCTTTCTGCTTGCACCCTCGAGCTCGAGCGCCCAGGTCGGCGGCAGCGGGTCCATTCAGGGAACCGTGCTCGACACGTCGAACGCCGCCGTGCCGGGCGCGACGGTGACGGCCACCCACATCGCGACCGGCATCGAGACGATCAGGCAGACGACGGAGGCGGGCGTGTACGCGTTGACGCCGCTCCAGCCAGGTTCGTACCGCGTCACCGTTACGCTCGACGGTTTCCGGACGTTCGTTCGCGAAGGCGTCATCGTCGATGCGCTGAGCGTGGTTGGATTGAACGTCACCCTCCAGGTCGGCGGCGTCACGCAGGAAGTCCTGGTCACCGCGACGGTGCCGATGCTGGCGACGGAAGACGCGCGCCTCGGCCAGACGATTCGCAACGAGGTGTACACGGCGCTGCCACTCGTGATGAACACCGGCGGGCCCCGCGATCCGACGGCCTTCATGTTCCTGATGCCGGGCGTGCAGTCGATCGGGCGGTGGGGCAATGTCATGGGCGGCCAGGACTTCACCACCGATATGTACGTGGAAGGCATCCCAATCACCAATGCGGTCGTGCAGGGCGAGGGCCGGAATCTGTCGTTCGGGATTTCAGTCGACGCCGTCGATCAGTTCCAGGTCGAAACGAGCGGGACGGCGGTGATGTTCAACGGTCAGGGCGCCTCCAACTACGTCATCAAATCCGGGACGAACACGTTTCGCGGCGCCGGATTCGAATACTTCAGGCACAAGGCGCTCGACGCGAAGGCATTTTTCGCGACGACGAAGCCCGACGACAACCAGCACGAGTACGGCGCCACGCTCGGCGGTCCGATTCGCAGGAACCAGATGTTCTTCTTCGCGGCGTTCGACGGGTACCGCGATCGCCGGCAGACGCAGCAGTCGCTGGTGTCGATTCCCACGCTGGCGGAGCGCGAGGGCGACTTCAGCGCGCTGCCGGTGACGATTTACGATCCGCGAACGACGCGTCCGAATCCCAACGGCACCGGGTTCGTGCGCGATCCGTTTCCCGGCAACGTCATCCCGCGCGATCGCATCTCGCCCATCTCGCGGTACTTCCAGTCGTTCCTGCCCACACCGACCAACGCGGGTCTGCAGAACAACTATCTCGGCGGAGCGCTGCCCACCGGTTTCAACAACGACAACGTCACCGGAAAGGTCGATCTGAAGCTGAACGCACGGCAGCAGATGTCGGTGCTGTTCTCGCACGGGAAGCGCGGTCAGGCGACGCCGTATCGCGGCGGCAATCCGCAGACCAACCCGCAGACCGCCTTGCCGCTGCCGTACGCGGAGACGCGCCTGGTCGAGGAAATGCCGACGAGCGCGCAGATCAAGCACACCTATGTCCTGGGCTCGAGATGGGTCAACCAGGCTGGTATCGGGTTCTCGCGTCTGTCGGTCCCGATTTTCAACGCGACGATCGACGGTCAATATCCGATCGCCGCCGGCCTGCGCGGGCTGCCGCGCGGCGAAGCCGATTCGTCGTTTCCGGAAATTGCGTTCAACGGACCGAACGCGCCCACGCAGTGGCGCGGCACCGACGCGCGTGCGTTCACCGAATATCTGAACAACTACACGCTGCAGGACAATCTGAACTGGACGCAGGGCAAGCACGCGATGACCTTCGGCTTGCAGACGCAGCGCATGGACGCCGACGAGCGCGAGCGCACGTACGGCAGCCTCGCGACGTTTGGCTTCAGCAACGTGCAGACGGCTGGATTCAGTCCCACCGGGACGCTCATGACGGCCACCGGCAACGCCTACGCGAGCTTCCTCCTCGGCGATCTGAATACGACGAACGTCACGGAGGACTCGCAAGTGGCGACGAGCGGGCGCTTCTACGCGTACGCGTTCTGGGCGCAGGACAATTTCAAGCTGCGGCCGAACCTGACGCTCAACCTCGGGTTGCGCTACGACATCATGAAACCGTACACGGAGGTCCACGATCGGTGGTCGTTTCTCGACCCGACGCTGCCGAATCCGGCCGTCGGCGGTTATCGCGGCGCGATCGTCTTCGCCGGCGACGGCGTGAACAGTTGCCACTGCCGGACGCCGATCGACACCTACTATGGCGCAATCGGACCGCGCCTCGGCGTGGCGTACAGCCCGAACGATCGCACGGTCGTGAGAGCGGCGTACGGCGTCAACTATTCGCGACGAGGCGCCGTCGGCGGGCGCGCGGGCGCGCGCAACGGAACCGGCACGCTCGGCTTCTCTGCGAACGCGAGCTTCCCGAGTCCGAACGGTTTCGATCCTTCCTACAACTGGAACACCGGCGTCCCGTCCTATCCGGCGCCGCCGTTCTTCGATCCGACGCTCAACGCCGGCTTCGTGGCTGGCCGCGGAACGGGCGGAGGTGTGACCTACGGCGATCCCGAGATTGGCGGACGGCCGCCGCGCTATCAGAATTGGAACGCCGGTGTTCAGTTCGCGCCGGCGCGGACGCTCACGCTCGGCGCGACCTACGCCGCGAGCCGCGGTGATTTCCTCGGCGGCACCGGCCGCGGGCTCTACGCGAACCAGCTCGATCCGCGCTTCCTCGTTCTCGGCAATCTGCTGACACAGCAGGCGACGTCCGCGAACATCGCCGCCGCGCAGGCGATCGTCCCAGGTATTGGACTGCCGTACTCAAATTTCTCGGGCACGATCGCGCAGATGCTGCGACCGTTCCCGCAGTACTCGGGCGTCA
>Ga0070694_100001874_pt1 | contig 12453 bp, 9 predicted proteins | sample KBSK1251metaG_FD_65470 | JGI IMG/M metagenome (GOLD analysis project Ga0070694, IMG submission 65470) | Corn, switchgrass and miscanthus rhizosphere microbial communities from Kellogg Biological Station, Michigan, USA - KBS K1-25-1 metaG | ecosystem: Host-associated > Plants > Roots >... | reverse complement strand
CTGCCGCGCTGCGACAGGCGATGAAAGGATTGCAGGCGCTCGAGGACTCTCTGCCTTACGGCCGTCACAAGAAAATTCGCGAAGACATTCCGGTCGGCGTCTATGACGTAGTCGCTGACTTTGGCCAGGCCCGTGGCGGAAACACCGCGACCATTCTGCCGAACGAGACTTACCTGGCGCGTCGCTACGGCCGCACAATTCTTTTGCGGGCGAACATCATGCGCGACCAGAATATTTTTGGCGCATCGTCGGGAACTCTGGCCGCCGCCCTGGGAGAGGAAGGCGCCAGGGCGCTGACTCCGGACGGTAATTTCTATCGCACGCTTTGGCATGAGGTGGGACACTATCTCGGCGTGGATCAAACCAAAGACGGACGCGATCTCGATCAGGCTTTGCAGAATGACGCGGACGCCCTGGAAGAGATGAAAGCTGATCTGGTCTCGCTGTTCGTGGCCGAAGCGCTACACAAGCAGGGTTATTATACGGACACGCAACTGCGCAGCGTTTACGCCGGCGGGATTCTGCGCGTGCTGCAAAACAACAAGCCGCGTCGCGATCAGCCTTACAACACAATGCAGTTGATGCAATGGAATTTCTTTCTCGAGAACGGGCTACTCACTTTCGAGAACGGCAAGCTGCGCGTCCATTACGATAAGTATCACGACGTGGTCGGCAAGCTTTTGAAGATCGTGCTCGACACTCAATACGAAGGGGACAAAGCGGCCGCGGATCGATTCATCGATCAGTACACGACCTGGCGCGAGGATTTGCACGGCGTGATTGCGAAGAACATTCGCGATTCGCAGCGCTATCGTTTTAGATTGTTTAAGTACGCGGCGCTCGGGGAATAGCAGCCCATCCAAAGCTTGACTGGGGTCAGTACCGGGAGCGGTAGCGACCGGGTTCAGTTCAAGACTTGATCGAGTCTTAGAATCACCCGGTCGCTACCGCTCCCGGTACTGACCCGGCTAATCTGCGAAATCTGTGGACTCATGAAACGTGATCCGCGCACAATTCTGAACACGCTGGGCCATTGCCTCAAACTGCGATGTCCCGTGTGTGGTCGGGCCTCGATTGTCGAGCGGCCTTTTAACCTCAAGCACATCTGCTCAGCCTGTGGCGTTATCTTCAAACGGGAAGAAGGATTTTTTGTGGGCGCGATCATGGCGAATGTAGTGGCGACCGAAGCATTTATTTTGCTCGTCTACTTCGCCTGTGTGCTGTTCACGAATTTGAGCGACGGCGCCACGCTCACAATCCTCTTCGTGATTGGCATCAGCTTTCCTTTGGCCTTCTATCACCACGCGTGGGCCCTTTGGCTCGGGATGGATCATTTGATTGAAGGCCTGTCGCGGACACCGAGCCGTCCTTGAGGAATCAGGAAATAGACAGGATTTACAGGATTAACAAGATATTTGAAGAGCATTTTCAAAGACTGTTTTAGATCCTGTTCATCTTGTAAATCCTGTCAAAACAATCCGCATTATGCTGATTCCGTGTAAGGCGCCAGCGCGGCGCGCAAATCGTCAGGGATGGGAATTGGTTTGAGATCTTCGCGATTTGTGGAAACCAGCACAAAATGCGCCGTGGCCATCAGCTTCTCTTCGATTTCACCGGCTTCAGTTTTGCGGCGCACTTCAAAATTCAAACGCAAAGAAGTGCGACCGACTTTGCCGACGTACACGCTGACATGGAGCAGGTCGTCCATCTGGGCCGCTCGATGAAAGTCGCATTCCAGGTGAACCCGCGGCAGCCAAATGTCGAGTTCATCAAACACCTTGCCATACGGCATGCCCACGGCCCGGAATAATTCCGTCTCGGCAATTTCAAAGAAGCGAATGTACGAGCCGTAGAAAATGATCCGCGCGGCGTCGACATCGCCCCAGCGGACACGCTCTTCGATGATGAAGCGTTGTGATTGACTCATTGGTTCATTGTCTCATTGAATCAATTGAGACGATTGCGATTCAGAAAGTCTAACATCGCATGATTAAAAAGCTCTGGCTGCTCCATGTTCATCAAGTGGCCCGCATCATCGATTACTAACAACTGTGACCCTTTGATTCGGCGCTCAATGAACTCAGCATCCGCGGGCGTGCGCACACCATCCTCGCCACCTGCGACGATTAGGGTAGGTACCTTGATGTTCGGCAGGTCGTTTGAGTAATCGCGTCGAGCGGCCATCCCGCGTTGAGCGGCCGCCGCGCCGACGGGGTCGGTTTGCAAAACCATTTCCGTTACTCGCGCGCCGACATCTGGTTTGTCTCTAACCGTCGCTGCTGCCAGAAGATTTGTCGAAATCGATTCCACGGCGAAGCCCATTCCTTCATGTAAAACCCTCTGGGCTTGTGCCTCGCGCGAGGCCTTTTCAGCTTCATCGGACCCCTGCGCTCGAGGGCCACACAAGATAAGCGCATTCACCCGTGACGGAAAGTTATGAATCAATTCAAACGCGACGTAGCAACCCATCGACAAACCACAGATGACCGCACTATCGATTTTCAATTCATCCATGAGCGCAGCAACATCACGAGCCATGGCTTCCATGGTTGCCAGTGGCACAGACTCTAGTCTGTGATCTGATGAGCTTGATGAATCACAGACTGAAGTCTGTGCCACATTTTCGCCCAGGCCCCGCAGGTCGGGCGCGATGACTCGATAGCCGCGCGCACTGAGAAAATCAATCTGCTTGCACCACATTGAGCGATTGAACGGAAAGCCGTGGAGCAAAACAACGGCGCTTCCACTGCCCTTATCGTCAAAGGTCATATTGAGGTCTCCAAATCACGAGACCGTCGTATCAGGCTCGAAGTCAAAACCATATTGACAAGAATGTTCGTCAAGTATAGGCTTTGCCCCATCCCGGTACCGTTCCAGTAGCTTATTCCACCTCGCACATGGGATGGCGGTATGAAACCACAACTGAGCACAACTCTGTTAGTGATAGTCCTTAACGTTGCGTTATTTCCTGCTCATGTTGGAACAGCGCAGGTGCCTCCCTGCTCATTGGGCACATCCTACCGCAATTGTTCAGCCTGCGGCACGGCAAGAAGCATTAAGGCACAGCGCGAGAATGTCTTAAGAAATCGGGATAAGGCACCTGATTCCGTCAAGGTCCTTGCTTTAGATAATATCCGTAATCCAGACTTGAACAACAGCTTCTATCCAGACATGGGCGTGGAGGTGACGGGTTACGTTGCAGCAGTGGAAAGAGGCGGAGTAAGGGAAACTTGCAACTGTGGGCGCGTAGACCTGCGAGACATTCAAATCAGCCTTGTGACTTCATTCGCTGAAGTCTCCGATCGTCGGCGCTACGTAGTCATTGAAATAAGCCCGCGCTGGCAGAAAAACCTTGGCTTAGACGACAGCCACTATGAGCAGATGCTGCAAAAACTAAAAAATCAGATAGAGCGTAAATCCGTAACTTTTCGAGGGTGGATGTTCTATGATTCTGTCCACATCGACGAGTCGGAAAGCACGAATCCAGGCAATGTCTTGAATTGGCGGGCTACCCCTTGGGAGATTCATCCCGTAACGTCATTCAAGGTTTTGACTAAATAACGGTCAGTCAAGACGCCCCAACTGCAAGGTTGATTATGCCAAGAACGCTCGGCAACATGATGCTCTTGACCCTGCTGGCTGCCGCAGTATTTAGCGCTCCTTCCAAAGTAGCTCCAGATAAGGGAAGCGTTGACAGGTATGGTTCCTCTCTAACCGTGCGCGATGAGTGTTTGAGCGCGTGCTTCGATGAACGCGATGACAAAATGGCGAGGTGTGGATCCTTGCCGCGGCGTCAAAGACGTTCCTGCCGAAGAAATGCCCTTCGCTCGGAACATGTGTGCCGTTTGGAGTGCGTGGAGCAATAAGGGCGCTGAGTGGCTCCATCAACAACGGAGGCGCTGAAACGGAACGGTGCGGGTAATAAGAATGTCCAGTCATACCACGCCCATCGCACCTCCAAGCGAAACCGCAATGCAATCACCTGGCTCAATTCCCGGACAAGGCATCGACCGGGAAGCTCTCATCAAAGAGATCGTCCAAGAAATGCGAAAGGATACGGTGAAAGAGGAGGCTCTCACTAAATTAAAGAAAGCGAATTGGCTTGGACTAGTCTCAAATTTCTTTCAACACCCGGCCACGCTGCTCTTGATTGGTTTCGCTCTCACCGCCTGCATTGGAGGATGGCTAACGAACCGTTGGCAGACGCAGGAATGGAATCGTCAAAAGTTGATTGAACGTAACGAGTGGGAAAGGCAACAGCTTCGCCTAATCGATATTCACGTTATCAATATCAAATATCAGTTGATTGACGAGATTACCAAGGCGATCGGTGAGCGAAACGCGGCGGCAAGAGGTATACTCTCGCCGCTCGCGCAAAATCTGCGCTATACGGACCTGTTGAAAGAAGAAAAAGAGCGAATTAACACCTGGCAGAGGGTAACTGGCGAATGGCGCGTTAATTCACAGATCCTCAAGCTGAAAATTAGCACCTACATTACAAGTCCGGGAGTGGCGACACGCTTCGAGCAGATCATTGACGAGCAAAAAAGGATAGCGGTCGCAATAATCTTGGTTAAGAATGACCTCAGGAAATACTGTAATGCAGACGATGATGAAGCGAGGCAAGAGCTTGACGTTCTTCTGAATCGCCTCAACACGACAGAGAATAACCTAAAACTCTTGGTCACCGATATTGCCGAAGAAGCTCGTAGGGAAGTGAAGAGTACAGCTTAACGATAACGCGCTCTCATCGATAGATATCCGACCTCAAGCCGCAGTCGCTCCTTCAGCCAAAGCCCTCTGCCGCGTGAAGTGATCCACGATTTCGGTTGCTGTCTTGGGGCCAACAAACGGCGCAAGTTCTTCAACCGACGCGACAGAAATCTTCTGTATCGATCCGAACTGACGCAGCAAACGCGTCTTTCGTTTCGCCCCCACGCCAGGAATTGCGGACAGCTCGGAAGTGAAGTCGCGCAGCTCGCGCCGTTTGCGGTGATAGGTAACCGCGTACCGATGAGTCTCGTCACGAATCATCTGAATCAGACGCAGAATCAGCGAATGCGAATCGAGATACAGCGGCGCATCTTCGCGGCCTTTAACCAAAAGATAGGCGACCTGATTGTGATGCAGCGGCGGCTTGACCACGCTAATCATCGGCACCGCTTCGAGATCGAGCTCGCGCATGGCTTCAGCCGCCGCGCTCAATTGCGACTTGCCGCCATCGATCATAATCAGATCCGGTAAGGCTTTTTCTTCGTCGCGCACGCGGCGATAACGTCGCAGCACAGCTTCGTGCATCGAAGCAAAATCGTTGGCCCCCTCGACCCAGCGAATCTTGAATTTGCGATACTCGTTCCGGTTCATCTTCCCGTTCTCGCAGACAACCATACCGGCGACGTTCTCAGCGCCCTGAATGTGCGACACGTCGAACGATTCGATGCGAGCCGGAAGTCGCGGCAGCTCGAGCGTCTCCTGCATCTCTTCGAGCACGCGCTTCATGTCTGGCTTGAGCACGCGAAAGCGTTGTTCGAAGGCGAGCTTGGCGTTCTTCTCGACCAGATCGATCATGTCGCGCTTCTCGCCGCGCTGCGGCGCCAGGATGTGGACCCGCCGTCCCTTGCGTTCGGTCAGAACTTTCTCAAGCAGCGCGCGATCCGCGAAATCAATGGGCACGTGAATCTCGCGCGGCATGAATGAAGGTGGGCGCGCATCCGGACGGTGAAGATCCACGGGCGTCGTGGCACTCGCATCCTGCGCGTGATCCACGGGCGAGACGCCCGTGCCACTGCTGTAATACTGCGCCAGCACCTCACTCAAAAATTCCGCCGGATTGAAATGGGTTTCGGATAATTCTTCCCAGAAGAATTCGCGTCGGCCAACGATGTCGCCCTCGCGCATGGTGAAGAGCTGCAAAGCGAGCCGCTTGCCTTCGCGATAGTAGCCAAAGATGTCGATGTCGGTCTCTGAAGTCGTGGCCATCTTTTGCTGCTCGGAGAGTTTGATGACTGTCTTGCGTAGATCGCGATATTTTGCCGCCAGTTCGTAACGCATTCCTTCAGATGCGTGCAGCATGCGCGCTTCGAGTTTGCTCGCGAGTTCGGTGTTGCGGCCCTCAAGCAGCATGCGCACATCGCGCACTGCCTCCTGATATTCTTCCGGCGTGCACAGTCCCTTGACGCACGGGCCGAGACAGCGTTTGATGTGATACTCCAGACACGGGCGCGGCGCTTTGCCGTCAATTTCAATATCGCAGGTGCGCAGCTGAAAAGTTCGATTGATCAGATCGATTGTGCGCCGGGCCATCGAGGCCGGCAGGAACGGACCAAAGTAGAGCGCGCCGTCGTTTTGAATCCGGCGAGTGATCACACACCTGGGAAAAGGCTCGTTGACGGTAAGTTTCAAATGCGGATAAGACTTGTCGTCCTTTAGTTTGTAGTTGAAGTAGGGCTGATGTTTCTTGACGAGTGAGGCTTCGAGGATGAAGGCTTCGACCTCGTTGTCGGTAACGATGAATTCAACGTCAGCGATTTGCCGGACCAGCTCGTCGGTCTTGATCCCGTAACTGAAATCGCCCGTGCGGCCGGCCTGGAAGTATGAGCGCACGCGGTTGCGCAGGTTCTTGGCCTTGCCGATATAGATGATTTTTCCCGCGGCGTCTTTGTGGAGATAGACGCCGGGTGAGCGCGGGATTTCTTTGAGTTTTTCGTCGAGCGTCATTGGCAGCTTTTATCTTAGCGCTTTTGCCGGAATCGGGTTAAATGGCGAACTCCGAATCGTGCTAGACTGACCGTAATGAGCGCGCTACTGGAAAAGACTGGCACGTCAGAGGTCGAAGACGAGTTAGTGCGTCGGGCACGCAAACTCTATGACGAGCGGCTTCGCGTTCTGCTTGAGCCGAATCAGCGGGGGCGCTACGTGGCCATCGAACCCAATACCGGTAGGTACTTTCTGGGTGATACGGGAACCGCCGCGCTTGTAGATGCTCATACCACAATGCCGAAGTGCATCTTTTATCTCGCCAGAATTGGCTATGAAGCTGCCGACTCTCTTCACGGCCATGGTAAGCATATCCGGTAAGATAAACTCCGCCCGCGAACCAATCCTGACGGTCCACTTGGCCAGTGATGTGACCGTTCCTTGTGTTGTTGATACGGGATTCACCGGCGCCCTGATGCTTCCCCGCGAAATCATTGAAAGCTCTAACGTTCCCATAATCGGAAAAGAGACATTTCAACTCGTCTCAGGACGTTTTATCGTCGCGAGCCTCGCGCTCATCCAGATAGATTGGCTGGATCAACAACGACTCGTTCGCAGGGTGATCAGTGATGGCTCCGACGCGCTACTCGGGGCCGAGTTACTGGACGGGAATCGTCTCGTCGTTGATTACGTTAGGGATGAAGTGACGCTAACGACCGAATGAAAATCCGATCTACCAACGGTGCGAATTCCTCTTCAAATACCAGGCAAGAAAGATTTCGACGTGGTCGGCTTTGGTCTGAACGCGGTCGATCACTTGATTGTCGTGCCTGAATATCCGGCCTTCGACACCAAAACCAGGTTCACTGAATACGAGCGGTCGGCCGGCGGCCAGACAGCTTCGGCGATGGTCGCTTTGCAGCGACTCGGATTGAACACTGCTTACGCCGGGCGTTTTGGATCGGATGACGATGGCCGCTTTGGATTACTCTCACTCGAGTATGAGGGCGTGAATCTCGACTACGCGGAAATGATCGAAGGCGCCGACAATCAAGTGGCTTTTATCATGATTGACTCGCGCTCAGGCGAGCGCACAATCATTTGGGATCGGGACGAGCGACTTTCTTATCGACCGGACGAGGTGCCGATGGAACTGGCGACCCGCGGTCGCGTGCTGCATCTCGATGCGCACGATCCACCGGCGTGCGCGGTGATGGCCAGAGTAGCAAAGAGAGCGGGCGCGATCGTAACGGCCGACATCGACAACGTCTACAAAGGTCTGCCGGAGCTGCTGCCGTTGATCGATGTGCTGATAACCTCTTCAGCATTTCCTCATCGACTGACCGGGATTAGCGACGAACGCGCCTCGTTGGTTGAATTGAAAGCCCGTTATGGTTGCGCGATTGTGGGCGCGACACTTGGCGCTCGTGGCGCGGTGATCTATTACGAAGGTGAATTCATCGAATCGCCGGCCTGCGAAGTTCCCGGCGGTTGCCGCGATACTACCGGTGCGGGCGATGCCTTTCACGCCGGATTCATCTACGGGATGTTGCGTGACGAAGATCTGGAGTCCTGCATGGAACTTGGCAACGCAGTCGCAGCTTTGAAATGCCGAGCCCTCGGCGCTCGCGCAGCTTTACCGACCACTGACGAGTTAAAGGAGTTTTTACAGGTTATATAGGGCAAGTCCAGGTCTACCGTCAGGGTAGTGATGCAGCTTGGAATAAATGTCCGACAAACTTCAGTTTGTCGCCAAGCTTCGACAAGCTAAAGCTTATCGGACATCAAACTGCATCACGTTGCCGGGAGGTTAGCGTTGACACCATAAGCACTCATGCTATTCTGACTCTTCATTACTGCTAATGAGTCGCGCCTGCCTGGCGAGACTGAAGTTAGAAATATTTTGAATCACAAAGTGCCCGACACGCTTGCGACACTGCCCCTCCCCGACAAGTTTGTTTTCGAGAGAATCAGTCTGTCAGTTCTCTTTGGTCTCGCCGGCCATTGATCCCACAGCACGCTGCTGAGGTGAACTCACAAATACGATTTGGATGTGCTGAAATCAGGAGTTCCGACTTTGCCACGGCTTAGCATACTTGCACCCTTCATAACCCGGCTGGTTAATCGCCGCACAGCCCTCATTCTTGCCATTTGCATGGCACTGATCGTCTGCGGTGCCTTCCTGAGTCGTAGCACCCTGAGCCGGGCGACGATGACTGGTGCAATCACGGTAATCAACACGGGCGATGCCGGCGCGGGTTCGTTGCGGCAGGCGATCACGGACATCGACGACGGCGGAACGATTGACTTTAATATTCCCGGTAGCGGCCCGGACATCATTACGTTGACGACCGGCGAATTGGCGATCACCAAAAATCTCACCATAGCCGGATCGACCTCGAAGAGCCTGACGATTAGCGGCAACAACACGAGTCGCGTCTTCAACGTCAGTGCGGGGATGAACTTCACCTTCTCGAATTTGACGATTCAAGCCGGCAATTCCGTGCAGGGCGGCGGTGTTAACAACCTCGGAAACCTGACAATTCTAAACAGCACCTTTAAGCAAAATGTGGCGAGCGGCAATGGCGGTGCGATCGACACCGAAGCCGGTGTGGTCAAGATCATTAACAGCACGATCAGCGGCAATAGTGCGGCGAGTGGGGCCGGCGGAGGCCTATACAACGGCGGGACGTCGCAGACGACACTTACGAACGTTACGATTACCGGAAACAACGAAGGCGTACGGCACATAAGCAGCAGTCCCCTCGTCTTAAACAATACGATTGTGGCGCGTAATCCGAACTGTTCGTCATGCGATCAGGACGACGTCTTCGTAGATACGACCGGCGATCCGTCAAGAACGCTCAGTCCTTCAAGCTCAAACAATATCGTCGGAGTTGACTCTAACGTTATCGGCATCAGCAACGACGACGTCAACGGAAATCAGGTGGGTACTGCCGGGACGCCGGTCGATCCTTTGTTGGGAGCGTTAGCCGATAATGGCGGACCAACATTCACGCATGCGCTTACTAACCTCAGTCCGGCTATCGATACCGGCAATAACGCCTTTGCATTGGATCAGAACAGCGTTGCGCTGACGACAGATCAGCGTGGTACAGGGTTCCCACGATTTGAGAATAGTGTCGTTGACATTGGCGCGTTCGAAAAGACTTTCGCTCCGCCACCTCCGGTCGCTGATCTTAGCGTTCTGAAGGCGGTTGGCAGCGAGGAGTCACCCGCAGACCGGGACGTCGTTTACACGATCACGGTAACGAATGCCGGACCGAACGACGCGGCCACGGTTGTGTTGCAGGATCCGCTGCCTTCAGACATGACTTTCGTCTCACTACCGCCAGTGGGCGGCGGTTGGTCGTGCACCACTCCAATGGTGGGGACAAACGGTCTGGTCCAATGCACGAATCCGAGCGTGGCGGTCGGGAGTACCGTGTTCACGCTGACAGGTCACATTCCCCCGAGCACGCCAGGAGGAACCATCTATCACAATGTAGCCACTGTCACTTCGGACACCGGCGATCCGGAATCGTCCAATAACCAGGCTGCGGCCAATACAACAGTGACGAGTTGTCTTACGAATCCAGTCGTGATCACTAATGCCGACAGCGGGCCCGGCGGTTTGCGTCAGGCCCTCGCCGACGCCTGCCCCGGTTCAACGATCAGTTTCGACATGAACCAGGTGGTGAGTCCCATAACTCTGACCACTGGCGAGTTGATAGTTGATAAGAACGTGACGATTCAGGGACCGGGTGCGAACCTGCTGACGATTTCGGGGAATGATGCGAGCCGGATCTTCAATATCAATTCGTCCACTATCGTGAGCCTCTCGAACCTCACAATTTCCAATGGTCGGACTTCCCCCAGTGACGGTGGTGGCGGTATCGTAAACAACGGCACGCTGACTGTGACGGACACCACCTTCTCCAACAATTTCGCGTTCACGGTTGGCGGTGGGATCGACAACACGGGCACGCTGACTGTGACCAGCTGCACGTTCTCTGCCAATACTGCGAGTGGCGACGCCGGCGGCGGCATTTGTAACCAGGGCACGATGAATGTCACCAGCAGCACTTTCTCTGCCAGTAACTCGGCGCTCAGAGGCGGCGGCATTTCCAACGATGGTCCGGCAACGGTCACAAGCTGCACTTTTGCGAGCAACACGGCGACCGATCAAGGCGGCGGCATTGATAACGTCAGCGCCACGCTGGCTATTACCAACAGCACGATCTCAGGCAATACGACTACCGGCAGCAACATGGGCACAGCTTACGGCGCCGGCATTTATAACGGCAGTGGCACGGTATCTTTCACTAACGGAACCATCTCGGGAAACACCTCCAACGTGGCTAGCGGCACAGATAACCGGGGTGGCGGAGTTTACAACGGCGGAACAGTATTCATTGTTAACAGCACCGTCGCCGGAAATGCGGTCACCGGAGGGGACACCGCGCAGGGCGGCGGCATTAACAATGCCGGCACCGCGAACGTTAAGAACACAATCATCGCCAACAACTCAGTCACTGGCGTGTCGGCAGCAGGACCGGACATTAACGGTATTTTCACTTCGCAAGGCTACAACTTAATCGGCAAGGCAGACGCCGGCACAGGCTTCAATAGCAGCGGCGATCAGGTTGGCAGTATTGCGTCGCCGCTCGATCCGAAACTCGGTTCGCTGCAAAACAATGGTGGACCGACGCAGACGATGGCATTGCTGTTGGGCTCGCCCGCGCTCGATGCCGGAGACCCTTGCGTCTTTGCCAACAGTTGTATGCCGCCGCTCGCCGGCGCGATTACCACAGACCAACGCGGCTTCGTGCGCCAGATTGATGGGCCTGATGCGGACGCCACGGACACCGTGGACATTGGCGCGTTCGAGGCGCAGGTCTCAGTCGAAGACATCAGCGACAAGGCGACCAGCGAAGACACTCAGCTTCAATTTACTTTCAACGTGGGCGGCGACGCGAATATTACTTCGGTGACCGCCACGTCTTCGAACACGTCGCTGGTGCCGAACAACCCAGCTAACATTGAAGTGACCGGATCAGGATCGACGCGCACGTTGACGATTAATCCGGTCGCTAATCTTTCCGGCACCTCGACAATCACCGTGACGGTCAACGGCGCCAGCAGTCAGAGCATGACTGATACTTTTCTGTTGATCGTTAGCTCCGTGGCCGACACGCCGTCGGTAACTGATGCCACGACTAATGAGGACGCCCAAACCACCTCCGGTCTGGTCATTTCTGCTGACCCTGCCGACGGCGGCGAGGTAACTCACTTCAAGATCACCGGCATTACCAACGGTACGCTGTTCAAGAATGACAATACCGCGATTGCCAATGACTCGTTCATTACAGTTGCCGAAGGCAATGCGGGCCTGAAGTTCACGCCGGCGGCGAACCTGTTCAGTCCCTCCACGTCGTTTAGTTTCCAGGTTCAAGCGTCGCTGGGTAATTCGGGCGAGGGATTGAGCGGCGGGGCGACGGCGACCATTACGGTTGACCCCGTTGCCGATATCCCGTCGGTGACCAATGCCACGACGACTATCAATAAGCAGACGACGAGCGGGTTGGTGGTCACGCCCAACGCCGTGGACGGCGCGGAAATCACTCATTTCGAGATTAGTAATATTCAGAACGGCACTCTCTATAAGGCGGACGGCTCGACTCAGATTTCCAACTTCGAGTTCATTACGACTGCCGAAGCAGGCGCCGGCCTGAAGTTCACTCCCGACCATAATCT
>Ga0070694_100001873_pt1 | contig 12454 bp, 6 predicted proteins | sample KBSK1251metaG_FD_65470 | JGI IMG/M metagenome (GOLD analysis project Ga0070694, IMG submission 65470) | Corn, switchgrass and miscanthus rhizosphere microbial communities from Kellogg Biological Station, Michigan, USA - KBS K1-25-1 metaG | ecosystem: Host-associated > Plants > Roots >... | reverse complement strand
TCGCCGCTGCGAGTTACCGTAATGACCTTGCTCGAAACGCTTTCGGCAGCTGTGTAATTCGCCGAATCAAATTGCACGGTCTTCGGCGTTACAAAAACCGCGGTCATGGTGTAGTTGGCATCCATGGTCACGTTAATGTTAGTGCTCGCATTGCCGCTAAAGTCAGCACCATCCTTCAGCCATTTCTGAAAGTTGTTGCCGCTCGCGGTGGCGGGTGCAGTCAGACTTACAACCTGATTATTGTTATAGGTGCGGTTGAATGGGGTCGATCCATTGCCCGCATTGGTGTTGTCATTAGGACTCACGGTGATCGTCACACCGCTGGCGGGATTCGTAGATGCAACGGTTAACGTCCGCGGCAACGCTGTGGTGGTGAACGACAGGATCGACCCCTTCACGGTCCCGCCACTGCTCGACCCGGCGGCGCGAAAATAATACTGAGTGGCGGCTATCAATCCACCGAGATTTACTGATATCGCCTGGCTGGTGGTGCCCGACCCCACGGCTTGGCTGCTTGTCTGTGTATTGGTTGTCAGGGTCGAATCGGTGCCATATTCAAACCACGCACTCGTCGCTAAGCCATTCGGGTTCACAGTGCCGTTTAGGGTGGCAGTAGCTGCGCCAAACGGGTTGGCTGTATTAGTAGTTACACTGGGAGCCGGGATGGCTGTGAAGTCCTGCACCTGGTCGCGATCAATTTCGCCGTAACTCTGACTTGATGGAGAAAAAGCGAAGCCGGTCGCAGTGGGCGCCAGGCTGGCATTACTGTAAATGCTGAAGTTACAAGTGTAAGTGACCTGCCCGGCGTTTTGTGAGAAAAAACAAAAACCGTTCGAGTTCATGCTCTTGTTGGCGACGGCGGTCGGCAAGTTGGTCAGTGCCCCGCTAACCACGGGTTGAGGAGAGAAAGCACTAAAATCCGCGTCAGACTTACTGGTCGTCAAAGTGTCATAGCCGTTCGACGGGTTCCAGCCAACTGTACCGAGCAAACTTGCTACCTGCGGCTGCGTGAGAGTTAAAAAAGTTCCGATTGGCGCAAACAAGCCTGCATCATGCGGCAGACGAAAACTGGTGTCATACCCCAAAGTACTACAACTGCTGCTAGCAATGCCGACCCCACGGTCGCCGCCGCTTATGCGCGAAGTTGAGATGATCGAGCCTTGTGAGTTGCGCAACTGTCCGCTGACCTTGAAAGCCGCCGCCCAACGCAATGAAAACGGATTATTGTTGCTGCCGCTTACCTTGAGGTAATAGAAAGCGCCGGCCGTGGCATCGAAACCCACCAGGTTACGCAGGTTAGTGTTTGGAGAGCTGAAGGCACTGCTGATCCAGTTTTGAGCGACCGGGGTCAAACTACCAAGGACTGTGCCGGTGTAAACATTCAGGTATCTCGAACTACCTGAAACACTAGAGCAGAGTCCGGTGTCGATTGAATCCATCGAGAAAACTGCCGGGCCGGTTGCTGGAGCCTGCCAGCGGTACCAAACCGTGGCGGTCGAGTTGTCCACGCCAGAGTCGTTTGGCTCAACAGTCGCGTTCAGCAGGATGGCGTAGGTCGCGCCGTAATCACCGTTGAGCGCCTCGGCATTGGCGAAGTTGTCGTTCGGCGGGATGCTGGACGTCGTTTGCGTGACAGTAAAAGTTTGACCGGCAATTGTCAGTGTGCCCTGGCGTGGAACGCCACTCAGGTTGCGCGCGACAGTAAATAAAGCCTCGGCCCGTCCACTGGTACCGCTGCCGGGCGCGATGGCGAGGAACGAGGGGTTGTTGCTGGTGGCTGTCCAGGCGCAACCCGGATTGGTCTTGACCAATACTCTCGCCGGAATGTTGCCGGGATTACTGTCAGGGGTGAAAGGCAACGTACCATCCCTGGGCATGGTTCGGCTGGTCGATGACAACGTATAAGTGCAGCCTGCCTGAGGCGTTATTGGATGGCGAGACCCGGGGGCACCTGCGATTATGCCGTCACTGTGTGCGACCGCCGCGCGTGTAGTGGCGCCGGACCAGATTGCTCGAACACGTGTCCAACCGCCGCTCGCTGCCAGGAATACCAGACCGATCATCGCAGCGCAGCAACAGATTCTCTGCAGCGTAAACGAATCAGCCTTGGCGAGTCTCATGGGTCTTCCCTTGATCTATGACAGAACAACTCTATCGCGGGGATACTTCAAATCAAAAAACATACTTGACGGCCACCTGAAGCCGACGCGGTGGCGTTACGGTGCTGACGGCCTGCCCGAACGCGGGCGCTTCCAGGATACGAACCGGCACGCCAAAGTTATCACGGTTCAAAAGATTGAACAGCTCGAGTCGTAAAAGCACGCGTTGGCTCTTATTAATCTTAAAGGCCCTGGTCAAAGCAGCATCCCACTCTAATATGCTGCCGGCACGAAAAGTATTTCGACCGATAGCTCCATCCTGGCCAAATGGGGCCAGCAAACTCAAGGTATTATTAGTCGTCAGGCGCAGCGGTTGGCGACGATCGCCGGTGACCACCAGACCATTCATCGTGTTCAGCCGATCGGTTAGGTTTCCGTCCAAATTCACATCGATAGAGCTATTAACCGTAAATGGCTGTCCACTGGTATAACGACCCATACTGCTGAATTGCATATCTCTCACCAGCCAACGCAAACCAGGGTAACGCGTGCCGATGGCAGTCAAATCAACAATCAAGTTGTAAGTGAGCCGGTGACGAACATCAAAGTTTGATGGGCCATATTCACCGGCCAGCGTGAGGCTGTCTTGCGGCAAGACAAACGCGCCCGCCAGATCAAAAACATCCGAGACATCATCTCTCGCGTTTGAGAGCGTGTAGCTCACTTGAAATTGGCCCGCGCGGCGCAATTGCCCGCGAAGCTGAATTTGCAGCGAGTTGTATTGCGAGTTCGCCGTCGTCTCAAACCGGTTGATGGTCCCGATCGTATTAACGGGCCGCACCGGATTGACGCTTCGACCCAGGAAAATAGGCGTCGGAAGATTCAACCCGCCGTCGGGTACGATGAAACTGGTCAGGCTGGTGGGCGCGACCGTAATGCCCGGCCCCAAATTGGGCGTGGTGAAACGCAGCAGGTGACGGCCCGTGGTGCCAACGTAACTGGCTGCGATCACCAGGCTGTTGTTTATCTGCTGTTCCATCCCGAACGTGTAGTGGTGCGCCAAGGGCGTATTCAAAATGCGCGACGGCAAGGTCGCACCGAGTGCGCGCGGAAAAAGTGTATTGATGGAATTAAGGAAGGTCGGCAAGGGCAAGGCCGGGTTGTACTGATTGAGCGTGCCCGGCGTTTGCAATGGTATTCCCATGAATGACGTATTACCGGGATTGAAAAACACCAGCAGATTATCGCTGCCGGCAGCCGCCACGCCACCGAAATTCAAGTTAATAAATGTCGGATAGACATTGCGCGACTGACTGGCAACCGCACCCAGAATCTGATCGTAAAAAAGACCGTAGCCGCCACGCACCACCAGCAATTTATGGTTGCCGGAACGCCTCGGCGCATAGGCAAAACCTACGCGCGGCGCAAAGTTGTTTCGATCAGGTTCAAAAATGCTTGTGCGGCCGGCGATAAACAGCGCCAGCCCCGGGGCCAGGGCCAAAGCCGGATCATTAAAGGTGCTTTCGATGAGCTGGTGCATCTCGCGCACCGGCGTGTTGTACTCGTAACGCAATCCATAGCCGACGGAAAGCCGCGGCGAGATTCGCCAGGTATCCTGCCCGAAAAAATTCAGCTGATAGTAACGAAGATTGATGTGCGCGTCGTCGCCTCCAGTCCGGTTAAGAGTCAGGAAGAAATTGCTGGCGGCGCCCAGGGCGGCGAGATCCTCGCCACGCACAATGGGGTTTGCATCGCCGGCGGTGGGAAAGCGCAAGACTCCGTTCTCTAAAATCAAACGTGGCGCACTGTTAAAGGTCGCCAACGAGCGGGCGTTGCGGGGCAGATCGCTGTTGAGCTCTGAGCGACGAATGTCGAGACCAATTACAAAATTATGCCGCGCTGTCTTAATCGAAAAGTCATCAGCGATCTGATAAGTGTTGTTGACGCGGCGTTGCGGAAAGTTAAAGACATCAACTCCCAGAGGACTAAAACCTGCGACGGCCACCTGGCCCAACAAACCCAACTCCTGCTCCACACTGGTCACAAAGCGCGTGGCGCTCCCGGTCGGCAAAGGCGAGATAAAGCTCACCGTCCCCGTATTGGGTATCCCAGGCGCTGCCGGTTGCGTGATATTGAGTCGCGAAGCTGCGTTTAGCAGGAAAGGCTCGTTCGGCAAGCTGGCGCTGGGAAGCAGGAAGCCGTCGCGCACTTCATCAAAAACCAACCGGGTACGCCCGTACGACAAACGTAACTGATCAAACATTAAAGGGGTTGCGTCTTTGCCGCTGATCTTACTGTTCGCGTAAACCGAGAGGTTTTGGGTACGCACTCGCGGTTGCAAAGAAGAAAACAACGCGCCTCCGGTCACCGGCACGATGCGACGGTCCTGGGTGAAGTTATAACGCGCGGTCACAGATTGTGGACGTCCTCGATAATCAAAATTGCGATCCCAGCGGGCGGAAGCAACCGCCCCGCGAGCGTCTGCGGGCAAGAGTTCGGTGTACGTGTTTACGCCATAGACTCCATTTGGGCTGTTCGGAAATGGAAAGAGATTGAACAAGGCAGCACCATTGCGGCTGCTTGGCACCGTGGCCACCGCTGCCCCGGTGAAAGGGTCGCGAAACAAACCAGTGGCTCCGGATCGAAATACGCCGCGCTGTTCCAGAGTGGGTACGGTAAAACTCTTCTCCTCACTTGCATTAATCAGCTGACCTTCGGCCGAAACGAAGTAGAACATCCGGGTCTTTTGTAACGGACCGCCAAGAACAAAACCGCCCTGGACAAATGTGAACGAGTCTTCGCCCCCGCTCTGGTTACGGACCACGATGGGCGCGCCATTTAGCAACACTGGCTGACCGGTCAACGTCCTGAGATCAGTCGCGCTGTTTCCAAAAGTGGTGTCGAAAGCATTGCGCGCATTCAATTGGCTCGAATTGAACATTCCAGAGATTGTTCCATGGGTTTCATCACCTCCTGATTTTGAAACAGCATTGACCTGCCCTCCGAGGTTCCGGCCAAACTGCGCCGGCGCCAGCAGAGTGATCACCTGGTATTCCTGCACTGATTCGATCGGCTGCGGGATTAAGGCCACGAATCCCTGACGACGCACACCGATATCTTCATCATTGTTGTCGGAACCATCAACGGTGAAATTGTTGCCGCGCGAGCGCAGACCGTTGACCGAGAATTGTCCGGCGGAACCGACGCCGGCGCCCACCCCGGGTCCGGCCACGCTGCCCAGCGTTTGCGGGGGCGGAGCCACGCCGGGCAGCAAAAGGGCCAGTTCATCAAAGGTCCGCGCCAGGGTCGTCCCGCCTAACGGCAGGCTGGTTATTTCTTCTGCCGGGAAAGATCCACTGCGCCGCGCATCCACCGTGATGATGCTCGCGCGAATATCAGTGTCGGACAGAACCGGAGCAGGAGCCGGAAGTGTCACCACACCTGCGGGCGCAGGATCGAGTGCGACTGGAACCGGCACCACTTCTCCGGTGTAGGTGATTTTCAAACGCTGAAGGACTTCGTGAGTTCGATAGCCCGGGCTGGATACGCGAATTCGATAAATGCCGGGAAGCAAAAGCCCCTGGTAGAAACGCCCTCGATAGTCCGCCCGCAAACTGATCACTACATTCGTTTGTTGATTGATTATTTCGACCAGCGCGCCTTTAAGTGCGGTGCCGGTTTGACTGTCGCTGATCGTTCCCTCGAACGCTCCGGTAACAGTGTCCTGGGCGCGCGTCGCGGGTGGCAACGTCGAGCTGAAGAAAACGACAATCGTGACTACGAAGGCAACCTTGAGAACGTCAAGTCCAGGGGGCAAAATAAACCCTCCAGCGATCACCGTGGTGCTGATGAATCACCACTGATTAAATTGCTATGACAGAGACTTACGTGCCGTCTTGTGTTCCGGAAATCCCAAGCTTTCAGGTCGATCATGTCGTTAGCATATGATATGTCAGATCTAAATCGCAGATGAAGTGTCCGATCCGAGCGGCGGGCCAAACTTCATGACTGGATGCAGTCATGAAGCAGTTTTCACTAGTTTGCGCAGGGCAAGTCCATCGAAAGACGAGATGGCGCGGCGGGTGCGCGCGCAACCGGAAGTTATGCGGCGTTTATGGTCCAAATCGCTGCCGATACTCACTCGAAGAAATAAACGCCTTGACCATCTCGGCCGCGATGAAGTCGCCATTGAACTGATTGAGCTTGGTCAACCAAAAATTGAATCCCGAATAGTCGAGTGTTGGCTCAGGCGGATCGTAAGGATTACGCTGTAAGTATCCGAAGTATTGCATCAGCACGAACGCTTCGTTGTTCAGTTTCGCCGCGACCGAAGCACTTTCAGCCACGCTCCGCAAAGCGGCGGCCCGACCGGATCACCCTCCGTTAACGCGCACCAGGCATTTGGTCCACGGTCACGATGATGGTTGACTTCCCGTCCGGAGTGATCTTTCTAACCCGCGGCAACCAATCGCGGCGCACGTCTCTTTCTGTGTGCAGATACTCAAGCACATAAACGTTACCGCCGAAAAGAGCCACACCGGTTGGTGACCACGGACTCTGGGTTTGCACGAGAGTAGTGATCGTTCCGCGCGGTGTGATTTTCAGGACGCGCGCGTCCCCGTTGTCCGCGACATACATTGTTCCATCCGTGTCCACTACGATTTCTCGGAGGTAAGGGTGTTGAGGCGTTCCTGGAATCGACGGTCCACCGCTCTTTGCGGGCACGGTGACGACGGTGCCGACGAGACCGCGTGAAGTAATCCGGCGGATGGCATTGTGCTCTGTGTAATACAAAGAACCGCCAGGACCAGCAGTTAGGCCGCTCACGTGGGGAAGCGGCTCACCTGACGTCATGGCTGGGAGAGTCGCGAAGACTGTGGTCGTCCCCGATGGCGATGAGCGCATGATGCGCAAATGACCGGGAGGACCTGATTGGTAATAAAGGTTTCCATCGTGACCTATGGCGATTGGCCAATCGCTGGCCAGAAGTATCGCTGGGTCGGTGCCAACCTTAACGATCTCCCAATCCAATCCTGACCCGGCGCTGGACGGCAGTCTCCCACCGGCAAACACGTTGTCTGCGTCGATCGCCAACCAGTGAAACTTCGTGTCCGAGAGGTGGGTTACTTTGCCCTGGGTGTCGATCTGCCAGAGGCCTGAGCCCGTGTCCAGGAAATAGACCTGGCCGCTACTATCGACCGCGATTCCCGATCCGGGGTGCGCCCTAACAGAGGTGGGAAGCAGGCAGAACGTTACCAGGGCGAGAACAATCAGTGAAGTTACGCGGGCTTCTTTCGTTGTCTCTTTCATTTTCACGCTCTCCTCTTAAATATTAGACGCACATGCTTTTTTATCCAATTCACTCTTTCTCGGTTTCCTCTCCAGGCATGACCGTTATTCGCCGCCACGCTCAATTTCATAAGCGTCGTTGAAGTTCTTGTTCGGTTCGAGAATCATTCGCTTGCGGGAATAATCAATGATCATTTTGAAGCGACGAAAAATCTCGCCGCCTACCACTCCATCGCCGTGCTTGCTCTCCACTTCCGTGTCCAGCAAATAAACAAGTGGCGGGTCCTTCATAACGAATGGCCCCAACTGTACGGCTTTGACCTGGCTGAGCAGCCTGCTCTCCTCTCCACCTAATCCACGTCCACGATCCTGGACGGCTTTTGGCATGGCTGCCTGGAATTGCTGCGTCTTCACGAACGGACTACTAATAATTAGTGTGCCGTCTGCTCCCGTATCTACTTCCAGCTTAGCTTCGACAGGAGCGCGTCCTTCGACGGTGATCCGCGTTAACACTAACGGAATGTTCCCGCCATCAAACAAAAGCGGAATGTCTTTTCCTGCTCCTCCGTAAGCGTAAGTCTGGGGGTCGTACAGATTCATCGTCTTGTTCAGATAATCAATCTCAACCACAAATTGATTGATGAAGCCATAGCCGATTACTCCGTCAAATTCGAAACCGGGCACGGTGGGAAAGGGCATCGAAAAGATCATCTGATTAGAGACTTCCGCCCCTGTCACACCCAGCGAAACACCGGTAACGTAAGTGCCTTGAATGTGGCCACCCGTCGCGGTGCCGGCGGCGGCCCCCTGTGGTTTTAGTCCCAGTTCCGCCGCCACTTTTGCGTCGATGCCTGAGTGTGACGCGCCCGTGTCAAAGATGAACCTGAGAGGTCTTGAACCGTTTACTCTGACTCGCATCAGAATGAGGTGGTTGTCAATTTCAATGGGGATTTTCAACGCGCTCTTGCCCGAAGCGAATCGGACCTTTGTCGCCGCAGCCTGCCCGTTTTTCGCCCGCGCTTCTACCGGTAATGTTTGAGCGTGGTACTGCCTGAACGCCGAAAGGGCGATCAGCCAGAAGGCGACAATTGCAATCCGCGTAATTTGGTGGCTTTTCATGTTCAGTTCTCCTTGAAGTCCGTTTGTTGTTAAACTTCGACCGCGCATTGTCCGAGATAGACTTCGCCTACTATCCCCTATCGCAGTCCGGAAGTCCTCAGCAATGCGGTCAATTATTTCTCAGCGAGTTCTCAGCGTAGTTATGTCGCAGCAAGCAAGGCGCTTATACGAATTCGGTCCTTTTCGGATCGATACCGCCAACCGCCTCCTGCTGCGCGACGGCAAGCCGGTAGCACTTAAACCCAAAGTCGTTGACACACTTCTGGTGTTGATCGAAAACAGCGGGCGGGTACTGGAAAAAGATGAACTTATCCAGAAGCTCTGGCCGGACAGCTTTGTTGAAGAGGGCAATCTGACCCAGAACGTTTACGAGATCAGAAAAGCCCTCGATAGCGGCGAGGAGGCAGAATCCTACATCGAAACGATCCCTCGCCGTGGTTATCGCTTCGCTGTTCCGGTAAAGGAACTACCGTTTGCAGGGGGCGCAGTCTTACCGGTTAGCCCTGGCGATATCGCGCCGGTTAGCGAAAATGCCCAGGCTGCCAGTCAACGATCCGAAAATGAAAGCCCTGAAAAACCGTTTGCCCTTTCGGCTGTCGCGCCCGCGGCCAGCCGCGCTCGGTTTTCCCGACCATGGATCTTGATCTGTTCCGGTCTTGTGGTCGGCTTATTGGCCGTAATTTCGTACCTCTTTTCGGCCTACAGAAAACCCACAGCAGCAAATACAGAAATCAAATCGCTGGCGATTCTTCCGTTCAAGTCTTTGAGCGCGGAAGCCGTCGATGAATCCATGGGGCAGGGCATGGCCGACGCCCTCATCACCAAGCTAGGCAACAGTCGCCGGATCGCCGTCAGGCCTACCAGCGCGGTGCTGCGCTACGGTGCTCTCGACAAAGATCCTCTCACCGCTGGTCGTGAACTGGGCGTGGAGGCTGTGCTTGATGGCAAGGTCCAGCAGGCTGCGGATCAGGTTCGCGTGACGGTGCAACTCTTGAGAGTGGCGGACGGCGTCACGCTCTGGGCCGAAAAGTTCGATGCCAAATTCACCGACATTTTCGCCGTGCAGGATTCGATCTCTGACCAGGCGGCTCGTTCCCTGACTCTGCGACTTACCGGCAATGAGCGCGAGTTAATGCGCAAGCATTACACCGAAAACACCGAAGCTTACCAGGCTTATTTACAGGGCCGCTACTTCTGGAACAAGAGGAGTTTCGCCGGACTAAAGACCGCTGTCGAGTATTTTCAGCGAGCCATCAAAATTGATCCGAATTATGCCCTGGCTTATGCGGGGCTGGCCGATTGCTACGTCCGGCTCAACGAGTCCGGAGTGCCGATGGCCCAGGAATCTGTTCCGCGAGGCAAAGCTGCGGTGCTCAAAGCGCTGGAGATTGACGATGGGCTCGCTGAAGCGCACGCGACCCTGGGCTTCATAAAATTCCGGCATGATTGGGATTTCGCGGGCGCAGAGCGGGAATTTAAGCGCTCGCTGGAGCTCGATGCTAACTATTCTGAGTCGCATCAGTGGTACGCTTTCTTTCTGCTTGCCGTCGGACGAAGGAATGAAGCCGATGCCGAGATGATGCGGGCGCAAGCGCTGGACTCGCTCTCGATCACCTTCAATTCGAATTTTGCCCTTTATCTTTTCTTCACACGCCAGTTTGACCAGAGTGTGCAACAGTGCCGTAAGACACTCGAGATGGAGCCGAACTCTTTCCTCTCGCGGTATGCGCTCGGTCTGAGTTACGAACAGCAGGGATTGAATACGGAGGCCATCTCCGAATTTCAAAAAGCGGAAGAGCTTTCTCCGGATGATGCGGCAACGATTGCCGCCCTGGGACATGCCCTGCCGAAAGAGGGAGGCGTAAAAGACGCGCGCGAGCTGCTACGTAAGTTAGAGGAGGCCGCTAAAGAAAGTTATGTGCCGCCTTATGGCATTGCCGTTGTGCATGCTGGATTGGGCGAGAAGGCGGAGACGCTTGAATGGCTTGAGCGTGCTTTTCAAGATCGCTCGCTAAAACCAGTATGGCTGAAATTTGATCCGCGGCTGGACAGTCTGCGTCAGGATGTAAAGCTTACCGATTTGATTCGACGGGTGGGTCTTACGCCTTAAGGCTTGGGGATGCGGGATATGAGTCTGAGGTGCCGGGGCTGTCGTTCGGACGTGTGAAGTCGGCTGGAGCATAAGCGGCCAAGGCTGAGGGATTTGTCCGCGGGGCTTGAACCTCCGGGCTGAGGGCTAAAGGATTAACGAAGACTGCGAAACGGTTTTGGAGAATTGGAGCGGGTGACGAGGCTCGAACTCGCAACTTTCAGCTTGGGAATCTAAATTTTCGATCCTTTATTTTCAATACTGACCAAATCGCTCGAATTCGAGTGTTCCTAAGGCGTCAGTACTTACTTTCGCCTCCGCCATACGAGGTGATAAACGATCAAGTAAGCCACCAAACCGAGGTAAATCCAGCCCAGCACCGGAACCAGACCGTGCAGAATCCAGTTGGGGGCCGGGCGGCCGCCGTTTACAATCCACGCTGCCAATACCACGATAACAATTACGCTGAGCGAGATCAGATACTTCAGCCAGGTCGGCAGGAGATGAAGATTGATTTTGTCCTTGGTCATGATTCTCCCGGAGTGTTCACCTTCAAACCTTTTTTTGTAATCGCGGAATTGCGGGTAACCAGGGACTGCTCCTTCATTCGTCTTGCGCCGCAACGTTTGTGTGATCCTGGACCGTCCTCGGGGAGCCATCCTCATTCCATTCAATTGGAAAGTCAGTTGGAATTTCGTCGTGGAACCGATCATAGTAAACGTCTGCGATCCTTCCATACATCATTCGCTCAGAACGCTTTCCCGGGCGCTCGTCGCCCGGAATCTTCTGCGGATCGCGCGCCACCTCGCGGTAGCGGTCTCGTCCCTGAGTAACCACCCAGAGTCCAACCTCGAATTCCCCTTCGTCCGAAATACCTTCAGCGAGATGCGGTTGATAATCCGGTCCGTTGATCGCAGTAGCCAAATCGCGCATGTAGGAATACAAGAGAATCAGCTGATGCTGGTCCAACTTCTTGAGAAGCTCCGCGAATCTCTCGTCGTCCCCTTGTGCAACTTGAAAGAGTTCCCAAAACCATCCTGGTGGATCAAGAATAACATCCTTCATTTTATGACCTCATGCTTCAAAGATTCATTGAGCCAAAACCGCTTCTACTTAGCCACTTTTGAACCAGGCTACTGGACACCACTCTCCCATTCAGATCCCGATACCTACCAATAATGTAAGTTTGCAAGTCGCCCATGCGCCGGCCGGTCGGCACTGCCACCTGATATTCACGGATCCAACTGGTCAGATCCGTGCTCGAGGGGGGTTGGATTAGCGGGCCCATCGGGGCCTGGCGAGCCGCCAGCTGGGCACCCTCCTCCAGCGGAACCAATTGCTCTCTGCGGGGAGTTGCTTCGCTCACATCGGCCCACCCCCAACCCCGCGTCCGATCCAAACTTGCGCCCGGCGTGCCCTGTCCAAAATAGTTGAGGCGATTACCCGTGTTGTCCCACGGAAGAAGAACTCGATCCTGCGCATCGACGAGTACGCGTCGACCACCACCGATAGTACGCCACTCCGCGTTGCCGGCCTGGACCAGTTCCCGCTCGAGTTGTTCGCGAACGGCTGTCTCAGGTACTACGAGCGCGCTCGCCCCGGTGGCGCTCCGCGGCACGCTGACCGGCATCACATCGGCAATTATTTCACGGCCACTGTATCTTTCAAGAGTAGCCGTCTGATACGCCCCAAAACGCGACGAAATATTTTCGCTTAAACCTACTTTCAACGCTTCTCCCGTCTGCGCGTCTCGAAGCACGTAAATCACGTCCTGGTTACTTAGGCCCAACTCTCTGACCTCTTCACGCCATCCAGCTCTGATTCTGAACGAGCGCTGCGGCCCCGTAGTCGTCGTACC
>Ga0070694_100001871_pt1 | contig 12458 bp, 8 predicted proteins | sample KBSK1251metaG_FD_65470 | JGI IMG/M metagenome (GOLD analysis project Ga0070694, IMG submission 65470) | Corn, switchgrass and miscanthus rhizosphere microbial communities from Kellogg Biological Station, Michigan, USA - KBS K1-25-1 metaG | ecosystem: Host-associated > Plants > Roots >... | reverse complement strand
GCCACATTGGTACAGTACGGGGAGCGTGAGCGACCTGAGCCTCGGCAGCAAGCCTGATCCGGGAACTGCAGGTCGCTCGTACTGTACTGGCGTGTTCTAAAACTGCAACCGCAGCGCAAACTGCAACGAACGCGGGCCGCCGACCTGAAAGAGCGGATTGAAGCCGCCGCTGTTGCCGCCGCCGCCTAACCCTCTGCCGAGCGTCTGGACCGAACGCATCCGCGCATTATCAATCGCGATTGAGCCGGGTGTGGTGGTCGCAAACGCCAGATTGACTGACGAGAAAGGCGCGCCTGGATTGGCGAAGTTCGTATAGTTGAAAAGATTGAAGACCTCTGTGCGGAATTGTAGGTTCATCCGCTCAGTCAAGTTGAACTGCCGATGCAGCCCTATATCTGATTGCCACGCTCCGAAGCCGCGCAGCGCATTGCGCCCCAATATGCCTTGCGCCCGTGACGCAGATGGGAAAGCAAATGCTGCCGGGTTGACTCGCTTGCCGCCCGGCGCAGCAGAGTCTTCGATAAAGAATGGCACGCCCGCAATCACATCGGGCCGACGGGCGAAGGTCACGCGGAACAACGTCGTGCTCTGCTGTTCCTCGGCAATAATGTTGACTGGCGTCGCCGTGCGGGCGAAGAAGACGCTGTTGAATGACCAGTTGCGCAGCACAGCCTCTGCGACATTGCCCCACTTGGGCGCGGGAATGTTGTAGGTCACAGCCCCACTGAACGAGTGACGCACATCGAAATCGGAACTGGCGCGGTCAATCGTCAAATTCGCCAAACTGCCCGGCACGGTGCGATCAAGATCCGCCGAGCCGCTGTCAATCGCGTGCGACCAGGTGTAAGACGCCAGCGCCTGCAGCCCGCGCGAGAGGCGGCGAGTGAACTGGGCTTGCAACGAGTGATAATCGGAAGTCGAGCCATTCCCGCGCACGATCAGTGAAGAGAAGTTAGGGCTGTAAGGCCTGGTGGGATTGGCCGGGTCAGGAGCCGTCAGAAATGAAAAGGTCGTTGTGCGCAGCAGATCACGTCCGGCGGACGCAACATAAGCAACCGACAGAGTCTGATTTTTGCCGAGCGATTGTTCCAGTGTCAGGTTCCACTGGTACACGCGTGGCGGGTGGTAATTGGGATCCGCCGTCGTTACGCTCGCCCGGTTCGTTGTGCTAAGTGTGAAGTTCGGCGCAGGAAAGACGGCGACCGAATCGCGCAACGGCACTGGCTCATTGGGAATGCTCTTCGTTGCTGAATAAGGGAAACCTACACTACCGAAACCATTCTGTCCCAAATCGTAGAAAAGGCCCCAACCCGCGCGCAACATCAATTCGCGGCCAGTGGCCCGCACCAATTGATAGGCCACGCCCACACGCGGCGCAAAGTTGCTGTAGCTTGTCGGGAACTGCGGCGTGCCGAGCGGCGCTAGCTCCAAATAAGAGAAGTCAACGGCGTTCAGGTCTCGAATTTCTTTGACCGTCAGAATCTGATTATCGCCGCGAGCAGACGGCGCGGGATTGATCTCCCAACGCAACCCGTAAGTTAGTGTCAACCGCTGGCTGGCGCGCCAGGTATCCTGCCCGTAAAACGAATACGTCGGGAACTGAAGTGTGTAGCCAACGCCCTTGAGTGCGAGCACAGATGTAGCGATATTGCTATACACGCTAGCGATGTTCGCGAATTGCGCGTTATCAACGAAACCCGCCGGCGCGATGACCGGCGAGAGCCAGCGGTAATCCATGCCGAACTTCAGTTGATGCGCGCCGAGCGTCCAGCTCAAGTTGTCCACGACGGAGATTTGGCGATTGCGGAAGAGTTCATCCGTACCGAGGCTGATGCTCGTGAATGGATTGCCAGTCACCAGCGAGAGCCCATTGAGCGTAATGATGCCGCGCCGCGGTCCGTCGAGTACATTCGATGGAAAGAACACTGCTTCCGGCGGAGCGTTGCCGCCTCCGAAACCGTCAAAGAGATTGCGGGAGGTGCCGTCGTTCCGGCTCCAATTGAGCCGCACTTCGTTCACCAGCTTGGAACTCAAGACTTGCGTCGAGCCGAAAGTGAAGTACTTGGTACCTGTTCCGAGTTGATTGTATTGCGACAGCGCTTGAGTGCTGCGTGACTGTTGACGCGAAGGCGCATCGTTATATCGCCCGAAGATCGTCACCTTCTGCCCGAAGCTGTGGTCAATACGCAGGCTCGTCGCATTGGACGCAGATGGCTCGGAATAAGCCGAGGTGAAGTTGGCGCCGCCGGTCGGCACTCCGCTCGCATTCACGATGTCTGCGCCGTTCGGGAGCGGAAAAGCATTCAAAACCTGACGCGCATATTCATTCGGCGCATTATTGCGCGCCGCGAGTGATGGAACGACGGACAAGACTGCGCCGCGCGGCAGCAGGAAGCGTTGCCCTTCGTAAGAGAAGAAGAAGAACGTACGATTTTGCCCCTGATAACCGAGCGGCCCGAAAACTTTCTTGGGCAATTCAATCGGCCCGCTGAAGGTTCCGCCGAAGTTGTTATACCGCAGCGGCTGTTTTTTGATGCGATTGGCGTTATTGAAGAAGTCGTTCGAGTCGAGCGCGTCATTACGAAAGTAGTTGTAGGCCACGCCGTGAAATTGATTTTCGCCCGAGCGGGTGACGAGCGAAATTTGCGCGCCCGGCGAACGCCCGAACTCCGGCGAAAAGGTCGAGGTCTGAATCTTGAACTCTTGCAGCGCGTCTATCGAGGCCAGGTTGCTGAAACTGCCCTGCATACTGGTCGCGGGCACCGCGCCGGAGACCGCTGGACTGAAGCCCGCGAAGTTGTTGCTGCCAAAGTTGGCGCTCACCCCGTCCACGGTGAAATAGTTGGTGCTCGTGCGCTGCCCATTGACGCTAAACTGACCCGGGTTTTGCGAAGTCGCTCCGGTGATGACGGCGCCCGGCGTGAGGTTGATCAGCGTCTGCAAGCTACGCCCGTTGAGCGGCAAGTTGCTGACGAACTGCCGATCAACTACGGTGGAGACTCCAGGGTCTTCCTTGATTGTGCCGAGATCGCTCGTCACGGTAATCGTTTCGCCAACTTGCCCAACCTTCAATTGAATCTTCAACGCTCGCTGGTCGTTGACGTTCAGGACGACATCTTTGACTTCGGCTGGCGCAAATCCACTGCGCTGAGTCGTCACTGTGTAATTGCCCGGCGCGAGCGCCGGAAAAAAGTAGTAGCCCGCATCGTTCGTCTTCGTCGTCCGTTTCAGTCCGGTCGCCGGGTTGACGATGGTGATTTCGACGCTAGACACCACTGCTTCTCGATCATCCACGACCGTTCCACTCAGTGTCGCCGTGCCTGATTGCGCGTAGGCCGCCCCCAGGCTGACCAAGCCGCCAATCACACCAGCGATCACCAGCGCCAGCGCCGCACGAAAAATATCGGGGAATAATTCATACCTGTGCCTGTTCATGTTGATGCTCCTTCTTTGAAGAGTGGGACTAACGACGCTCTGTGTTGGTTGCGCCTTTCAGTTGTTGTGATGCTTTCTCGATCCTCTGCGCCAGCAGCATGGCATTGCTCAGCGTGCGCCAGAACTGCGGCGACTTAATCGCTGGTGAACCGCTGGCGGAAAGGGTGAAGGCGGCGCGGATGGCTTCATCCGTGGCCGCGCCTAGTTCGTTCAGTCTCAGCACCGCGCGCGCCAAATCTGATTCGTCAGCTATCTCGCCGACCATTTCATCTGCTGCCGCTTCGACATTCAAAACCGGCGATAGTTCCTGGCGCAGCGCCGCGATTTCACGCTGATAGCCTTGCGCGTGCTCGCCGATCAGGGCGAGCCATTTGGTGCGCGCCTGCGGATCAAGCGTGCGCAGATCGTTGGGTGAAAACCGCTCGACCAGTTTGCGCAGCGACCAGACGTAAAGCATCGCCTGACGCGAGCGCTTGAGCGTGCGATTGGCGAATTGATTGACTGCTTCATCCAGCTTGTCGGCCGGTGTTGCTTGCGCGGTCAAGTAGCGGCGGACTTCCGCATCTAACGGAATCGCGCTGCTCGTCGGCGACGCTTCCTGAATCTGAACAGTGACTGGGTCTGATGGGCGGCGCAATTGTTGCAGCCGCGCAGCCGCTTCTTCAGGCGTTTCGATTTGCAGCTTGATCGCCGGATGATCTTTGGCTAAAGCCAGCGCGGCTAGAATCTCACGCTGACGCTCAGCAGTCTCAACCACGCCTTCCACGCGCAAACTGCCATCCAAAATCCGCGCTACGCTCACCTCCTCGCCGAGTGTCGCGCCGACTTGATTGAGCAAGCTCAGCACTTCGATCTCCAACTCAGCCGTGGCCATAGGAATTGGCGGCGGCGCTGGATTGGCCTTCATTGGGATCGGAGTTGGAACAGACGATGGACTCGGCTTCGGTGCGGCAACCGGATTGGGCGGCTCGACTATCGGCGGCTCGGCAAAAATTTCAGGGCTGAGCTTCGCCAGACTTATCACTTCCGAAGCCTGCTCAGTAATTTCGTAGATGCGTTCTCCCTCTTCCGCTCTGATCTTCAAGCGTAGTTCGCACGGAAGCCAGTCTTGCGCGCGGACACTAAGCGTCGCTTCTGCAACCTGCCCCACCTTGACCTGACTTGCCGGGGCCGTGCGTAGCAAAAGCGCATCGAGTTGGTCAGTCAACTGCGCCCGTGTGACCTCTTCGTGCTTTGATTCGATAGAGTCGCGCCAGGATTGATAAGACGCGGCGGATAACGGGCGCTGTGGATCCATACGATTGGCCGCGAGCAACTGTGCCAACTCGACTAACACCAGCGGAGGCACAGGCTCTGCTGCTGGATCTGTCTTCGCAGTTTTGTCACCGTTGGCAGGAGGAAGAAAACGGCGACCACTTGAATCTTCGATTGACTGGCGAAATCGCCCTTTCGTTGTGTCATGCCAAGTTTCCCAGTTCGTTGTTTCGACACGGGCGGAGGCTGAAGTGAGCCGTCGCACCTGGAGCTTCTGGTGAACGACCGGCTCGGCAGTCGCGTGCAGTTTAGCTGCTTGAGCGGCAGTCGCATTCCGCAGCAGTTCGCTGGCTGAAACCATCGGCACTTGATTGGATCGGAGCACGAGAGCCGTGATGATGATGGCGACGAGGAAACCTGTCGCTACCCTGACCCAGAGAGGCGGCATCACGATAAGGCGCGTCCGAGAAAAGAATCTGCTTAGCGGACCGAAGACAATCGAGAGCCATGACCTGCGCCCGCTTTCAGCCACCACTTGTTCCAACCCCCGATCGAAGCCCCGCCAGCCGTTCGGCGGAGAACTCAAATGAGGTGTCAGCACCGCGCCATCAAACTCGATAAAATCAGCGATAGACTTTTCGATCTTGCTGACTCGCGCGCGGCACGACCAGCACACTCCCAGATGCGTCTCGATGTAGGCCGCTTCCTTAGGCGAGAGCTCCCGATCCACATGCAGCAGCAACTGCTCACGCGGCGGGTGCTGCCCATCTCCGTGCAGGCCGTTTTGAAGCAGATTATCCATAACTTTCCTTCGCCAGCTTTTCGATTACGCGGTAGAGCGTTTCCGCCACCGTCGTCGTGCTGAGATCCAGAATCTCCGCGATCTCCCGATAGCGCAGTCCTTTGGTTCTCAGGTGCAAACACTGCCGCTCCGCAATCGTCAACGACGAGAGAGCGATGCGTAACCGATCAAACTTTTCCTGTTGAATCAGCTTTTGTTCCGGGCTGGGGCCAGCGTCTTGATAAGAGCGCCGGAGCGCTTCCCAGGTTTCGTCATCGAGCGGCGTGACGAACTGTTGGCTCTTGATCTGATTGATCGCCAGATTGTGTGCCACCCGGAAGACCCAGGCGCGCACATTCGCGATTGATTGGCCAGCGTGCAGATAGCGATAGAGTTGCAGGAAAGCCTCTTGCGTGATGTCTTCGGCCTGCGCCGCAGCCCCGAAGGCCGCGACCAGGTAGCGATAGACTGGCTCGCGCCACTGCTCGAAGTAGTCGGTGACTTTTTGTTCGAGCTTCAAAGTTTCCTGTCGCGGTTGAAGGAAATCATGCTCGACATACAACTCAGCCTCTCCGCCCGGACTGGCTTTTCTCTTCAAACGAAAAAAAGACATGTTGCTCTAGGCTTGAGTCGCGGCCGCTCTTATCGTGGAATCTGCCGACTCTGGCGCCTCGGCCAGTGCTGCCATTAATGCTTTACGATATAGAAATCAGTGCTCACACTCTTAAGACAATCGAGTCGCCGCTTTTTTCGGCAGCTCGGGAGATTTTTTTTGCGCCTTGAAGGCTAGTGGTGTGTTAGGGAGGGTTGGGGAATTGGTGGCAATATCGCCAGCTTTATACTTTGTTGTCTTTGGCGAATGAGCAAACCACGGGGAACAAGGAGAAGAGAAGAACTTAGGAAGGCCGTTGAATGTGCTTCCCCACTTGCTCCCCGTAGTTCTTTCACTCAGTCTAGCCAGAGGCTATCTGTCAGCTTATGAAGCTTTGCCCTGGGCTTGAGTGCGCCGTGCTGCCCACTGCTTGATGCGCTCCTTGAACATCTGCACCTTCTGTAGACCATCTGGTTGACTTTGGATCAGTTTCTCCAAATTGACCAGGAATTGCGGCCCGAAAGTTTGGCGCAGTTGCGGCACGAAGTCGCCGAACTTCGCCCAGATGGCGAGATACTCGCCATTGGTATCGAAGAACAACTGGGGATTGAGCGTGCCGTGATTGACCAGCGAAGCCGCCATATCCCAATAGCTCACGACTTGACGGAAGTAAGCATTGTGCTCTGGATGCTCCAGGTCGGTGAAAATCGCCATGACATCTTCGGCGCTCTGCGGATTGAGTTCCATAAACACATAGTTGCGCGCCTTGCGCATGACTTCTTCGCGGCGCAGTTCATACAGTCTCAGAATCAAATTGGCATCTTCAGTTGTCGCCATAATTATTTACTCCTTGGGTTGATGGTGATTAGTAGTGGTTGATTGCGATGTTGACTTAAAGCCATGAGAGCCATGAGAGCCATGAGAGCCATTAGAGATTGATGTAATTCGGTCCGCCTCCACCTTCCGGCGTGACCCAGTCAATGATCTGATACGGATCCATAATGTCGCACGTCTTGCAATGCACGCAATTCGAGAAATTGATTTTGGGCTGCCGTCCGCCGTCGGTCTGTTCTATTTCATACACTGCCGCCGGGCAAAAATACTGGCACGGATTGCCGTACTCTTTGGTGCAGCGATTGACGCAAATATTGAAGTCGAGTACGTGCAAATGCGATGGCTGATCTTCGTCATGTTCAGTGCCGGAGCGGTAGACATCCGTCACTTTGTCGAAGGTCAGTTTGTTGTCGTACTTGATGGCGGGGAGTTCGGGCACATCCGCGCCACTCTGAGGCGTTCTGCCAAAGACTTCTTGCAACGTCTGCATATGCTGGTGCCCGGCTTCAGCCTTGAGATCGCCGCGCAAGCCATGCCCGCCCGTCAGATATTGGAAGCCGCTTTCGATCAAGCCACGAATGCGACCGTGCTCGAACGCCTGATGGAAGTTCCGCACCTCGTAAAGTTCTTTCTCGATAAAGCTCTCTTTGACCAGTTGCTCGAAGCGACGCATCCGCACCTCATCATATTGCCCAGCGACCAGCGCTTCATAAATCGCCTGCGCTGCAAGCATCCCGGACTTCATGGCCATGTGAATGCCCTTGAGCCGCTGCGAATTCAGGAAACTCGCTGCATCGCCGACGATCAAAAAACCATCGCCGTAAAACTTCGGGCGCGAAAAATAGCCGCCTTCCGGAATCGTCTTTGCGCCGTAATAAAGCATCTTGCCGCCATCGAGCATGTGCGCGATGGCCGGGTGCTGTTTGTACTGCTGAAAGAGCCGATGCGGATCGGTGAAGGGATGGCGGTAATCAAGGCCGACCACGAGGCCGATGTCGAGCAGATCATTCTGCATCCCGTAAACGAAGCCGCCGCCGAAAGTATCGCTCGGCAGCGGATAGCCGAGCGTGTGCATGACCCAGCCCGGTTTGACGCGCCCTTTAGGCAGTTCCCAGATTTCTTTGACGCCTGCGGCGTAAACTTGCGGATTGCGTCCTTCGTCGAGCTTGAGTTGCTCAACGAGCTTTTTGACCAGCGAGCCGCGCGAGCCTTCGCCGAAGACCGTCACCTTCGCTTGAATATCAACGCCTGGCTCGAAGTTCGCTTTCGGCTTGCCGTCGCGCCCAATGCCTTTGTCGCCCGTGCGGACGCCGAGCACGCGGCGGCCATCGAGCAAGACTTGATCGCCGGGAAATTCAGGGAAGATGTCCACACCGGCTTCTTCGACCACGGGGCCGAGCCAGCGGATGAGCTTGTTGAGCGAGACGACGTAGTTGCCGTGATTATTGAGCGGCGGCGGAATGATCGGCGCTTTGATCTTGCCCGTCGCCGTCAGGTAAGAGACATCTTCTTCGGTGACGATTGATTCGAGCGGCGCGCCGCGCTTTTCGTAATCCGGCAGCAGTTCAGCGAGTGGGCGAATATCCATGACCGCGCCGGAAATCATATGCGATCCGACCTCGCGGCCTTTTTCGATCACGGCGATGGAAATTTCATCGAGCTTCTTGGCGCCCGACTTCTCAGCCCGCTCGTTGTGTTCATTGATGAGTTGCCGCAGCCGCAACGCTCCGGCCAGTGATGCTGGCCCCGCGCCGACGAACAAAACATCCACTTCCAAACTTTCGCGTTCCACGCTTTCCAGATTCATAAATTCGGCTGCCCGCTATTTTCTCTTTGCTGTCAAAACCGTGCTTGGTTGGCGCAATTCAATGGCCGTCACTTTGCCGCTCTCATCAGTCACGAAATGCCAAGTGACGGCGCGTGACAGCTTCGGGGTGAAATTGCCATCCACTCCCGGAACCAATTCGGAGCGCGCTTGACCGGCCGGTTGTGCCATGAGGATATTGCCCTTCAAGCTGACCGTGATCGTCCGCCCCAAGAGATCGTAATCGCCTGTAAAGCGCGCCAGATACGCTGCGTCAAAGAGCCGCGCGTCAGGCTTTTTCGTAAAGACGATCTCGTTGACCGTCGGCTCAAAGGCCACTACAACCTTCGCCACGAAGCCTTTGACGTCTGTTTGAAAATTATACTTCATATCTTCAAACGTGAGTTCCTGGCCCTTGCCGCCATTGAAGGTCTCGTAGTGCCAATGTTCGAGCGGCGTCACAATGCTGTTATATGTGGCTTCAAGCTTGCCGCCGCGGAGCGTGACTTTCAAGCTGCCATAGCCGGGATGCTCGTATTCGCCCGCGTAATCTTCCAGTTTGTGCGCGGGCTGTGTCCCGGCCACACGCGCGCCTTCTTTCTTCTTCTCGCCTTCTTTGGCCGCCGCCTCTGAACGCGCGCGGTTAGCGGCGGCGGCCGCCAACCACTCCACTTTTTCCAGTTTGAAGAGCTGATCCGCGATGACGCGCGTGATCAAATCGCGCAGCGGAGTGCCGTTGAGATTCGTGAGCACGACGATCCCGATGCCGTCTTTCGGAAAGAGCACGACGTTGGCCGAAAAGCCGTCAATGTTGCCGCCGTGCTGCACGCGTTGATGACCGCGATAGGTATCCACCATCCAACCCATCGCGTAATCAGCGGAGGAAATATCAGGCCGCTCGCCGGGCGCGCCCGTGGCCATTTGCGGGAGGTGCATTTCATTGACCGTCGCGGCTTCGGCAATTTTCTTCTCGCCGTATTTGCCGCCGTTCAAATGCACCATGACCCAGCGCGCCATTTCGTTGACGCTTGAATTGATCGAACCAGCGGGGCCGATGTTGCTGATGTTGCGGAACGGAATCTTGATGACTTTGTCGTCGCGCTTGTCATACGGCTGGGCAAAGTCGCTATCTTTTTGCGCATCGTTGATGCTGAAATTAGTGCGCCGCATGCCGAGCGGTTCAAGCACTCGGGCGCGCACACTCTCTTCCCACGTCTTGCCTGTGATGACTTCGGTCAGATAGCCAGCCGTCAGGAACATGAGATTGTTGTACTGATACCGCGTGCGCAGATCGGCGCTTGGTTCCAGATAAGCGAGCTTGCGAACGAATGTTTCGCGGCTCGCTTCGTAGTTGTTGTACCAGATCAGATCGTGACGAGGCAGCCCCGATCGGTGCGTGATCAGATCACGCACACTCAACCGCTCGGTCGTCATCGGATCATAGAGCTTCAGCCAGGGGATGTAAGTGCGGACCGGTTTATCCCATTCGATCTTGCCTTCGTCCACCAGCGTGCCGAGCGTGAAGGTGGTAAACGCCTTCGTGGATGAACCGATGGCAAAAAGTGTATCGGCAGTCACCGGCAATTGCTTCTCGACATCGCGATACCCATAACCTTTGGCCCAGATCACCTCTTTGCCTCTCACAATCGCGATGGCCATCCCCGGCACATCGAAACTCTTCAGCGACCCGGTCGCGATTTCATCAAAGCCTGCAAGTGATTCTTTGGCGGCGGTTGCCAGATCCGCCTTGCGTTCCAGGTAGCAGGGAAAGCTCTGCCCGCTTTGTGAAAAAGTGCCGGTGATTTTCGAGCCGCCAGCTTCAATCTTGCCTTTGAACTGCGGATCGCCGGGGATGTTGGGCAGCGTGAAAGTGAACTCCGATCCGGTCAGCGCGACATTAGTGAGCGACACGTCTTTCGCGCCCTGCGCTGGGATTGTGACGGTGGCGGAGAGTGAGCCGTCCGCTTTCACGGTCACGTCAACCGAAAAGTTCAGCGCGCTGCCAGGAGCCTGAATCGCGCCTTCCCAGTGACCGGCCACCGACGGTTGCTGGATCGCTGCCAACACTGAACCAGAGACTGCCAGACAGATAAGCAAGAGCGAGACGAAAGTAGCTTTGAGTTTCATAGTAGGCGTAGGTGAAGTAGAGGCAATGCTGTAATGAAGCAGCCGCGGGAAGCTGACATTGGTTAGTGAGACCAACCGCCAAACAGTTATCTGTTCGCGATCACTGCTTCAGCTTCTCGGCTTCTGCGGTCAATGCCGGAACGATCTCAAACAGGTCGCCGACAATACCGTAATCCGCCACCTCGAAGATCGGCGCTTCCGCATCTTTGTTAATTGCGACAATCGTGCGCGAGCCTTTCATGCCGACCAGATGTTGAATCGCGCCGGAGATGCCGACTGCAATATACAATTTCGGCGCGACGGTTTGACCTGATGATCCGATTTGCCGATCCATGGGGAGCCAGTCGTTATCACAAATCGGGCGCGAGGCAGCGAGTTCCGCGCCCAATGCAGCGGCCAGCTTCTTGACGATCTCGATATTCTTTTCTTCCTTGATGCCGCGTCCGACCGCGACAATCAGCGGCGCTTGCGTCAGATCCACGGCGGCCTTCGCTTCCTTGAAACGCTCCTCCGGGTGTTGTCGAAGCTGATCGGCATCAAGGTTGATGCTGAGCGCTTGCACTTCGGCTTGGCCCGCTTCCGTTTCATCGCCACGAAAAGAGCCGATCTGAAAACTGACGAAGTGTGGCGTGTCACCAACCGGCACGACATCGGCAGAGAGCTTGCCTTGAAAAACCTGGCGCGTGAAAACCGGCGAGTTACCGTCTACAGCATAGCCGATGCAATCGCTGATGAAGGCGCGGCGCAGTGAAGCCGCCAGCTTGGGCGCAAAATCGCGCACCTCGTAAGTGTGGCTCAAAAGCACCAATGCCGGCGCGGTTTGTTCGATCACTTGCTTGAGCGCCGCCGCGTAACCATCAGCCGTGTAAGTCTTGAGCCATTCGCTTTCGGCGGTGTAAACGCGATTGAGCTTTTTGCCCGCGACTTCCGCCGCCAGGCTGCCGACGCCTTGTCCCAGCACAACCGCTGCCGTTTCCTGCCCTAATTGCGCGCCGAGCAATTGCGCCGCACGCACGGCTTCATAAGAAGCCCGGTTGATGCGGCCATCTACATGCTCTATAAAAACCAGAATGCCATTTGCCATCAGGTAACCTCAGTCATTATTCGGTAGTCAGTAGTTTTTCAATATCCGCGCCGCGCCTTTACCTGCCGCACTTCAGCGGCCAGTTCAGCCAGACTGCGCGAAGATTCTTGCACTTCCGCGATGGCACCGAGCAGATGCGCATGGAGCGAGCACAAGAAGAGGTGGAGTTGCTCAGTATTGATTGGAACGCTCTCCGGCGGCAGCGCGCTCGCTGCCATCATCGCGGTTTCGCGCGCGTGTAATTGCTCGAAGAAACTTTGAGCCCGGAGGCGGACTAACCGCAACTTCTCTTCCGGTTTTTCTAGCTCATCGGCACTCACTTCCTGCTCAGACTCCTTAACTAAAACACGCGCGCTTCGTTTTTGAGCTTCTCGATCAACTTGGCCGCCGCTTCCGCCGCCGTGCCTTCGATGATCTGCGTCTGCTTGCTCTTCTGCGGGAAGTAAATGCGGCGCACCTGCTGCCTCGGCGCAAGCGTGGCTTGATCCAAACCGAGCGCCGCCGCATCCAGCTTCTTCATCTCTTTCTTCTTCGCCGCCATGATGCC
>Ga0070694_100001870_pt1 | contig 12458 bp, 15 predicted proteins | sample KBSK1251metaG_FD_65470 | JGI IMG/M metagenome (GOLD analysis project Ga0070694, IMG submission 65470) | Corn, switchgrass and miscanthus rhizosphere microbial communities from Kellogg Biological Station, Michigan, USA - KBS K1-25-1 metaG | ecosystem: Host-associated > Plants > Roots >... | reverse complement strand
TGCGGGGGCGAGGTTCACGGTGATGCGCTCGATCGGGAACTCGAGCCCCACGTTACGGACCGCGGCCCGCACCCGGTCGCGGCTCTCGCGGACCGTGGAGTCGGGGAGGCCCACGGTGGTGAAGGACGGCAGCCCCGGGGTCACGTCCACCTCGACGAAGACGGTGGCGGCCTCGATCCCGGAGAGCGTCGCGGAGCGCACGCGCGCGAGCACGTGCTCAGTGTGGGAACGCGGCCGCGACCCGTCAACGTCTCGAAATGGATACCGCGTCGCTAGTCGACCTTGTTCCTGACCGCCGGGATGCTCTTGAGATAGCGCGCGATGGCCCGCAGGTCGGCCGGGGTCAAGTCCTTGTAGCCGGCCAGCGTCCCCTGGATGTTGCCACCCATGAGCCCGCCGGCCACGTCGCCGTCGGGCCGGTTCCCCGTCGCGAGATACGTGGCGATCTGCTCCTCGGACCAGTCGCCGATGCCGGTGACCTTGTCGGGCGTGATGTTGGGCGCCATCTGCCCCTCGGGCCCCGTCCTCTTCGAGTTGCCCGCGAGGAGGCGCGAGCTGTCCACCGCCATGGTGAGGGCGGAGCGGGGCGTATGGCACTCGCCGCAGTGGCCGACGGCCCGCACGAGATACTCGCCGCGCGGCAGGTCCGCGACCGGCGCCGACCGCGACGGGATCTCCTTGGCCGCGAAGGTGGCGAGCCAGACCGGCAGGAAGACGCTCTCGAACATGGGCACTGCGATCTTCTTCGGGGTATTGGTGCGATGCACCGGTGGGACGGTCCGGAGGAAGGCCACCAGGGCCCGGAGGTCCTCCTCGGCCATGCCGTTGAACGACGTGAACGGGTGCACCGGCAGGATGCGCTCGCCGCCGGGCCGTCGGCCGAGCCGGATGGCGGCGAGGAGCTGCTCGTCCGTCCAGGCCCCGATCCCGGTCTCCCGGTCCGGCGTGATGTTGGTCGCGTACACGGTCCCGAAGGGGCCCTCGAACTTCTTGCCGCCCGCGTTCGGCGGCCCCTTGGCCTCGGTGTGACAGCCGCAGCCGGCGGCGGCGCCGAAGATGTACTTGCCCCGCGCGACCTCGGCCGAGCTGGCGGCCCAGGCGCCTCCAGCGGAGAACACCACGAAACATGCGACGAAGAACAGTCGGTGCATGACACCCGTGCCAACGCACCGGGACACCGGTGGTTCCATGGGACCGGCGTGCGAAGCGATACGCCCCGCCGGGACTCTCTGCTAGACTCGGGGGCATGGGGACGCTGCGCATCCTCGTCGTCGACGATCAGGAGCACATGCGCGAGCTGCTGGTCGAGGCCCTCTCGGCCGATGGGCACACCGTCGATCCGGCCGAGAACGGCGTGGGCGCGCTCCAGCTGTTCGGCGCGCAGGCCTACGATCTCGTGGTGAGCGATCTGCAGATGCCGCAGATGGACGGGCCGAAGCTCTACGAGGAAGTGCGCAAGCGCTGGCCGGACGCGACCCCCCGGTTCGTCTTCATCACCGGGGAGGACGAGGCGCCGAGCTACCGGCAATTCCTCAAGGACGCCAAGCTGCCGGTCGTCACCAAGCCGTTCAAGCTCAAGGAGTTCCGCCAGCTCCTGGAGACGCTGTTCCCGCCCGCCTAGGGTCTCCCCCTCACCGCGCGAGCAGCCGCTCGGCGGTCGTCCAGTACTCCCGCGCCAGGTGTCCCGCCTCGTCCCGCTCCCGACCCGCCAGGCGCCGCCCGGCCTCGTCCCGGGCCGCGGCCACCCGGCCCGCCGCCGCGCGCTCCCGCTCCCACGCCGCCGCCGCGGCCACGAGGGCCTCGGCGCCTCGCAGGGAGGGCTCGGCCAGGGCGCGCGCCGCCTCGCCCTCGAGCACGACGGTGTGGCGGCGCCGCAGCCGGTCGAGGTCGGCCCGGAGGGCGGTCGCGCCGGCGCCGGCCTCCGTCGGCGCCTGCTTCCACTGGGCCGAGAGCGCCCGGCTCTGCTCCCGCAGCCGTGTCAGGTCCTGCCGCAGCCGCGCGGTGCCGTGCTCGCGGGCCTCGCGGAGCGACTCGCCGTAGCCGGCGGGGTCGGTCACCGCCACCTCGAGCGAGGCGCGCAGGGCCTCGCGCTCGCCCCCGAAGCGGTCCAGGCAGTCGAGGCCGATCTGCTGGCTCTGGAAGAGCTCGGCTCCGGTGCGCGCGTTCACCGCGGCCCGAGTCTCCAGGGTCTCCGCCTTGCGCGCCAGCTCCGCCCAGCGCTGCGCGTCGGCGGCCGCGCCCTCGGCCGCGGCCTGCCGCGCGCGCTCCTGCAGCGCCTTGAGATCGGTGGCGAGCGACGCGGTCCACACCGGCTGGGTCGCGCCCGCCATGCAGTGCTGCTCCTGGGCGCCGTTGTCGGCGAGGCGCGCGCGCAGCCGCGCGATCTCGGCGGCCACGTCGGCGGCGGCCTGCGCCTCTGCCCGCGCGGGCGCGGTGGGGCCGAGAGCCAGCCCGATCGCGCCGAGCGCGAGCAGGGAACGGAGGCTGGCGGGCGCGCGCATCACGAATCGTCTATCGCTGCCAGCACACGACGGTGAGCGCACCGGGCCGACCATGCGCGCAGCGGCTCCAGCCTTCGTCGGCCGCGGTCTGGGTCGCCTCGTGCGTGGACGCCGTGCAGCCGGAGAGCAGGAAGGAGGCGCCGAGCGTGATCACCGCGGCCAGCCTCAGCAGGCCCGACGGTCCCAACCGCTGCAGCATGCCCGCCTCCTCGCTCGATCCCTCGTGTGGGCGGCGGGCCCCCCGGTGGGGGCCACTGTCCGCCCTGGGTGAGCAGTGGATTAGCAAGCCGGGGGCCATCGAAATATACCTTGTTAGTCAGATAATTAGAGCTCGACTCGGCCGAGGGGCTCCTCCCAAATTTGTCAAGCCGGTCTTGCTTTCTGCTACTCTGCGCCAGCGCGCACGAGTAGCGCGCGCAATCCCTTCGCGGAGACGCCTCGAGTGACCGACGAATTCGATCCCGTGGTGCGCGTCCCCGTGGTGCGCATCGAAGTGGTGCGCGATGATCCGGAGCTCGCGCTCCCGGCCTACGCGCGGGAGGGCGACGCGGGTCTCGACCTCGTGGCCGCCGCGACGGTGACGCTGCCGCCGGCGGGCCGCCAGCTCGTGCCGACCGGTCTGCGCGTGGCGATCCCGGCCGGTTACGCGGGGCTGGTGCTGCCGCGATCGGGGCTGGCGCTGCGCGCGGGGGTGACGGTGCTGAACGCTCCCGGCCTCATCGACTCGGGGTACCGCGGCGAGATCGGCGTGCTGCTCGTCAACCACGGGGCCGAGCCGGTCACGATCGGCCGCGGCGAGCGCATCGCGCAGCTCGTGATCCAGCCGGTGGCGCGGGCGAGCCTCGTGGAGGTGCGGGTGCTGGGAGGGAGCCGGCGCGGAACCGGCGGCTTCGGATCGACCGGCGTCTGAGGGGCCGCGGGGCTCGCTACTGGTTCAGCCGGCGCCGCAGGAAGCCGAGCAGGCCCTGCGGCATGAAGATGACCATCGCGGTGAAGATGATGCCCACCGGGATCAGGTAGAACTCGGTGAAGAACCGCGAGAACCCTTCGCGCAGCAGCAGGAAGAAGGCGGCCCCCACGATCGGACCGACCAGCGTTCCCACCCCGCCCATGACGTTGAAGATCACGACCTCGCCCGAGACCACGAAGAACACGAAGTCGGGTGCCGCGAAGCGATTCTGCAGCGCGTAGAGCACGCCGGCCAGTCCCGCGAACACCCCGGAGAGCATCACCGCCACGATCTTGTAGCGTTCGACCGCATAGCCGACCGCGCGGGTGCGGGGCTCGTTCTCCCGGATGGACTGCAGCACCATCCCGAATGGGGACTGGGTGATCCGCCGGAGCAGGAGGTAGGAGACGGTGACCACCGCGAGCACGAACCAGTGCAGGGTGTTGGAGTCGAACGGGACCGAGAAGACGCCCGGGATGCCGAGGGCGGGGCGGCTGAAGGTGAGACCGTTCTCCCCGCCCGTCACCTCGGTCCACGTGAAGATGATCACGTAGAAGATCTGGGAGAAGACGAGCGTGGTGATCGAGAAGTAGATGTCGCGCAGCCGTGTGGAGAAGTAGGCCACGAAGATCGCGACCACCGCCGCCGCCACGAGCCCGTAGGCCAGCGCCAGCCAGAGGCTGGGCGGACGGACCGAGAGGAGGGCGGCGGCCGCGCCGTACATCCCGAGCCCGAAGAACGCGGAGTGGCCGAACGAGATCATACCGGTGTAGCCGATCAGGATGTCGGAGGACATCGCGAGCAGTCCCCAGATCAGGATCTCGGTGACGAAGCGCTGCCAGAACTCGGGGAGCAGGAGGGGGGCCACGATCAGCAGGGCCAGCACGATGCCGAAGCCGGTCCAGAACGCGACGGGAGCGCGGCGGCTCATCACTTGGGGGTCGGGACGAAGAGGCCGGTCGGGCGGAAGAGCAGGGTCAGGATCAGCACCACGAACGAGACGATGACCGCCTGGGCCGGGCTCACCCAGAGGGAAGCGTAGGCCTCGAGCAGGCTGACGAAGATCGCGGCCGCGATCGACCCGCCCAGGTTGCCCATGCCGCCCACCACCACCACGATGAAGGCCTTGAGCACCCAGTCGAGCCCCATGGCGTGGTTCACGCCCACCAGCGGCCCGAACAGCACGCCGCTCGCCGCGGCCATCCCGGCGCCGATCGCGAACACCGCGGTGTGCACCCAGGGCACCGGGATGCCCATCGCCGAGGCCATGACGCGGTCCTGGGTGGTGGCGCGGATCCAGATGCCGTAGGTCCCGAACTTGAGGAAGAGCCAGAGCGCCCCGATGATCGCGGCGGAGAGCCCCGCGATCACGAGGCGGTACCATGGGTAGTCGAGGTAGAAGAGCGAGAAGTGGCCGGTGAAGGGCTCCTGGATCTTGCGGGCCACCGGCCCGAACTGCCAGAGGGCGTAGTTCTGCAGGACGAGCGAGAGCCCGAAGGTCGCCAGGATCGTGGTGAGGGGATCGCGCCCGAGCAGCGGGCGGAGCGTAGTGACCTGGATGATCGCGCCGAGCAGCGCGATCACCAGGGTCGCCACCAGCAGCGCGAGCCAGAAGCTGCCGGTGGCCACGATGGTGATCACTCCCACGTACGCGCCCAGCATGAACAGCTCGCCGTGCGCGAAGTTCACCACGTCCATGATCCCGAAGATCAGGGTCAGGCCGGAGGCGACGAGGGCCAGGATCATGCCGGTCACGATCCCGTTGATCGTCTGGATGACGATCTGGTCGAGGAGGATGGGCACCGGCTACACCCCCATGTACTGGTGGATGACCGCGGCGTCGGCCCGCAGCGCGGCCGCGGTCGCCTGGTGTCGCACCATGCCCTTCTCCATGAGGTAGATGCGCTGGCAGGCCTCGAGGGTCAGCGGCACGTTCTGCTCGACCAGGAGGATCGCCACGCCCTCCCGGTGCAGGGCCTCGATGATCTGGCGGATCTGCGAGACCATGCGGGGCATCAGCCCCTCGGTGGGCTCGTCCAGCAGGATGATCTTCGGCTCGAGCATCATCGCCCGTGCGATCGCGAGCATCTGCTGCTCGCCGCCGGATAGCGTGCCCCCCGCCTGGTTGCGCCGATCGGCCAGGACCGGGAAGTACTGGTAGACCTTGTCGAGGAGCGCCTGCTTGCGCTGGTCGTCCACTCCGGTCCGGTCGAGGCCGGTGCGCAGGTTCTCCATCACGGTGAGCAGGCGGAAGATCCGACGGTCCTCCGGCACGTAGCCGATGCCGAGGCGCGCCAGCCGGTGGGGCGCGAGCCCGGTGATCGTGCCGCCCTCGTAGCGCACCTCGCCCTGGCTCGGGCGGACGAGGCCCATCACCGTCTTGAGCGTGGTGCTCTTGCCCACCCCGTTCCGGCCGAGGAGGCCCACGACCTCGCCGGGGCCCACCTCCAGGGAAACGCCGTGGAGGATGTGGCTCTTGCCGTAGTAGGTGTGGATCCCCTCGACGGTCACGAGGGGCGTAGCCGGGGACGCGCCGGCGCTCACGTCTTGAGGTAGACCTCCATCACCTTCGGGTTGCCCTGGATCTCGCCCGGCGTGCCCTCGGCCAGGACCTCACCGTAGTGCAGCACCGTGATGCGGTGGGCCAGCTCCATGACCACCTGCATGTCGTGCTCCACGATCATGATGGTCAGGTTCTTCGAGATGCGGCGCACCAGCTCCATGGTGTCGTGGGTCTCGGCCGCACTCATGCCCGCGGTGGGCTCGTCCAGGCACAGGAGTTGCGGCTCGGTGGCCAGCGCGATGCCGATCTCGAGGTTCCGCTGCTCGCCGTGAGAGAGGTTCGCGGCCAGCTCGTCCGCCTTGTCGCGCAGGCCCACCGCCTGCAGGGCCGCCTCCGCCTTCTCGAGGATGTCCCGGTACGAGCGGTGATGCGTCAGGAGGCTCCAGCTGTGCCGCCGCGACTGGGCCGCGATGCGGACGTTCTCGAGCGCGGTGGCGTTGGGCAGGATGTTGGTGATCTGGTACGAGCGGGCGATGCCCTTCTGGGAGATGCGGTTCGGGGGAAGGCCGGTCACGTCCTCGCCGTTGAGGAAGATCTGCCCGCCGGTGGGGCGCAGCACGCCGGTGAGGCAGTTGAAGAACGTGCTCTTGCCCGCGCCGTTGGGCCCGATGATGGCGCGGATCTCCCCGCGCCGGACCTCGAGGTCGACCTGGTTGAGCGCGGTGAGGCCGCCGAAGCGGACGGCGAGGCTCTCGGTGCGCAGGATCGGGGAGCCGGCGCCGCCCCTCGCGCCATCCGCGCCCCCACCCGGGGAGGTCGCGGGGCGGGAGGCGGCGCCGGTCGACTGCTCTGCCGTCACTAGGCGAACTTGCAGGCGGGCGGGAACATGGTCTTCTCCTTCGGGACCATCTCGATGATGTGGTGCTTGCCGCCCTTGATGTCGAAGATGAACTCGTTGAGGAAGGCCTGGTGGTCGTCCTTCCGCAGGGTCTTGTCGCCCTGGGGGAAATCGTCGCCCGCCTTGACGTCCAGGCCCTCGAGCGCCTCGATCAACTTCATGGTGTCCTCGCGGCCCTTGAAGCCGGACTTCTGCATCCCGAGCTTGAGGAAGTTCATCGCCTCGAAGTTGGACTGCACGTAGCGGTCCGGCAGCGGCCCCGAGGGGTCGATCTGCTTGAGCCGCGCCACCGCCTCGTCGAAGAACTTCTTGTGGGCGGGGGTGTTGAGCGGGCCTTCCAGCACCGGGACGTAGCGGTTGATGCCCACGAAGCCCTCGATCTTATTGCCGAGCGCGGGCAGGTTGGTGGACTCTGCGATCGCCCCGTCGCCCGCCCACTTGTACTTCTTGGTCATCCCCAGGTCGTAGGCCTGGTTTCCGATGGTGATGCCGTCCTTGCCGAAGAAGATCCCGAAGAAGCCGTCGAAGCTGCCGGTGATCTTGGACAGGAATGCGGTCATGTCCGCGGTGCCGAGCGGGATGCCGGTGGTGCCCACCACCTCGCCGCCCGCCTTCTTGATCTGCTCGGCGTAGGCGTCGCGGGTGGACTGACCCCACGAGTAGTCGGCGTAGCCGATGTGCCACTTCTTGCCCAGCTTGTTGACCAGGTAGGGCGCGAAGGCCACCGCCTGCGCCGGCGCGTAGTCGAACGGCCGGAAGGTGTAGCGGCTGCACTTGCTGGTGGTGATGGTGGTGTCGAGGCACACCCCGATCATGTTGACGATCTTGTGCTCGTCCCACACCGGCATGCAGGCCAGGCAGACGTTGGAGAGGAAGCCGCCCTGATGGACGTCGATCTTGTCCTCGACCACCAGCTTCTCCGCCTTGCGCCGCCCCACGTCCGGCTTCGACTCGTAGTCGGCCACGATCAGCTCGATCGGCCGCCCGTTGACGCCGCCCGACTTGTTGATCCGGTCCACCGCCATCTGGCTGCCGACCAGCGCGGTCTTGCCGCCCGCCGCCGCCGCGCCCGACAGGGGCTGGAGCGAGCCGATCTTGTAGGGCTTGGCCTGGCCGAAGGCGTCCCGCCACGGGGCGGGCACCAGCATGCCGGAGCCGAGCGCGCCAGCCGCGGCCGCGCTCAGGCCGAGCCACCGCCGCCGGGTGAGCTTGCCGCGGTACCAGAACTCCTCTGCCTGCTCGTTGCCGTGATTGGCCATGGGGAGAGCCTCCTGTTGTCCTGGGTAATCGACTCGCTCAGTGAGAAGTTCCCGCGATCGCGGCCAGCGACTCCTCGAAGACCTGGAGCGTGCGCGCGACCTCGGCGTCGCCGTGGACGAGAGACACGTAGAACTTCTGCGCGGCCTTGACCACGCCCCGCGTGAGCAGCTCCCGCGTGAAGGCGGCGTGCCGGCCGCGATCCGCGCCGAGGGTCGCGCGGTAGTCGGTGATGGGCCGGTCGGTGAAGTAGATCTCGAACACCGGGGCCTCGCCCGCCACCTGGGCCGGGAGCCCCGCCCGCCGGGCCGCCGCCTCGAGCCCCTGCATGAGGCGCGTGCCGGTCGCGAACAGGCGCTGATAGGCGCCGGGCTTGCGCAGCTCGGCCAGCGTGGCCAGCCCGGCGGCGGCCGCGATCGGGTTGCCGTTGAGCGTGCCCGCCTGCTGCACGAACTCCCCGGTGCCGTCGAGGTCCTGCGAGAAGTGCCGCATGATGTCCCGCCGGCCCGCGACCGCCGCGAGCGGGAAGCCCCCGCCCACGATCTTCCCGAAGGCGGCCAGGTCGGGCACCACGCCGTAGTACTCCTGGGCGCCGCCGTAGGCGAAGCGGAAACCGGTGACGATCTCGTCGAAGACCAGCGGGACGTCGTGTCGCGCGGTGACCGCCCGGACGCCCTGGAGGAAGCCCGGCTGCGGCACGATCAGGCGCTGGAACGGCTCCATGATCACCGCGGCCAGGTCGTGGTGGTGCGCCTCGATCATGGCCTCGGCCTCGGCCAGGTCGTTGAACGGCGCGACCAGCACCTCGCCCTGGATCGCGTGCGGGATGCCCGCCGAGTCCGGGGTCGGGGCCGGGAACGCCTTGGGCTCGCGCGGACCCACGCTCATGAGCGAGTAGTCGTGTACCCCGTGGAAGCCGCCCTCGAACTTGAGGATCTTGTCCCGCTTGCGGTAGGCGCGCGCGACCCGTAGCGCGAAGAAGGTCGCCTCGCTGCCGCTGCCGCAGAAGCGGACCTGCTCGGCGCACGGCACCGCGCGACAGATCTCCTCGGCGAGCGACAGGGTCGGCTCGCTGAGCTGGAAATAGGTGGTGCCCTTGCGGAGCTGCGCCTCGACCGCGGCCACCACCGCGGGATGGGCGTGGCCCAGCACGAGCGGGCCGCTGCCCAGGATGTAGTCGATGTACTCGCGCCCCGAGAAATCGTAGAGCCGGGGTCCGCGCGCCTCGCGCACCACGAACGCGAGCTCCTGCGGCGCATAGTACCCGCCCAGGACGCCTCCCGGGAGGACCCGCATCGCCTTCTGGAGCAGGGCTTCTTCGTCGGGGCTGCGACCGGCCAGACCTGCCATTCCACCTCGCTGGGACGGAGAGATTGGCGGGTTTTATACCGTAAAGCCCCCCAGGGCGCAAGGGCGCACTTGCGCTGCCCTTCCGGTGGGCAGCCGGGCCGGCCGACTAGGAGGAGAGGCCCGAGGCCCGCAGGGCGAGCCGGATGCGGTGGCGCTCGTCCTCGGAGACCGGGGTGAGGGGCGGCCGCACGTGCGCGGCCGGGATCCGACCCAGGATGGCGAGGGCCTCCTTCATCCGGTTGTGCATGTCCACGAACGGCGGGGCGTAGAACACGCCGACCAGCGGCGCCATGCGGTCGTTGAGCCGGCGCGCCTCGTCGAGGCGGCCGGCCTGCACCGCGGCGAACAGGGCCGCCTGGAGATCGGCCACCACGCTGCCCATGCCGGAGATGCAGCCGTCGGCCCCGACCATGAAGCTCGCCATCAGCGACATGGTGAACGAGGACATCATCGCGACGGGGCGTCCGGTCGCGCGCACCGCGCGCAGGTTCTTCTCGTAGGACACGATCTCGTTGGACCAGTCCTTGACCGCCGCCACGGTGGGGATCTTGCAGAGCTCGGCCAGCGTCTCCGGGCTGTAGCCGATGCCGGAGGCCGGCGGATACTCGAAGACCACGAGCGGCAGGTCCACCGCGTCGGCGAGCACCTGGAAGTGGCGCATCACCATGTCCGGCTTGAGCTGCGCGCCCCACATGAAGAGCGTGGGCGGGAAGACCAGCAGCCCGGCCGCCCCCGCGGCCCGCGCGTCGCGCGCGAGCTCCACCGCCTCGAGCGTGCCGTCGGAGTAGATGCCGGTGATCACCGGCACCTTGCCCGCGATCTCGTCGAGGGCCACGTCGAGCGTGCGCCGGCGCTCGTCCCGGGAGAGCGAGGCCACCTCGGCGGCGTGGCCGTTGGCCACGAGGCCGGTGACGCCGGGCGCGTCCACGAGCCAGCGGAGGTGCTTCCGGTACGCGGGTTCGTCGATCGCCAGATCGGCGGTGAACGGCAGGATGTTCGCCGGCATGCATCCGTGGAAGCGCAGCCCGCTGGTCATGGCGTCGACCTTAGCACACCGGGGCGCGCCTTCACCACCGGGCCAGCTCGTCGGCCAGCTCCTTGGCGGAGACCACGCGGGCGTAGGCGCGGCGGACGATGTCGAGCGTGGCCCGCTGGATCTCCGGCCAGAGCGTCGCCACCCCGTCCTCGACCACCAGCACGCGGTACTCCCGGTTGAAGCCGCCGATGACGGTGGCCAGCACGCAGATGTCGGTCATGGTGCCGGTGACCACCAGGGTGGTCACGCCCCGGGCCCGCAGCGCTCCGTCGAGCACGGTGCCGTTGAAGGCGTCGTAGTAGTGCTTGCGCACGACCAGCTCGTCGGCCCTCGGCGCCAGATCCGCCACGACGCGCGCGCTCGGGTCTCCCTCGAGGCAGGCCGACGAGGGCAGGCCGAAGCCGGTGGGGGCGCCCGGCGCCGCCGGCCGGTGCTCCGGGTGCAGCTCGCCCACCAGGAGCGGCGCGGCGGGGGAGTAGGTGAACTCGGTGAAGACCACCGGCAGGCCCATCCCGCGGAAGATCGCGACCAGCTCCTGGATGCGAGGCACCACGTCGCGGGCGGGCGGGACCTCCATGGTCTGGCCCGCCTCCACGAAGGCGCGCTGCATGTCGACGACGAGGAGCGCGGTGCGTCCCGGCTCGAGGGGGAGGGCGCGAGCGAATGCTTCGTCGCGCTCCATCCGGACTACCAGGCGGATACTGAAAACGCGTTCGGGATGTGGCGGATCGCCTTGACCGCGCCCTCGTCGTTGAAGATCACCGAGACCACGTCGAACCGGCAGGAGACCTGGCGCAGCCGCTTCAGCTTGAGGTAGCCGTGGGCCAGCTTCCCGAGCCGGTTCTGCTTGCGGGTGTTGACCGCGGCCTGGGGCGGGTCGCCCTCCATGTCCCGCCGTGTCTTCACCTCGACGAAGACGAGGGTCTTGCCCTCCCTCGCCACGAGGTCGATCTCCCCCGCGCGGGTGCGGACGTTGCGGTCCAGGATCAGGAAGCCGCTGCGGGCCAGGAAGCGGGCGGCCTCTTCTTCCCCTCTCTCTCCGGTGACCTTTCGAGTGTCGGTGGGCACGTGCACTACTCCTTGACCAGCACGAGATCGCTCATCATGAATCGGCGCCGATCCACTGCAGCTCGCTCTTCGAGAACAGCGCCAGCTGATTCCAGATCCCCGCGAAGGTGCGGCGGTGCAGGGGGCAGGGGCCGTGGCGCTCCAGCGCGTCGCGGTGCTCCGGGGTCGCGTAGCCCTTGTGCCGGACGAAGCCGTAGGCCGGGAACTCCCGGTCCGCCGCGGTCATGATCCGGTCGCGGGTCACCTTCGCCACGATCGAGGCCGCGGCCACCGAGGCCGAGCGCCGGTCGCCGTCGACGAGGTTCCGCTGCGGGCACCGCAGTCCCGGCACCTGGACGAAGTCGGTCAGCACCAGATCCGGCTCCAGCCCGAGCGCCCCCAGGGCCTGCGCCATGGCCAGGCGGGTGGCCTGCAGGATGTTGATCCGGTCGATCGTGAGGTGATCCACCACCGCGACGCCCACTCCCAGTGCCCTCGCCTGAATGATCTCGAACAGCCGCTCCCGGTCCGGGGCGGCCAGGCGCTTCGAATCGTCCACTCCCGCGATCCGGTCGCCCGGCGCCAGGACCACCGCCGCCGCCACCACCGGGCCGGCAAGCGGCCCGCGTCCCGCCTCGTCGACGCCGGCGAGACGGCTCACGCCCCGCCGCCAGGCGGCACGCTCGAAGCGGTACGGCGCTCCCGACGCCACGTCCCGGTCTTAGCTCGACGGCTCGCCCGAGGCCGGGACCACCGCGACCCGCTTCTCCTTGAGCCGCGCCGCCTTGCCGACCAGGTCGCGGAGGTAGTAGAGCTTCGACCGCCGCACCGTCGCCCGCTTCATCACCTGGATCTTGTCGATCCGCGGCGAGTGCACCGGGAACGTGCGCTCCACCCCGACCCCGTAGGAGATGCGC
>Ga0070694_100001866_pt1 | contig 12482 bp, 11 predicted proteins | sample KBSK1251metaG_FD_65470 | JGI IMG/M metagenome (GOLD analysis project Ga0070694, IMG submission 65470) | Corn, switchgrass and miscanthus rhizosphere microbial communities from Kellogg Biological Station, Michigan, USA - KBS K1-25-1 metaG | ecosystem: Host-associated > Plants > Roots >... | reverse complement strand
AGCTGTTGTGCGGCAACCGGTACATCCTGACCGGCACCTGCACTGCTTGCTGGGTGACGACAGGCACCGCGCCGGCGACCACGACGAGCAGCGCCGCGACGACGCTCAGCCGGAGCGCCAGCCCCGGAGCTGTGCGGTCGCCAACACCGTCCAGCAGGCGCTGCACGCGCCGCAACAACGGCGAGCCGCCCTCGGCCATCGCGATCGTGGCGTTCGGCAGTGGATCGGCAGGACTCACCCACGACGCGACCGACGCAAGACAACGAGCCAGGCTCACCGCGGAACCGGTCTGCCGCACCGCCCAGTCGTCGCTCAAGTGCTCGGCTGCATCGCGCAGTCGCCGCCGTGCCAGCCGGTTGAGCGGTTGGAAGAAGAAGACCGCTTCGAGCAGGCCGGTGCCCACCTGCCAGAGCGGATCGCGGCGCGCGAGGTGCGCCAGCTCGTGCGCGAGCGCGCTGCGGAGCTGATCGGAGGGCAGCGCGAGCAAGGCCTCGGGCACGCAGATCTCCGACGCGCCCAGCGCGAGCGGTGTCGCGCAGCGCGCCGTCATTGTGAGCCGCACGCGACGCCACAGACCCGCGTTGCGGCGCAGCTCCGTCAGCAGCGCGAGCGCGCGCGCGTCCTCGACCGGCCGGCGGTCGCGCAGGACGCGATGCACGCGGAGATAGAGGACGGCCAGACGGAGGAGAAGCCCCGCCGAGATCGCTGCCCATGCCCACGCAACAATTGACTGCCATCGTATAGCCGGAGCCCCGGGCTTGCGCCCGGGGTCAGCGAGGCGAACAGCCTCGGGCTCGAGAGCCGGTGCGGCGCGACGGTATGCCGAGGGCGGCGACCCGGCATCCGGAGCGCCGCGCTGGCTCGAGAGCCCGGGGTTGGCCGGAAGCGGAGCTTGCCCGGAGATCTCCCACCTGCCCACCAATGGTCTCATGTCGAGCGTGAGCTGCAACGATGCCGTGGCGATCCCACCGATGAGCGCCGTCTTCCAGAGTGCATCGCGCCAGGTGTCGCGCCTAACGAGCAACGTGATCACGGCCACCGCGGCGAGCAGCACCGTGCTGTGCAGCGCATACGTCGCGAGCCAGGCCAGTAGGACGCTCATGGTTTGTCTCCGCGCAGCTCGCGCTCTTTCGCTTCGATCATGGTTCTGATGCGGGCGAGGTCTTCGTGGTTCACATCTTTCGCGGCGACCAGGTTGGTCACGAGACTCGTGAGCTCCTCGAGGACCGTACGTTGGACGTCGGCTTCGGTGACGAGCGAGCGATAGACGTATTGCCGGCCCGCGACGCGATGGGTGACGAGCCCCTTCTTTTCCATGCGACCGAGGAGCGTGGCGACCGTCGACTGCGCGAGCTTCCGGCCGAGGTCCTGCTGGACTTCCTGCACGGTGGCTCCGCTCCGTTGCCAAAGGGTCCGGAGGAGCGAGAGCTGCAGATCGGTGAGTGCTGGAGCGGCCATGAGCGATCCTTAAGTTCTACACGTGTAGTATTACACTTGTAGATTAGATCGTCAAGGAGCAGAAAAGGTTGCTTGGGGGAAAGCACCGACCCCGCTGCCGCCGGCGCGAAAGCCGCCACCGGCCCCTGCCGCCGAAGCGGTTGCGCCCAACGGGTGCAGCGGGGTCGAAGCCTTTGAGCAAGTTCAGTTGTGCTAGGAAGTTCGGGCAGGTCGGTCTTGCGGCAATCGAAGGGCGCTTTTAGGGCAAATCAGCAAAACCGATAGAGACACAGCTGACGACTTGCCCACCAGCCCGCCGCCACCGCAACTGCTCGAGGATCAGCCCGAGCAGGGCTTCGCGCCACGTTGTCGCGGCATCGTCGGGCTCAGCGGTGGCCCAGTCGGGGCCGGTGTTGCCGGCCTCCACGCGAATCATGCTGCCCTCGCGCAGTCCCGAGGGCAGCCACCGCAACGGGACGTCCGCGACACTGCCGTCGCCGGCGACCAGCGTCGCCAGTCGTCCTTCCAGCCGGTCGACGGCGTAAATCACGGCTGGGTCGCTTCGCCTTTGCTCTTCTCGCCTTTGTCGCCCCTGCGGAAGAACCATAGGGCGAGCCAAATGAGCCCACCAATCAGGGCGACCTTGACGAGGAACCCGAGCACGACGCCGACGATGGGGAGGAGAAACGCCGTGGCGAGCTTCCAGACCACGAAGCCAAGGGCCCCGGCAGCGGCTACTGCGAATAGTGGTTTCATGCTAGCCCATACGGGCATGGTGATTGGGAAGTGTCGATCCCTGGTTCCGTCCCCTAAAGGGACGGCTCGGCCCCTCGGGGGACCGTCCTTAAGGACGGAACCCTAGATACAGCAACGCGTCAGCGCTTCGTCTACAGACGAAACGATGTACTGGCGGTCTGTATAACTGCCGATGAAGAGGATCTGGCGCTTGTCCTGGCGCCGGCTCGCCGCCACGTGAACCCACGCCGGTCGCCCGTAGCCGTCGCCGTACTCGTGAATCACTTGATCGACGTCCAGCTCGTTCACGTGCAGGCACACGTGCGCGAAGAGATAGAAGTTGTGGTCGACGTCGGGACGGATCTGACGGCCCGTACGCTGCTCGACGGCTGCGCGAATCGTCGCGCGCATGGTCGCGCTCGTTGCCTCGGTAGCGAAGCCCGGTGACAGCTCGCAGTCGGCGGCCTCCCCGCGGCAATGCTGAGATGTGGGCGACCCTCCGACGAGCTTGTTCACCTCGGTACAGCGGTAGCCCGAAGTGATCTGCACCGGCGAGCCGATGCCGAGTCGCATCGGCTCGAGCGCCGCCGTGACCAGATACTGTAGACAATCGACGATATCGTCCGACGGAGTTTCCTGCTTCCGCTTCAAACCTTCATCGCGTTCCGCCGTCGCCGACCGAACCATCTCCTTCAACGAGAAGTGCGGGGAGAGTACGCGGGCCAGATCGAGCGGCGCGCGAGCAACGACGCGGATCGGCGCCGCGACGATCGTCGGCGTCGACCGGCGACGCGTGGATTTGGACTTGCGTTTGGGCATACCTACCTCCGAATCCCGATCCCCATCAGCCAGCGACTCGCCAGCTCGTACGTGGGCGCGGCACGCCCGTCCAGGTATTGCACGACGAGCGCCAAATCCTCCGCGAGCGCGAGCGGATACTCGATGCTCAGGTCGTGGACCGTACGAAAGCGCTGCGCGCCGGCCGGCAGCGCGGACAGGAAGTAATCCGCCCGCACGTTCGCCCGTATCGTGGTCCCGAGAATCATCGGGACTTCCCAAGCAACCGAGCCGCGCAAGCGGTGCTCGGTGTCGGGCCGTCCCAGGAGGACCGGCGCGCCGTCGCCCTTGAGCCGGTCGACGAAGTTGTACTCGAGGTTGAGCATGGGATACGGCGTGAAGCGGCGCAGCAGTTTGCGCAGCCCCGCGACCGGCAGGAAATCGAGCTGGACGCGGACGGCAGCGCCGAGTGCCAGATCCACGACGTCGAAGCGCTCGGTGGCCTCGAAGCCTTCCGACACGCCGACGCTCACCCAGTGGCGATATCCCTTGCTCAGCTTGAGCTCGAAGCGCGCGTTCGTCGCGATCGAGTTGAGCAGCGTGCTTTTGCCCGCGCTCGTCGCGGCCGTTTGTATGCCGAACTCGACCAGGCCGTTCCCGAACAGCGTGCTGGGCCGCCGCCACATGGCGTCCAGGTCGACGTTGAAGCCGGGATGCTCACCGTCCGGCGCCAGCAGATTCACGTTGACGTTGGGCACTCGGCCGCACTGCTCCAGCTCGCTGCGCGGAATCGAGAAGGCGGCGCTCACCAGACGGCGGACGGTGTCGACGCCACCCCCCCCGCCGCCGGTTACCTGGGCCGAATCCACCCCGACCACGTATTGGAGCCGCGAGTCGCCGGGGTCGAGGGTGACCACGAGGAACTGGGCGTTCCCACCGACGATGCCGGCGATGCGGGGCCGCCGTCGCAGGGCCAGGTTGGTCGCGGGGCTCACCCACAGGACGTCGCGCCGCCAGCCCAGCGGTCCCTCCTTCATTAATGAAGGGACGGTGCCGTCAGGCATCCGGACCCGGAGAAACGCGACGCACTCATAAAGGAAGGGGTTGAGCGGCCGGTACGTAGAATCGAGCGCCGCCCCGGGATCGTTGGCCGCCATCACGTTCGGCGATCCCGGCCGTTCGGGCCTGAGCTCCAGCACGGGGCCCTGGCCGGCGAGAGGTCCTGCGATCAGCAGGCCAACGAGCGTCAGGCGCACGAGTGGTTGTCGAAGACGCCTTCGCAGAACTGCCGGACGGTTTTGGCTGTGGTCCACATTTTCTTGCCGAGGATCGCGGAGCAGCCGTGGGTCCGGAGCTTCTGGTGGATGCAGGCGAACAGGTTGGCGAGGGCTTCCTTGGGAAGTTTGAGGTCCGCGGGAACGTCCTCCTCACATGCTCCGACTTCGGTGCGCGTCGGCGTGATGCCGATCTCGTCGAGGCACTCGCACACGATGGCGCAAATCTCGTCGGTGGTCATCCGTCTTCATCCAACGCCAGTATGGGAGCAAGTCGCGGCGCGCCGGCGGCGTCGTCCCAGACCAGGGACGCGTGCCGGTACTCGCCGCCGTCGAGAGTGAACCGCGCGTAGCTGTGGAGCACTTTGCCCATCAGGTCGTACCGATCGAGCGGCCACAGCGCGATCCAGGTTCCGGTGTTCACGTAGTAATCAGGTCCGGGCAGCCGACGCACTTCCTGTTCGTGCGTGTGACCCATCACCGAGTAGAGCCGTCGCGACTTGTCGCCGGCGGCCCGCGCTTCTGCCACGCGCTTGGTCCCGCCCGTCGCGAGCGGATGCGTCGTCTTGAAAAAGCCGAGCTGTCGCAGGAGGTCCCGCACGATGCCGATCAGGTACGGCAGCACGAGCGGCAACGACAGCCCGAAGATGGAGCTGGGCACGCGCAGCCAGCCTGGCATCCACGCGAAGAACTGCGGCCACAGCCGGTACGCCACGATCAGGGCGAGGGTGACGGGCGGGACGATCAGCGCCGCACCGATGGTGAGCAGCGGGCCCCAGGCCGCGGCGCGCTTCCGCACCTTGAGTGCGCGCAACAGGAAGCGCCAGCCTCGCAGATACGTCGACACGATCTTGAGCGGCCGTCGGCGCAACAGCGCCATCAGCGCCTGGGTGCTGGGCTTCAGGTTGTCCAGGAACGGATCGAGGCGTTCGAGCGGATTGATGAAATACCGGTTGACGAATGAGCCGAGCGGCAAGTTGAGCTGTTTGCCGTCGTCGAGCAGCACCGGGCCGACCACGGCGGTCATCGCCTCGTACTGATGCCCGTGCTCGACCAGCAAATTCCCCAACTGGAATCCTTCCTCGGCGAGCGTCACGCGGCGAGCCTCGGCGCTGGCCGCGCCGCGCTGCTCGAGCTCGGCGCGCATGACGTCGAGCAGGAGGGGCCAATGCAGCTCGAGGTCGTGGTTGCCCTTCACGAAGACGATGCGCCCGCCGACGTGGACCCAGTGGGCGAGCGCGTCGAAGAACTCGGGATGACCCGCGATGATGACGTGCAGCTTCCAGACGGCCTTATGGGCGGGTGTCTGTAGCCCGAACGCCTTTTCCTTCCTGGAGAGCGGCTCGTTGACGAGGTGCTTCATGTCGGGCGGCAGGCGTGCGGCCCAAGCGGCTCGGTCGTCGGCCGATTCCGGCACGCGCACGACGCGCAGGAAGTCGAACGCATCTCCGTCGATCACGAGCAGACCGCCGGTCTGGGCATCGGACTCGTAGAACGCGAGCCAGCGCTCGAACGCGTCGGCGGCGAGGAAGTTCTCCTTACCGTCGAACATGCCGGTCTCGACGTCGCGCCCGGCGGCGAGATGCAGGTCGCTCGCGACGAGGACGAGCGACGGCGGGGCAAAATCCAGCCGCGGAAGCGGCATGGTCCCTAGACCGGAACGAGGCCGCGCATGAATCGCGCGAGGAGACGGACGCCAAAGAGCGTGATGGGCGGATAGAGGCCGTCGGCCAGCGACCAGCCGATGATGTACGCCGCGTTGCCCTTGAAGACGTAGAAGAAGTGGTCGTGGTCCCACGTCCCGAACAACGCGTGCTCCGCGAGCTTGATGAACAGGCTGAACGCCGCAAACAGGACCATCTGACTCGCGAGCGACATGCGCCGCCGCACGCCGATATAGAGCGTGGTGAGGACGCCGCCGATCCACACGAACGTGTGCAGGAAGTTGTTGAGCCACGGCAAGAAGCTCATCACGCCCGCGCGGTACAGGAGGTAGTTCATCACGAAGACGGCGACGGCCCATGACACGCCGATGACGAACGCGGTGCGGCGCTCCGGCGCGGGCGTGCCGAGATTGTACGTGCGCGCCACGAGGAACATCGCGCCATAGAGAACCAGCAGAGCCAGGACGCGACCGGTGGTGATCGTGTAGGGCATCAGCGGATCCTTGGCGCCGCATACTGCGCCAGCGCCATGACGGTGAGTTGTGGGTTGACGGTGAGGCTGCTCGGGAAGACGCTCGCATCGCACACGTAGAGATTCTCCCAGCCGTGCACGCGGAATTCGGGATCGACCACACCCTTCCCCGGCGACGCGCTGATGGCATTGCCGCCCTGCGGATGGCCGGTGCCCAGTGCCAGCTCTTCGGGGTCGAGCGTGACCGCGATCAGCTCGCCGAGCTGGTTCGGGTGGGTGAATTCGTGATACGACAGGCTGTTCGCCATCACGCGGCGCGCGCCCGCCGCGAACATGATGGTGCCCATCTCGATCAGCGCGTCGGCGAGTTTGCGCCGATCGCTCGTCGTGGGCAGGTACAGTACGTCCGGGCCGCCCGTCAACGCGGGGGCGATGCGACCGTTGGTCTCCGTCCCCATCAACGCCCCCGCGGCCATCAGGTACGGATAGCGCCGCATGTTGTCGTAATGGCGCTCGAACCAGCCCGGCATGTTGAGCGCCTGCGCGACCGGCGGGTTCCACCACGTCTCGAACACCCAGCCGCGCTCGGGCCGCGGACGGCCGAAGTGGGAGATCTGCAGCCCGTCGTACGCGTCCATTTTGTCGGTGAACTCGGCGGTCAGCGCGTGACCCATGTTGAAGGACAGGCCCTCACCGACCGGCAATCCGGCGCCGACACCGCTCTCCATCAGAAGCCAGCTCGACGCAATCGTCCCGGCCGAGACGATGACCGTCTTCGCGTTGACGGTGAGCAGCCGGCCGTCGGACAAGCGGCCACAGACGAATTCCGCCCGCCGGCCTTTCGCGCCGCGCTTGCCCTGGAGGATGCGCTCGACCTTGCACTCGGCGATGATCCGCACCTTGCCCTTGAACTTGGCCTGCGCCCACGGGAGGACCGTGTCGAGCATCGACAGCTTCCGTCCCCAGCGGCAGCCGATGTTGCAGTAGCCGCAGCCGAAGCAGTCTTTGATGTTCGCGTCGACCGCATCCACTTCCAGCTCGGCTCCGGACAGCCTCGCTCCGTCGACGAACTTCGGATAGGACGGATTGAGCGGCGCGTTTTTCTGGGAGCTGATCGGCAGCCATTGCCGGACGGTCTTGGCCGCCGCTTCGAGCTCGGCGTAGTGAACGTTCGCGTCCCAGTGGTAGGCGTTGTTCCATCTCGCCACCACGCTCGCCGGTGGATCGAAGCACACCGCGTTGTTCACCACGGTGGTTCCGCCGACGCAGCTCCCCTGCAGGATCGTGAACTTGAGGTCGCGGGTTTGCTGGAAGATGCCTTCGTCGTAGAGCTGGCCGATCTGGACCACTTCATCGTCCGTGAACTCGCGCGGCTCCACGTAATGGCCGCGCTCCAGCAGCAGCACGTTTCTCCCCTGCTCGGCCAGACGATAGGCGAGCACCGAGCCGCCGGCCCCGGTGCCGATGATGCAGACATCCGCCTCCTCGTGCAGCGACCCGATGTCCTCGGGCAGCGCGACCTTCAGGGGATGCGGACCGGGCTCCGGGATCGTGAGCTGCTTCACGCGCGCGCGATCCTTGAACCGCACGTAGCCGATCGTCTTCTCGCTGCGGGGGTCGCTGTAGTAGCCGACGTAGGCGAGCTGCTGCGCCACGCGAATCATGCCGCGAACCCAGCGGCGCCAGAACGGCCGCACCAGGCGCGCGATCAAGCTGTCCGCGAAGTGCCGTTGCACGTGCGCGAGCCGCAGCTCGGCATCCATCTCGCCCAGCGGCGGGTCGAGCCAGAAGATGGGGTGCAGGTGCATGGCGATCAGCACGGCCTGATGGACGATGCGCCGCTTCGCCGTCATCGCCGCGAAGTACACGTCGACCCGCGTCGCCATTTCGACCGGAGGTACGGCCTTGTCCTCGCCGATCACGATGACATCCGAGAGGCCGATGAGGCAGCGATAGCCGCGGCGCGTCAGGAATCCGGGCACGAACCGGGCGTTGTACGCGGCGTTGCGCAGGAAACGCAGCAGCAGCGCGATCCCGGCGTCCAATCCGGCCCCGGCCAGCAAGACGGTGCGAACGGGCACCGCCTGGCCGAACAGCGTCATCGGCGGCTCGTTGGCCGCACCGAGCCAGAACAGCAGCTGAGTGACGACCGAAACAACATGCGCCCAGAAGAGGATGCCCACGACACCGATGCGCGAGCGTATGTCCCCCGCGGCGTAAAGGGCGACGAGCGCCAGCGTCCCGACCTTGACGACGGAATTCGTGACGAACGGGAGGTTCCGGAACGACGATTGAGTCGCGGGATTCAGCGCGCCCGCTTCATAAATGAAGGCGCCGATGACGAATAGGACGCCCAGGACGACGAGCCCGGTGCGCAGTAGGCGATCGGCGGGCGTGAGCGGCGGCGGAGACGCCGTTCCCTTCGGCGTCTCGACGAGGATGTGCGGTGGTGAGGCGTACACGGCCAACCACGTCAGCACGAGCACGATGACGCCGTCGAGTGCGATCGCCCCGAATAACGCCTGTGCGATCGGCATCGACTTCGATCCGATCGTCGCGGTCGTCGAGCCAAGTCCCGCCAGCAGCAGCACGACCATCGCCGCCACGGAAATGAGGTGGCCGCCGATCGCCACGCCGATGAGCCCCCGCCGTCCCCGCGGATCGCCGGCGGCATACAGGCAGACGAGCATCAGCGTGAACACTTTGACGACGGAATAGCCGACGAACGGCAGGGCGCGGACGAAATCCTGGTACGGGCCGATGAACGGGCCGGCGCCGTAGATCAAGACGGCGATGGCGAACAAGCAGACGAAGATCTTGAGGGCGGTGCGCAGCCGCACTTCTGCGGTCGTCAGTTTCACGTGCGCTTGCGGGCCAGTTTTTGTCGCAACGGAGCGAGGGCCGGCAGATCGAGCGCGGCGCCCAGCGCGGAGACGAGGAACACCGCGGCCTCACCGAAGCGCACGTTCAGGTCGATGCCGGTGAGGTTCACACCGAGCGCGAGCGCGACGGCGGCGAGCAACCCGGCCGCGCTGCCGAGCGCCATGTCGGCGGCAAAGCTGCGACCCTCGCGATGCCCGACCCGACGCATCCGCACGAGCGCGCCGATCGCACCTCCCAGGATGCCCGCGACGAGGAAGGACCAGGGGAATACATAGTACACATCGACCTCACCACGCGCGACGCTCCCAACCTCGCCTTCGACGTGCGCCGGGCCCCAGCCGGCCGAGCGGATCGTCGTCAGCGCGACGCCTTCGGTCAGCCGGACGGTGTCGGCCGCGAGTCGACCGCTGTTCGTTGTCAGCACCGCGAGACGCCCACGCAGCTCGTCATCCGCCGAGACGGAGAGCGTGGCCGTTTCGAGGCCGAACCCTTGAATGCGCGCGGGCGACACGCGAATCCGCAGGGCCGAGCGGATGACGGGCACGCCGGTGGGGACGCCCGTAGGGTCGAACACCGGCTGCACCACGACGCGCAGCGTGTCGCCCGGCGAGCGCGCCTGCAAATGGACGCGCTCGAACGGCACGTTGGTGTGCGTGAAGCGCAGCAGCCCCGGCTCGATGTGCTCGGCATCCCCGATCACCTGCACTTCGAGGGGGCCCGACAGCCGGATCCGCTCGTGCGGCCGAGCGCTGTCCTCGAGGCCGACGAGCACGTCGCCCGTGAACGCATTCTGCGCGGGGTTGAAACGCAGTCCGCCTCCCAGCACGGACACACGCAGGCCGAGGTTCAGGAGCGCGGTGCTGTTCGCCTGGAGCGTGAGATAACGATTCGGGAGATCGACGTGCGCGCCGCCGGTCGTGTCTGCCATCGGATGCGCGCGGTTCGGTATCACGATCACTTCGCCGGGCCTGATCTTGATTTGCGAGTCGACCGCCACGGCGACTTTGTCGACGCCCGACGCGCGTGCGATACGCAGGCTGTCGCCCCGCGGAATCGTCCGCAGACGACCGCTGATGGTGGATTTGGGAATCGTGACCTGCTGCGCACTCGCGGCTATGGGTGGGAGGACCGCGAGAAGAAGGACGAGCCGCACGCGCATCACCCGAGTTAGCCGGGCTTGTTCCTTCGAGGTAGGGCGGTTTTCAGGCGCGCAAGGGGCGCTATTGCGGCATATCCCTAAAACCCATGGTCGCGGTCTTCTTGCCGCCTTTGCCGTCATAGAGTACGCGATCCGCCGAACCAAGCAGCCGCTCGACGGACTCGCCGTCCTGCGGGTACGTGGCGAAGCCGGCTGTGACCGAGATCGCTGGGACCTCGGTGTCGCTCGCAAGATAGCGCCCGACGCGCTCGGCAACATGCAGCGCGGCGACGCCCGTCGTGTCCGGGAGCACGAGCGCGAACTCGTCGCCGCCGAACCGAGCCGCGGTGTCGACCACGCGGCAGCTCGCGCGCAGCGCGTTCGCGACGCGGGCGAGCGCGCGGCTCCCCACCATGTGGCCGTATTTGTCGTTGATCTTTTTCAGACGGTCCAGGTCGAAGAGGATCAGCGCGAAGGGCCGGCCGCTGCGCCCATAGCGCTGGATCTCCATCTCGAGCGTCTGCATCAGCAGGCGATAGTTGCCGAGTCCCGTGAGCGGATCGGTTTGCGCGAGCTGCTGCAGCTGCAGCTCCGCGGCGCGGCGCTCCGCGACGAGGCTCGCGAGCATCAAGCTCGTGAGGCTGACGACCACCATGAAGGCCTGCAAGAGGAGCAGCGATTCGTTGGGCGCGGTACGCGCAAACGGACCGACACCTCGCAGCGTGCCCCACACCGCGAGCGCGGCGACGACCAGCACGGCGGCCGCCGCTTCGCGGCGCCCGAATCGATACGCGGCCCAGACGATGAGCGGCACGCAGGCGAACTCGAGCGGGGCGTCCGGGCCTCCGATCGCGAGCGGCGCGCCGAAGGCCAACTGGCAGGCGACGAGCAGACCGGCGATCAGCGCGATTCCCTCGATCACCTTGCGGCGGGGCCGGGGCGTCACGTGTTCGGTGGTCCACAAGAGCAACGCAGGTGCCACGATGAGCGCGCCACCCATGTCACCGAGCCACCAGGTGAGCCAGATCTCGCCGAAGTCGGTCCAGTATGCCGAGCCGCCGAGCCCGAGCGTGGTGACGCCGACGGTCGCACTGATCGTGGTGCTGCCCACGGCGGCCAGCAGGGCGAACCGGAGGACGTCCGGAGCGCGCTCGAGCGCGTGGCGGCCCCCCGCGTAGCGCTTGACGACGGCCGCGGCGCACAACGCTTCGAGCGTGTTTCCGAGCGCGATGCCGAGCGAGGTCCCGACGGTGCCGGCGGTCGTGAGGTTCACAAGAAAAGCACCGATGAAGATCGCGGGCGCGACTTCGTAGCCGAGGGCGAGCACCGCCACGAGCGCAATGCCCGTGGGCGGCCAGACCGGTGTCGCGCTCGGATGGAAGAACGCGAGCTGCAAGCCGAGTTTCCCGGCGATGTAGTAAAGCGCAGCGACGCCCGCAAAGGCGCCGCCACGCTTGAGGTATTGCCGCATGGTGCTCTTTGATACACCTAACAAGGGGGATTATCCCGTGATCTATCTCACGTTAGCTTCAGGACATGGTAGCATTTGTGCTTATGGCGCAGGCTGCCCTGGCGCCAATTCGTGCTCAGGCCGAGGAGCGGCCGATCCGTCTCTGGTTAGGCGCCAGCCCCGTCGCGCGCGGCGAGATCGTGCCGGTGTACGTGGCGGCGGCGACCGAGGGCTATCTGCTCGTGCTCCGCACGACCACGGACGGCCACGTCGAAGTCGTCTTTCCATCCGACCCTAAGTCCAACGGCGCGATTCGACCCGGTGCGTACGCGCTCCGCGCCGCCAACGGGCGCCCGGCGTTCGTTGCGGACGAGCGCAACGGCACGGGACTCGTGCTGGCCGCGCTTTCTCCCCGACCATTCCGCTCGACCGAGTTCTTGCGCGCTGGCGCGTGGAGTCGCGATGCGCTGATCGCGTCGTGGCCCGGCGCCGACGGGCCGGGGACGCTGACCGACATCGTGCAGCGGATGTTGGGCGACGGCTGGTTCACCTACGACATGGCCATCTATACGGTCGGCGCGCGCGCGCCTCACCCCCTGTCCCCCTCTCAGGTAACCGGAGAGGGGGGACCGGGCATTGGCGTCTGCAACGG